>Ga0075471_10000447_pt1 | contig 24611 bp, 15 predicted proteins | sample DEB19_08_DNA_2_FD_74787 | JGI IMG/M metagenome (GOLD analysis project Ga0075471, IMG submission 74787) | Aqueous microbial communities from the Delaware River and Bay under freshwater to marine salinity gradient to study organic matter... | ecosystem: Environmental > Aquatic > Marine > Coastal ...
TTCAGCGGATGAGGGGACGGAGTGTCAACGGTGAACATGCGTTCGAGCCGGGGGAGGGCATGCCGGCTACGTGCGGGTGGAACCTTGGCGGCCAAGAAAAATGCTGGCACCCCACCGGCGGCGGCACTACGATCTCAGGACAACTCACAGGGTGATTTTATGAGGCGATTTTCTTTCATCTCAATCCTTGTTGCCTGCCTGGCCTTGGGCGTTTTTCAAGCACCGGCCCAACAGTATGCCTTCACGAATTATGCCGGCCTGCCGGGCACCCCGGGGGCAACCGATGGAACACTGGCCGAATCCCGTTTCAACCAGCCAGCGGGACTGGCCGTGGACGCCGATGGTCACTTGTTCGTGGCGCATTTTTTTAACCACACGATCCGGAGAATCTCCACCAATGGCCTCGTGAGCACGGTGGCGGGGACACCCGGACAAAGCGGCTTTGTTGACGGCCCGGTAGGTGAGGCACGGTTTAATCAACCTTGTTTTCTGATCTTCGATGCAGCAGGCAACCTGTATGTGTCGGAGCTGTTGAACAACGCGATCCGGAAAATTACCAAGGCCGGGGTCGTGAGCACTTATGCCGGCGGACCAGGGCAGTTCAACCGCCCGGCCGGACTCGCCTTCGACACAGTTGGCAACCTTTTCGTGGCCGATTCAGCCAACCATGTCATACGCTTGGTGACGCCGGGCGGGTTGGTCCTGACGCTGGCCGGCAGCGTTGGCGATGGCGGCACCACCGACGGACCAGCAGCGTCGGCGCGGTTCTACTATCCCACCGACGTGACTTTAGATGCGGCGGGCAATCTTTTTGTCTCCGACGCGGGGAATGACACCATCCGCAAGATTTCCCCGGCCGGCACCGTCTCCACCATTGCGGGGGCTCCGCGGCAAAAAGCCGCCGTTGACGGCTTCGGTGGAGCGGCCCGCTTTTATCAGCCCTACATCATCCGTTTCGATGCCGCAGGTAACTTGGTGGTGGCGGACTCCGGGAACTACACGCTGCGTCGAATCAGTCCGGCCGGCGAAGTGACCACCATCGCTGGCCAAGCCGGACAGGCCGGCACGGCGGACGGCATCGGCACGGCGGCGCGCTTCTTCAACCCCGGCTACATCGCGTTCGACGCGACGGGGACACTCTATGTTGCGGATGCGTTTAATCACCGCATCTCGCGAGGCACAGTCGTGGCGGGCTTCCCGCAAATCACCGGCGAGCCTGCCAGCCTCACGTTTGGTAGCGCGGGCACAACCTTGACCGTGACCGCCACCGGGAGTGCGCCGCTGACCTACCAGTGGCGGTTTAATGGCACCAATCTTCCCAATGCCACCAATGCCACGCTCGCGGTCGCCGGATTCGCCGCCAATGCGGGCAGTTATCGGGTTGTCGTGGCGAACAACGTGGGCAGCGTGACCAGTTCGGAGGCGTTGTTGTCGTTCCTTGAGGGACCCCGTTTTTACGCCAGTGTGTCGCTGTCAGGCATCTTGGGGCGGCAATATCGCGTGGATGTCGCCGAGATTCTCAACGCGACAACCAACTGGCTGACGCTCACGAATCTCACGCTGACCACCAACCCCACAACCGTCATTGACCCGGCTTCAGCGGGCGTCTCGAACCGTTATTATCGCGCGGTTCTGCTGCCCTGACCGGCAAAGGGGCTACTTCTTCTTTTCGGCCGGCTTGGCCCCCGTCTTGGGCGCAGGGGCCACCTTCTTGTCCAGATTCCGGTTTAAGTCCGTCTCGGCGAATTTCGTCGCCGCGCCGTCCGCGGGGACTTCGAGTCCGGCACTCCAGAGAATTCCGTTCACCACGAGCTTGCGCTGACTCTCGTAGCTCCAGCTCTTGTGCAAGTCCACGCCGGTGAAACTGAAACCCCGGCCGCCTTCGGGCCGCTGGTGCGCCCAGGCCATCACCTCATCCCGGCCCATGTGCATCTTCGCGTCGGCGCTGGTGCGGGACTTGTCCGGCACCTGGCCGACGATGAGTGGAACAAAGCCCTTATCCTTCTCGGCAAAGTGCAGGTTGTAGAGCCAGCCATCACCCGGGGCCGCGAAGGGCTTCACCCCGCGCAGCACGGGATGCGTGCCAACGGGCTTGAGGTCCATGTCCCAGTGACCGCGGCAGCCAATGTCCCCGTGGAAGACGCCGCCCAGCCAGCTCTTCACCTTGTCACCGTCCGGGCCCTTGGGAAAATCCACCGCTTGATGCAACAGCACCAAGCCCGTGCCTCCGGCCATGAGCTTCGACAAGGTGGCCCAGCGGGTCGGCTCGATGAACGGCTGCTTCCCGCCACCGTCCCCGAAATAGACGATGCACTTCGCGCCAGCGAGCACCTGCTCATCCTTGGGCCAGTCGCGGGCCATCACGGGCCACACGCCGGGCTGCTGCTTGAGCCAGTCCAGCAACAACGCACAGCCGGCGAAGTATTCGTGCGCCATCGGCTTGCTGCTGGGCCCGCCCGCGAGCAGGACAATCTTCGCAAGCTTCGGATCCGGTGAGTTCACCTCCAGCGCCACGCCGGACTGGTCATTTGGATCGGCGGCACAGAGAGGGAGGGACAAAGCCAGGAACAAAATCAGGCGCAGCAGCGAATTCATGCCGGCATTCAACCTCAAAGCCCTCACCCCGCACAAGCACCGCGTCAGAGCGACAGGGCCGGCCCCATTCAGCCATCGGTCGGGTCCGGATGGAACTTGGTGCGCAGCCGCTGGTCCAGCCCATGCACCGCCAGGCTAAGTTCCGCAAAACGATCGTAAGCCGTCTCCCGGTCGAGCCCGGCCGGCACCACACCCGCGTCGAACTGCCGCTTCACCTTTTGGAATCGCTTGCTGAGCGAGACGCGCTCGCTGGTCTCGCCCAGTTCCTGCAACAGCCGCCGCACCTGCTCCGCCTGCTGTCGTGTCTGTCGGATGACTTTGAGCGCGGCGGCCGGCTCCGTGCCCCCGGCGGCCACGGATTTGAAAAGAGCGCACCCGAACTCCCGGCAGCGGGTCGGGCGGGCGGCATACACTTGGCAGCGCAAGTCGGCGCATAGCGCAGCACAGGGCTGGGGAAATTTAATTGTCGCCGGCGACGTGGACGGCGAGCGCCCGGCGCGGCTGCCGCGCAACGCCAGACCGAGTGCGCCCAGATGGTTCGCGTCATCACCCGGCTGGAGTTCCACATCCCGGAACAACGTGCCATCGCAGCACAGGCCGCACTGGAGACAAAGTTGTTCGGGCAGGGCAGTTGACACGGCGAAAATCTATACCGAGGCCAAGCACCGCACCAGCTTGCGTCAGCCGGGCAGCCGGTGGCGACTGCACCATGACCCTGGCCTAAAGCAGCACTGCGTTGCGTGGTGATGACAGCGGCACCTCCGCCCGTCCGTTGAAGGCTTGTTCATCCGCGTCTTCATCCTGACTGTGCTTGCCTGCGCATCGGCCGCAACCGCAAGAGTGGACAAGGTCACGGCCACCGCCACGGAACTGCGCGTGCATTTCACCGCGCCCGTCGCTGGCCTGAGTCTGATCGAACTGGCCCCGTTCGAGACCAACGCCAGCACCGGGCGCATCGTGAGCCTGCTTCCTGCGACCTCGCCCGCGCGGGTGCCGCGCTTCGATGGAGTTCGCGACCGGCTTTACTCGGGCTTCGCGGTCGTCCGGTTGTCAGGCCAGAGCCGTGAGACTGTGGGGGCAATTCGCTTCGTGGAGGATTTGGATCAGCTTTCTCTCCACCGCGAGCCACATTCAAAGCCCGGCACCAAGAAGGGCCTCCAACTGCAAATGGTGGACGACGCGCTCGCACTGGGCATCCGGCACTGCACGCTCAACTTCAACCTAGCCGGCCTGATTCAGCTCCAGCCGCAGCCCGATTCCCTCCGCTGGGAAATGGACGGGCGGACCTATCACTTCAACCGCCGCTACCTCGACTCGCTGCCGGTGAAGCGCCTTTCCGACGCGGGCGTGGTGGTGAACCTGATCCTGTTGCACTACCTCGGGCGCGCCGAGGTGGATGCCTTCATGAAGCACCCGCGCTGCGATCCCGCCACGCCGCATCGCCTCACGGCTTTCAACACCGCCACGGCCGACGGCCTGCGCCATTATCAGGCGGCGTTGGAATTCCTCGCCCACCGTTACTCGGGCACCAACTCCGCCCACGGCCGTGTCTGGGGCTACATCGTCGGCAACGAGGTCAACGCGCATTGGGAATGGTATAACCTCGGCCCGGCCACGCGCGCTGAGGTCGCGGCGGATTATCTCCGCACCGTGCGCGTGACGCACACCGCCGTGCGCCAAGCCTCCGCCCACGCGCGTGTCTATCTCTCGCTCACGCATTTCTGGACCCGGGTGATGCGCAACGATCCGCTGCGCTACTGCGAAGGGAAGGGGCTGCTCGACGACATGAACCAGCTCGCAAAGGCTGGCGGCGATTTCGACTGGCACCTGGCGCATCATCCTTATCCGGAAAACCTGTTCGAGCCGCGCACCTGGCTGGACAAATCCGCCACCCCGCACGAGGACACGCCCCGCATCACGTTCAAAAACCTCGAAGTGCTCGACGCCTACTTCCGGCGGCCCGAATTGCTGTATCGCGGCCAGCCGCGCCGCATCATTTTGTCCGAGCAGGGATTTCACAGCCCGGACAAACCCGATGGCGAGCTCTGGCAGGCAGCGGCCTTTTGCTATGCGTGGAAAAAGGTCGAGTCGCTCGCCGGCATCGACGCCTTCATCCTCCACCGTCACGTGGACCACGCACACGAAGGCGGCTTGAAACTCGGGCTGTGGTCCCACCAGTCCGGCACCATCTCCACGCCCGACAAGCCCCGTCGCCTCTACGAGATCTTCAAAGCCGCCGGCACGCCGGACGAGGCCCGCGCCTTCGAATTCGCGTTGCCGGTGATCGGATTGCAGGACTGGTCCGCGTTCCGAGCGAAGCCCTGACGGCCGATGCGCCTGGAGCGCCGGTCTCCGACCCGGCGCGTTGGCGACGGCAGCTCCACGCCGGGTCGGAGACCGGCGCTCCAGCCGACACCAACATTGACGAACCTCCCAGCGTCATCTTAGATCCGTGGCAACGGATTGACCCATTTCAACTCACAGCCCACACCTCACCATGCCCCCGAAACCCGAAGCCAAAGCCATCGAAACCAAGGCCGATTCCAAAGCCGCTGACGCCGCCAAAGCCGCCTCCGCCACCAAGCAGCGCGACCTCGACGCCGCCATTTCCACCATCACCAAAAGCTACGGCGAAGGCGCCATCATGCGCCTCGGCGTGGCCACCGCGCTGCGGCAGATTGAGGTGATTCCCACCACGGCCCTCGCGCTCGATCTCGCGCTCGGCGTGGGCGGCGTGCCGCGCGGGCGCGTCATCGAGATTTTCGGACCCGAGTCCTCCGGCAAGACCACGCTGATGCTCCACATCATCGCCAACGCGCAGAAGTCCGGCGGCCTCGCGGCGTTCATTGACGCCGAGCACGCGCTCGACCCCGCCTATGCCAAGAAGCTCGGCGTGAACCTCGACGACCTGCTCGTCTCCCAGCCCGACTCCGGCGAAGAGGCGTTGACCATTTGCGAGACCCTTGCCCGCTCGAACGCCCTCGATGTCATCGTCATTGACTCCGTCGCCGCGCTCGTGCCCAAGGCCGAACTCGAAGGTGAGATGGGCATGGCCACGATGGGCATGCAGGCCCGCCTCATGAGCCAGGCGCTGCGCAAGCTCACCGCCATCCTCAACAAGGGCAAGACCACCTGCATCTTCACCAACCAGCTCCGCGAGAAGGTCGGCGTCATGTTCGGCAACCCGGAGACCACGCCCGGCGGCAAGGCGCTGAAGTTCTACGCCAGCGTGCGCATGGACATCCGTCGCAAGGACACGCTCAAGGACGCCGCCGGCAACGCCACCGGCAACCACGTTCGCGTGAAGGTCGTGAAGAACAAGGTCGCGCCGCCCTTTGCTGAGGCCGAGTTCGACATCATCTACAACCACGGCATCGACAAGGAAGGTAGCATCCTCGACGTGGGCATCGAGAACGGCGTCGTGGAGAAAAAAGGCGCGTGGCTGCAATTCGCCGGCGACCTCATCGGCCAAGGCAAGGAAGCCGCCAAGAAGGCGCTCGCCGAGAAGCCCGACCTCGCGAAGAAGATTGTGGAAGCCATCATGGCCAAGCGCGCGGCAGCGGTGCCGGCGGCGTAATTGCAGGTTCGACCACCTCCCGATAAACCATGCGCCCCGAAGCTCGTGCGCTTCTTGAGGAAATGCGCGCGCTGCCGCTTTTCTCACGTCTTGGTCAAAAAGGTGGTTTGGATTTGCCACATGCGCGGTCTTGGAGCGAAGCGTTACGCTCATGTGCAACTGGAAAGTGGGAGAGCGTGACTTTGATGGCGAACAATCGGACGTCAGACAGGATTTTCGAACTAGACTGGCACCGTGCACAATCGTGGAATCCTACCTGCGAGCTGGTGCGCCCGAATGTTGACGCGATTACTTCTAAGGCAGTCCTTCGACTAGCTGCCACACGTCGTGTGACCGACACATTTCGGAACTGTGTGAGATGGGATTTCCAGGCGATGGTGCTTGAGATGGAATTTGCCGATATTTGCCCGCCACTTTTTCATTACCCTCGGCTCATGCCGATTTACCGGGGTGGTCATTTCCCATGTGGCTGGACTGGCCCAAAACTGGACACGTATTGGTCATCATCCAGAGAGCCCATGCCACACGGAGAGATACTTGTTTACTGAGGGCTGAAGCTGACAGCCGGTCTACTTTCCCGTCAAAGCTGCGGATGCACACCGCACATTCAACCTCGTTATTGCTGGCCCCAGCGGGGCCAAACGTGAGTAGCCGGGGGGGGGCAACGCCCGGTAACGTCCCAAAACGGAATGCACCCCGGAGGGGTGCCACTAAGCGCGCTGCGAACCCGTCGCGTCCCCCGTAGTTGCACCGCTACGCGGTGCCATTCCTTTCTGCCGTTCCCCGTGGGTTTCACCCACGGCTACGGTTGTTTCAGCCCTCTGGGCTGCAAGCGGTGCCAGCGAAGACCGGTGATACTATGGAGTGCGGCGAGTTCTCGCCGCTTTCCGCAGGCGACTCGTCGCCGTCGGCTCACAGTGGCGTCCGCATCGGCAGGCGCATCTGTGCTCGCGCCAGCGGCAACGCGGTCGAACTTCCGCTCTCCCTACAGCATTCGACGGCGACGAGTCGCCTGCGGAAAGCGGTGACGAGTCACCGCACTCCATAAGGCGCTTGGACTTCGGTCGTCTTTCGGAAATCCGAGACGAACCGCCTTCCTCCACTTCCCATCTCTGACAATTTCGTTGCCCGGCCAGCCAAACGGTGAATCGTTGAGCCGTGACGCCGCCGCCTTCACCAGCGCAACCCAAACAGCCAGCGCGCGGCGCGGTATCCCAACCCACGAACCGCTTCGTCGGCACTTCGCGCGAGCGGGACGAGGAGTTCGATGACTCCGAGGAGCCGCTGCCGCGCACGCAGTTTCTCCCGGACCATTCGCTGACGGCCATCGCCTGGAACGACAGCCCGGACATCGGCTTTCGCGCGAGCCTCAATCCCTATCGCGGCTGCGAGCACGGCTGCATCTACTGCTACGCGCGGCCCACGCACGAGTATCTCGGCTTCTCCAGCGGCCTCGACTTCGAGACGCGCATCATGGTCAAGGAACGCGCGCCGGAGCTGCTGCGCGCGGAGCTGGCGTCCTCGAAGTGGCAGCCGCAAGTCATCGCCATGAGCGGCGTGACGGACTGCTACCAGCCGGTCGAGCGGAAGCTGGAACTCACGCGCCGCTGCCTCGCCGTGCTCGCGGAGTTCCGCAACCCGGTCGGCATCGTGACCAAGAACCGGCTCGTCACGCGGGACATTGACCTCTTACAGGAGCTCGCGCAGCACCGCGCCGTCGTCGTTTACATCTCGCTCACCACGCTGGACACGGAACTGCGCCGCGTGATGGAGCCGCGCACCTCGCCGCCCGCCGCCCGGCTCGCGACGATTTCCGACCTCGCCCGCGCCGGCATCCCGGTCGGTGTGCTGACCGCGCCGATGATTCCCGGCCTGAACGACCACGAGCTGCCGCAACTCCTCGGCGCAGCGGCGGACGCGTGCGCGCAGTTCGCCGGCTACGTGACGCTGCGGCTGCCGTATCAGAACAAGGCGCTTTTCGAGCAGTGGCTCACGGAGCAATTCCCGCTGCGCAAAGACAAGGTGCTCGCCGGCATCCGCGCCGTGCGGGAGGGCGACTTGAACAACACCGAGTTTGGCACGCGCATGCGCGGCAGCGGCCAGCGCGCGGACCAGATTGAGAAACTGTTCGAGGTCGGCTGCCGCAAGGCGGGGCTGAACCAGAGGGAGTTGCAGTTGTCCACGGCCGCCTTCCGCCGTCCCGGCGGCGTGCAGATGGAGTTGATCTAGCGCGGGGTCGGACGCAGCAGACGATCAATCAGTCACGGGCAGCAGGATGGTGAACTCCGTGAAGCGGTCGGGCTCGCTCGTCACTTTGATCTCCCCCTTGTGCGCCTTGATGATGTCGTAGCAGATCGAGAGCCCCAGGCCCGTGCCGAGGCCCGTCGGCTTGGTGGTGAAGAAGGGCGTGAACAGCTTCTTGAGCGTCTCCGCCGACATGCCGGTGCCGTTGTCCCGCACGCGGATTTCGGCAAAGCCCGGCTTCCGTCGCGTGGACACGCGGATGGTTGGCACGAAGCCCGGGCCGGCGTGCTTGCCGCGCTCGATGGCCGCGTAGGAGCCGTTGTTGACCATGTTGAGCAACACCCGCCGCAGGTCCTGGGACACCACTTCCATGGGCGCAAGCGACGCGTCGTAGTCGCGCTCCAGCACGAGGTTGAAGCTCGGGTCGTTGGCCCGAAGCGCCTGGTAGGCGAGGTTCGCCGAGTCTTCCACCAGGTGGTTGAGGATGACCTTTTCCTGCTTGTCCGCACGGCCGCGCGAGGCGGCCATCATGCTCTGCACGATGCCGTCGGCGCGGCGGCCGTGCTCGTTGATCTTGCCGCAGTTGGAGGCAAGGTCGTTGAGGATGTCGTCCACGATCTCCGCGGTTTCCCCGGGCAGGGCCGCACGGTGCGCGCCGATCTCCTCGCGCAGCTCGTTCACCAGCCGCAGGGAGAGGGCGGAGAAGTTGTTCACGAAGTTGAGCGGGTTCTTGATCTCGTGCGAGATGCCGGCGGTGAGCTGGCCCAGGGAGGCCATCTTCTCCTGGGTGATGAGCTGGTTCTGCATGGCCTTGAGCTTTTCCAGCGTGGTGTGCAGCTCGTCGTTCTTCGACTTCAGCTCGCTGGTGCGGTCCGCGACGCGTTGTTCCAGCGTGCGGTAGAGCAACGCGTTTTCCAGCGAGATGGCGGCCTGGGAGGAGAGCAGGTTAAGCACCTTGAGGCGGTCGGCGGTGAAGACGTTGGGAGCGAGCCGGTTTTCGAGGTAAAGGACGCCGGTGAGCTTGCCCTGGTGGACGATGGGCAGGCAGAGGGCGGACTTCACCTTCTGGGCGATGATGTAGGGATCGGCGGTGAAGAGACCGGCCTCGACGGCGTTGTCCAGCACCACGTGTTTGCGGGTGCGGGCCACGTAATTGACCATGGAGACGGGCAGGCGGGTGGAAGTGGCGATCGGCTCGGAGAGCATGACCCGCTCCTGGGACTCGTCCACCGCGCCCAGAGCCTGAATGAGCAGCGCGCCTTCGTGCTCGAGGATCAAGGCACCGCCCTGCGCGCCGGCGTTTTCCATGAGCAGGCGCATGAGCTTGCGCAGCAGATTCTCGAGGTTGATCTCACCCAGGATACTCTGGGAGGCCTTGATGACGGTGGCCAGGTCCAACTGGGCCTCGCCGGTGCTGGAAGCACCGCTGGTGCTCACGCTGGCAGAGGCGTCCACGGTGGTGCGGGCATGCACTTTGGGCAGCAGCTCCGGATGTTTGGCCTCCAGGTCGAGCACCTTCGTGGCGGCCCCGCTGCGCTCGTAGGCGTGGCGGGCCTCCATGATGTAGGCCTTGGCGATGTTGCGGCGGTTCTGCTGGAGGAAGCAGCGGGCGGCCAGCTCGTTGGCCAGCGCCTCGTCCATGACGAAGCCGTTCTCCCGCGCGTGGTGGATGGCTTGATCATAGAGGGCCTCGGCCTCCTTGCGCTGGCCGGCCAGCCGGGCGCGCTCGGCCTTGATGAGCAGGCTCTTGTGCAGGTAGTTCTCCGGGCAGTTCTCCGCCCAGATGTCCATCTGCCTGGCATTCGCGGCGAGGGCCTCTTCCAGCTCCTTGCGCTCGCCTTCCGCGGTGCGTTCGATGACGCCGACGAGGATGAGGGAGTGGAGGAAGCCGGCCTTGGCCACGTAATAGGTGGCGAAGAGCGCCTGCATCAAGTTGTTGGCCTGCTGGGCGTGGTTCAACGCGGTGTGGTAATCCTCGAAGAGCAGGTGCAGATAGGCCTTGAGGATGTGGTGCCAGAGGATGCCGATGGCGTAGCCGCGCTGCTTCAGGTTCTCGACGACCTTGTCCTCGTCGAAGGTGTCGTCGCTGAGCGAGAGCCGGTTGTGGGTGAGCCCGCGGAGGCCGGCGTAGAACTGGTGCGTGAACAGCACTGCGTGATAGCGCAAGGTGTCCCCGGTCCATTTGAGGAAGCCGGCGAACTTCTGGATTTCGCGGCAGACCTCCCGGGCCGGCACGCCGCAGAAGCCGAGGTAGTTCGTGTAGTTGAAGGGCATCCACCCGCCGTAGATGACGTCGCCGGATTCCAAGCCGGCTTGATAGGCCTCCTTGAGATGGGGCAGGGCCTGCTGGAGCGGGCGCCGCCAGTGCTGGATGAAGACGCCGAAGACGAAGTTGACCTTGCAGCGAATCTCCTCGTTCTTCAGCCGCGCGTTGAGCTTGATGCCCAGCTCGCCGTATTCGAGGCCGGTCTTGTAGTCGCCAAACGCCGCGCCCAGCACCATGCCCCAGAGCGCGTAGGCGTAGGCGGAGACGTCGGCATTGCCGTGCTTGAGCGAGATGTTGACCATCTTGAGCGCCACCATGGTCATCAACTGGCTGTTGCCCAGGTAATAGGCGGGCGGGATGATGCCCATCAGCATCCGCATCACGGCGCTCTTCTCCGCATCCGCCAGCTCGGGCGAGTCAATCAACGAGGCAATGCTGCGGCCCGCCAGATTTTCCTGCGTGAGCGCCACCTCGGCCATCAGCGCCTCGACCTTGGGGCTGAACTCCATGTCCACACCGAACAGGCGCAGGCCGGCCAGACTCATGTTCGCGGACTCGACCAGCTTGCCGAGGTTGGAGTAGGCGGCGGCCTGGATGCCGGTGAGCGCGGCCTGGTCCAAGCGGTTGCGCGTCCGGGCGGTGACACTCTGCACGAGCTGGTCCGCAACCTCGGGATGGGAGCAGAGGAACTCGCACTCAATGCGGTCCTTGTAGAGGCCGAAGGCCATCTCGTAATTCCGCTCCCAGTCGTCGGCCGTCAGCCAGTCGGTGGCCAGCGTCAGGTGCCGGAGCGCGGATTCGTAGGCGGCGGATTGCTTGGCCTTGCGGCCGGCGATCAGGTTGAGGCGGACCAGTTGCTCGCGCTCACCCACCTCAGTGATGAGGTCACGGCCCGAGTTGAGGTGCCGTGTGATTTCAAAGATCCGACCCGCCAGTCCGGCTTCCGTGGTGTCCCGGCGTAGCAGGCGGCCGATGTGCAGGTGCAGCGCCGGCCGTTCCGGCTCGGGCACGAGCGAGTAAGCCGCCTGCTGCACGCGATCGTGGACGAACTTGCACTGCACCTGCGCCTTCGCGGCCTCCTCGGTCGAGAACTTCGCAAAGTGGCGTAGATCGATCTGCGGCGTCTGCACCAGCCCTTCGCGCACGGCTTCCCACAAGGCGGCGGCGGTGTCGCGCGGCGACTGCTCCAGCACCACGGCCAGCTCGTGCAGGTTGAACTGGTTGCCCAGGCAGGCGGCCGTCTTGAGGCTGGCACGCGTCTTCTCGTCCAGGGTCAGGATCTTGTCGGCCATGAACTCCACCACGTTGTCGGTGTAGCCCTTGGCCTCGATCTGCGCCGCGTCCCACCGCCACCGGCCGGCGGCGGGATCATACTTGAGCAGCCCCTCCCGGTGCAGCGAGGCAAGAAAGACATTCGCGAAGAACGGGTTGCCCGCCGTTTTCGCCATCACGATTTCCGCGAGCGGACGGGCCTCGGATGCATCCGTCCGCACCACGCCGGAGACGAGCTCGGTGAGGTGGTCGAGGGTCAACGGTCCCAAAGTGAGCGTCTCGTGCAGCGTGCCGGACTTGGCCAGCTCGCCGAGCATCAGCATGAGCGGGTGCGAGGCGGTGACCTCGTTGTCGCGGTAAGCGCCGATGATCAGCAGGTAGCTGTTGTCCGGGTCGGACATGATCGTCTGGATCATCTGCAACGACCCGGCGTCGGCCCATTGCAGATCGTCCAGGAACACCACCAGCGGATGGCTTGCCTGGGCGAACACGCTCACAAACTCCTGGAAGACGAGCTTGAAGCGGTTCTGGGATTCCAGCGGGGGCAGGTAGGGGACCGGCGGCTGCTGGCCGATGATGGCTTCCAGCTCGGGAATGACCTCCACCACCACCTGCGCATTGGGGCCGAGCGCCTTGAGCAAATCCTTGCGCCAGTCGCCCAGGACGGCCTCGTCCGACGTGAGGATCTGCCGGAGCAGCTCGGTGAACGCCCGGATGAACGCGCTGTAGGGCACGCCGCGCTCGAACTGGTCGAACTTGCCGGAGGTGAAATAGCCGCGCTCCTCGACGATGGGCTTCTGCACCTCGTTCACCAGCGCTGATTTGCCGATGCCCGAGTAACCGCAGATCAGCATCATCCCCGTGCTGCCCTCGGCCACGCGCTTGAACATGCGCAGTAGCTCGGCCCGCTCCGCATCGCGGCCATAGAGCTGCTGCGGGATCTGGAATTTCTCCGAGCTGTCGTGCTGCGCCGGCACGAAGCCGGCCAGCGAGGTGCCGGCCCGGATGCGCGTGAGGCACGCTTCGAGATCACGCCGCAGGCCGTAGGCGCTCTGGTAGCGCTCCTCCGCGGTCTTGGCCAGCAGCTTCATGACGATGGCGGAAACCGCCTCGGGCACCGCCGCGTTCCGCGCATGCGGCGGCTCCGGTGTCCGCGCGATGTGGCAATGCACCCACTCCATCGGATCATGCGCCTCAAAAGGCAGCACCCCGGTCAGCGCCTGATACAAGGTCACTCCCAGCGAGTAAAAATCCGTCCGATAGTCAATCGCCCGGTTCATCCGCCCCGTCTGCTCCGGCGACATGTAGGCCAGCGTGCCCTCAATCCGGTCCGGGCTGGTGATGGCCTGGCTCTCGCGGTCGAGCACCGAGGCATGCTCGAAGTCCGTCAGCCGTGCCTCCCAAGTCTTGACGTTGACGATCAGATTGTGCGGCTTGACGTCCCGGTGAACGATGTTGCGCTGGTGGAGCTGCCCCAGCACCTGCACCACCTGCACGGCGATCTGAAGGGTGCCCTCCAAGTCCACGCGACCCTGCTCCAGCAAGCCCTTGAGCGATTCCCCGCCAATGTCCTCCACCACCAGCCAGGTGCGGCTGCCGTGCTGCACCAGCTCCAGCACCCGGATCACGCCCGGCAGGTTCAACTGCTGGTTGAAGTCGAACTCGTGCTTCAGCCGGGCGGTCTCCGCCGGCGTGGGATACTCGTTGGTGTTGGTCTTGAGGATGACCGGCTGGCCATCCGCCAGCCGGCGGCCGCGATAAACCTGGGTCCGCTCGGCCTAGACGAGCAATTGCTGAAGCTGGAATCCGGGGACTGTGATCATGGCATGATGCGAACCCGCACTGAACGTATTTCCTATGGGACGCGCGCGAGGTTTAGAGCATTTGCCACGCAAAGTCCACCCAAGTTCGGCGCGCTCCAGCTCAGCTCCGTTGGTTGCCCAAGCCCGGCGGCCGTGACCGGCAGACTCCGATCACGGCTTGATGACGCGCACTCGGTGCGCCTCGCTGTCGCCAATGAACACGCTGCCATCCTTGTCCACCCACAAGCCATGCAGGCGCGCGAGCTTGCACTTGAGCGGGTCGCCGTCCGGGCCGTCGCCCTTCTCGCCGTTGCCGCAGATGAGTTCGAGCGTGCCCTTCTTCACGTCCACCATGCGCACGCTGTGGCTTTCGGTATCGGCGAGATACACGTTGCCATTGGGCGCGACGGCAATGCCCTTCGGGCCGGAGAGCGTCGCCTCCTTCGCCGGACCACCGTGGCCGGTGAAGCCCTTCTTCCCGGTGCCCGCGATGTGCTGAATCTTCCCGGCCTTGAGGTCGAACTTGAACACCTGGTTGCCCTCGCGCGTGGCCAGCCAGAGGTTGCCCGCCGCGTCAAAGTCCAACGAGCGCGGCCCGTTGAGCGGCGTGCCGGCGATGGGCGAGCCATCCGGCGTCGGCCCGGACTTGCCCACCCCGGCGAAGGTGCTGATGACGCCGGTCTTCATGTTGACCTTGCGGATGACGTGGTTGCCGATGTCGCAGATGAAGAGGTCACCGGCGGGGTCGAACTGGATGCTGTGCGGCTGCTTGAACGTGGCGTCCTTCGCCGGGCCGCCGTCGCCGCTGTAGCCGGGCTTGCCCGTGCCGGCGAAGGTCGTGATGACGCCCGTCTTCATGTCCACTTTGCGCACGGCGTTGTTGCCCATGTCCACGATGTAGAGGTCGCCGGCTTTGTCGAAGCGGATTTCGTGCGGGAGGTTGAACGTGGCTTGGAGCGCGGGGCCGCCGTCGCCGGTGTAGCCCTTCTGCCCGCTGCCCGCGACCGTGTGAATTTTCCCGTCCGCCGTGACCTTGCGCACGCGCTGGCCGGTGTATTCGCAGAACCAAATGTTGCCATCCGGCCCGCGCACGACGCCGAAGGGATTGTTGACTTGCGCCGCCGTGGCGGGCCCGCCATCACCGGAAAAGCCGGCCTGTCCAGTGCCCGCGAAGGTGGCGGTGGTAGCGGCGTGGGCGGAGGAAAGAACTAGGGTGCCGGCGAAGGCAACCAAACCTAGGAAGCGAAGCAGTGTCGTCATGTTGCTGAGAGCGTAGCACAGGCTGGTGCGGAGCCAAGCAGCGAGGAACGCGGCGGTGTGCGAAGCATCAGCCGCAGCGCGTTGCGGGCGGCCAGTGCTTTAGTAACACAACGGTGCGCTTGTTTTGGGCGACCTGCTGCGGCTGGTCTGCGACACAGCCGCGCTCCTTCACTTCGGCCCGCCCAGCCTGATCCGGTGCTTCCACAACTCGCCGGGTTTGAAGATGCCTTCGGGCGTGATGATGCCGGTGATGAGTTCCGGCGGCGTGACATCGAAGCCCGGATTGCGCGCCCCGCTCGTCGGATTCGCCACCCGCACATAAGCGCGCTCCCCGCCCTTTTGCCTTTTGCCTTTTGCCTTTTGCCTTTCCACCACGCCCCACGCCCCGAGCACCTCACTCTCGCTCCGCTCCTCGATGGGAATGTCCCGCCCCGACTTCATCTCCCAGTCAATCGTCGAGCGCGGGATGGCGACGTAGAAGGGGATGCCGTGGCGCTTCGCGAGCACGGCCTTCGTGTAGGTGCCAATCTTGTTCGCCACCTCGCCGGTGCGGCCCAGCGTGCGGTCGCTGCCCACGATGACCAGGTCAATCTCCCCGCGCCACATGAGGAAGCCGGCGGCGTTGTCGGCGATGATTTGGTGCGACACGCCCTGCTGCGCCAGCTCCCACGCGGTGAGCGTCGCGCCCTGCGAGCGCGGGCGCGTCTCGTCGCAGAAGACGTGGAACTTCCGGCCCGCCGCCTGCGCGGCATACATCGGCGCGGTGGCGCTGCCGACGTCCACGAAGGCCAGCCAGCCCGCGTTGCAATGCGTGAGCACCCTCATGCCGTCGCGAATCAACTTCGCGCCGTGCTGGCCGATGGCTTCGCAATGCGCCACGTCCTCGTCGGCGAAGTGCTCGGCGGCGGCGAGCGCGAGGGCCTGCTGCTCGGCGACGGTGGTGCCGGCGGACATCGCGCGACGCACATCGAGCATCGCGTTGACGGGGTCAACAGCGGTGGGACGGGCTTCCTTCAGCACCGTGAACACGACTTCCACATGCGCCTGAAACTTCGCCAAGTCCTTGCCGCGAAACGCCCGCGCGCCCTGCGCCAGGCCGTAAGCCGCCGTCGCGCCGATGGCTCCCGCGCCGCGCACGACCATGTCGCGGATGGCGACGGCGGTGGCGCGGAAGTCGCGCGTGCCGACGACCTTGAACTCGTGCGGCAGCAGGCGTTGCTCGATGAGCAGGACTTGGTTCTTCGCCGCCTCGAAGCTGACGGTGCGGTAGTGGCGCGTGCGCCCACGGACGGTAACGTTCATGCGCGGAGTGTGCGGAGCGGGCGGGGATGGGGAAAGGATTTTGGCTGCGCGCGGCTAGGCTGCATATAGCTCCGAAACAAAAGCGGATACCTCACCACAAGCCCGCTGGCACTCGACCAACGCCACGGACACTCGTTGCTGCCAGTCTCCCAGCCTCGGGTCTGGCAAGTCCATCTGGTCCCAGTCGCAGAGAACGTCGGCCAACTGCTCAAACGGCGCAGACATCGGCGTGTCATACGCGCTGATGCAGGCCGGAAATGCACGTTCAAACAACTCACGAATCGAAACCTGACCAGTGAAGAACAAGTGGGCCAGAATACAAACATCCACCTCCCGCGACTCCATGGTTTCGGCGTGCTCGTGCAGCACGTGGAGCATCTCAGCGAAGCGTGATGAATCGAGCAACGAGAGGTCGAGAAGCCACTGCTGGTGTGTCTGTTCGGCAACAATCACCCGGTCTGTCCATCGGATGACACTGGAGGCTGGCAAATTGCCGAACTCTAAAGCCCTCAGCGCAATGCCGGCTTGTTGTGGTGTGGAAATGGGCACGGCTTACTGCGGTTTAACTTCGACTCAACCGCTTCACCGGCGCCTCCCACAGCATCGCGTGGGCTTCGCGGAGGATGGCCGGGATGCGGGGGCTGCGCTGCACGGTCAGCCATCCTTGAGCAGGCGTTCGTATTCGTCGTGCGAGCCAATCCAGAACCAGAGGTAGCCATCCGGCACGGCGACGGCCAAGGCTCGGTGCCCATCGCCGAAGCAGGCACGCCAGAAACGCCCGCGCTTTTGAAACTGAAGCGAACCGTGACGCGGGTTTTCCCGCCAGAGCCGGTAGGCCTTGCGCGCGGCGGCGCGGGCGGACGGGGAGAGCTTGGCGTAGGCACGCCAGAACTCAGGGCTGGTCAAGGATTTCATCCAGCGGTTTCACCCGGCCCGCGTGGTAGTCGGCCAGCGCCTGGTCGGCCAGACGGTCGAGCCGCCCGGCGGCGATGTCCTCGTCAATCTGGCGGTTCCACTTCTCCGAGAGGTATTCCTGCAGCCAGCCGGCCACCTGCCAGGCTTCCCGCTCGGGCAGTTCGCGGAGGGCTGATTCAATTTCAACCACGGTGCTCATGGTGCAAGGCTAGGTGACTGGCGGTGGATTGGCAATTCAGCTTTGACTCAGCCGCTTCACCGGTGCCTCCCACATCATCGCGTGGGCTTCGCGGAGGATGGCCGGGATGCGGGCGGCGAAGGGGCTGCGCTGCACGGTGGCCAGCAGCTTGCGCTCGTCGAAGCTCGCGGCGTTGTGGCCGGGGAACCAGTGGTCGGCCTGGCCCAGCAGGTTGTAGCGCATCTTGCCCCAGTCCACGAGGTCGAGGGACTTCGCGTAGGTCCAGAGGCGGAGGATTTCGCTCACGTTGATTTCGCCGGGCACGTCCACGTAGTTCGGCAGGCCCTCGAACCACCGGCGGCACCAGTCGTCGCCCAGCACGCGGAGCATCTCGGCGCGCAGCCGGGCCTCGATGGGCGCGATGACTTCCGCCGCGCGGTCGTAGTGCGCGAGGCCGGCGACGTGGTCGTCGAAGTCGCTGGGTCGCGCCGCGCCGCAACTGAGGGTGTGGATTTGCGGGCGGGCGAGGCAGTAGAGGGAGTTGAACTGCATCGGTGTCAGCGGGGCGCACATGTCCACGAGCTTCTTCGGCGGGGCGTAGAGTTTCCCGCCCTTGTCGTTGGGGCTGATGATGAAGACGCCCATGTCGAGGCGCGTGGCGGCCTCGATGGTGGACCAGTTGAGGTCGTTGACGAAATACCAGTGGACGTTGAAGTAGGCGAACTCGCCGGAGTTGACGGCGTCGAGGATGACATCGGTGGTGGCGTGGGTGCTGAAGCCGATGTGGCGGCAGCGGCCTTCGCGCTGGAGCTTGCGCGCGGCTTCGAGGCAGCCGCCTTTGCGGAGGGTCCAGTCGAGGTGCTGGCGGTGGTTGATGCCGTGGAAGGAGAGCAGTTCCACGTGGTCCAGCTTCAGATACTTCATCGACTGGTCGAAGGTGCGGAGGAATTCCTCGGGCGTGGCGAAGGGCGCGACCTTGGTCTGGACGATGAGTTTCTCGCGCTTGATTTGAGGGAGCACCCAGCCGAGCTGCATCTCGCTGGAGCCGTAGCCGCGCGCGGTCTCGATGTGGTTGATGCCGAGTGCGAGGGCGCGGTGGATGGTGGCTTCGAGGTTGGCCTGGCCGTCCTTGGGGACCTCGCCGGGCGGCACGTCCTGCCACTTGTGCTGGTAGCGCATCCCGCCGCAGGAGAAGACGGGCATCTGCAACTCAGTCTTTCCGAAGCGGCGGTATCTCATGGGCGGAGCTTGGCGGGATGCGCGGCGTGAGGCAACCGCGTTTGCCGATGCCTAGCTCAGAATTTCCTTCACCACGCGGCTCGGTTCCACGCCCGTAAGGCGGAAGTCGAGGCCCTGGTGGCGGTAGGTGAGGCGCTCATGGTCCATGCCGAGCAGATGCAGGGCTGTCGCGTGCAGGTCATGCACATGGACGGGGTTCTCCGCGACGCTGAAGCTGAAGTCATCCGTCGCGCCGTAGGTCAGACCGGCCTTCACGCCGCCACCCGCCATCCACATGGTGTAACAACGAGGGTGATGGTCGCGCCCGGCTTCGATGCTGTCCCACTTGCCCTGACCGACGGGACTGCGACCGAACTCGCCACCCCAGATGACGAGCGTCTGGTCGAGGAGACCGCGTTGTTTGAGGTCACGAATGAGGCCGGCGGTGGGCTGGTCGGTGTCGCGGCAGCGCGCAACGCACCAGCTCGGCAATCGGCTGTGATGGTCCCAGTCCGGGTGGAAAAGCTGGATGAAACGCACACCGCGCTCGACGAGGCGACGGGCTTGGATGCAGTTCGCGGCATAGCTGCCAGCGCGGCGCGAGTCAGGGCCGTAGAGTTCGAAAGTGGACTCGGTCTCGCCGCTCATGTCGGTGAGTTCTGGCACGCTGGTCTGCATGCGGTAGGCCATTTCGTATTGGCGGATGCGGGTCGCGATTTCGGGGTCGCCAGTTTCCGTGAGGCGCATCTGGTTCAACTCGCCGAGGCCGTCGAGCATTCCGCGTCGCAGCTCGCGCGGCAGGCCGTCGGGGTCGCGCAGGTAAAGCACCGGGTCGCGGGAGTTGCGGAGCTTCACGCCTTGGAAACGCGATGGCAGGAAGCCGCTGCCCCAGTAGTGGTCGTAGAGCGGCTGGTCACTGGGCCGCTGCATCTTCGAGATGAGCACGAGGTAGTCCGGCAAGTTCTTGTTCTCGCTGCCGAGTCCATAGCTCGCCCACGCGCCCATGCTGGGGCGACCGGGAATCTGGTGGCCCGTGAGAAACTTGGTCATCGCGGGCGCGTGGTTGATTTGGTCGCTGTGCATGGACTTGATGAAGCACAGGTCATCCGCCACGCCGCGCAAATGCGGCAGCCACTCGCCAATCGTCGCGCCGCTCCGCCCGCATCGCTCGAACTTCGTCCGCCCCGGCATCAGCAGTTGCTTCTGGTTCGAGGTCATCGTCGTCACGCGCTGGCCTTGGCGAACCGAGTCAGGGATTTCGATTCCCGCCCACTTCTCCAACTGCGGCTTGTAATCATACAGCTCCAACTGCGACGGCCCGCCGGACTGCGTGAGGAAGATGACGTGCTTGGCCTTGGCCGCGAAGTGCGGCAGGCCGGTGGGCACCGCGGTCGAGGGCGCGGCAGAAGCGCGCTGGAGCAATTGCGACAAGGCCATCGCCCCAAGGCTCACGCCCGCACCGCGACCGAGGAAGTATCGGCGAGAGATGTCTAGCGGCTCATTCATGGGTGATGGCTTCATCGAGGTTGAAGGCGAGGCTGGCGACGACCGTGTAGGCGGCCAGTTCGGCTGCGCTGAGTTTCGCGTCGACCTTGAACTGCCCGCCAGCCAGCAGTTTCGCCGCCTCGGCGGGCTTGGTGCGATATGACGCGAGTGCGCGGTCGAACTCACGTTGAAGCACGGCGGCTTCCTTTGCGCTGGGCGGACGGGCAAGCACGCGGCGGTAGATTTCAGCGAGGCGGTCTTCGGGCTTGGTCGCAACGCGAAGAACTTCAGCCGCCAGTGCGCGCGAGGCTTCGAGGAAGGTTTCGTCGTTGAGCAACGTGAGCGCCTGGAGCGGTGTGTTCGTGCGCGGGGTGCGGACTTCGCAGACGCGGCGCTGGGCGGAATCGAAAAGAAAAGTCGGCGCGATACTGCGACGCCAGAAGGCGTAGAGCGAACGGCGATACTGCGCCGCGCCTTCGCTTGGCTCGTATTTGAAGCGGCCCATGAAGATTTCCTCCCACACGCCTTCGGGCTGGTAAGGCTTCACGGGCGGGCCGCCGAGCGAGGGGTTGAGCAGTCCGCCGCTGCGGAGAGCGGCGTCGCGGAGCATCCAGGCAGGCAAGCGAAAGCGCGGCGCGCGCGCCAGCAGGCGGTTCTCCGGGTCGCGGGCCAGCAGGGCTGGAGAAGCGATAGAGCTTTGGCGATATGTGGCACTCGTCGCCATGAGTTGGAGGATGTGTTTCACGTCCCAGCCGCTCTCCATGAACTCGACCGCCAGCCAGTCGAGTAACTCGGGATGCGTAGGGCGTTCGCCTTGCAGGCCGAAGTCCTCGGGCGTCCGCACCAAGCCGTTGCCGAAAAGCAGCGCCCACAGGTTGTTCACGACTACGCGAGCGGTGAGCGGGTTGTCGCGAGCGGTCAGCCAGTTCGCGAGACTGAGGCGGGTCTTGTCCGCGTTCGCTGGCCACGGCGCGACGGCTGCGGGCACGCCGCGCTCGACCTTCTCACCGGGCTTGTCCCACACGCCGCGCACCAGGATGTGCGTGGCGCGCGGCTCCTTGCGCTCAGCGAGGACCATGACGTTGAGCTTTTGCGCGCCGGCTTTCACTTCGCCCAATTGCCGGTTCGCGCGATCGAGCGCGGACTTTGCGACTTGGTAAGGCGCGTAGTCGGCGAGGAACTGGTTGAACAGCTTCGCGCGGAGCTTGGTGTCCAGCGCGCCTAGGTCGGTCAGCTTCGCGGTGGCGAGCTGTTCCAGCGGAGCCGGCTCAACGCTGCGAATTGCGTCGCCCGCCTGGTCCGTCACCGACACGCGGAAGCGGCCGATGTTCGCGTCGCCGAGGGTCGAACGGTGGCGCAGCTCGAAGATGAGTTCCTCGTCGGCGTCGAGCACGAGTGGTTCGGCCAGCGCGAAGACGGCGGTGCGCGGCTGTTTCTGGTCGAGGCCCTTGGTCGTCCAGCCGTTGCGCGGGTCATCGTCGAGCACGCCCTTGATGTCGCCGTATTCGCGCGCGCCCTTTTGATCGGCAGAGGCGTCGGCGACCGCGCCGGTCACGAGCACATCGCGAAGCTGTGAACTGCCCCGCCGACGCACCTGCACCTTGATGTCCGTGAGGATGAACTCGCCGGACTTGCCACGCGACAACCCGCCACTCGTATGCGACGCGTGCGGCAGCACTTCCAGCTTCAGCCCGGTCACGCGCGGCAGCTTCACCGCGCCGATGACACGGTAGTCCTCGTGATTCGGATTCGGCCCGCTCGCTTGCACGATGGCGTCCGCCTCCTGCACAAGGCGAGTTCCCTCGATGCTCTCCAGCTCGCTTGCCCGCAACGGATGCCACGCGGCAAAGCCGTTCGCCACTTCTCTCGCCTTCGTCGTGAGCCACTCGGCAAAGGGCGCTTCCGCCGCCTTGCGCGCCTCGGCCTCGCGCGGTTTGCGTTCGTCCACCAGCGCTTGCGCCTCGGTCACGGCGCGGGCGGCGAGCGGGGATTGGTAACTGAGGTAAGGCTTCGCCGCGCTGCCCGCCTTGCCGTCCTCGTCAATCGAGTTGAAGAACGCAGCGAGCCGGTAGAAGTCCGCGTGCGGGAGCGGGTCGTATTTGTGCGCGTGGCACTGGACGCAGTTGAGCGTGAGGCCGAGCCAGACCGTGCCGACGGTGTTCACGCGGTCAAGCACGTAGTCCACGCGCGACTCCTCGGGGTCACGGCCGCCTTCGCCGTTGGTCATGTGATTGCGATGGAAGCACGTCGCCAACTGCTGCTCCGGCGTCGCGTTCGGCAGGAGGTCGCCGGCGAACTGCTCGCGCGTGAACTGGTCGAACTTCATGTTCGCGTTGAAGGCGGCAACGACCCAGTCGCGCCACGGCCAATTCGAGCGGGTGGCATCGGACTGGAAACCATCCGTGTCTGCATAGCGCGCGGCGTCGAGCCACCACATCGACATGCGTTCGCCAAAGTGCGGCGAAGTCAGCAGGCGGGTGACGACCTTTTCGAAGGCATCCGGCGAACGGTCAGCGAGGAAGGCGTCCAACTCCGCCGTTGTCGGCGGCAAGCCGGTGAGATCGTAGGAGACACGGCGAAGCAGCGTGTGCTTCGCGGCCTCGGACGAGGGTTTCAACTTCTCCTGCGCGAGCCGGGCAAGGACGAACCGGTCAATCGCGCTCTTGGCTCCAGCGACTGCCGGCGGTGGAGCCTTGACCGGCGGCACGAAAGACCAGTGCGCTTCATACTTCGCCCCGGCGGTAACCCACCGCTTCAACACGTCCTTTTGCGCGGAGGTGAGTTGCTTATGCGAGTCCGCCGGGGGCATCAGCTTGTCGGCGTCCTTGGTCTCGATGCGCTTCACCAGCGCGCTGGCGGCGGGCTTGCCGGGGACGACGGCCACCTCGCCGGACTTGGCCGGCTTGGTCGCGCTGTCGTGGAGGTCGAGGCGCAGGCCGCCCTTCGCCTGTTTCGCGTCCGGGCCGTGGCAGGCGAAGCAGTTGTCCGAGAGTATGGGCAGCACGTCGCGGTTGAAGCTGGGCGCGTCGGCAGCCAGCGAACTGAGGTTCGCAGCAAGCAACACGCAAACCGCCGTGCCGTGGCTCCGGAAAAATCGCGGAATCATGCGGCGAGTTTGACGTGTCACCGCTGGTTGGCAACAGATGTGATTTGCAGGATGGAGGAGCCTTGGCCGAAACCGGAGACCGGCGCTCCTCCGACCTGCTGAATTCCCTTTTGACCCGTCGCGTCGGCCTTCCTACGTTCGCACCATGTCAGCAGACCTCGCCCACGCCAGCACGCATCGGCACGCGTTCACTTCGCTGAACCCGCGCGTCCGCGAAGGGCTGAACGTTTCCAGCCGCCGCTCGATGCTCAAGGCCAGCCTCGCGGGCCTCGGTGGCTTGACCTTGCCGGAGCTACTCCGCGTCCGCGCACAAGGTGCCGCCACGGGCCGTCCGATGGGCAGCAACAAGGCCGTCATTCTCCTCTGGATGGCCGGCGGTCCCAGCCATGTGGACATGTGGGACCCGAAGCCGGACGCGCCGTCCGGTTATCGCGGCCCGTTCAAAACCATTCCCACGAAGCTTCCGGGCGTTCACCTTTGCGAGCATCTGCCTAAGCAGGCCGCGCTGATGGACAAGCTTACCATTATCCGCTCGATGGACTGCCGTGGCAGCAATCACCAGCCGAACATGGTGATGCAGACCGCCAACGTCCTCGCCGAGCCGCGCACGAATCCAGAGGCCAAGATGTATCCCGGCTTCGCGTCCATCGTCGCGAAGCATCGTGGTGCGAACCGGCCAGGCATGCCGCCCGCCGTCCACCTGAACGTCCGCGACCGGACTCATTTCGCTTGGGCGGGCTATCTCGGCCAGAAATACAACCCCTTCATCGGCGACAACGTCAGCCAGCTCTTTCAACTCCCCGGCGAATTGACCATGGACCGCGTCCGCTCGCGCCAGTCGCTGTCGCAGCAGATGGATTCACTCCGGCGCGACGTGGACAACTCTGGTTCCATCGAGGCGCTCGACCGCTTTGGACAACAAGCCTTCGACCTCGTCGCAGGTGGCCAGGCGCAAGCGGCGTTCGACCTCAGCCAGGAATCGCCCCGCATCGTGGACCGCTACGGCCCGCACGACTGGTGTCGCAAGGCATTGCTCGCGCGGCGGCTCGTCGAGCGCGGGGTGAGCTACGTGACGTTGGACCTCAGTAACCACTCCGCCTCCGGCACCTGGGACACGCACGGCGACAACATCCCGCCCTACGGTGGCATCTGGAGCGGCCTGCGGCCGCTGCTGCCGGTATTTGACCACCTCTTCACCACCCTCGTCAGCGACCTTGGCGAGCGCGGCCTGCTGGACGACGTGCTGGTCATCGCGATGGGTGAGTTCGGTCGTTCGCCGCAAATCGGCACGCAGGGCAGCACGGACGGGCGCAACCATTGGCCTTACGTCTCCTCCATCACCCTCGCGGGCGGCGGCTTCCGCCACGGCCAGGTCATCGGCTCCACCGACC
>Ga0075471_10000448_pt1 | contig 24611 bp, 30 predicted proteins | sample DEB19_08_DNA_2_FD_74787 | JGI IMG/M metagenome (GOLD analysis project Ga0075471, IMG submission 74787) | Aqueous microbial communities from the Delaware River and Bay under freshwater to marine salinity gradient to study organic matter... | ecosystem: Environmental > Aquatic > Marine > Coastal ...
GGGAGTGATCAGCGTCGTGAAGGACATTGAATGCACTGCTGAGAGAGGACAAAAGAAAAACCCCCGACCAGCAGAAGCTGAGCGGGGGATAGATCAGAAGGGGACTTCGGCTTCGGGGACGTGGACCGAGCGGAGTAGCGCGTTGGCCGCGTCGAACTCCTCGGGGTTGACGACCTCGTGATCGAAGTCATAGTCGCCCTCGAGGCCGAACCAGCGGTGGACCTCGACGGAGCGACGGAACATGCAAGCGGCAGCGCCATCGATCCAGTTGTGGTTGATGAGCACGGTCATCGGAGTAAGCAGCGCGAATGCACTGCTGAGAGAGGACATGAGCCAAGCCCCTGTCGTGTGTTGCGATGAGCGGGGGTGGAGTGGATGGCGTGGGTGGCTCTGGGGTATTGAGCTCGAGGAGAAAACGAGCACAAAGCGAGCGAAGCGAGCGCATGGGCGTGGTGATTACTGAGCGAGCGCAGCGAGTGAATCCGTGCATATTCATGTGCATATTCATGAGCGAACGCAGCGAGCGGGGCAGTGGCTGCTGCTGCTGAGCGGCGCGACACCTGAGAGGAGCGCGCGCGTGCGTGTGTGGGGTGTGTTGGGAGTAGCGAATGTGTTGATTCCCTGACATTCAGAGGGAAAGGCGCCCCCCGAGCCGCGCTGCGCGAGTGGAACGGGACGCGAATCGCGCCCGCGCGAGCGCGTAGGGAGCTGTAGTTAAGTTGTCTGGGGTGAAGCGTAAGAGAGCGCATGAGTAATAAGGAGAGCGTGTGGTTACTGGAGAGAGCGAGGGAGCGTTGCAAGTGAGTGCGAGAGCATGCAAACGAAGCAGATGCAGACATCTGCTGTAGCTAAAGAGCGCGACGCTTTCGCTGTTTCCTGTCAACGAAGCAGGGTGCAGTTGTTATCAACGAAGCAGGTAACTTCTGCTAACACATGCAACACAGCGAACGCGATGAGCGCGCGCAGCGCGCACGCGGGCGCGGCAGGGGAGCGCTTACGCGTCCACATGCATACTCTTTTTTTTGTCTGGCGACTCTCGCAACTTGCGGGGGGTGTTTGATGTAAACCGCGCGCCGCAGCGATTTTTCACTGCCGCCTCGCGAGGTTGATTCATAGGGCGAAACGCCGCTTCCCAGGGCAAGATCGGACGGTTTTGTAGGGCAATACAGGAGGGTGTGCGTCTCATGCGCTAAGAATTTTTCTGAAAAATCCAGACGCGACACTCTCCCGCGAGGTCGGAATGCAGGGGAAGTCATGAAAAGTTTTCTTAGACTCGTCTTACAAAACGCACGATCTGTGGCGGTATGGCGGGCGCTATTGGCGGTATTGGTGCGTTTCGGGATATCGGCGATCCATATGATCCGCGCCGCCGACTAGGGCAGGTCCCCTCGCAACTGAATATCCCTGGAATCGCTCCGGGTAATGGCGCTGTTCCGTACGCGCCGAGCTACGTGGATGACGTTGCTAGTTACATGGCGCGCCAGGCTCGGCAGCGCTACTCGGGCATCCCCGGCAACGCGGATCCAGCAACTGGCTTCTATGAGCCCGACAGCGGACAGCTCTCGCTGAACATTCGCCTCGGCCGAGGAGCTGACGAATCTGTCTCTGTGCCGCAATCGGAGTACGACATCGCGCGCGCGTTGCAGACCGGTGCGTACACGACGTTCCCGGATGGCACCTACCTCACCGCAAAACCCGAGGAAGGTGACATAGCGGGAGGCGCACTGCAGCGCCTGAACCGATACGAGCAGGGCAAGCGCACCCCAGAAGGCTTTACCCCGGAAGGTGAGACGACCGGTGGCCGTGAAATAGGAGGGAAACGCCGCCAATCGCGGATTGGCGGAAAAGAGGCTCTCGCTTCGGCCAGCCAGGGCTACGCGCCGTTGACCACTCCGGAGCGCGCTGAGGCAATGCTCGCCCGCAAAGCGGTCGATAAAGAGCTAAGCGAGTCGGAGCAGGCATTGATGGCGGTGCAGCTAATGCGCCGCGCCGCGGAATCGCCAGAAGAGCGCGCCTTCTTGGACGAATACGCACAGGAGCTGTCCGACATCGTGCGAGCAGAGGGCTTCGGGCGCGACAAAACCGATCGAAACGTCGATGTCACGGGCTTCTCTTCGGAGGATCCGCAGGAATTCAGAGCAAAAGCCTCGGGTCGCAACCTAAAAACGATCCAGCAGAAGCCTGATTGGCGTGAGCGCGAGCCCATCAGCTACATCAGAGACGACGGCGGTGCTGGTCTGCCTTGGTACGAGGTTGAGGCGCTGCAACGGCAGCCTGGTGGGCAGTGGAAGCAGGGCGGTCAACTCGCCTATGGCGGTGTCGACCCCAGTCAGTTGGTCGCTGTACCCCCTGGTTACGAGCGCGAGGGTGATTTCAACGAAGACGCGACCGCCAGCTTCCTGCGTGAAAAGGAAGTCAACGCGGGTGAAGTCGTTGGTCGCATGCTGGATGACGCCAAAACGCCCGTTATCGGCAAAGAAGCGCTAGTTGAGGCCTGGAAAAGCGGCCGATTTGAGCCAATTTCCAAGGCCGAGCAGATGGCACGGCAGGCAAAGGCGCAATTGACGGGCCGTCAGGACAGCCTGGTGGGGTATATCCAGCAGGGCGGTGTAAAACAAGCGGTTTACAAGACTGATTTGGTCTCTGATCGCCTGGTTCCGGACCCTCAAAACCCTCTGACTGGCGTAATCAAGGAGGAATCCGAGCTTTACCGGGTCGGTTCGCCTGTCAATCGGGATTACACAGATGTTCGAGACTATGTTCGCGGCCTTGCCGGCAGCACGCAAGAGAAAGGCGTGCGTGGGGAGACCACACTGGCGCCTCTGATCAGCGATGCCGGCGTTCGCCGCACGGTTGAACAGAAGATGGACGGCATTTCGCAGTCAGGCTTCTTCAATCAGCTGGCCGCTGGGGCGCAAATGATGGCCCCCGACGAGGCCAATGCACTCCGGGGCGTGTTGGCAGAGGCTGCCTCCACTGGAGAAATGCCTGCTGTCTACCGCGCAACGAAGGATGCGCCGAAGACCAGGGGTACAAAGCCCATGCGCGGCACGGTGGAGTCGCTTTATTCCGGCATTGACCCCAAGACTGGGCGTAATCCGCAGGGCCAGGACGCTCCCGAGGTCACCGCAGGCAAGCAACTGCGCGCATTCCTGCAGGAAGCCCCGCGGCCGCTGACGACTCAGGAGGCCGTCGAGGTAGCAGGCGCCATTGGTGCGCGCTGGGGCGTTGACGCAAACGCAGCACTGCGCGCCGCTGCGGCTCAAGCTCCGGCAATGGGTCGCAATCCAGAAGGAAAGCTGGTAGCAATCCCCGGACGTACGGCCCCGGCTAACGACCCTGGCCGCCCACTGTTCGGTGAGGACAGCTATGCCCTGCAATTACTGCGTCAGGCACAGCAGGAGGGCACCGGCCGACAGGTTGACCTCTTCGCTGAGCCCCCCGCGACGGCACCAATCACGGATGACTTAGCCGTACTGCTAGGCAGCGTCGAGGGCGCCGAGGAAGCCCGTCGCCAAGAGGCTCAGACGCTGAGATTCCAGCAGGGCTTCCAGTCGGCTGCGCCCATGGAACGACTTGTCGGCGAGGATCCGCTGGCATCGTATGTCGAGTACGCCAAACAGTTCACAGCAGGCGACGAAGGTCAGGCGCGCTTCGTTGTGCAAGAGGCGCTGAAGAGCTCCCCGGGCAGCATCACCGAGGATTACTGGAAGAATCCTGGACAAACGCAGCTGGGGCCGATCAGGGCAATCAACGAATTCATGGCTGCTCCTGCCGAGACCGTTCGAGTCGGCGCCACTAAGCCGGATCCGGTGGAGATGGATCGCATCCGAATGGCGTACCGGCCGTCCCCGGCAGGAACGGTTCGCCCGGCTGGTATTCCTGGCACGGCGACCTTTGATGACCTGGCGCGTGTGATCGGCGGACAAGTTGGCAGCGAGACCCAGGAGCAAGCGATGGCGTTCCTGGCAAACCGAATCGCGCAGCGTGCCAAGGCGCCTGAGGACTCCGCGCTCAACGCACCGACTCTTGGTCAAGCCCCCTCCGAGCCAATCGATCGCAATGTGGCGATGGCTCGTCGACGCGCTCTTGGCGTGATGGGCCGATGAGCAAGGAAGCAAGAGAAAAGGCCAAGGGCTTGTCCCAGGCCTTTAAGAAGATGAGCCGTCCCGCCAGCAAAGGAGGAACCGGCGGCACGTTTACAGCGGCTGCAACTAAAGCGGGACATCAGGATTCACCCGAAGGACGCAAAGCCTTTGCAAGCGAGGTGCTCGAGAATAAGGAGCAGTACAGCCCTAAAATGATCAAGAAGGCAAACTTCTACAAGAACATCATCGCTTCTTAGCGGATGTTCACCTGAATCCCGGAGCCATGGCTAAAAGAGCGCCAGCAAGGCAAGCGAAAGCACGCGCGGAGGCCAGGATAGTGGCTGGCGAGAGTGGCACTCCAGCTCCATCCCGTCAGGCGGCGAAGCCAAGCGGCTCAGAAATAAAGCCCCGCGGCGCAGAAATGACAGGCCAGCGTCCGCAGCCGGAGGGTCGCGAGCCCAAAAAAGACGTTGCGGCAGTGGTAGAGAGCGGCAAGAAGAGGGCACAGGCCAAGTTGGCGGAACGCCGCGAGCAGAAGGGCGGCCAAGAGCGCCAGCCGCAGGGGCGTCCCCACCACGAGCGAGAACAAGCGCAGGCGGCTTCCACCCCCGCCGGCACTCCTGCCGGGGCCTCACAGGGCGGTCGCAAGACTGCCGTTAGCATGGACAAAAGAGCGAAGGTATAGGGTGGCATACCGGTACTCGGATACGTATCCTGAGGCGCTGGGGCATGCGATCCAGCGAAAGGCTGCTCAGGGCGAGCAGTCCATGTCATTGGGGTTCAAGAACGGCAGCCCCGATAAGAACGCCGCGCCTGAATTTACGGGTGACGCTGCATACGGAAGCTTGGGGGCAAGAGGCGCGTTCGGTGCGGCGGTCAATGACCCGGCGAACCAGGAGGCACAGCGAATGGCCGGTGATTTTATGCAGCGATACCTTGGCGGAGTTTTTAGTCCAGAGTCGGGATACGCGTGACAATGGCAATTCGATTCCCAAGGGGTATTTCTTCTCTGGCGCAAGCGCTTAAGGGCGTATTCCCTGCGCCCAAGACGGGCAGGGACTACATGAACTATGCAATACGACTGGGCCCTGAATTGCTGGGCGCAGGCATGACCGCCTACAGTCTCCCCGGCGAGGACGTAGACGGAGGCACGCGCGTCATTGCCGGCCTCGAGGAGCTGTTGCTGAGTATGGGCTTATCAGCGGCAGGCAGTAGCGCTGGGCGTGGGCTTGCGGCGCAGCAAATGCGCAAGAAGATCCGCAACGGCACTCTCGAGATCCCTAGCGGCAAGACGCGGCGTGACGTGTATAACGAGGGCTTGGAAATGGGCACAACGCTGGGCGATGCCGCCGTGCTCCCCTTGCAGTTCCTTGCCCCTCGGCCCTTCTACAACTCCCAGGTTCAGTCTTATATCAACGAGCAGCCTGCGAAACAAGTGGTAGAAGAGCAGCAGCAGGACAATACGGACATGATGGTTGCGGCGCTTCTTGCGTCGGGCGCCTTCGGCGGCACAGCAATGGCATCGCTGGACACCTACAGCCCGAGGAAGGCCATGTTAGACGCTAATGGCTAATAGCTTCCCCGCGGACCCTACGTGGTCTGACCTCGCTCAAGTCTTCCAGCAAGGCTTCAACGCAAGCACCAAAGAATATCAGCAGCATCTGAAGAGGCTGTCTGGCTCCGAAGGCTACGAAGTCGCGCCAATACGGGGCATGCTGGCGTCCTCCCCTTTGCTGGGGCTTGGGCGTCAGGCGCTGCCGCAGTCCGTGGGGGTGGCCGAGTGGGGGCGAAAGCTTCTGGAGGCTCTGCCGCCCGGCAAGGTTCGTGAGGCGATCGAAAATGTGCCGCTTGGAGGATACAGCGATCAGGAGCGTGCTCAATACAGCGAGATGCGGTCGAAGGATCCTGAGCTGCGCCGCTATTCAGTAGAACTTGGCAAGCTGCCAGTCCCGGGAACATCAGACGAGGCTGACGCGGGTACCGGCAACTACCGAGCAAAGGCCGCCCAGGCTGCCGGTGTCGCGGCAAATGACCTGGTTACAGATGGCCTCCGTAATATCTGGTGGTTCCTGAATGCGCCCCAGGCGATCAGCACCGTGGCGATGCTTCACGGGATGCACAGTGCGGGGCAGAAGTTTAAGGCCGAGAATCCCAAGGAAGCGGCGGCGATCGGTCAGGACGTGCCACTGATCACACGCCGAGCGCCGAGGATGGCCGCCTTAGCCCCTGCATGGATCGCTATGTCCATGGGCATCGGCAACTTCGGCAGGACGCCGGGATACAAGGCAACGCTCCCCAGTGAGGAGAACCCTCGCGAAACAACTGACCCTATCGGGGAGACGCTCAATCGTTACTTCCTGGGCCGCAGCGGCGCATTGCTCCCTTACGACGAGTTCGTGAAGGAACGCCCCGATGTCTCCAAGGGTGAGTACGAGGCCTATAAGGCGTACCTCTTTGGAAATGGAATGCCAATCAAGGCCACGCTCGAGGGCATTCAGGGGCCAGAGCTGACATTCATGGGCAAGAGCATCCCACTAGCTACAGGGGTCCTGCCTGCTGTGGCGGCGGTAATAGGCGCTCGTCGCGGCACACGGGCCGGGGCATTGAAAGTAGCCGCTGCGGGTGGCTATGAAAAGGCACAACTTCTTGCCAGGGAATACGAAACGGTCAAGAAGGAATACGAGAGACAAGAGGCCCGCGCAGCCGCGGGCTTGCCGCGGGTGAATCCCAAGAAAGGCGAAACCGAGGTGACCCTCAAGGACTACGAACGCTCTCATCGCTCATACCGCGACCAGGTAGACGCCAACGAGTCCCAGGTAGCAAAGAGCGTGCTCGTGAACAGCGCGGGTGCAATGACTGGAACGGCACTGGCTGGGCACGTTTTAGAATCAATGCGCAGGGCACTGAAAGGTAGAGCCCCGCAGGAAGAAACGGAATCCGAGGTCACGGTATGAGCGCGATTCGGCCAATCAGCGGATTCTCTGCGCTGGATGCTGACCTAGGCGAAGCAATAGGCGGTGTCGCCTCGCAGGGCTTCCGCGATAAGTCGCAAATCGCTCAAGCAGCGCTGCGAGCGAGGACCAGAATCGAGCGGGCCAAACTCGACGCCGAGGCGGTTAAATACCAAGGGGAGCAGGCAGGCGCCTCGGCGTCCTTCGGCGGGTTAATGAACGGAATAGGCGGCATCGCCTCTGGCCTAATCGGAGGCCTCAAGAAGCCCTCCGTCGGGAGAGCCAGTGGCCCCCTGTCAGGGAAAACGTCTTCGGGTGTCTATGACGTGTGGATTAGCCCATCAGATATTGACTTGGGTTTTGACGTGCCCACGACGTTTCCGAGTTTCTGGCCATGACATTTCAAGCTCGTGACTGGGGCGCAGAAAAGCGTCTGTGGAACGATGGCCCGCCGGATCGGTTTGCGGATCCAGGGCGTTTTGCGTTCAAGAGTACTGCTCGCCAATACGAAGGCCCTGATGAGGGCTTAACTCCTGCCCTACCTGCCGATGGCTTCTATTCATCGACTGGGAGCAAGAATATTCTTGGCGGCGTGCTAGCTGCGCATGACGCAAAGACAGCTTTTGCCGGGGATTCCTTGAATCAGAAGGCTGAGTTGATAGCGGCTAGGGCAATGGCAGACGCCCAGAAGGAAGCTGCGGACAAAGAGAGAGAGGGGCAAGAGCAGGGGTCAATATGGAGCACAGTGGGATCAATTGCCGGTGCCGGGCTGGGCCTGCTCTTCTGCGATGAGCGCTGCAAGGTTGACATCGGGGAGTTGAGCCACGAAACGGCTTCAGACCCTCTCGCAAAGCTTGCGTACGACGTGAAGTGGCTACGTGAGCACGCTTGAGCGGGTAAAGAGGCTGCGTCCTGTTCAGTTCAGGTACGTGAAAGAGATTGATCCTGCCCAGTCGCTCAGGGCGGGATTTATCGCTCAGGAGGTACGGGAAGTATTCCCAGAGGCGGTGCACGAGGTCGACGGTGTCTTGATGTTGGATTTCGTTTTACTTAGTGGGCTGGTAGAAGAAGCTAAGCGCGAGTTACGGACATAAACCCTTCTAGAATCGGCGCATAGGTTGTAGCGACTTAGTGTGACCCGTCAGTCAGTGTTCGAGCGTCGACTCGCTCAACGCCAGCAGAGATCGCTGCGAGATCAGTCAGATATTCCACTGTCGCCAGCAGAGGTGTTGAGTCCCGTCGCGGAGACTGTGGCCACGGAAGGAGCGCTGAACATGGCGAGGAGCCCTGAATTCGTGAAGCGCCTGGCGGACATCGCTTCCAAGAACAAGTTCAAGTTGGCCGGCGCAGGCGGCTTGCTGGCAGTCCTGGCCGGCGCATCTGAGTTGGCGGATCAGAATGATCCATTGACCAAGAATATTGCCGAAGCCCTCGGCGTAACAGGCGGCAATATCGGCGGCGGCCTCGCAGGCGCCATGGCGGGCACTGCGATGGGCGGTCCTATCGGTGGCGTCATCGGCGGAGTCCTTGGCGCAACCGGCGGCGGCGCTGCTGGCAAAGGAATCATGAGCGGCCTGTACGGATTGGTCACCAATGAAGACCCTCAGGACAGGGAACTGAACCGCATGGCGCGGCAAGAGCGACTGCAGCAGCAGCTCAAGCTCGAAGCCATGAAGAATGCAATTCCGGTCCAGCAGGAGCTGATGCGCTTGAAGCAAGCCGACGACTTCGAGCGCTTGAAAATGCAGCTTGCGGTTAATCAGCAATACAACTTCTCCAATACGATGAACACCGCTGCGCTGAATGCGCAGCAGGATGCAGCGACTCAGCAGGCGCTGATGACCCAGTATCTATACAGCTGATGTTTTCCCTGTTCTCACCGTCGACGGCGAGCTCCTACGCCAGTAGCTTTCAGCCGGTTCGACCGGTTGCGGGTTTTGGGGACATCATGGAGGACAGGTTCTCCGAGAAGTTCGCCAGTATTCCGCTTGAGCGTTACAAGCAGGAAATGGCATTTGCCCGGGAAGCGCTGGGCGAAAAAGCGCAAATGAAGCGCGATGAAAGGATGTATGACTACTACCGGGATCGAGACAGGGACGCGGCGCGACAGGGCAAGATCAATACGTTGATGAGATTGGCGCAGGCTGGCGGCGGATTTGCGGCATCGCAATTGTCGCTACCGACGAAGCGAGACGCGATGAGTCAGCTCCTGGGATTCACGCAAGCAGGCGACGCGTTGGCAGACAGCATGGGATACAGGATGGCAGGCAGCCGGGCGGGACTGAAGGCTGCGCTCGCCGGCTTCCCGAAGGAGCCCGCTTTCGATGATCAGGCAGGGCCGTTGGATACAGGCGCGACAGTCCGGGCCACGCAGTTCACGACACCAACTGCGCCCCCTGCGGAGTTGCAGGATGTAACTGCCACACCGGCTACGATGGAACTAATGAAGCAATTTCTTCAGACTCTGGGGGGCGCTAGTTAATGGCCAATGTTCTCGAGAGCCGGCTGCGTGACGAGTTAACTCGCCTTGGTGCGCAGATTAGTCCGGACGGCAAGCTCGGTTTTGCAGACCCCAAGTTGAATGAGGTATGGAAAGATTTCGCGGCAAAGGCCAAGCAGCGTAGCGATAGCGCCGCTATCGTCCCGGACGCGTCCGCAGAGGCGGCTCGCCGCGCGAGACTTGCAAACGATGTCAACGCAGAAGCGAGGAGTGCCGCGAACGATGAGACGGTCCGCTACGGATTGAACAGCCTCCCGGTCGTCGCGGGCAAGGAGGCCATTGCGACGCAGGCATTCGGGGATCGGCTGGGGCTTCGTGTAGACAACTACAACAGACTGCTCAATCAGGAGAACCTGCATGAGCGAGCGCTGTACGGCGACGAAAGTGTCCGTCTGGACAAGATACTGGAAAACGATAAGTACTACACCGATGTCATGGCCAAGCTTTCGGAAAAGCAGTTGGCGCAGCAAGGTACGGCAAACGTCATGAACCTGATCACCAACTTGGCGCTCGGCGGAGCCGCCTTGTTCGCCTGACCCGAAGGAGCTCATTGTCATGGCAAGCGCAGCGCAAAACAAATCTCGCTCGACCGCAAAGAACCGGGCCAGCACACGCAAGGCGACAGGTGGCAGTACTACGCCTCGCAATCGCACGCCCCTGTCAGGGCCTGACCGCCGGCCAATCCCGGGAGGCAACGGTAAAAACCAAGGCAATGGCAAGAACCAAGGCAATGGCAAGAATCAAGGCAATGGCAGGAATCAAGGCAATGGCAGGAATCAAGGCAATGGCAGGAATCAGAGTGATTCTGGGAGCCAGAGTGGCAGCCAAACTGATAATTCAGGCGGCCAACAGCAGCAGCCCGGTGGCGGCTCCCCGCAAAGCTTGAATTACACTTTCAAGACCACGCCTGGCAGCATCGTGAATGAGTACATGGGAGGACTCATCAACTGGGGCAATGACAACAAAAACAACAAAGTTATCAGCGACACCGTTCACGGCGTTATCGCGGATACGTACGCGACAGGGATCCGCATGGGTCAGGCGGGCCAATACAACGACATGTTCCTGGGCAGCCTTGGCAAGTACCAAGGCGACCTAGAGAACCTGCGCATGGGGAACACAAGTAAATTGATGGCCCAAGAAGGCGAACTTGCGCGCGGGTTGATTGGCGTGCAAGGGGCCGAGCAGCGCAAGCAAACCGAAACAGAAGGCGCGCAAGAGCGCCTCAATATCTCCGAGCGCGGCAACCAGGACCGACTGGGCTTCCGTGTTCAGGGAGACGAGGAGCGGCGCACAATTGGCGCTCAGGGCGTCGAAGACCGACGCAAGCTCCAAGAGGAGGGCACGCAGCAGCTTCGACTGCGAGCCGATGCGCGAGGTGCGATTCGCTCAAGTGGTTCTCGGTTTTTCGGGTGATACGTGCCGACCGGCAGCATGAGTCAAGTCTCTAAAGACGTTGAGCAGTTCCTGACTGCGCTCGACAACAACCGGCGAGAGGGTTTCTTGGCCTATGCCGAGAATACGTACTCGGTGTACGAAATCTGGCTATACGCCTCGGTTCTTGGGTATCAAGGCGCATTCACTGAACTGGAACGCTGGATCAATAAGACCTACCCCAAGCTGAATCGACGCGAAATCATCTTGGCCGAGATCGTGAAGCTTGAGGCTGACGTCGATTACCTGCGCGCCCAGGTGCAGGCGGACCTCATCAAAGCGGATGCGGCTGCGACTCGAATCGCGCACTTATCCAAGGAGCTGCGTGGTCACGTCATGGAAATCGAGCGGATGACTAAGGGCCTAGACCGTCGAGGCCTGGTGCTGGCCGGCGCCGACAAGGTTATGCGGGAACTGCGGGCAATCTTCAAGGGGAACGAAGACGTCACCAACGCCCTTGACCTCGCCTATGAATCAGTCTGGGCAATGCTGACCGACGAACGCTGAAATAGGGAAAAAACTTCTAAGCTGTTGGCATGAGCAATGCCTCGATCGCGCTTGCCCGCAAGCGAAGCGCACAACTGGCTGCACAGGCGATCAAGAAGCAGCCAGAGGTTATTGAAATCCCGCCTCATGTTTTGAAGGCAAGGGAGAGCTTCGGCTATTTTTGTGAGCTGATGGGCAAGAAGCCTGCTCGTCACATGAAGGAATGGCACCGAGCATTCCTTACCGGGCAGAGCAGTGATCACCTGCTAGACATCGCGGGGCCTAACACGGTGCTGCTCAGCCCGAGGGGTAGTGCAAAGTCAACGGTGGTTGGCCTACTGCTTGGCTGGTTGATCGGGCGTCACGCCGAGGCAAGGAAGCTTCTGCGCATCCTGTACGTCTCTTACAACGTTGATGTGGCGCGAAACAAGAGCGCTGCGGTTAAGAACCTGATCTGCTCGCGGGAATACCAGGAGATCTTCCCATCCGTGCGCCTGTCAAAAAGCAGGACGTCGGACGAGCTTTGGAGTATCGACTGGGAGTTCGCAGAGGTCGACGTCAGGGGCGAGGACGCGTTCACCATCGCCTGCGCAGGCCTGAAGGGAACGATCACGTCGAAGCGTGCCAACCTAGTGATCGTCGATGACGCCATCAAGAGTGCGGCGTCGATCGCCAACCCCGACATCCGCCGGGAGATGGAGAGCAACTGGACCAACGTGATCGTACCGACGATCTTCCAGGGTGGGAGGACAATCGCGCTGGGTACACGTTTTCACTTCGATGACCTGTTTGCGACGATATACACGGAGCAGAAGGGGTGGAAGGTTATCACCCAGTCGGCGATCCAATACGACGACGAAGGACGGCCAAAGTCCTATTGGCCGGAGATGTGGTCGACGAAATACCTACTGAGGCTGCAGGGCGACGACCGAGTGGCGTTCTCATACCAGTACCTCAATCAGCCGGTGCGGTCAGCTGAGTTAGGGATTTCGCCAGAGCTATTCGTCAAAGGCGAGGTCCCTGATCATTACGACACGATCGGCGTCGGCATTGACTTGTCGGCCGGCATGAGCGAAAGAAACGACTGGACGGTGTTCACCCTGGCCGGCCGGGTCGGCGACAAAATCTACGTCATCGACTACCGGCGCATGAGGTCGATGGGCAACATCGAGAAAGTCGAGGCGTTGTGTGAGCTGCTGGTGGAGTGGAATCTGTTGGCTATTAACGACGAAGGTCAGTACTTCCCGACCGCGTCCCCTGTGACGATTTGGCCTGAGGTCGTTGCGTATCAGAAGTCATTCGAGGGCGACCTGAAGCGAATCTTGTTCAACGAGTGGCAGCTGTACAACATCAGCATCAGCCCTGTAAAAGGGTTTCGCGGCGACAAGCTGGCCCGACTGCGGGGGATCATCGGCCTGTTCGAGGCCAAGAAGATCATCTTCAACAAGTACCGCGACTTTGGCTGCATGGTCGACGAGGTCGTTAACTTCGGCCACGCACCGCACGACGACTGCGCTGACTCACTCAATATCGTGGTGCAGGGACTTATGAAACGCGGTGGCGCTCAAGTCGAGTGGAACTAAGATAGTCCTATGAGCCAGGCTACTAGCGAACGTTTCCGTCGGATCATCGACGCTGCCCGCAAGCGCGACGGCCAGAGCGGGACTGACACGATGATCGTGAGCAGTCATCTCTCGCAGATGAAGATGTTCATGCTGCGCCAAGGCGTCGAGTTCTATCCTTCTCAGGACACGTTCGGATTCCGCAAGGCGTTCCTGGAGCAGTTAGTCCAGGAGAATGAGATTGACTGCCGGCTTGAAGGAATTGTTGACGATTTCCTGTTAGACGGCAAGGGGCTTTTTTATTTCCGGCCTATCAGGGATACCTATCGCCTGATGTGGTTCAGCAAGGAGAACTACAGGGCGTATTACGACGCATCCGGTCAACTCGAGGAGATTGAGCTGATCTACTCGTTTACGGTGCGTGATGCCGTAGGGGTACTGTCTATCCCAGGCCAGGACGGGGGATCAACTCGTTACGTCAAGTTACAAATCAAGCGGGACACGATCAGGGAAACAATCAGCACAGAGCGACCGTCGTTTGACACGGCGTTTGCCGCTGCCATGCTTTCCGCAGGGCAGAGCCGGACCTTAATCAACAGCCTGGGCTTCATTCCTGCCGTAGAGGCATTCAACACAATGCGCTCTACGGGCATGGATGCCACGGGAGAGTTCGATTGGCTGGCAGACCAAATCGTCACGCATGACGATCTCGTCAAGAATATCCGCACCAATATTCACTTCTTCGGCAACCCAACGCTGGTCTCCAGCCGACCGAAGCACGATCTCGTCGAGTCGGGGGACGAGGATGCGGTTCGCCCGACGATCAGCTCCCAGGCCGGGTTCTATGCGGCCAACCGGCCGTCAACCCGAGTCAGCCAGCCCTATGGCGGTGGCGGTGGCGGGCTCAAGGTACCGCGGGTGATCGCGAATGTGGAGCCGACGGACCGCCTCCTCTACGTGACCCCAGATGCCGTCTCTGGGGATCAGAACCTGTATGCGCGTCAGTACCGCGAAGAGATTCGCACCGCGCTCGGCGGCGTTGACGAATTGAGCATCTCTGCTGGCGCCTCTGCCTTCGAGGTGAAGTCTCTCTACGGACGCGCGGCCACTACAGCCAAGCGCCGGTGCCGGGGCCTGCTGACCTACGGCCTGTGCAAGCTGTTTGCCTTGGTGATATTCCATGAAGAGAATATCTTCCGAGATTCATTCGCCGCGGGGGTAGGACTAGAGAAGCCGCCGGCTCCGATTCGTGAAGAGTTTCAGACACGGGACGAATTTAATCAAGCAATGGAGGCCTATCAGGCGGCGTACGAGCAATACAAGCAGGCGCTAGAGAGTCAGATATCCGAGGCCGTACAAGCCAAGCAACTGCCGCCGGGAGTCGTCGGATTGATACCTGATGGCGACCGTCGCGTGGAGTGGCGCTGGAAAGGGCCCGTCTTTGAGGATTCCGCGGAAGATATACTGAACTCAAGCATTGTCGTGCGCAACCTGCAGGAACTCGGTGTCAACAGCATCGAGGCGCTGCGGTATCTCTTCCCCGATAAAACGGACGAAGAACGCAGCGCAATGCTCAGTGGCTATCCATTCCGGATGGCGCAAGCCACGCAGCAAAGCATTGGCACCTTCCTGTCGCTGATCCAAACAATGCGACAGACCCCCCACCCGCAAGCTCCTGATCTTCCGCTGCTTGCGGACCCTCAGCTCGATTTGACCCCATATGTCTATCGAGCCCTGGACTTCTTGAAACGTGAGCTGACCTATGCAGGACAGTACAGTGATGACACAGGCTCCGGCGACCCCGCAGCCCTCAGTGATGCCGAGCGTGCCCGCGCCGAGCGCGGTCTACCAACAGACGCAGGCCCCAGCCGTCCAACCTTCGTACCAGACGGCTACGGCGCCACAAGTGGATCCGGCTTACCAGCAGCCGGCGCCGCAACAGGCGAATCCCTGGCAGGAGGCGTTCAACCGCCTGTCCGAAAGTCTGAGCGCGACACGGACCTCCCCGTCGCAGGCGCCTTACTCAGCGCCGACCCAACAGGCAGCGCCTACCCCGGCAACCTACTGGCCACAGCAAGCCAGTTACCAAGCGGCTCCTTCCGTTTCGGGGATGCCGATTTCGCCGCTCCCTCAAACGCAGGCCTATTCCCAGGCGATGCCGGCACCGGCCCAGAGCTGGAGCAACGCAGCAAGCGCGAACGAGAGCGACGAGTATCTCGAAAGCGTCAGCAACGAAAGTCTTGAGGTTCTGCAGCACTTCGGCCTTGAGGCCCCCGCGCTGCTGAACCGCTACGCCTGTGTCGTCGAAGACGCACTGCTGGCCCAGGCGCGTCAGACCGCCGAGGTAATGCAGCAGCTTGAGCAGCTCAGTGAATCGCTCGGCGCCAGCAAGATGGTGATCAATGCCGCCGCGGAAGACAACGCGGCCTATCACACCATGCTGACCGACCCCGACTTGCTGGCCGAGTACGTCAACGAGTTCTTCGGTCCCGAAGGCCCTTATCCGACTGAGACCTCCGAGGATCGCTTGGCTGCCGAGGTGTACGCCAACGAGGCTCGTTACCAGAGCGCGCAGTCGTACCAACGCCCTCAGATGGACATCCCCTCGCCGGGTGTTCAGGCCAGCGGTGGCGACGACTTCTGGAACACCTTCGCCGCGATCAGCGATCGCAATCCCGCCGCCGCTTGGCAGCTCCTGAGTCAGGCCTCCCCCGAGGCTCTGCGCAGCAAGCTGCTGATCGCGGAAGGCTGATTCTGTTTCGCACCCCGCGGAAGCGGGGTTTTAATGATGTTGCTGCCTCGTAACGTGAACATCGACGCCATGGCGTTGAACGCGCCACCGAACACTTCGGGGACATTGCAAGTGCCGATTGCACTGCAGGTCGAGGGATCCAGGCAAAACCTGCGAGCGCAGGAGATGCCTGGTCAGCGGTACTCGGGCGTCCGGGAAGCCGCTAGAGGTGCCGGGATGGACGAGGACACGGCCAAAAACTACGCCAATGCCCTGCTTATGTATACAGCGGCAGAGGTTAAAAAGATGGCCGGCGTCGGTGGCCATGGCGCTGCCCTGGCGCAAACCGGTCTCCCGCCCGAAGCCCTGATGAACATCATCTACCGAGGGTGAACTGACTACGATGTAGCCAGTGAGCTGTTGATTGATGCGCCTTGCCGGCAGCCGGGAGACATTCTCTGCGCTGGCAAGGCGCTTTGCTGCGGATGAGTCCGTCAAAACGGACGACAGGCTGGCGACATTTTTCAATGCGTACGCACTCCTGCAGTCCAAAGGCTACGAGCAGGGTACGGCGCAGCGGTTAGCGGAAGACATCGCGCAGGGGCGTGCGCAAATGCCCCAATCGACACAACGTTTTGCTCGAATTTATGGCGACCCATCCTGAGACGCTGACTATCGCGATCCGCGAAATCGAACGTTTTGAAGGGATAGAGCTTGAAGCATACCTGGACCCAGTTGGAATCCCGACCATCTGTGCAGGATTGACGCGCTATCCCAATGGCCTGCCTGTTCGAACGGGGGACGTTTGCACCGCAGAGGTCTGCAAGGGCTATCTACGGCAGATGCTTGGTGACGAATTTGTGCCGTCACTGGAAAAGATTCCGGGATGGGCGCGACTGGGGGCAAAGCGACAGGCGGCATTGCTGAGCTTTGCGTGGAATCTGGGATCGAAGTTTTACGGGGCCCCCGGATTTGAGACCATTAGCCGGGTGCTGCGAGAAGGTGCGGAACGACCCGAGGTCTATCAGCAAATGAGCGGAGCGTTGAGTCTGTACGTCAGGGCTGGAGGTCAGACGCTCCCGGGCCTGGTCAACAGGCGTAAGGCGGAGGGGGCGTTATGGGACGAGGAGGCGGGCGGGGTCATTGAGTTCGCCGCAATTCAGGACACATACCTGAAAAAAGCGACCATTGACAGTCGATACCTCTCGGACCAGGGCAAGCGACTGTATTCCGCGGGAGATGCGCTCGCGGTTAGTTGCGTAGAAGAGATCCCCGCAAACGCGCACGCATGGGTGCAACTAAACGGCTCGAGCGAGAGATGGGCAATCTTCCTGCCTCACTGGCAGGAGAAAGGGGCGAAACCTAGCGCCCGCCCGGTGAAAGTAAATTGGCAGGACTTCGGATCCAATGCAGGCAGGTACATCACGGTGGGCGAGGTCCTTCAATACGACGCGCGCCGCGCACCAGCGGCTAACAGCAAAGAGGAGGCTGCGCTTCTGGAAGTGTGCAAGCAATTTGACGACATTCGAGCAGCCTGGAACGGCCCACTGGGCGTAACAAGTGGCTACAGGCCGGAACCGATTAACGCACAGGTGGGCGGAGTGCCAGGCTCGTATCACACCAAAGGCATGGCGCTGGATATTTACCCCATTGGAGAGTCACTCGAGAAGTTCCATCAGTGGCTGATCCAGAGGTGGAGCGGCGGGTATGGGGACGGGCGACATAAGGGCTTTATCCATATCGACACGAGAGGCGGCGGCGGCTTCCACGCGCGAAGTGGTGTCAAGCCCGCTGTCGTCTGGACCTACTGATCAGCGGCCCTGTCCGCGGGTCTTCTTTCGACCGTGGTTGGGCTTCGACCGGCGACCCTGCCCTTGAAGGGTCTTCTTTTCGATGGGCTCGCGGTGCGGCTGAGCGGTGAGACTTTTCTTGACTCTAGTCATCAGATTACGCGGATCGCCATTGCGCCGATATTGAACTGAACGGTGTCGCCGAGTTGCACGCCCACGGAAGTAGTGAGGGCGCCGGAGGCGAGGAAGTTGCCACTGGTCGACGCGTCCCAGATGCCGAAGTGCGTGACAGTCTGGGTGGTGCTGTTAGAGGCGCTTGTGGTGATCTGAACAACGCCGGTATTTGTGATCTCGAAGCCACCACCCGAAGCGGAACCTGCGGCGCTGAAGGAGGCACTCGAGACGGTGGTTCGCGTAGCTGATCCCTTGATCAGGCTGGTCACATCATTAGATGTGCCTGCAGTACCGGGATCGCCGGTATGCAGCGACACGTAGACGTTCGAGAGCGCAGCCGGAAATGTGGTGCCTTTGACCCAGTCAAGGACTTGCGTAGCGAAATACTGGGAAAACGCCATGGACTTGCTTCTCTACAAAAACTATTCTGGCAATTCCCTTCGCCGCCTGAGTTCAATCAATAGCCACCGCCGTATGGAGTGATGGAGGTCAACGTAGCGACATTGGAGTTGGCGCCGGATGCTGCACCGGAAATACGATGCGTCTGCTTGAGGCGGCCGTATGGGCTAAGTGTGCCACCTGCCGCGCCCTTCATGATGACAAGAGTTAAGCGTGGCAGTGCCTGCAATACTGCGGCGCCTTGGATGGCCTCTAACGTGGCGTTTGGCGCAAGGGTGCCACGCAGCGGGGCGGCGAGGGTAGCAGCGCTGTACAGCTTGGCGAGCGCAAGTCGAGCGTAAGGCGCCATAGATCCAGAGGCGGCGCCGATAAGCGAGGCGTACCTGAAGACCTGCAGGGTGACTTCAAAGGGGAGGGACTGCCACTGGTTTGTCGAAACGGTGAAGTAGTAAACGCCGGGATCAAGTAGCTCTGCTGATTCGTCGACACTGGTGCCGTGAATATCGTCGGCATAGGCGTAGCCCTGGGCATTCAGCGGCAGGGGCTTATGGGCGCTGTCGAGGATGCCAACGGAGATGTAGCGCGAAGTGTAGGGAGATGTGGAACTGTTGGTGATTCGCAGCTGCGCGCGGCCGTCTGTTTCAACGGCAAAGAATACGGTATTAGTCCCTGACTGTGAGCCAACATTTCCTGTGGCAACGGCAAGCAGATTGCTGACGACGCCTAGATCTTGGGCCTTCTGCAGGCTATTGAATTTGACATAGCGCGACCGCATGAACGAGGCGCTGGTATCGTCGCTGCCGCCGTAAGGATGTTCGAGCGCCGGGACGGGAACTGCCCCAGAGAGCGTCGGGGGTACGTGCTTAAAGCCAATGTCAAAACCCTGAAACGCAATTGCGCCAAGGTCCGCGACAAGCTGCGTGCTGGGGCGAATCAGGGTTGCCGCGTACCTTGCAACCAGGACAGAGGTCGTCAGCGCAGCCAGCCGCGAGGCCCTGAATAGCCCCGCATCTGTCAGGCCGGCCGAGAAGGAGGAGGTATCGCCCTGGAAGATGAAGCCCTTGTTTAGCTGGGCAGAGAAAAGCGCTAGCGAAAAGCTCTCGCTGGCGAGAGGCATGCGGAGGCCCCTTGGCAGCGACACGTCGCTCGAGGCCAGGAAGAAGGCACTGCTCTCCGGCAGAAGCTTGCGAGCACAGGTGAAAGCTGCGCCTGCTCCTGTCAGGGCGAATGACTCGCTGTCAACATGCAGGAAGCGGACGTAAGTAAGCGAAGCTGTGGAGCCTTCCGCTTGATAACGACTCCGAGTCGCCTGAATCGAAGCCATGCGTCACTCCGGCAAGAGGATTACGCCAGAGTCAGCGCGCCGTTGGCTTGGTCGAAGTCGATGGTCAGGCTTTCTCCATTACTGAGAGTCAGCGAGGAGCCATAGTCGTAGTAACCAATCAACGGATCAGCTGGCGACGTAGGCGTGTCATTGAACACGTAAACATACCTGAAGGGCCCTACAGATCCAGTCGCGCTCAAGGTGAGATCTGCCAGGACAAGGCGGAAGGTGCCAGAGGACTGGACGGCGCTAGTCGTGCTGATATTGCGGCTGCTGAGGTTGGTGTAGGAGACCTGAGTAACGTTGGCCAGGATGCAATTAGCGGTCGAGGCAGTGGGAGGGCTGGACTCGGCGCTGGGGACTGTGTTGCTCAGCGCGATTTTCAATTGGTTAGTCGAGAGGTTGTGAACACCGAGGCTCAGGTGTTCTACGAAGCCGTTCAGCTTGTTGAAGACCGCCATCGGGTCGTAGTATCGCGATGGGGTTAGTCTAGGTGATCAGGTTAACGGTCAAGAGCGAAGAGTGTTAACTCTCTTGCAATTGGCATTCGTCCGCCGCAGGATTCTCGTCGCAGAAATCGAGGAACTTGCGTCTAAGACCCGAAGCAAAGCAATAGTCGACGTCACGCTGGACATCAGCCGAGGACGTTGCCCCTGGATCGTCGGGTGATGGAACCGATGGTTTTGTCATAGCCGGTTCTGCGGCATGGGACTGATATGAGCGCTCCAGGCGCCGCCGCACTTCGGCCCAAGCACGGCGGATCACTCACCAGCCCAAGGAAACTACAAAAACTTGGGCTCCTGGAATACCCCTGACGTAGTTCTTCTTCGGGGCCTGTCTACGCTAAGAAACTTTGCTGCGTAGCTTATGGCGCATAGTGACATGGACCAGTGGCCGCATTGATTTCTTGAGTCTGTGCATTGAAGCAGGGGGAATGATCAGCTTCTGGGACGCCTGGGTCCTTGGCATGTCGACCGGAAACCCTAGGTCGCTGATCCATGCGGCAAGCAGGGTTTTCTCGTCGGGGCTCATCCGCTTCCTAATCTCCCCGGTCCGACCGACGAGGGTACCGTGGTCTAGCCACAGGTTGACTAGCCCGGATAGGCCGCAAAGATCCAAGACGCCGCGACTCAGTGTGCGCTCGTCCCTCGGGTAAAGCAGGTCGTACGCCCTCCAAAGTTCGTCGGTTTGGATCCGCGCTCGATCAAGGTCGTAAAAGCCATTGGTCGGCAATCGATCCCAGAAGATTTCAAGCGGGCCTGGATGCGCCTGCCTTAGCTGGTAGACCTGGGACCCGAGGTAGACCCGCTCAGTCTCCGTGCGGCAGAGTTCAAGCCAGGGCCGCTTGCGGCTGCCCTTGAGCGCAATGTCGCCCTTCCCCAAGCAAAAGCTCAGTACGTGCGCTACGAATTGCGCTGACATCCCAGTGTTCTCCGGTGAAAAGGTGACGACGGCTGGGCGGTGCGTAGGAGAGCATTGCCTCTTGAAGCTTGGCCGTCTGCTTGGGATCAAACCTGAGGCGAGGCTTAACGAGCTCACCCTCCAGGTCTGAGCGTGCGCCCGTAAGGATTTCAAGCCAGCCGGCGATTAGGCACGCTTCGTCTGGTGTGTTGCCGACACGAGCGAGGAGTGATGAGCCGTCACCCAGGAGTCGCGCACCCTCGGCCCAGCACCAAGCAGCCGCGCGCGCGCCGAGGAGATCGAGCGCCGTAGACGTGATCCGTCGCTCGCCCTGGGGGTACAGGAGGTTGTAGACGGGGCGCAGCTTATTGGTTGAGACGCGGAAACGCAGGAACTGCGTACTGCGGCCATTGGCGCGAGGCCTGGTCTTGTAGGGAATAATCTCCGCCTTTGTGGCGACGAATTGCCGGAACTCGGCGACCTTGTCATCCAAGAAAGCGGATTCGCTGACCCCGCTGGTCAAGGTCATTTGGATGTAACCCCCTGTGGGACTGCGATATGGGACAAGGCTGCCATCAATCAGGAGCAAGCCAAGGAGACCTCGAACGTCCACGGCGTCCAAAGATTTCGCCCTATGGAATCCCCCTATAGTAAACGCAAGCACGCATTGCGCGCGCTCTCTCACTCATTCAGCTAGGAGGCCGTCGACCCATGTGGGTGGACAATGACTTTCCCAAGCTGCTAGGCGCAGAGCTTTATCGGCCCCACCCTGGCTACATCATCGAGATGGCGGTTGAACCCGTCGTCGTGCATGACTTCGCCAAGCAGCCGGGCCAGACTGTTCAGCTCGATCGTTACCGCTTCTGGGGCAATCCTGGCAACAAGGATTCCCGCGAGCGCACTGCCGATCAAACGCTGGGCACTGCATCTAGCCGCAATATCGTCAAGGACAAGGTCCTGGTGACGCTCAAGGAGTACACCGGCCCCGCCGACCCCCTTGACCCCACTGCTCCCTCTACCTTCAAGGTGGCCCGGGAGACCCTGCTAACCGCTCAGCGCCTGCTGCTGGACTCCGGGAACCTGAACGTGTTCCACCAGTCCATCGGTTCTCTGACTCTGCTGGACGACTATCGTCGCTGGCGTGACCGTGTCTTTGCTGACGAACTGTTCAAAGCAGAGGCCAACGGCAAAGCTGATAGCACCCAAGGTGGCTATTACTACCCGCTGAACAAGACTAAGGGCAGCTCTGCTCCTTACTTGAGCTACAGCGCTGGTCAGTCGGCCAAGTTCGACGTCAAGACCGACCTCTTGGCAGTGGTCAAGGACCTGCGGAAGCGCAACGTCCCAACCTTTGCCGATGGGTACTACCGGTGTATCGCGGATCCCACCGCAATGATGCACCTCCGCCAGAACGATGCGTTCCGTGAGATCGCTCGTTATGCCGGCAATGGTATGGTCAACCCCCTGCAACCTGAGCAGGCGCCCAACGCCAACTTCTTCTATGGCATGGGCCCCGCATACGGACAGGCGGGCTTCGTGAATGGTCAACCTGTGATGCCCACGGGCTTCCTCTTTGAGGGCGTTCGTTGGTTCGAATCGACCAACCTTCCCGAGAAGAGTCTGCAGGTAACTATTACCGATGCCTCGATCTCGTCCGCGGTAACCACTGCCGCACCGATGCTGTTCTTCGGCCCTCAGGCCGTCGGCGTGGGTATCGGTGGCAACAACGCGCAGATCCTCCTGAACAATAACGACGACTTCGCTCGTTATATCATCATGATCTGGTCGCTCTTCGCCGGTTTCGAAATTCTGAATAAGGATTTCATTACCGTCGCCTACTCGTTCGTGTACTGATAGGAGGTAGCGAACAATGGCAAAGAAGATCTACCCCGGTAACTGGGTTACCGAACTGAGCAGCTATCAGGGCCAGCCCGTTGTAGCTGTCCCTGGCCGCGTCTACTACCAGATCATCGGCTACGCGCTGGTGAGCTCAACTGGTGGCACCAGTTTTGATGTCACCATTCCGAGCCCCGATCTGCGTGGCGATGACAAGCCTCGGGCCAATATCACTGGCCTGGTTGTGCCCGCTGGCGCCAACGTCTATCACGTTGGCCTGCGCGTGCCCGACATGCGCAGGGACCGCGGCGTAGGCTCCGCCACTTCCGGCCTGGTTGGCACTAACACCAACCGTCTGAAGCTGGCAGACGCCCTGGCGAATGATGACACCATCACCGCGACCGCAGTCTCTACCACCTCTTCGGCGGTAGCTGTGGCTAGCGGAACGGTGGCGCCCGTGGGTACCACCAAGGGCATCATCACGCCTGTCGCTCTCACCGGCGCCGAGACCCTGAAGGTCTACGTGACTGATAACACCGGCACCGCCGCTGGCTCCACCCTGACGTCGACCGCCACCGGCGGCACTCCGATCATCGTGGAAGTTTGCTACTACATCGAGGACGTAGCACCTGACCTGGGCAGCACCTACCTGCCGTTCATCACCGAGTCCTGATCGGTTTTTATCCCTACAATGAGGGCGTCTGCAAAGCCAGGCGCCCTCTTTTTTGTGTCTTATGGCGCTGTACCAGAACACCAAGAACGGACAAATCGTTGAATTCATTGGCCACCACGATAAGGAGTGGGCAATGGTCAAGAACAACACTGGCTCCGTGAGCTACGTGGCCCTGGCCGATCTTGTCTCGTACGAGCCCGGCAAGGGTCGTACTGGCGTTTCGATCGAGCCTCAGAGCGCTGAGCCCCAGGAGGACGAAGATGAGCTCCCTGAAACCGCGATCCCTGCCGACACACGGCTGAACCTGAACGCTGCCACAGCGGAGGGCATTGCCAAGCATGTCAAGGGCATTGGCTATGCCACTGCAAAGAAGATCGTTGAACTGCGTCTATCCCTTCCTGGCGAGCGATTCAAGAACCTTGAGCAACTGCGCAAGATCGGTCGCGTTGACTGGGATGAGGTCATCGCTGAAGACCTGATCTACATTGGCTAAGGCTCCTAGAATACGGCTCAGGTCGCGTTAGTGCCCCCTGGAACTTAACAACTACGACAAAAGCCGTTGTAGGTTCCACCTGGGCTACAACGTCGGTGCCAACCTCCCCGCCGGTGACATCGCCAGGCTGGAAGAGGCGATGGCGCGGATACCTGATAGCTACTTCTACGCACGTACGCTTGAGCATCTTGATCGGTGCGACAAGGCGTACAGGGTCTCACAGATCTTCCGCGTAGAGGATCAGCCGCAGCCGAGCCGCATCGAGCGGATCACTGGGGATACGGATCGTGCGATCTATTCCTCGGATCCGCTGAAGGCAGATCGGGACTACCGGGAGGTCTACCTGCGGGAGGTGGATCGCCTGGCTGAGACCTTGTATGTGGCGAACTATCGCCGCGACGAGGTCAGGCGGTATGCCTTTGAGCGCGCAGGCGCTGAATTCATCATGGCCGTCCCGGGCCCAGCAGATACAGCCGTCGGCACGCGGATTGCGCAGGCCACGGGTTCTATGAATTGGAGGTAATCCGATGGGCGCACGGCTGCCTGATGGTCGCTACATGGGCGATAACGGCAAGATCTACCGCAATTACAACGATGCTCTCGCGGAATCGCGGACGAGGCAGAGCCGGGCGACGCAAGAAGCACTCTTAGATCAATCGCGTCGGTACTACCAGTACGCGAATGACCAGGCCTACAGGGATCAGCGCAACAAGAACTGGTTTGGATGGATTCCCGGCGCGGGTTGGGCGTATGACAGGAGCCTGGAGCG
>Ga0075471_10000451_pt1 | contig 24563 bp, 19 predicted proteins | sample DEB19_08_DNA_2_FD_74787 | JGI IMG/M metagenome (GOLD analysis project Ga0075471, IMG submission 74787) | Aqueous microbial communities from the Delaware River and Bay under freshwater to marine salinity gradient to study organic matter... | ecosystem: Environmental > Aquatic > Marine > Coastal ...
ATGAATTCCTTTCGGGAATCGTATCAAAACTGGATTCACGCCGCGGTCGTCTGACCCGTAGGTCATCCCGGCCGCGCATTTTGGCTTATCTGTGATTTCTGCGCTTTCTGCGGCCTTGCAATCAACGACCGAAGTAGAATCCGGAGAAATTCGTGCTCGACGCCCTCTTTAGATTCTTTTTCGGTCTCTCCCCGGTGGTCTTCAGTCAGGGGGAGTTCCGGTTTGCGGCTTCGACCGGGTCCTACATTGCCGCGGCAGCGGTGGTGGCCGCCGCGGCTCTGACGATCGTGGCCTATCGGACCAGTCGCGGGAACACGCGCACGCGCGATCGCGTCGGCCTGGCGGCGATCCGGCTGGCGATTCTCACTATCCTCCTGCTTTGCCTGTTCCGCCCATTACTCGTGGTGCGGGCGGCCGTCGCGCAGCAGAACTTCCTGGCCGTGCTGCTGGACGACTCGCGCAGCATGCAGGTGGCGGATGTCGATGGCCAGCCGCGCGCATCGTATGTGAAGAGCGAGTTTGGCGCGCCGGACCGCGGCACGCTCAAGGCGTTGTCGGATCGGTTTACGGTGCGCACGTTCCGTTTTTCGAACGCGCCGACGCGCGCGCTGCAGGAGAGCGACCTGACCTTCAGCGGATCGCAGTCGCGGCTTGGCGCGGCGCTCTCCGGCGTGCGCCAGGAACTGGCGGGACTGCCGGTTGCCGGCGTCGTGATGGTCAGCGACGGTGCCGATACCGCGGATGCCGCTCTCGGCGACGCCATCCTCGGCCTCAAGGCGGAAGGCCTGCCGGTCTTCACGGTCGGTGTGGGGCGCGAGACGTTACCGAAGGACATCCAGGTCGGCCGCGTCGTCACGCCGAAAACCGCACTCAAGGGCACGACCCTGATGGTGGACGTCGTGCTGTCGCAGTCAGGCTTCGACGGCCAGCAAGTCACGCTCGACGTCGAGGACGAAGGCACGCTGGTCAGCACGCAGCAGGTGACGTTGCCCAACGCGGGGGCGCCGGCGTCGATTCCGGTGCGTTTTACCGTCAACGAGGCCGGCCCGCGCGTGTTGCGCTTCCGGGTCTCGCCGCAACAAGGCGAGCTGGTCACCGACAACAACGCGCGCGAGGCGTTGATCGATGTGCGCGACCGCAAGGAGAAGATCCTCTACTTCGAAGGGGAGCCGCGCTACGAGTACAAGTTCATCCGCCGCGCCATTCCCGAGGATGACAACCTCATTCTCACCAGCCTGATTCGCACGGCCGACAACAAATACATGCGCCAGGGCGTCGATGGTCCAGATGAACTGGTCGCGGCGTTCCCGAAGACGCGCGAAGAGCTGTTTGCCTACCGTTCGCTCGTCATCGGCAGTCTGGAAGCCGCGGCGCTTACCGGCGACCAGTTGAAGATGATTGCTGAGTTCGTCGATCGTCGCGGCGGCGGCCTGTTGATGCTGGGTGGCCCGCGCGCGTTCGCCGAAGGCGGATGGACGGGGACCGCGGTTGCCGACGTGCTGCCGGTGGTGCTCGACCGAAACAGGGTGATGGCCAAAGGCACGGTGATGCGGCTCAACGTGAAGCCGACCCGCGCCGGCAATGCCACCGCCGTGACGCAGTTGGGCCCCACCGAAGCGGCGTCGATGGAGAAGTGGAACTCCCTGCCGGTCGTGACGGCGGTCAATCGCGTGGATGCCGTGAAGCCCGGTGCGACGGTGCTGCTGACTGGCACCGACGAATCGCGCGCGGAACGCCCGATGCTGATCTTCCAGCGCTACGGCCGCGGCAAGACGTTCGCGTTCCTGCCGCAGGACTCGTGGAATTGGCAGATGGACGTCAGCATTGCGGTTGAGGACCTGACGCACGAGAACTACTGGCGGCAGTTGCTGCGGTGGCTCGTGGAAGGCGTGCCCAACCAAGTGGAGCCGGCGCTGACCACCGAGCGCGTCGAACCCGGCGAAGCGGCCACGTTGACCGCCGCGGTGGTCGATCCCTCCTTCGTCGAGTTGAACGACGCTGCGGTGATGGCGACGATTACCGCTCCCGACGGCAGCATCTCGGACGTGCCGATGTCCTGGGACGGCGAACACGCCGGTCAATACCAGGCGTCGATTCCCACCAAGGCACCGGGGTGGTACGAGGCCAGGATCGAGGCGACACGGGCGGGCAAGACGGTCGGCAGTGCCGTCACGCACTTCCGCGCCGCGCCCGGTGATGCCGAGTACTTCGACGCCACGATGCATGCGGCGACGCTGCGCCGGATTGCGGAGGACACCGGCGGCCGCTATTACGAGGCCGGTAATACGGCGACACTCGCCGACGACCTGCGCTACACCGGCCGCGGTGTGACCAGTGTCGAAGAGCACGACCTCTGGCACATGCCGATCGTGTTGATGCTGTTGATCGGCTTGCTGTGCGCGGAATGGGGGTACCGGCGTGTCGTCGGCCTGGCCTAAATCAGCCCTGGTGGCCGTGCTGGTGGTCGCGTGCGTCACCGAGGCGCGCATTGCGGGGCAAGAGGGCTTCTTCCGCGGACGCCAGCGCGGACCCGTCGCGGATTATGGCGCTCAGGCTGACTACGATGGCCGCTTCGTCTTTACGCGGCTGCGCTACGGCGCCGGGGGCAATCTTGCCGCCGGTAACTTTCGGCGCGAGCCGACCTGGGCGCACGATTTTCCGCGCGCCGACTTTCACTTCCTGAAGATCCTGCAGGAGCTGACGTTCATCTCGAGTGCGGCTGATCAAGGCAACATCCGGATGCTGGATGACCCTGACCTGGGACGCTTCCCGATCGCCTACATGTCCGAGCCGGGCTTCTGGCAGCCGAGCGACGGCGATGTTGAAGCGCTGCGCGCCTACCTGCAAAAGGGCGGCTTCATCATCTTCGACGACTTCCGCGGCAACCACGTCTACAACCTCGAGTCGCAGATGCGCCGCGTGATGCCGGGCGCCGCGTTCCAGAAGCTGGATGCGAGCCATCCGATCTTCCACTCGTTTTTCGAAATCAACGCCCTCGATCCGCGGTCGGGTTACTACGCGGATGCCGGCGAGACCGAATGGCTGGGGCTGTTCGAAGACAACGACCAGCGAAAGCGATTGATCGCGATCGCCAACAACAACCATGATCTGGGCGAGCTGTGGGAGTTTTCCGACACAGGCTACGTGCCCGTCGATTTATCGAACGAAGCGTACAAATTCGGCGTGAACTACGTCATGTACGCCCTCACGCACTGATTGCGAAGGGAGCTTGGTTTGGACACGATCGAGATGAATGCCCCTGATGATGTGGCGCTTGCCGACCGGATGAAGGTCGGCCGTGACCGGATCATCGCCGAGCTCAAGAAGCAGATCGTCGGACAGGACGACATCATCAACCAGGTGCTGCTGACGCTGTTTGTCGGCGGCAACAGCCTGATCATCGGCGTCCCCGGCCTCGCCAAGACGCTGCTGATCCACACCATGGCGAAGGTGCTCGACCTGAAGTTCTCGCGCATCCAGTTCACGCCTGACTTGATGCCGTCGGACATCACCGGCACGGACATCATCCAGGAAGATGCCGCGACCGGCAGGCGCCAGATGGTGTTCTCGCCAGGCCCGATCTTCGCCAACATCCTGCTGGCCGACGAAATCAACCGCACGCCGCCGAAGACCCAGTCGGCGTTGCTCGAAGCCATGCAGGAACACCGGGTCACGATCCAGGGCCGCACCTACAAGCTTGAAGAGCCGTTCTACGTCTTTGCCACGCAGAACCCGATCGAACTCGAAGGCACCTATCCGCTGCCGGAAGCCCAGCTCGATCGTTTCATGTTCCACATCGTCATCGAGCATCCGCCGGAAGACGAAGAGTTCCTGGTCGTGAAGACCACGACGGCGATCCTGGAGCCGACGTTTGAGAAGCCGGTGAGCGGTCCGGACCTGATCGCGTTCCAGCGCCTGGTGCGTCGTGTGCCGGTCGCCGATCCCGTGATGCGCTACGCGCTGCAGTTGGTGCGCGCCAGCCGTCCGAAGAATCCGAACTGCCCGGAGTCGATCAAGAAGTGGATCGCGTTTGGCGCCAGCGTCCGCGCCGCCCAGTTCCTTGTGCTCGCCGGCAAGGCGCGCGCGCTGACCAGCGGCCGCTTCCATGTCAGTTTCGAGGACATCCGCGCCGTGGCCCACTCGGTGATGCGTCACCGCGTGCTGACTAACTTCCACGCGCAGTCGGAAGGCGTGACCAGCGATTCGCTGATCGACAAGCTGCTCGAGGCGATCCCGGTGCCCCGTTCAGGCATGTAGGGGCGAACTTTAGTTCGCCCTTGTCGAAGGAGTCAGAAGCTACTTCATGTCTACCGCTTCGTTCCCAGGCGCGAAGTTCATCGATCCGGTCGTGCTGTCCCGGATCGGCAGCCTCGAGCTGATCGCCAAGACCGTCGTCGACGGGCTGATCAACGGTACTCACCGCGCCCCGTTCTACGGCGCGTCGGTGGACTTTGCCGAGCACCGCGGCTACGTGGCGGGCGATGACATCCGCCGGATCGACTGGCGTGTCTACGCGCGCACCGACAAGTACTACATCAAGCAATTCGAAGCGGACTCGAACGCCAACTTCTCGGTGCTGCTCGACGTGTCGAAGTCGATGGGCTTTGGCGCGAAGATGTCGAAGCTGGATTACGGCAAGACGCTCGCGGCGTGCCTCTCCTATATGGCGAATGCGCAGCGCGACCGGGTCGGCCTGATCACGTTCGACTCTGACGTCGTCGAGCACATTCCCGCATCCGCCAAGCACCTCGACGTCGTCCTGCACACGCTGGAGAAGGCCAGGCCCGAGAAGCCGGGCAACCTGGTTCCGCCGCTGCGCAAGGTCGCCGAGCACTTTGGCCGCCGCGGCATCATCATCGTCATTTCCGATTTCTACGCCGAGCCGGAAGAGATCTTCCACGCGGTCGGGCCGATCGTGCATCGCGGCAATGACGTCGCGCTGTTTCACCTCCTCGATCCGCAGGAGATCGACTTTCCGTTCTCCGAGGCCTCGAGCTTTGAAGACATGGAGAGCGGTGAGCAGATGCCGATCGTGCCGGGGAAGCTGGCGGAGGATTACCGCCGGCTGATCCAGGAGCACATCGACACGCTGAGCAAGAAGTCCTCGCAGCAGCCGGTGGACTATACGCTGCTCAATACCGGTATGCCGCTCGACTATGCGCTGTTCCGGTTCCTGTCGATGCGGCAGCGCCTGGCGAGGACGAGGTAACCCGCGTGTCGTTCCTCGCGCCACTGTTCTTCCTGGGTCTTGCCGCGCTGGCCGTGCCGGTGCTGATCCACCTGACGCAGAAAGAGCGCAAGTCGGTGGTGGAGTTCCCGTCGCTGATGTTCCTGCGCAAGATTCCGTACGAATCGGTGCAGCGCCGCCGCATTCGTGACTGGTTGTTGCTGGCGATGCGCCTGGCGGCGATCGCGTTGATCGTGGCGGCGTTCTCGCGCCCGTTCCTGCGGGGATCGGAACTGGCGGCCGCGCAAAGCGGCGCCCGGGACATCGTGCTGCTGCTGGATCGCTCGTACAGCATGGGATACGGCAACACGTGGGCCACGGCTCAGCGACTGGCGGCGGAGGCCATCGCCGATGCGTCGGCCGCCGATCGCGTCACGCTGGTGCTGTTTGCGGATACCGCGGAAGTCGCCGTGCGATCCACGCCTGATCGGTCGCGCGCGGTGGCCGAGATCAACGCCGCGTCGCCGGGACCGGGTTCCACCAGGTTTGCGCCCGCCCTCAAGCTGGCGAGCAGCCTGCTCGCCGAGTCGCTCCTGCCGCGCAAGGAAGTACTCGTCGTGTCGGACTTTCAGCGCGCCGGATGGCAACCCGACGACACGCTGCGTATGCCCGGCGGTACGACGATCAAGACCGTCCCAGTAGGTGGCGCGGAAGGCGCCAGCCTGGCGCTCACGCCGGTGGCGCTGCTGCGCACGCGTGAAGCGGGGCAGCCAGAGCGGGTCACGGTCACGGCGGGCGTGTTGAACCGCACCTCGACGCCGGCGACGGACGTGCCGATCGCGCTCGAGATCGATGGTCGCATCGTGCAGACGCTGGCGATCTCTGCCGGGCCAACCGCGTCAGCGATGGTGTCGTTTGCGCCGCTGACGGTCACGGCGCCCAACACGCGCGCGGTCGTGCGACTTGGCGCGGCCGGGCAGACCGTTGATGCGCTGACCCGCGACAACATCTTCAACTTTGTGATCACGCCGGCGGCGCCGGTGCCGGTGATGTCGGTCTCGCAAGGCTCTGCGGACGCGATGCTTTATCTGTCGCGCGCGCTGGCGATTGGTGAAGCGCCGCGCTTCGAGACGTCGATGCAGTCGCCCGAGGCATTGGCCGGTGACGCGGTGAACCGCGCCCGCGTGATGTTGTTGAACGACGTCCCGGTCAGCGACGCCGCGGCGGCCAAGCTGGTGACGTTCGTGGAAGGCGGCGGCGGGTTGCTGATCGCGTTGGGGCAGCGCGCGTCGTGGCCGCAGTCCCGCGCACAGTGGTTGCCGGCGACGATCGGCCAGACCGTCGATCGCACGCGCGGCGCGGCGGCGCGACTGAGCGGTATGGAATTCGGCCACGCCATCTTCGAGCCGTTCCGCGCCCCGCGCAGCGGCGATTTCTCGAGCGCGCGCTTCTATTCGTATCGCTCGCTGACGGCAGCCAAGGACGCGAGCGTGCTGGCAAGATTCGACACCGGCGAACCGGCGCTGGTGGAACGCGCCGCGGGACGCGGCCGCGTGCTGGTGTTTGCGTCCACGCTGGATCTGAACTGGAACGACCTGGCGCTGAAGCCGATGTTCCTGCCGTTCGTGCATCAGCTCGGCCGTCACCTGTCGGGCTTCAAGGAGCAGCCGGCGTGGCTGACGATCGGGCAGGTGCTCGACATCGACGCGGCGGAGATCGCGGCGGGCGCGACGTCGGGCAGTGCGGCGCGCGCCGCTGCCGGACGCGCGATCCTGACGCCGTCCGGACAGCGACGGGACCTCCCCGCGCCGGTGGCGGCCACGCCTGGCGCTGCCGCGCCACCGGTCGCGGCGCTCGAGTTCACCGAGCAGGGGTTCTACGAGATTCGCGGCTCGGGACGAGATGCGGGACCGGCGATCGTGGCGGCCAGCAACGTCAATCTTGCCGAGTCAGACCTGGATCGCATCGACCCGCAGGAGCTGGTTGGCGCGGTAACCGGAAACGGCACGACCGGCTCTACTTCAGGTGAGGACGTCTTACCTGACGAGGCCCAGGAACTGGCCCAAAGATTCTGGTGGTACCTGTTGTTCGCGGGTATCCTGCTCTTAATTGCGGAGACGGTGCTGGCGCATCGTCTGTCGAAGTCGGCGCGTATTTGAGGAGTGTCACGACATGGGTGAGATGAATGCCCGCGCGCAGTTGCTCGAAGTGGTCCGGCAAGTGCGCCGGCGTTGGCGAATCAAGCTCGCCCTTCGCGGCGCCGTCGGATTCCTCATTGCCGGTGTGCTCGCGATCGTCGCGATTGCCTACGCCCTCGAGGCGTTGAAGTTCACGCCGACTGCGATCCTCGCCTTCCGCATCATTACCGGCCTCACCCTGGTCGGCGCCGGCGCCTGGTTCTTCGCGCGGCCGTTGTCGCGCAAGGTCACCGACGAACAAGTCGCGCTGTATCTTGAAGAGCACGAGCCGACACTCGATTCCACCATCCTGAGCGCCATGGAAGCGTCAGAGCGGCCGGGCGAATGGTCACCCGACCTGATCCGCCGCCTCGTCGAAAACGCGATCGAGCGTGTCCACGAAATCCAGGAAGGCCAGCGCATCGAGCAGGATTCGATGCGCCGCTACGTCTTTGTTGCCGCCGGCGTCGCCGTGGCGGCCATTGCGCTGTTCACCTACGGCCCGGCGTACTTCCGCCACACCCTGTCGGCGATCTTCGTCATCACCAGTGACGTCGAGGCCGCCGCGCCGTATCGCATCGAGGTCAGGCCCGGGGATGCCACGGTGGCCAAAGGTGCGGACCAGATGATCACCGCCACGCTATCGGGATTCGATGCGGCGGAAGCGGCGCTGCTGATTCGCAAGGGCGGTAACGGCGCCTACGAACGGGTGCCGATGGTGAAGGCCGAGAACGGCTCGTACGAAGGCATGCTGTTCGACCTCGCCGAGCCACTGGACTACGTCATCGAAGCGGCCGGAGTGCACTCGTCGGCTCACAAGCTCAACGTCCTCGAGGTTCCGTACGCGAAGAAGATCGACCTCGAATACACCTATCCGTCGTACACCGGACTCGAGCCGCGCAAGATCGAAGACGGCGGCGACATCGCCGTGCTGAAGGGCACCAGCGTCAAGTTCACCGTGACCCCGACGATGCCGAGCAAGGGCGGACAGGTGGTGCTTGGCGAAAAGGAAGCTGTGGCGCTGACCGCCAATGCCGACGGCACCTTGTCTGGCAGCTTCACCGCCAACCACGACGGCTTCTACCGCATCGAGCTCGACTCGAACAGCGGTCAGCGGCTGACCGCGTCGCCGCAGTTCACCGTCGACCTGCTGTCGGACATGGCGCCGACGGTGAAGTTGTCGAAGCCGGGTCGCGATACCGATGCCACGCCGGTAGAGGAGTTCTTCGTTGAAGCGAAGGCAGACGACGACTATGCCGTGAAGAACCTGCAGTTGGTCTACCAGATCAACGGCGGGGCGGAGAAGGTGATTCCGCTATTCAACGGCGCGCGTGCTTCCAGCGAGGTGACCGCAGGCCACACGTTCTACATGGAAGAGCTCGGCGTGAAGGCCGGCGACTCTGTGTCGTATTACGCGCGCGCGACCGACAACGACGCGGTCAATGGCGCCAAGCAGACCAGCAGCGACATCTACTTCCTGCGGATCCGTCCGTTCGACAAGAACTTCAAACCGGCGGCGTCGATGGGCGGTGGTGGGGGCGGCGGTGGTGGCGCCGGTCAGGAGGTCGGCGCGCTCTCGCAGCAGCAGCGCCAGATCATTTCAGGCACCTTCAACCTCCAGCGCGATCGTAAGACCATGGCCGCTGCGAAGTTCCGCGAAGGCATGGTGACGTTGACCCTGGCGCAGAGCAAGCTGCGCGACCAGGTCAAGGGCCTCGTCGAGCGCATGAGCAGCCGCCTGGTGGTGTCAGATCCGTCGTTCAAGAAGATCGCGGAACTGCTGCCGAAGGCGGCCGAACAGATGACCGCGGCAGAGCAGAAGCTGCAGGCGCAAAGCCCCGACGGCGCCCTGCCGCCGGAGAATCTCGCGCTGCAGTTCCTGCAGCAGGCCGAAGAAGAATTCGAGATGCAGGTGCAGACCCAGCGCCAGGCCGGTGGCGGCGGCGGTGGTGGTGCAGGCTCGATCGCGAACGACCTGGCGGACTTGTTCAAGATGGAAATGGACAAGATGGCCAATCAATACGAGACCAACTCGCAGGCCTCGACCCAGCAGCAGGATCAGCAGATCGACGAGCTCGCCGAGAAGCTGAAGGAACTGGCGCGCCGCCAGGAACAGGAAATCGAACGTCAGCGTCGTCTGGCTTCGGGCCAGTCGGCCGGCAGCAACGGTGGTGACCTGCAGCGCGCGCTCGCGGAGCAGGCCGAAGAGGCGGCGCGTCAGCTCGAGAAACTGTCGCGCGAACAGAATCGCCAGGACCTGGCGGACACCGCGCGTCAATTGCGAAACGCCGCCGATTCCATGCGCCGTGCCGCCGCGAAGGGTGATCCGTCCGCGGCCGGACAGGCGGCGGCTGCGGCCGATCGTCTGCGTGAAGCGCAGCGGCAGCTGACGAAGAACCAGACGGCACGCGGTGAGCGTGACGTACAAGACGCACAGCGACAGGCGGCGGACATTGCCCGGGAGCAGGCGGACATCGCGCGCGATGCCGCGCAGATGCCCCAGACCGGCCCCGACCGGCTGCCAAAGGCGCAGATGCTGGGCCAGCGCAAGGATGCGCTCGAAGCCAAGGTTGCCGACCTCGAGAAGCAGCTCGATCGCATGGTGGGTGAGCAGACCCGTGACTCACGCGACACCGCGCGCAAGTTGACCGAGGCGGCGTCGGGCATACGTGACAACAAGATCAAGGAAAAGATCCGCTATTCGAAGAGCCTGCTCGGCTCGGGCGCACCGGAAAACTACGCGCGCAATTTCGAAGAGGAGATCGGCGCCAATATCGATTCGCTGCGCAAGAAGCTCGATGAAGCCGCCTCGTCGGCCGGTCAGCAGAGCGGCGATCGAGCCGGAGATGCCGTCGACAAGGCTCGGGAACTCGCACGCGGCCTCGATTCGATGGGCCGCCGCATGCAGGAGCGCGGACGCGAGAATGCTCAAGGCCAACAGGCGAACGGGCGAACGGGCGGACAGGGGCAGCAAGGCCAGCAGGCCAACGGGCAATCGGGCCAGCAAGGGCAGCGTGGCCAGCAAGGCCAGCGTGGCCAGCAGGGCCAGAGTGGCCAGCAGGGACAGCAAGGGCAGAACGGACAGGGCGGCTCTGGTGATTCACAGGGCGACTTCCGCGATGGCGGTTGGGGTGGCGGCGGCGATCGTCGCGCCGGCCCGTACGGCTACTACTTCGGCCCCGATGACGTGCGTCAGTTCCGCGGCGAAGCACGCCGGTACCTGCAGGAAGGCCAGCAGTTGCGCAACATGTTGCGCGAGCAGAACGTCGATCCGAAGGAGTTCGACGAGATCATGCGCCGCTTGCGAGAACTCGATTCCGAGCGCGTCTACCAGGATGTGCAGGAACTGGCACGGCTGCAGACCTTCGTGTCGGAGGGCCTGAAGCGCTTCGAGTACGCCTTGCGCCGCAAGGTGGGCGAGGAAACCGATCGCGCGCTGGTCGGCGGTTCGGAAGACGTGCCCGCGGAATTCAAGGCGCTCGTCGAGGAGTACTACCGTTCACTGTCGAAGGGCCGCCAGCAACAGAAGCAATAGGTTCGAATGCGTCTTGCCTGCGCCGCTGTGCTTGCCGTGCTCCTGGCGGTCTCGATCGCTGAGGCGCAGCGCCGCTTCGGCGGGTTCGGAGGCTTCGGCGTGGAGGGCGGCGCGCCGCCGAAGTTCGCAAGCGAAGCGGACTTCGATGGCTCATGGCATTTCTGCCGCTTGATGTACCGGCAGGTCCGCCGCTACGAGCGCGGCATGGGGTGGGGCACCGACTATCCCAATGCCGACATCAACTTCTCAACCCGCCTCTCCGAGCTGACCAAGACCAACGTCGGTCAGTACCAGTACGGTCCCAATCACCTCGTCGTTCGGCCTACAGATCCGGAGTTGTTTCGCTGCCCGTTTGTGATGGCGTCCGATCCCGGCAGCGCCGGCTTCTCGCCGACGGATGCGGAGGCGCTGCGCAATTACCTGCTCAAGGGCGGATTCCTGTGGGTCGATGACTTCTGGGGGCCCTGGGCGTGGGAGTCGTTCACGGGCGAGATCGCAAAGGTGCTGCCGAAAAGCGAATACCCGGTCAAGGATCTCACCGCCGAGCATCCGATCTATCGGATGCTGTTTCCCATCACGGCGATTCCGCAGGTGCCGGCAATCCAATTCTGGGGCGGACCGGGCAGCGACACATCCGAGATGGGTGAATACAGCGCCAACGCTCACATGGCGGCGATCCACGACAAGCAGGGCCGGATCATGGTGTTGATGACGCACAACACCGACATTGCCGATTCATGGGAACGGGAAGCGGACGACCCGCGCTTCTTCTTTCACTTCTCACCGAATGGCTACGCGGTCGGGCTCAATGTCGTGTTGTATTCGATGAGTCATTGATCACGGAGCCGAGCGCCTTCATTTCGATCAGTTCGATGATCGAGCGGCATCGCGCCAGGGCGCCGGGCCGTTCGAGCAGCGCGAGCTTTTCCACCGGCTCGAAATCGAGATACTGCGCCAGGGCGTTGATCAGGTCTTCGTCCGGCATGGCCTGCGGCAGCTGCGTCTCGATCAGGCCGGAGTAGTGCTCGGAGAGCCGCTGCTGCAGCCGCTGCCGTTCCTGGCGCAGCAGCGTCCGCTGGTCGTCGGTCACCGCTTCGTGGAGCGGCGCGATCACGGCGCTGCGATACAGGCGGCCGACGCCGGCCGGTTCCTCGCTGTGAATCGTGAATTTCTCGACGCCACGCAAGACCAGGTTGTAGCGTCCGTCCGCGAGTTTCTCCTCATGGGTGATGAGCCCGGTGCAGCCTACCGGATAGATCGGCGGGTTGCCGTCGTAGTCGGCTTCGTGCCCGGGACGGAGCATCACCATGCCGATCATCCGGTCGCCGGCCAGCGCGTCGGCCGTCATCTGCCGATAGCGCGGTTCGAAAATGTGCAGCGGCAGGAACACGTTCGGGAAGAGCACGACGTTAGGGAGCGGAAAGATCGGGACGACGAACGGCAGCATGTCAGTGAATCGTCTTGGTCTTCTTGTCCATGTAGTCCATCAGGACGTACTGGCCGAGCGTATACGGCGTCGTGAAATAGGCTTTGCCGCGGCACATTTGCGCCACCCGGCGCACGAAGGCCACGAGGTCGTAGTCGCGGGCCAGCATGAACGTGTTGATCATGATGCCGGCCTTGGCGCACGCCGAGACTTCCGACAGCGTTTCGCCGATCACAATCGGATCGAGACCGAACGGGTTCTTGTAGATACGGCCGTCCGGCTGCGTCAGCGCGGACGGCTTACCGTCGGTGATCATCACGATCTGGCGCATGTCCTTGCGCTGCTTTTCGAGGATGCGGCGCGCCACGCGCAGGCCTTCTCGGGTGTTGGTGTAATACGGCCCGACGCGCACCCGCCCGAGCTCGCGCAGCGGCACTTCCTCGGCGCTGTCGTGGAACAGCACCGCGTGAATGGTGTCGCCCGGATATTGCGTGCCGATCAGGTGCGACAGCGCCATCGCCACGCGCTTGGCCGGCGTGAAGCGGTCCTCACCGTACAGGATCATGCTGTGACTGCAGTCGAGCATCAGCACCGTGGCGCACGAACTCTGATACTCGCCCTGCGCGACCATGACGTCGGAGTAGTCGATGTCGATGCCGGACGAACTGTTCGGGGGTGCAGCCGCCGGCTCGCCGGCCTGCCGTTTCACCGCGTTGAGAATCGTCGCGGTCGCATCGATGTTCATGGTGTCGCCGAACTCGTACGGCTTCGGCGCGCCGCTCGTTTCGATGCCGGTTGCCAGATCGCGCGTGTCGTGGCGCCCCGCGCTGCTGTGGCCCGCGGATCCCAGCAGGTCGCGCAACGCCCGGTAGCCGAGGAAGTCCAGGGCCTTGTCGGTGACTGCGAATTTCACCTCGCCGGGGTCACCTTCGCCGCCGCCACCACCCTGGGCACGACGTGCCTTCTCGGAGTCGAGATCCGGAGGGGTGCTGATGTAGCCGGATTCCTTCATGCGCTCGATGATCTGCTTGATCAGTTCGTCGAGCTGGTTGCGGGCCTGCTCCTCGTTGCCCTCGGCGGCATCGCCGAACATTTTCTCGAGGATGTCGTCGGGCAGCACCCCGCCGTTAAACAGCGCCTCCAGAATGGCATCGTGCAGCGCCTGCATCGTGCGGTCGCTGTCGTCGTCCGTATCGCGCGGATTGCCGAATCCGCTCGACATCAGCAGGTCCGACAGCTTCGACATGAGCTCGTCCATGTCGAGATCGTCCAGCAGGTTCGGAACGTATTTCGTGTATTTGTATTTCATTGACGTTCCAGAGTCCGCCTAAGGCGGACGCCGCAGGAACCCTGGGGCGTCCAGCTTCAGCCGGAGCAGTCCCCTGTCAGTTGTAGTACTTCTTTTTCTTGCGGCCGCCAGCACCGCCGCCCTGATCCATGTCTTCTTCGTCATCCGGCGTGAGGATGGCGGTGCGCTGCTGCTGCGGCTGCTGGCGGCGAACCGGCTCAGCGCCGTGGTAACCACGCATGTCACTGCGGCTGATCTTCTTTTGTGAATACAGCCCCTCGAGGAGGAAGTCGACGGCCGCAGCGATGGCCGGTATGGGCGATTCCTTTGTGACGCCGGCCCGGCCGGCCAGATCCACCAGGCCCTGGACGCCCGCGGCTTCGCGCACCAGCGTGGCGGCATCAGTGGTGTCCGACAGGCTGAGCGAGCCACCCATGTCGAACCAGTCGATGATCTGCTTCGCATCGGCATCGCCGAAATAGCCGTCGAAGACGTTGGCGACGGCGGCGCGCACCAGATCTCGGCCCACCTGGTCGGCGCCCTTGAGCTCGCCTTCGTATTCGAGCTCGAACTTGCCGGTCATTGACGGCAGGGCAGAGTAGACATCGGTGATGCGCGGAACCACCGGCGACTCGCCATTGGCGAGCGCGCGCCGCTCCGCATTCGAGACGACGGTCTCGAGGACGCTGATCGGCATGCGCTGGCTGACGCCCGAGCGCTTGTCGATCTTGCGTTCCGTGCGCGCCTGGAACGCGATCTCTTCCACGACCTCGCGCACGTACTGCGGTACCTCGATCTGCGCGCCGCGGGCCGTCCAGGCCTCCTGCTCCGTAATGACCAGCGCGTCCTCGCGGCTGTTCATGTAGTGGGTGCGGATCTCCGCGCCGATGCGGTCCTTGAGCGGCGTGATGATCTTGCCGCGCGCGGTGTAGTCCTCGGGGTTGGCGGTGAAGGCGATCATCACGTCGAGCGGCAGGCGGACCGGGTAGCCCTTGATCTGCACGTCGCCCTCTTGAAGGATGTTGAACAGGCCGACCTGGATCTTGCCGGCGAGGTCCGGCAGCTCGTTGATGGCGAAAATGCAGCGGTTCGCCCGCGGTAGCAACCCGAAATGCATCGCCAGCTCGCTGCCGAGCTGCAGTCCGCCTTTCGCGGCCTTGATCGGGTCGATGTCGCCGATCATGTCGGCGATCGTGACGTCCGGGGTGGCCAGCTTCTCGACGTAGCGTGCCTCGCGCGGCAGCCACTTGATCGCCATGCTGTCGCCCTCGGCGTTGACGCGGTTCTGCCCGAACGCCGACAGCGGTGCGATCGGATCGTCGTTGATCTCGCTCTCAGGGATCACCGGGATCCACTCGTCCAACAACGTCGTCAGCGCGCGCAGCATGCGGGTCTTCGCCTGGCCGCGAAGGCCAAGGAGGATGAAGTGGTGCTTGGCCAGGATTGCGTTGACGACCTGTGGCACCACGGTATCGTCGTAGCCGATGATGCCAGGGAACAGCGTCTCTTTCCTGCGCAGGCGTTCCGACAGGTTGTCTCGAACCTCGTCACGGACCGAGCGGCGGCGGATCTCACCGCGCGCGATCGCGGCTTTCAGTCGGCCAAGGGTGTCAATGTGGGGCGAGGACGCCATAAGTATTAAGACTCTCCCGATGTCGATGACGTTTCAGGCCGCCGGCGCGAGGCCGGCGGCCTGAGGGGTGGCAGCTCGTACGATACACCCTTCCGCAGCACATCCAACGTGGTCGTTTGCAGTGTCAGCGGGTAGACGGTGCGGAGGCCATGCGGAGTCGGCCGGTCGAACGGTTCGCCGAGAGTGAACCAGCCGTCGTTGGTGATGACCCAGGTGCCGCTGGTCCACCCCGGCTTTCGCCGGGCCGCGACGACGACGTAGGTCGCCTCCGGAACGCCCGCCCACGCGCCATCATGGAGCCGGTCCGGCTCATCGGTGCCTTCCAGGCGCCCGCGGGCGTCGCGTTTAACACGCAACCGATGTGACTGCCGTGATCCAGAGATCACCGCGTCGAGGCCACCGATGATCGGATCGCCAATCGGCTCGTCGACCAGCCAGGCGACACACCGCACGAATCCGCTCAGGGTGAGATACAGGGAGATCAATCCGCGCGCGGTGAAGAAGACGTAGCCGAAGAATGCCGGCATCATCAGCGGTGGAGGCACCCATTCCGGCCCCGAGATGATCGCGCCCATGTGCGCGAAGAAGCCGGTGATGCCCAGTGCCGCGCCGCCGAGACACGTCAGCAGTGAAGAGGCAAGGACCACATTCTGGATCGGCAGGTTCCAGTCGTCCCACCGCCGCTTCGGTAGCAGCGCAAACGGCAGCGCAACAATCAGGTCGACGTACGCCCTCATGGCCTAGTCCGAATACTATTTGTTTCAGCCGTGCCCGCGCCCGTGTTTCTCTCCGATCGTCCGTTGGTGTTTGCCCATCGTGGCGGCGCCAGGCTCGCCCCGGAGAACACGATGCATGCGCTCGATAACGGTATCGCGCTGGGCGTGGACGGGCTCGAGTATGACGTGCAGCTGTCTTCAGACGGCATCCCGGTCGTCATTCATGACCAGACGCTGGATCGCACGACCGATCGCACCGGGCCGGTAAATGCGCTGACGGCCGCGGAACTCGCGCGCGTCGACGCCGGGTATCGGTTCGAGCAGGACGGAGCATGGCCGTTTCGCGACCAGGGGCATGGGGTCCCGACGCTCGACGACGTGCTCGCGAAGCACAACGGTGTGCGGACGATCATCGAGATGAAGGGCGGGCAGCCGGAACTCGCCCGTGCCGTGGCGGCAGCAATCCGAAAGGCGGACGCGGTCGATTGGACCTGCGTGGGCTCGTTCTATGGCAGCTCAATCGCCACGCTGCGCGCGGAGCACCCTTATATCTACACCAGCGCGTCGACCAGCGAATGCCGCTGGGCGCTGCATCGCTCATGGGTGCGGTGGCCCTGGGCGGGGAATTATCCCTACTTCGCCTTCCAACTCCCCGAGATGGCCGGGCGTATGCGGGTGGTATCGCCGGCGCTCATCCAGTTGATTCATCGCCAGGGGCATCACGTGCAGGTGTGGGTGGTGAATGAACCCGCCGACGTGCGGCGCTTGTTGGATTGGGGCGTTGACGGGATAATTTCGGACCGGCCGGATCTCGCCGTCGCCACCCGTGATGCATGGTTCGGTAGCCGCTTATGACCACTACCAGTGAGAGCCCGCTTGTCGCCCCGACCCTGAACGACGTCTACCTCGCGCGCGAACGCGTTGCGCCACACGTGCCGCGGTCGCCGTTGATGCGGCATCCGCTGCTGGACGAGGCGACGGGCCTGTCGATCTGGGTCAAGCACGAGAACCACAACCCAACGGGCGCCTTCAAGGTGCGCGGCGGCCTGAATCTGGTCGGCGCCATGACGCTGGAAGAGCGCTCGCGAGGCATTGTGACGGCCAGTACCGGCAATCACGGTCAGTCGATCGCCCTGGCCTCGCGCATTCACGGGGTCCAGTGCACCGTCTTCGTGCCGACGGGCAACAATCCGGAAAAGAACGCCGCCATCCGCGCCTTTGGCGCCGTGCTCGAGGAGGGCGGCAAGGACTTTGATGAAGCCCGGGAGCGCTGCGAGCGGCGGGCGGCTGAGACCGGCGCCCGTTACGTGCACTCTGCCGACGAGCCGTTGCTGATTGCCGGGGTCGGCACCTACGCACTCGAGATCTTCGAAGAGCTGCCTGATACCGACGTGATCTTCGTCGCGCTTGGCGGCGGATCCGGTGCCTGTGGATTGCTGACGGTGCGTAATGCACTTGGTTCCAACGCCAAGATCATCGCGGTTGGCGCGACCAAAGCCGATGCGGTGTATCGCTCGTGGAAGGGACCCGAGCGCGTGGTCGGCACCTCAGCGGACACGTTTGCGGAAGGGATTGCCACCCGCGTCAGCTTCGACCTGCCGTTCAGCATTTACAAGGAGCACCTCGACGGGTTCATTCTGCTGACGGAGGAGGAGTTGGCCGAGGGCGTGCGCATGGCCCTGAGAACGACGCATAACCTGCCAGAGGGCGCTGGTGCGGCCGCGATCGCCGCCGCTTACAAGCAGCGCGAGACGCTGGTTGGCCGTCGCGTGGTCTGCGTCATGTCCGGCGGCAACCTCGACGCGGCGAAACTGAAGTGGATCGTGAACGCCTGATGGCGTGCCGGCCTGTCGGCCCAACTTCCCGATCATGACGACCATCGAGCGCCTCGACGAGTGGAAGGCGATCGGCATCATCAGCGAGACGCAGCATGCCTCACTGAGTGCCCTGGTGCGCGGCGAGCGGCTGTCGGTGTTTGTCGAGCTCAACGCGCTGCTCTACATCGGCGTGCTCTCGGTAATCGGCGGGCTTGGCTGGACGTTTCGAGACTACGTCCAGGATCTCGGCGACGCCGCGATCCTCTCGATCTTGATCGTGCTCGTGACGGCCGCCCTGGGCTACTGCTTCGCGCGCGGTAATCCGTACTCGAACGCGCAGGTGGAATCGCCGACGCTGATCTTCGACTACGTCCTCTACTTCGGGTGCCTGGCTTTCTCGCTCACCCTGGCCTTTGTCGAGACGCGGTTTGGGATCTTCGGCGGCTGGGATTGGCACTTGTTGGCGGCCGCGCTGCTGTTCGGCGCGCTGGCCTACCGATTCGACAACCGGTTTGTGTTGTCGCTGGCGCTGTCGACGATCGCGGGATATCTCGGGCTGACGCTCTCGCTGATGGACGCGATCGATTCGGATGTGTTGCGCGCGTCGGCAATTGCCTACGGGGCGCTGCTGCTGGGCGTCGGTCTGGTGCTCAATCGCGCAGGCATCAAGCGCCATTTTCTTGATGTCTACCTGCAGCTCGGGGCAAACGCGGTCCTGCTCGCGATGATCTCCGGCATCTTCGAGCCGGTCAGTTGGACAGCCTACCTGCCGGGTTTGCTGCTGCTGTCGGCGGCGGCGATCTACTTCGGCATCGGCTATCGCAAGTTCGCCTTCGTGGCCTATGGCACGCTCTATGGCTACGCGGGTCTCACCGCCAGGCTGCTGCCGTCGGTGGGCAGCATCACGGGTGCGCTGATCTACCTGATCTTCACCGGCTCATTGGTCATCGTGGCGCTGGTCGTGGTCGCGCGCAGATTCGGGCGTGACGAATGAGTCTCTACTCCAGGGACGACGAGCGCACGATTCGGCAACAGCGGCTGGTCGAGGATTGGACCAAGTCGGGCTTGATCACCCCGGAGCAGCGCGCGCAGATGCAGCCGTCCCTGCAGGTGGACCTGCGGCGCACGAACCTGTTCTTGCGCATCACCCTGTTCCTGTTCGCGTTCCTGATCATCAACGCGCTGGCCGGCCTGGTCGTGGTGTTTCTCGACAACATGATGTCGGCGACGACGCTGCAGTGGCTGGCGTTTGGCGCGGCGATCGCCAGCGTGCTGGCCGCGCAGGCGGTTGTGAAGGCGTACCGGCTGTATCACTTTGGCGTTGAGGAGGCGTTGTGCGCTGCGGCGGTGGTGTTCCTGGCCATTGCCTTCGCGCAGCTTCCGGGCGAGTTTTCGACGATGCTGGGGTTTGCCGGGGCGACGGTCGGCGCACTGGTCGTCTTCGTTCGCTTCAACTACACCTACGCCGCAGTCGCAGCCACACTGCTGGCGCCGCTGGTCGTGTTCGACAACGAGCAGTCCGACACGTTCCGTCGTTTGGTGGCGTTCGTCCTTCTCTTCGCAATCTTCTTCATCGCGCGCCAGCGCAGGGAAGATCACAAGCCAGATCATCCGGCCGATACGTTCGGCATGGTCCAGGCCGTGGCCTGGGGTGGGATGTACGTGATCACCAACCTGAAGGTGTCGTCCCTGCTGTCGGTGCCGGACGGATATGGCGCCGTCTACTGGACAACGTACGTGGCGATCTGGATCATGCCAATCGCCGGCCTGGTCGGGGCGATTCGCGATCGCCACCGCGCGCTGCTCAACGTCAACATCGTCCTCGCGATCGTGACGCTGTTGTCGAACAAGCCGTACCTTGGTGCCGAGTCGAAGCCGTGGGATCCGATCCTGTTCGGAGTGTTCATGCTGGCGATTGCGATCGGCGTGCGTCGATGGCTGGAGAGCGGCCCCAACGGCTCACGCGCGGGCTACGTCGCCGGGCGGATCCTCAGGTCCGAGAGCGACACATTGTCGCTCCTGGGCAGCGCGACCGTGCTCGCGCCAGGCGCCCCGGCTGCGACATCTGATCAGCCAGCGTCGTTTGGCGGTGGCGAATCCGGCGGAGGCGGTGCGACCGGGAAGTTCTAAGCGCCCGATCTTGGAGTTATAGTGTGCGCCCTAGGGGGAAGCACATTCATGAAGTCACGCATCATCGCGGCACTCGCCGTACTCGTCGTTCCCGCTTCAGCTCTCGCACAAAATCCCAAGGGCGCCACCTACATCACGGCCGAGCAGGTGAAGATGGTCAACGCGCTACCGGGCGTTGATCGACAGATCGTCAACGTCGATGTCGGCAATACCAACCTCGCGGTAGGGGTGATCCATCGCGGCCGCTCGGGTGCTCCCCCTGCGGCTGGAGCGGGCAGTGGTGGGGGAGCCGCGGCAGCGGCGCCGGCGGCAGCGCCGGAGCCGTGTGGCGAGAAAGGCACCGCGCCGGCCGGATCACCGACTGGGTTGTGGCACCAGGGCCAGACCGAGACCTATCTGATCATTTCGGGATCGGGCACGCTGGTGACCGGAGGAAAGGTCGTCAACGGCCGTAAGTCGGCACCGGACAGCCAGGTGACGAAAGTGCTCAATGGACCGTCATGCAGCGGCGCGATCGTCGGCGACGATGTGGTGAAACGCGTCGTGAATGTTGGCGACATCATCATCATCCCGGCAGGCGTGCCGCACGGCTGGGCCGACATTGGCGATCACGTGGACTACTTGAGCATCCGCCCGGACCCGCAGCGGACGATTCCCGAGCTCTATACGAATCCGGTACTGAAGAAGTAGCCAGTAGCCGGTAGCCAGCAGTGAGCAGTTGTTTCTGGCTGCTGGCTACTTCCGATGCCTCAACCGCACCGCGACGATGTCCGCAAACATCCTCGCGCCGTCGCTGATGCGATTCACCGAGCTGCCGCCGTGATACCGGCAGATCACCGGCAGCTCGTCGATTCGAAAATGATGTTTGCGCGCGAGAAAGAGTGCTTCGACGTCAAAGCCAAAGCGATCGCTCTCCGCCACGCTGAAGATTCGCCTGGCCGCGTCAGCGGTGAAACCCTTGAACCCGCACTGCGTGTCGGTCAGGCCCGGCAATGCGATCGCCTGCACGGCGAGATTGAAGACGCGGCTCATGATGTCTCGGCCGGCCGGCGGCGCGCCTTCGACGCGTGCCCCCGGAGCGGTGCGGGACGCAATGACGACGTCGGCGCCGGCGTCGAACTTCGCCATCATGCCGTCGAGGCCCTCGACCGGGAGTGACAGGTCGGCGTCGATAAACACCAGGCGATCGCCGCGCGCTTCGCCAAATCCGCGACGAACCGAGTAGCCCTTGCCGCGATTGACCTCGTTTTCGAGGACGCGCACGTTGGCTCGGCCGGCCGCGGCCGCGCGTGCCTCGGTCGCGGTGTCTTGCGGTCCGCCGTCAACCACGACGATCACTTCCCAGTCGTACGCCTGGCGATCCAGGTAGTCGCAGACGTGCGTGATCGTTCCGCCGATGCGGCCGCCTTCGTTGTAGGCAGGAATGATCAGGCTGAGCGTCACTATTGAAGCCCCACCTATTGCAGTTCCACTGTGCCGTCAGACTGGATCACGGCCGTGTAGAGCGCGTTGGTGTCGATGCGGCCGCCGAGGATCGTATAGATGAAATGGCGATCCATGGTCGGATGCACGTCGAAGCCGACCTTGATGTCACGTACCGCCGGTGCCTTCATGATCAGCTCGGTCGATCCTCGCACCATGGTGCCGTACTGTGGATACTCAAAATACTTCTTCGAGTCCTCGATGCGCGCCGGTTGCCAGACCGCGAAAAGCCCGATCAAGACGACGCCAATGCCGAGGACCACCGGCCGCCAGGGCAGCGCCGCGATCGTGAACGCAAAGGTCAGCGCCAGGCCCGTGGTCATGGTCAGGAACCAGTAGCCGTCATAGCTGCGCGTCCAGGTCGAGAAAATCGCCGCCGCAACCGCAATGCCGCCGATCGATACGCCGATCACTGCCGGATCACGCCAGTACCTGGCAACGACGATCGCGCCGCACACGACCGCCGGGATCCAGAACTTGAAGCTGTCGGGCATTGGCAGGAACAGGTTGCCGGTGACGCCGGTGACCGTGTCGAGCCCGAAGAACGGCCGGAAGGACTGGCCACTGGTGATGCTGGCGATTGCGGTGGTCGGGCCCGCGGGCGCGCCTGGCTCGGACAGGATCGACCACGCGAACGGGATCTGCATCACCGCAATTGCGCCGGTCATGATCGCGATGGGTGTCAGCTTCCGAATGGCAAGCGCTACGCCGCCGACGATCGCCAGCGCAGGGAATGCGGCCGAGAGGTGGGTCTGCACTGCAGCCCAGGCCAGGACGGTAGGCACGGCAAGTTTCCATGCCGGCCCTTTCGGGTCGAGCATCAACGCGCTCGCTGCCGACATTTTGATCAGCGCGGCTGCGACCGGGGGATTCCAGATGACGGACGAGATCGCGATGTCGAACGGGCCGGATGCGATCAGCAGGCACGTGGCAAGGGCCAGGCTCCACGGCACGCGGCTCGACAGCGCAATAAAGAGCCACGCATCCGCGATGGACTGCAGCAGCGCGACGGTGATGCCGCCGACGTGCGGGAGATTGTCCATGAATGGCCCGATCGTCACGCGGCCAAGCCAGAGCAGGTAGTAATACGCGGGCCCAAGGCCGCGGCCGCCCGCGGTGCTCGGTGCGCCAACCAGCGGCAGGTCGGTGATGCCGCCCAGCGCGATTGCCCAGTCGCGCGTTTGTTCGCCCAGCATCAGGAAGGTCGTGGCGACGTCGTAGGTTCGAATCGTCAGCACGTAGACGAAGAGCACGGCCGCCAGGGCCGACCTTACGAGGCGCTCATTCATCAGCGCAGCGATTCTCTCACGGTGCCAAACACCTTGTCGTACATCTTCGGTGTCACCACTCCCGTGTTCGTGTTCTGTCTCGACGGGTGATATGCGCCGACCAGCAGCCACTGGCCGATCACGGCCGTTTCACCATGGCCGAACTGCGGCTTGGGCTTCGGGATCGGATCGCCGCCAATCGCCACGGCCCTCAGCCATGCGTCCCACGCGATCTTGCCGAGCGCGACGACCACTTGCAGATTCGGAAGCTGAGCGATCTCGGCGAGCAGGTGGGGGAGGCAGCGATCGACCTCTTCGGGCAGCGGCTTGTTGGCCGGGGGCGCGCACCGCACCGCCGCGGCAATGTAGACGTCCGTCAGCGTCAGCCCGTCATCAGGGCGCTGGGAGGTGCCGATGTTGGAGAAGCCTGCGCGCTTGAGCGCCGACATCAGGAAGTCGCCGGACGCGCCGACCCCGTCGCCGGTGAACACCCGGCCGGTCCGGTTCGCCCCGTGCGCGGCCGGTGCCAGGCCCAGGACCAGGATCCGGGCCTTCGGGTCTCCAAACCCGGGAACCGGCCTGGCCCAATAGACCTGGTCTCGGAAGGCTGCCTTCCGGGTGCGGCCGACCTCCCGGGAATAGGCGCGCAGCCGGGGGCATCGTTCACAGCTAATGATGCCGCTCTGAACGGCCGAGAGAGAAGAGGGATGCTTTCGAGCGGAAACGCTCATGTGTTGTCGTTACAACATGTTACAGGCGGTTCCGGCTGCCCGGGCGCTTTCAATCAGGCCCTATCCCCGCTAGAATGGTGTGTTTGCCAAGGAACGAGGCGCCGCAACGCATAGTTTGCTCTGCCTCGCTCAGCTACGTTTTCTTGCCCCGCCTCCGGCGGGGCGGTTCGCGCAGCCCATATAAGGAAGGTTTAGCCCGGCCATGAGAAATACTGCACCCACTGATGCCGCCCAGCTCGAAGCCCTGGAAACCCGGGAATGGCTCGACTCGCTGGACGATGTGCTGAAGCATGGAGGGCCTGCCCGCGTTGGCGGCCTGCTCCGCGAACTCGGCATTCACGCCCAGAAGCAGGGCGTCAAGCTTCCATTCACGGCCAACACGCCGTACATCAACACCATTCACGCCGATGAGCAGGTGCCCTACCCGGGCAGCCGCGAGATCGAGCGCCGCATCAAGAGCATCGTCCGCTGGAACGCGATGGCAATGGTCGTCCGCGCGAACAAGGTCGAGGACGGCATCGGCGGTCACATTTCGACTTTCGCATCGTCCGCGACGCTCTATGAAGTGGGCTTCAACCACTTCTTCCGTGGCCGCGAGAACGGCAACGAAGGCGACGTTATTTTCTTCCAGGGCCACGGCTCGCCGGGCATCTACTCCCGCGCGTTCCTCGAGGGCCGCATCTCCCAGGAACAGCTGATCAACTTCCGCCGCGAGTTCAATCCCGGCGGTGGCTTGTCGTCGTATCCGCACCCGTGGTTGATGCCCAACTTCTGGGAATTCCCCACGGTGTCGATGGGCCTCGGACCGATCATGGCCATCTACCAGGCGCGCTTCAATCGCTACCTGGAAGATCGCGGCCTGAAGCCGAAGACCGACGCCAAGGTGTGGGCGTTCCTCGGCGACGGCGAGACCGACGAGCCGGAATCCCTCGGCGCGATCACGCTCGCGTCGCGCGAAAAGCTCGACAACCTGATCTTCGTGATCAACTGCAACCTGCAGCGCCTCGACGGTCCGGTGCGCGGCAACGGCCAGATCATCCAGGAACTCGAAGCCGCGTTCCGCGGCGCCGGCTGGAACGTCGTCAAGTGCATCTGGGGGTCTGAGTGGGATGAACTCCTCGAGAAGGATCACGAAGGCCTGCTCGTGAAGCGCATGGGCGAAGTGGTTGACGGCGAGTATCAGAAGTACGCGG
>Ga0075471_10000452_pt1 | contig 24558 bp, 22 predicted proteins | sample DEB19_08_DNA_2_FD_74787 | JGI IMG/M metagenome (GOLD analysis project Ga0075471, IMG submission 74787) | Aqueous microbial communities from the Delaware River and Bay under freshwater to marine salinity gradient to study organic matter... | ecosystem: Environmental > Aquatic > Marine > Coastal ...
ATGTTGGGCGTCTTGTAGCCCATCATCCCGAGGTTGTAGGCCCCAACGTTGAACTGCCCGATGTCGTCTCCCCAGATCACGAGGATGTTGGGCTGGCGGGGCGGCTGGGCGGCGACACGGGCAGCGGGCACGATGGTCGCGGCGATGGCGCAGGCGAGTGCGGCGCCGAGCAGGCGGGAACGACGGGCAGTGGTCATCGACGGGATCCTTGGAGGTGTGGCATGGGACCGGTGTCGTAGTTTCGAGGGAAGGATACCTGCAATGCGGAATCCGCCAGAATGGGCGGGTGAGTGCAGGCGTAGTTCGCCCGCAGCCGGCACGATCGAGGGGGGCGTGGACATCTGTGCCGCCAGGTCGCGGATGCCGCAAATCCGGCCGGGCGGGGCCGCTGTTGTTGCCGGGGTTCCGAAATGCTAGAAATTTGCAGGTTCGACTGACTTTCGTCTGCACCCACTCCGTCGGGAACTGCGGTTCGTGCATCTGGCGATGGTCGATAGTCGATGTGGTTCGTGAGCCAGTTCCCGAGTCCTCGAGGTTTTGTTTTTATGGCCCGGAAGATTTACGTGGGGAACCTCCCCTGGTCCACCACGTCCTCCGATCTGGAGGCGATGTTTTCTCCGCACGGCGCCGTGCGGAGTGCCGAGGTGATCTCCGATCGTGAGACCGGACGTTCGCGCGGGTTCGGTTTTGTGGAGATGGAGACCGACGAAGGTCTGCAGGCCGCGATCAATGCCCTGAACGGGCAGGAGATCAACGGTCGGCCCCTGACGGTCAACGAGGCCCGTGAGCGCACGCCCCGTCCGGGCGGAGGCGGCGGTCGCTCCGGTGGCTACGGTGGCGGCGGCGGCGGTGGCCGTGGCGGATACGGTGGCGGCGGCGGTGGCGGCGGCTACCGTGGCGGCGACCGCTACTAAATCGCAGCGTCCCATCAACGGTCGTTCTTTCGACATGCCATCGCAGGGGTCGGGTTGGTCGCCCTCCCGACCCCTGCGATCCATGTCAGGATTCTCGGATCACAGTTTCGAAACGTTTCTTCAACTCACTCACCAGCCCCGGACTGATCCACGTTCATGCCTCCAGCCAATCCCAAGTTTGCCAAGTTCGCCAAGAAGAAGGCCAAGCCGCGCACCAAGGTGAAGCGCAAGGACCCGATCTTCATCGACGGCGCCCGGCCCCGCCCGATGTACGTCGACTACAAGGATCTCGAACTGCTCGGCAAGCTCATCAACCGGCAGGGCAAGATCCTGGGGCGGCGCAAGAGCGGTTGCACGGCCGCCAGCCAGCACGCCGTGACGAGCGCCATCAAGCGGGCCCGGTTCATGGCCCTCCTGCCCTACGTCGGCGAGTGACGCCGCGGAGCGCATGCCAGCCCTGACGACCAGGCGCCGAGTCGAGTTTCGCGACACCGACGCCGCCGGGATCGTGCATTTTTCAGCCTTCTTTTTCTGGATGGAGTCCGCGGAGCACGAGCTTTTGCGGGCCGCCGGCCTGCACGTGTTTGATCCCCTGCCCGACGGCGGCACGGCGAGCTGGCCGCGGGTATCGGCGGCCTGCGACTACAAGTCGGCGGTGCGGTTTGGCGACGAGGTGGAGATCGCGGTGCACGTGGCCGAACTCGGCCGCACGAGCGTGACCTTCGCCTTCCGCTTCGAGCACGGCGGTGTGCATGTCGCCGAGGGCAAGATCGTGGCGGTGCGCTGCCTCATGCATCCGGGCCGCAAGCCGCAGGCGGTGCCGATTCCCGAGGAGATCGTGCACAAGCTCGCGGCGTTTCGCTCCGCCTGAGGTGGAGCGAAGCAGCGGCGCGAGACCCCGAAGGAACGCAGCATGCTCGAGGTCGATCGGCTGGCGAAGGTGTTTCCAGCGGCTGAGGCTCCCGTGCGCGTGCTCGACGACGTCTCGCTCAGGCTCGCGCCGGGCGAACGGATGGCGATCATGGGGCCGAGCGGCTCGGGCAAGAGCACGCTGCTCTCGATCCTCGGCACGCTCGACGAGCCGACGGCCGGCAGCGTGCTGCTCGACGGCCGTGATCCATTCGCGGGCTCGGCGGCGGATCGTGCCGCGTTTCGCAACCATGCGATCGGCTTCGTGTTTCAGGAGCACCACCTGCTCGGCGGCCTGACGGCGCTCGACAATGTCGTGCTGCCGGCGCTCGCCACGGGGCCGGTCACCGCGGCCGTCGTCGAGCGGGCCCGCATGCTCCTCGATCGCGTCGGCCTGGTCCGGCGGCTCACGTCATTGCCCGGTGAGCTCTCCGGTGGAGAGCGCCAGCGGGTGGCGGTAGCCCGCGCCCTCGTGCTCGGGCCGAGGCTCGTGCTCGCCGACGAGCCCACGGGCCAGCTCGATGCCGCCAGCGCCGAGGTGGTGACCAATCTGCTTGTCGAGCTTGCCGCCGAGGTGGGCGGCATGCTTCTCGTGGCCACCCACTCGGCTGCCGTGGCCGACCGGGTGGGCGGCGTGCGGCAACTCGTGGCAGGGCGGCTGGAGCCATGAGTATCGCTCCGCTCGGGAGGTCGGGCGACACGGCTCGGCCGGTCGCAACCGTCGTGGACCTCGCCCTGCGGCTCGTGCGCCACTGGTGGCGGCAGCTCGCGGCGCTCGCCGCAGCCTGCGGCGTGGTGGCGGCCACGATTTGCGGAGCGCTCGGCGTGGGGGCCGCCGTCGAGCAGGGCCTGCTCGGGCTCGCCATCGCGCGGCTCGGAACCATCGAGGCGGCCGTGGTGGGCGAGGATTTTTTTCGGACAGCGCTCGCCCGCGAATTGGCTGCGGGGGCGCAGCCGGGTGAAGCAGCCGCGTTCGTGCCTGCGATCGTGACCGAGGCCGTGGTGGAGACGGCGGCCGATGGCCGCGGGCCTTCCCGCAGCACACGGGCTGTGGTGCTCGCCTGCGACGAGCTCCCGGCGCTCGGCTTTGCCGGGGCGGTGCCCGCGCTCGCCGGCGACGCGGTGGCGGTGAACGGCCCGCTGGCCGCCGCGATCGGTGCTGAAGAAGGCGCGGCGCTCGTGCTGCGCATCGCCGAGCGGTCGACGGCGCCATCCGACAGCCCCCTCGGCCGGCGCGAGACGCGCTCGACGGGGCGCCGTGTCGCCGTGGCGAAGGTGCTGCCCCGGGATGGCCTCGGCCAGTTTGCCCTCGAGCCGGCGCAGGTCACGCGGCCGCTCATCGTGGCACCGCTCGCGATGGTGCAGGAACTCATCGGCCGGGGCGACGCTGCCAACGTGATCTTCGCGGTGCCGCCCGCGGCTGGGCATGCGCGCGAGGCCGGCATCGCGGGCAGCATGCCCGCCCGTCTGAAGCCCACGCTCGACGACTATGGTCTCGCCCTCGAGGAGGTGGCGTCGCATCCTCCCACGGTGCGGCTCACGAGCCGACGGCTGATCCTGCCTGAGGCTGTCGATCGCGCCGCTGCGGCGGTGCTCGCGCCGCTCGGTGGCCGGCCGTCGCTCGTGTTTCTCGCCAATGCGATCTCGACGACGGGCTCTGCTTCTGCGGCGATGATCCCCTACTCCACGATCCTCGGCATCGCGGATACGTCGTTGCCCGTCGGCGACCTCGTCGATGCGACTGGCACACAGCTCGCGCCGCCGGGCCCCGACGAGATCGTGGTTGATCAGTGGGTGGCGGATGATCTGGCCGCGCAGGGCCGGCCCTGCGCGGTGGGCGACACGCTCGAGGTGACGTATTTTCTGCCGGAGACCATCCATGGCCGCGTCGAGGAGGCCCGGAAGAACCTGCGGGTGAGTGGAGTCGCGGCGATGCGCGGCGCGGCGATCGACGGCACGCTCGTGCCTGCGGTCGAGGGCGTGAGCGACGAAGACTCGATCGCCGACTGGGATCCGCCGTTTCCCTTCGATGCATCGCGCGTGCGTGCGACGCCGCCGCACGACGAAGACGATGCCTATTGGAAGACGTATGGCACGACACCGAAGGCGTTCGTGTCGCTGGCAACGGCCCGCACGCTCGCCGGCAGCCGGTTTGGGACGTCGACGGCGTGGCACGTGCCGCGCGAGCGCGTGGACGACCTCGCCGCGCTCGGCGGCTCACTTGCCGCACATCTGCGGCCCGAGACGGTCGGCATCCGGGTCGTGCCGCTGGCCGCCGAGGCGAGGCTCGCAGCGCGCGGCTCAACGCCGTTTGGACCACTGTTCCTCGCGCTCTCGGCGTTCGTCGTCGGTGCCGGCCTGTTGCTGGAGTGGCTCTTGTTCCGGCTGCTCGTCACGGCACGGCGCCGCGAGATCGGCGTGCTCGCGGCGACCGGCTGGCCGCCGCGGCGGCTGTCGCTGCTGCTCACCTTGATCGGGCTGGCCGCAGCCGTGACGGGGTCGGTCGTGGGGGCATGTCTCGGGCCGCTTTGGGCCCGGGTGATGCTCGACGCCCTCGCCCGCGCGTGGACGACGGCCGTCGCGGCTGGCTCGCACCAGGCCTTCGGCGACGCAGCGAGTGCGGCCCGACCGCTGCTCGGCGCGTTTGTCGCGAGCCTCGTGGTGTCGATTGCGGCGCTCGCCTGGGCTGCCGCACGCGCTGCCCGCGCCCGGCCGCTCGCCCTCCTGCGGGGTGCGGCCGACGCACCGGGCGCCGCCGTCCGAAGGTGGCTGTGGGCTCCGCTCGCCGCAGCTGCGGCCGCCGTGGCTCTCGGCTGGCTCGGACTCGATGCCGGGCCGGAGCGGGCCGTCGTGATCTTTTTTCTCTCCGGAGCGGGGGCACTCGTCGCGCTCGTCGCGGCCGCACGCACGGCGCTTGTCGCACGGCGGGCGGCGCCCGTCGCGTCGCTCGTGCAGCTGGCCTGGCGGTCGCTGTGCGGGAGTCGCTCGCGGGCGGCGAGCGTGATCGCGATCGTGGCAGTCGCGGAGTTTCTCGTCGTCGCGCTGTCGGCATTCAGGATCGCGCCGCCGCCCGATCCGGCGGACAGGCGCTCGCCGACAGGCGGATATGCGGTGCTTGCGTCGTTCGGCACGCCCGTGAGCGCCGACTCGACGTCGACGCTCGAGAACGCCGACGTGGCGCTCATCCGGTCGAGTGCCGGCGCCGATGCGAGTTGCACGAATCTCTACGCCGCGACGCGCCCCACCGTGCTTGGGGTCGGGCCTGGGTTCGTGGCCCGCGGTGGATTTTCATTCGTGGCCCACCAGCCGCTTGCGCCGGGGGCGGCGAACCCCTGGACGCTGCTCGAACGCGGGCCCGATGCCGACGGACCGATTCCCGCGATCCTCGATCAGGCGACGGCGCAGTGGGCGCTCAAGCTCGGCGGCCTCGGCTCGCGGTTCACCGTGCCCGACGACGATGGCACGGCAATCGACTACGAAATCGTCGGCCTCCTCGCCCCTGGCATCCTGCAAGGCTTCGTGATCGTGTCGGAGCGGTCGTTTGAAACCGCGTTTCCACGCCGTTCCGGGTATGCGTTCGCGCTGCTCGATGCGGCGGCGAGTGACTCGGCGGCCGGCCTCGTGCGGCAGGCACGCGACGCCTGGGTCGATGCCGGGGTGACGATCGAGCCCACGCTCGACCGGCTGGCCCGACTCTCGGCCGTGCAAAACACCTTCCTCGCCGGGTTCCAGGCGCTCGGCCTGCTCGGGCTGATCCTGGGCACGGCGGGCGTGGCGGCAGTGCAGGCTCAGGGTGTTCTCGAACGGATCGGCCAGTTCGGGCTGCTCCAGGCGATCGGCTTCGCCCCGGGCCGGGTTCGCGCGCTGGTGACCATCGAGGCGGTGGCGCTGGTCGGCACCGGACTCGTGGCCGGTGCTCTGGCGGGCGTGGTTGCGCTCGCGCCCGCGCTCCTCGCCGGCCGCGCGGTCGTGCCGGTCGGCTGGGTGGCGGTGACCTGCGGGCTCACGCTTGCGGCCGCAGCCGTGGCGGGGCTGGTCGCTTCGCGCCGGGCGACGGAGGTGCATCCACGCGAGGCTCTGCGCGCCCCCTGATCCCATGACGAATCCGGCGGCGAAACTGCCTTTGCGGGTTTCGCAGGTCGGCCGCTACGGTGGAACCATGCACATCGTCGTGATTCTGCCCCGCTGGGTCGGCGACCTCGTGATGTCGACTCCCCTGCTCCGCGCCGTGCGCGGGCATTTCGGCGATCGTGCCCGGATCACCGGTGTGCTCAAGCCGATGTTCGCCGAATTGCTCGAGGGCACGGCGTGGCTCGACGACATGGTGCCGTACGACCGCCGGAGCAAGGATCCTGCACGACGGTTTCGGGCGGTCGCGCGGCGGCTCCGTGCCGATCGGCCCGACATCGCGCTCATCGTGCCGAACTCACTCTCGACGGCCGCGCTTGCCGTGATGGGCGGTGCGCGGCGGCGCGTCGGCTTTGCCCGCCACGGGCGGCGGCTGCTGCTCACCGACCCGCTTGCGCCGCCCCGGGAGGGCTGGCGCATCCGCCCCGTCTCGACCGCCGAGCACGCGATGGATCTCGCCGTGCGGATCGGCGTGCCGCGGCAGCCGCTCGCGCTCGAGTTGGCGACCACGCCCGGCGACGAGGCCTTTGCCGACGACGTGCTCACGCGGCTGTTTCCCGGTCACGATCCTGCCGCACCGCTCGTCGTGTTCAACGACAACGGCGCGTTCGGCCCCTCGAAGTCGTGGGGCTCGGGCAAATTCGCGGCGCTCGGCCGGCTGGTCGCGGAGCGCATGCCCGGCACGCGCGTGCTCGTGCATTGCGGCCCTGGCGACCGCGACGACGCCCGGGCGATCGAGCGGCAGGCGGCGCTGCCGGACGTGCGCAGCCTCGCCGACGAGGCAAGCCTTCCCTTCGGCCTCGCAAAGGCGCTGATTCGCCGCGCCGCGGCCGTGGTGACCACCGACAGCGGCCCGCGCCACATCGCCGCGGCCTTCCGCCGCCCCACGATCGTGCTGCACGGCCCGATGGATCCGCGGCTGAGCCGGTCGGAGGAGCCACGGCTGGTGGAGATGCGGCTCGACCTCCCCTGCTCTCCCTGCGGCAAGCGCACCTGCCCGCTCGACCACCACGATTGCATGCGGCTGCTTTCGGTGGAAGATGTGGGCCGCTCGCTCGTCGCCACCCTCGCGGAGAATGCCCCATGTTCCAGTTCGTGAGCCTCATCGCTGCGATCGCGCTCACCGCCTTCTGCTGGGGCATCTACGGCCCCGTGCTCCACTTCGGCCGCGAGGCGATGCACTCGAGCCTGCGGCCCTTCGTGTGCGTGGGGCTCGCGTATTTCGTGATCGCCGTGCTCACGCCGCTCGTACTCCTCGCCCGCGGCGGCGAGCGTGGGGCGTGGTCGGCGAAGGGCGTGCTCTGGAGCCTGATCGCCGGCAGTGCGGGGGCCTTGGGAGCCCTCGGCGTGATCCTGGCGCTCGGGTTCGGCGGCAAGCCGATCTACGTGATGCCGCTCGTGTTCGGTGGAGCGCCCGTCGTCAACACGCTGCTCACGGCGTTCATGAACAAGGCGTTCAACCAGCTCAAGGCGCCCTTCCTGGCCGGGCTGATTCTCGTGGTGCTCGGGGCCGTGACCGTGCTCGTGTTCAAGCCGCAGCCGCAGGCCCATGCCGCTCCTGCTGCCGCAGCGGCGGTGGCGGACGAGGCACCGACGGAGCCGCCGATCGGCGCTCCGGCGAAGACGGCCGAACAGAAGACCGAGCGGTTTCTCGAGGTGCTGCTCGCGACGGCGCTCGCGATGTTTTCGTGGGGTGCTTATGGCCCGGTGCTGCATCGCGGGCAGGGGGCGATGGGCGGCAGCCGGTTGCGGCCGCTCATTTGCATCGGTGTGGCCTACTTCCTGATCGCCGTGCTCGTGCCCCTTGCCCTGCTCGTGCCGATGGGCGACACGGGCAATTGGGAGATGCGCGGCATGCTCTGGAGCCTGGGGGCAGGAACGCTCGGCGCCCTGGGCGCCCTCGGCACGATCCTCGCCTTCGCCTGCGGCGGCAAGCCGTTCACGGTGATGCCGGTCGTGTTTGGCTGCGCGCCGGTGCTCAACACCCTGGCCACGATCGCGCTGGCGCACACGCCGCCGGCTGCGGTGAGCCCGTTTTTCCTGGCCGGCATGCTGATCGTGGCGGCGGGTGCCGCGATCGTGCTCGCGTTCGGCCCCCGCGGCCACGCGCCCGCCAAGTAGGACAGGCTTCAGCCTGTCACGTGCCGCGCGTGTTGCCGAACCACTCGATGTGGAAGCGGCGGGCGAGCCGCACGCCGAGGCGGGCGCATTCGGCGGTGAGCCAGGCCGTCTTCGTCGCCAGTTCATCGGGCATGCGGGCCTGCGGCATGAAGAGGATCCGGCCGCGATCGACCGTGGTGCCCGTGCGCTCGAGGTCCCCGACCCAGGCAAGGGCCTCGGTGATGTCGGCGGGCGAGTCGATCACGAACTTGAGCTGATACGGCCCGGCCGCCATCAGTCTCCGCAGAACCGCGTCGTCGCGGCGGGTGCGCTCGTGCCGCTCGCGCCAGCCGCCCGGCGTGTCGGCCGGCGGCGTCGACGTCGAGAGCTTGGGGCTGATCGACATCAAGTCGGCGGAGGCGTCAAGCCACACCGTGCCCGCCGTCTCGATCGTCACATGCCGCCCCGCCGCCCGGAACTGCCGGCACAGATTGGCCACGTCGGCGAAGAGCAGCGGCTCTCCGCCGGTGACGACGACATGCCGCGGCTCGAGCGCATCGACCACGGCGAGCACGTCGGCCACGCTGCGCTCCGTTCCCTCGGGCTGCCACGACGTGAACGGTGTGTCGCACCACGTGCACCGCAGGTTGCAGCCGCTCGTGCGCACGAACGTGCTCGGCGTGCCGGCGAGGAGCCCTTCTCCCTGGAGTGAGGCGTAGATCTCGGCGATGCGCATGCGGCGTACCCTCGCTGGCCTCAGGCTCGCGCAGCGGCTCGTGGGTCGACAGCGCCCACCGCCTGAAACCCAGCCGCCCGCAGGAGGCATGAGTCGCATGCGCCGCAGGGGCGGCCGATGGTGTCGGGGTCGTAGCAACTGCTCGTGAGCCCGTAGTCGAGGCCAAGGTCGAGGCCGAGCCGGATGATCTCTGGCTTCGAGAGCGTGGCGAGCGGTGCGAGCACGTCGAGCGATTGGCCCTCCACGCCGGCCTTGGTGGCCAGCCGAGCGAGATGGGCGAAGGCCGCGATGAATTCGGGCCGGCAGTCCGGGTAGCCGCTGTAGTCGATCGCGTTGACGCCGATCACCAGTGCCTCGGCACCGCGGGTTTCGGCCATTGCGAGCGCGAGCGCCAAGAACACGGTGTTGCGCGCCGGGACGTAGGTGACCGGAATGCCCTCCCCGATCGCCGCGTGCGACCGCCCCTTGGGCACCGCAATACCCTGATCCACGAGCGCACTACCGCCGAACGCGGCCAGATCGACCGGCAGGATCACGTGGTCGGTGATGCCGAGCGTCGCGGCCACCGCCCGGGCGCAGTCGAGCTCGCAGCGGTGCCGCTGGCCATAGTCGAGCGAGAGCGCGGAGAGCCTGTAGCCCTCGCGGCGGGCCCAAGCCGCTGCCGTGGCCGAATCGAGACCGCCCGACAGCAGGACGACGGCCGACCGGCCAGTGGCCGGCGGCGTTTCGAGGGCGGCTTTGCCCGGCTTCTCTTTCATGGCACACTCTCCTCCATCATGAGCACCCAGCAGAAGCCGTCACGCGACCAACTGGAGACGTTCGCGAACCAGTTTCCGGCTCGCGACTACCAGATCGAGATCGTCTGCCCCGAGTTCACGTCGATGTGTCCGAAGACGGGGCAGCCCGACTTCGGCACGCTGACGTTCCGCTACGTCGCCGACAAGCTCTGCGTGGAGCTCAAGAGCCTCAAATTGTACCTGCAGGCGTTCCGCAACGAAGGCATCTTCTACGAGAACGTCACCAACCGCATCCTCGACGACCTCGTCGCCGTGCTCCAGCCGCGGCGGATGACGCTCGTCGCCCAGTTCACACCGCGCGGCGGCATCAGTTCGAGGATCGTCGTCTCGCACCCGTCGGGCGAGCACCTCCCGGCCGCCGGCTGACCTCGTCCGATCCCCGTTTTCCGTCTTCCGCCCGAAAGGCTTCCACCATGGCCCAGTCCGCCCGTGTGCTCCTCTCCGCGCTCGCCGACGAGGCGGCGTTTCATCTCTCGGCCGTGGAGCAGTTCACGGCGCTCGCAGCCCTCGGCCTCGAGTACTACTCCCTGCGCCACATCGACGTCGGCAAGGGGGTGAAGAACGTGATGAAGCTGACGCTTCCAGAGATCCAGAAGCTTCGGCACTTGGAGGATGAATACGGTCTCAACGTGGCGTCGATCGCCTCGCCGATCGGCAAGGTCAAGCTCGTCGACAAGCCCGATGGCACGAAGAACGTGTACGTGCCGTTCAAGCAGTATCTCGCCAAGGACGTGGCCCGGGCCTGCGAACTCGCGCACGCCTTCGAGACGAAGCTGATCCGCGGGTTCTCGTTCTATCCGCCGAAGGGAGCGAAGCCCGACGCCTATCTGGAGGAGGCTGCAGACCGGCTCGGGCGGATCGCCGAGGCCTGCCACCGCTCCGACCTGACGTTCGGCCTCGAGGTCGAGGCGAACCTCGTCGGCCACACGGGCACGCTCCTCGCCGAGATCCATCGGCGGGTGAACCATCCGGCCCTCGTGCTCGTGTTCGATGCTGCCAACCTCACGGTCCAGGGGTACTCGACCGCGGAGGTGTATCGCGAGTGGGAGGCGATGAAGCCCGGCCTCGGCTGGGTGCACATCAAGGATTACCGCAAGGTGTCGGGCAAGGTCCGGGGGAAGCATGTCGACGAGCACATGCTCGCCAACTTCGTCCCGGCCGACATCGGTGCGGGAGGCCACGACAAGATCCTCGCCGACCTGAAGACGATGCTGCCGAGCCTCTCGAAGAAGTTGGAGCGACGTGGCATTCCCGGCGTGTTCCTCGACCTCGAGCCGCACGTGCGCGGCGGCGGCCAATTCGGCGGCACGAGCGGCCCCGACGGGATGGGCATCGCCCTGCGGAGCCTGTGCCGGGTGCTCGACCGCGTGAAGGTCGCCTATCATGTGAGGGATTTCGACGATCTCCTCGCAGCCCGAGGGTTGTGAGCATCGGGGGCGTATGAGCGACGACGCGGAGCGGACCGAGCCGGGCAGTTATTTCGTCGCCAACTACCCGCCGTTTTCGCGGTGGCATGCGGGCGCCGTGCCGGACGTGCTCGCCGCCTTCGCCGCCCCGCCGACGTCGGCCCCGCTCGGCCTCTATCTGCACGTGCCGTTTTGCCGCAAGCGGTGCAAGTTCTGCTACTTCCGTGTCTACACCGACGTGGCGGCGCACGACGTGGAGCGGTATTCGCAGGCGCTCGGCCGCGAAGCGGAGTTGGCGGCGGCCCAGCCGGCCGTCGCGGGCAGGACGCTCAAGTATGCCTATTTCGGCGGCGGTACGCCGTCGTTCCTCTCGGTCAAGCAACTCGAACGGCTCGTGGAGCGGATCCACAAGAGTTTCGGCTGGGACGACGCGGAAGAGGTGACGTTCGAATGCGAGCCGGGCACGCTCTCCGAGGCGAAGGTGCGTGCGCTGAAGGATCTGGGCATGACCCGCATCTCGCTGGGGGTCGAAAACTTCTCCGATGCGATCCTCGAGGCAAACGGCCGCGCGCATCTGTCGGCCGAGATCGAGCGTGCCTGGGGCTGGATCAAGGCCGCCGGTTTTCCGAACACGAACGTCGACCTGATCGCCGGCATGGTGGGCGAGACCGACGACTCGTGGCAGCAGACGGTGGAGAAGACGCTGGCGCTCGAGCCCGACAGCCTCACGATCTACCAGATGGAACTTCCGCCCAACACGGTCTTCGTCCACGACGCAAAGGAGACCGGGGCCGCCACCGCGGTGGCCGACTGGCCGACGAAGCGACGTTGGGTGAACGAGGCCTTCGAGCGGTTCCTCGCGCACGGCTATGCGATCTCGAGCGGCTACACGCTCGTGCGCGATCCTGCGCGCGTGCACTTCCGCTACCGCGACATGCTCTGGGAGGGAAGCGACCTCGTGGCTCTCGGTGTGGCCAGCTTCGGGCATCTCTCGGGCAGGCACTACCAAAATGCGACGCACTGGGACGACTACCTTGGGGCTGTCGAGGCGGGGCGGCTACCGATCGCCCGTGGGCTCGTGCCTTCGCCGCGGGAACTCCTGCTCCGCGAGGTGGTGCTCGGGCTCAAGCGTGGCAGCCTCGACACCGGCCGGCTGGCTGGGAAATACGGGGTCGATCCGCTCGTGGAATGGGCACCGGTCTGGAATTCGCTCGCGGCCGAGGGGTGGCTGGAGTCGGTCCGTCCACGGCCTGTCCTCACGCGGGACGGCCTCCTGCGGGTCGACGCCCTGCTTCACCGGTTTTTCGCGTGACAGGTACGGCGGGTTTCCCCGACAATCCCCCGCGGCAGCCTCCAAGCCTCCGGCGGCGGGCCTACACTCAAGGCTCTGGAGGCTCTCAGCGTGGCATCGATCCAGGCACCCTTGAATCCGACGTCGTTGAATAATTCCGCTCCGCTTCCGTCTGCGGTGAGCCCCGGCGCCCGGCCTGGCCTCGCCTGCCCGGCGTCGAAGTCGCTGCGCGGCAGGCTCAGGGCGCTGGCCTCCGACCTGGTCAGCTCCTGGCGCACCGGCGGCATGCCACCGACCGCGAGGACAGCCGCGGGCCTTCGAGGTGAGGCGGAGACGCTCGTGGCGCGGGCGGGCGGTGCGGCCGACCTGGTCGGTTGGACCATGGTGACGATCGTCTCGGAGTATTGGCGAGATCGGCTCGCCGCCGGGGCCAGTGGCCGGCGGCTGCTCCTGCTGCCCGATTGCCCGGCGGCAGTGGCCTCGGACATTCCGGGCTCGGCGCCAAAGATATGCGGCCCTTCGTGCGCGATCGGCACGATCTGGTCGGCGGCCAGGGAAAGCGGCTGGGTGGTGGAATCGACGGACCGGGCCGTGTCGGCGATCGGGGCGCTGCTGACCGGCCAATACGACGGCATTCTCGGCGTGGCGAAGCTCTCGCATCTCGAGAAGGCGTTCGCGATGCTGCCGGCGTTTTCGCTGCCGATCGCCGCGGTGCCATACGATCCGTCGGAAGCCGCCGGCGCGAGCGATGCCTCATGCACTGGGATTCAGGCGGCGGCTGCACTCGACGTCGAGTGGGTGCTCTCACTCCTCGGCGTCGCCGGTGGCGGAGCAGCACCCGTCGGCGACTATCTGCCGTTGTTGCGGGAAGCGGCCGAGATGTTTTCGGGCCCTGCGCTCGCCGACCTGGCCCACCGGTGCGGCAGCCCCGACATGTTCGGTCCGGCAGCCGCGACGCATCCGGCCGCCTGGCTGCCGCTCGATGCCACGGCGGCGATGTCGGGCGAATATCTGACCCGCGGCGGGAAGTTTCTGCGCCCGTTCATCGCCCTTGCGGCGTGCGACGCCGTGCAGGCCGATCGCGCCGGGTCGACGGGCGAAGCCTCCCCGCCCCGCGAGGCGGTGAAGGCGGCGGCCGTCGCCATCGAGATCTTTCACAAGGCGTCGCTCGTCCACGACGACATCGAGGACGCCGACACGATGCGGTATGGCCGGCCGACCCTCCACCTGGAGCACGGCGTGCCGGCGGCCATCAACGCGGGCGACTATCTGCTCGGGCTCGGCTACCGGATCGTGTCGACGCTGCCGGGTGTCGACGCCGCGACCCAGCGCGATCTCGTGGCGATTTTGGCCGATGCACACGTACGGCTGGCCCGCGGCCAGGGGGCCGAATTGTGGTGGCGCGATGCCGCCGACAAGCGGCTCACTCCCGCTGCCGCCCTCGAAATCTATGGGCTCAAGACCTCGCCGGCGTTCGAGGCGGCCGTGGCGATGGGAATCCGGCTTGCGGGCGTGCAGCCCGAAACCGCCGGCGCGATCGCGCGCTATGCCCTGCATGTGGGCACGGGCTTCCAGGTGCTCAACGACCTCAAGGATTGGTGCGGCGATCTCGAAAACGATCGGCGCGTCGCCGGCGATCTGCTCGGCGGCCGGCCCACCGTGATGTGGGCCCTCGCCCTCGAGCGGCTGCCTGTTGATGCGGTGCAGCGGCTTGCCGCCCTGGCCGGCGAGGCAGGCGGCGCAACCGACCCGAAGCAGATTGCCGACGCCATCGCCGCGGCTCGCGTGCTCTACCAGGAAGCCGACGTGTTTGCCCGGGCGGCTGCGATCGTGGAGGAACAACGGCAGCGTGCCGCCGCAGCAGCGGCGACGTGCGGTTTTGGGCGGCTGCGCGACGTCCTCGAATTCCTCCTGGATCTGGCCGTGCCGGAGCAGGCTGCCGCCCACTATTGCGGCCTACCGCATCCGGGGCCGGCATCGCATGATGGCCGCTGACCCTCCAGCAGCGGATCAGGGAGCGGCCGATCAGGCCAGAGCCGAGGGGCTCGTAACGCGCTTTCATCATCCCGTCACGGCCTTCGCCCGGTTTGTCTCCGTGCAAGGCACTGCCCTGCCGCCGCCATTTGCCGAGCTCCTCGATCACGCCAGCCACATGACCGTGGTGATGGAGCGATTCTATGGGGGGCCGGTGAGTGTCGAGGTTTTGGCGGTTCACGATGACGACGGCGGCTCGGCGGCTGGCCGGGCCTGGTATGAGCGGGAGATTCTTCTCCACTCGTCCGGCGGACGGATCGTGCAGCACGGGATCGTGCGTATTGACCTGGAGCGAGTCTCCGCTCAGGTGTCCGACGAGATTCGTACCAGACGCGCGCCGCTCGGCCGCGTGCTGATCGCTGCGGGAATGCTGCTGGAAGTGCAGCGTGTCGGGCTCCTGCGTGTCGATATTGGGCCGCAACTCCAGGCGATCCTCGGCCCCGAGGGGAAGGAGGGCATGCCTGCGCGCGAGACGTTCGGGCGGGTGGCGGAGATCGCGGTTGATGGCGTGCCTGCGGTGGAACTGCTTGAAATCGTCGCCCCCGGGCCTTTACCGAAAGTGTTGCGGTAAAGTCGTTTGCGGCGAATGAGGCGATATTGACTCACTGCGCAAGATGGCTGTAGAGTTGGGCATCGGGCAAGGATGGCAAGTAGGGCAGCGGTCAATCGGGAGCTGGATGCTCCGGACGCTTCCCCCCCGAAGCTTGGTTCCTTTCGGACGGCAACAAGGAGGCCTCAATGCAGAAGACCGTGTACACCACTGGCGAAGCCGCCAAGATTTGCAAGGTGAGTCAGCAGACGATCATTCGCTGCTTCGACTCCGGACAGTTGAAAGGATTCCGGGTTCCGGGCAGCCGCTTTCGGCGGATTCCCCGCGACCAGCTGTTCCTCTTCATGCGGGACAACGGGATTCCCACCGACGCACTCGAGAGCGGTCGGCGGAAGATTCTCGTCGTGGATGACGACCAGGATCTCGTGGAACTCATCACCGACGTGCTCGAACGCGACGGCCGGTTCGAGACGCGGAGCGTCAACAACGGCTTCGACGCGGGCATGATGGTCAAGGACTACCGCCCGGACCTGATCGTGCTCGACGTGATGCTGCCCGACATCAATGGCAAGGAAGTCTGCCAGCGGGTGCGGAGCGACTCGACGATGGACGAGGTGCGGATCATCTGCATCTCCGGCATGTGCGAGCCCGACAAGATCGAGGATCTCAAGGCCTCCGGGGCCAACGAGTTCCTGCAAAAGCCGTTCGAGGCCGAAGTGCTCGTCGACCGGATCTGCAGCCTGCTCGATATCGAGTCTGTGGCCGCCGGTTCCTGACAGGTCGCCGGGCTCGTTCCGGCGCGTAGTGCTCACGGAGTTGTACGGTGTCGCAGGATTCCGGTGCGTGGCTCGTGGTTCGTCCGCGGTCGTCCACGCCCGATTCCGGCGAACCAATCGCGTTGCCGGTTCCTCGCCAGGCCTGCCTGGGCCTGGCGAGGGCCGTGCTCGCTGACGACGGCGACCCGGCCCGCTGGCTGGCGTTTGTCGGCGATGATGCCGCGGTGGCGGCGTGGCTTGCGGGCGTTGATTCGCCCGTGACGCTTGAGCGGCTGGCCGATGACCTCGTCGTGGGGGCGGCTCCCGCCATGGCTCGGGGGGGCGCCGCGCCGCACGGTGCAGCGCCGTCGATGGAGGCCTTGCTTCTTGCCGAGGCGATCGAACGCATGCAGGCGTTTGCGCGCATGGCCCGCCACTTCGGGGAATCGCTCCAGGCCGCCCGGCTCGAGGCGGCCCGTGAGTTGGCCTACGGTGCCGGGCACGAGATCAACAATCCGCTCGCCAACATCGCCACGCGGGCACAGTCGCTGCTGCTCGAGGAACGCGACGCCGAGCGGCGGCGGCGGCTCGCGACGATCGTCGACCAGTCGTTTCGGGCACGCGACATGATCGGTGGCCTGATGCTCTTTGCCCGTCCGCCGAAACCTGCTCCGGAAGACGTCGACCTAGGCACGCTCGTCGATTCGGTGGTGGAGGCGGTCGCGCCGATGGCGAGCGCCCGGGGGGTGCGGCTCGAGGCGCGCCGCTGCGTGGTCCCCTGCGCCGCACTCGCGGATCGCGGCCAGGTGGAGGAGGCTCTGCGGGCCATCCTGACCAATGCTGTCGAGGCTACGGCGGATGGTGGTGGCGTTGTGATCGCCGCGGATCGCGTCGCGGCCGACCCGGCGCGCTGCGAGGTCACCGTCATCGATGAGGGGGCCGGAATGGACGATGCGACGCTGCGGCGGGCATTCGACCCGTTTTTCAGCGGCCGCGAGGCGGGCCGTGGTGCCGGCCTCGGGTTGTCGAAGGCGTGGCGGTTTGTCGAGGCGAGCGGCGGAAGCGTCGCCCTGTCGTCGCGAGTGGGGGCTGGAACGACCGTGACCGTGCGTCTGCCCGCGGGCACGCCCGGCAAGGTTTCTCCAGAGCGCCCGGCCTGACACGCCCCCGGATTCGCCCTGCGCTGCCCTTGTCGGTGTTTCCGGCTTTCTCTATCCTCCGCCAACCGGCTTGGTATCGGGCTCACGGTTGATGCCCGTTTGCTTGGAGCATGGATGCCCCTATGAGCTACGAAGGATCGTCCGTTCACCCACGGACGCGGGCCCCCGCATGGCGGTCGGGCGAAGGTGATCTCGAGATTGGTATGGGCGCGATTCCCGCGCCCGGTGTGGTGCGGGCCGGAGTGGCCCGGGCCCAAGAGCGTCGCGCTGTCGTACGCGACGTGCTGCAACTGCACGAGTCGGAAGCCGCGGCCGATCGAGAGGCCGACGCGGCCGCGGATGCGGCCTGCCGAACGAGCCATTGGCTCGCCGAACGGCAGGCGTTCGACGGCCACTGGCGCGGGCCGCTCGAGGGCGACACCATCCTGGAGAGTGAATACCTCCTGATTCTCGCGTGGGCGGGGCGGACGTCTGATCCCCATGCGCCCGGCGCGTGCCGGCGCATCCTCGCGGAGCAACTTCCGGCGGGCGGCTGGGCCATTCACCCGGGCGGGCCGGTCGACGTGAGCGCGAGCGTCAAGGCGTATCTCGCCCTGAAGATCTTCGGGCATGACCCCACGAGCGAGCCGCTGCAGCGCGCCCGGGGCGCCATCGCCGCGGCGGGCGGCCCGTGGGCTGTCAACAGTTTCACGAAGTTTTATCTCGCACTGCTCGGCCAGATTCCATACTCGGCCTGCCCCGCCGTGCCGCCAGAGATGGTCCTCTTGCCGCGCTGGTTTCCGGTGAACCTCGATCGGGTCTCGGCGTGGTCGCGGACCATGATCGTGCCGCTGTCGCTGATGTGGGCCTTCAAGCCGATGCGCAGGCTCCCTGCCAGCCGGGGCATCGAGGAACTGTTTTCCGAGCAGGGCCGTGGTCGGCGCCCGCCGCCGGCCCCGGCCGGCGATCGCTGGGCCAGGTTCTTCCGCGGTGTCGATGCGTTTGTGAAGGCGTGCGAGTCGCTCGGCCTGCGGCCGCTGCGCAGCCGGGCCGTGATGGCCTGCCGCCGTTGGATGCTGCAGCGGTTTTCCGGCAGCGACGGGCTCGGGGCGATCTTTCCGCCGATCGTCTGGAGCATCGTGGCGCTCAAGGCACTGGGGTGCGACGACGAATCGCCCGAGGTGCAGGAGTGCTGGCGGCAACTCGAACGGCTTGTCGAGCCGCAGCCCGACGGCACGACCCGGCTCGAGCCCTGCCGGTCGCCCGTGTGGGACACCGCGATTTGTGTGCGGGCGCTCGCGGACGCCGCGACGGCGGCTGGAGTCGGAGCGAGGGGGAGTCACAGCCTGGAGCCGGCCAGGATCGTCGCAGCAGTGGATTGGCTCTTGGATCGCGAGGTGCGGTCGGGCGGAGACTGGGCCCAGTCGGCTGGGAAGGTCGCTCCGTCGGGATGGTGCTTCCAATACGCCAATCGGTTCTATCCCGACGTGGACGACACCGCGATGGTGCTGATCGCTCTGGCGACGTGGCGGATGGCCTGCGGCGCGGAGCAGGCATGTGCTCCTTCCGGCGAGCGCCGTCTGGCTCGGATCGACGCCGCCATCGGGCGGGCGGTGGCCTGGCTCGAAGCGATGCAAAACAGCGACGGTGGCTGGGGCGCCTTCGATCGCGACAATGATTGCGAGTTGCTCTGCAAGGTGCCGTTCGCCGATCACAACGCGATGATTGATCCGAGTTCGCCCGACCTGGCCGGCCGAGTGCTGGAGGCGTTCGGGAAGGTGGGGCTGCGGACCGGCCATCCGGCGGTGGATCGGGGCGTGGCGTATCTCCGGGCCGTGCAGCGAGCCGACGGCTCGTGGTTCGGCCGCTGGGGCGTGAACTACATCTACGGCACGTGGCAGGCCATCGAGGGGCTGCGGGCCGTCGGCCTGTCGACGGACGATCCGGCCGTGGCCTGTGGTGCCGATTGGCTCGCCGGCCACCAACAGTCGTGCGGCGGCTGGGGGGAGACCTGCGACAGTTACGCAGACGAGCGTCTCGCCGGCGTCGGCGTGCCGACGGCGTCGCAGACGGCATGGGCGATCGCCGGGCTGGTGGCGGCAGGCCGGACGCATGGCCGCGAGGCTCGGCGCGGCGTGCACTGGCTCGTCTCCCGGCAGGCCGAGGACGGCGGGTGGGACGAGAAGGAGTTCACCGGCACCGGTTTCCCGAAGGTGTTTTATCTCCGCTACCACTACTACCCGATCTACTTTCCGCTCATGGCTCTTGCCCGATGGTCGATCACGCGGCGAGCGGCGTCGTCGGATGGCCTCGCTCGGGAGCGTGTCGCATGAGTGTTCCTGTCGGGCAGATGATGGCGGTGCTGCGCCACGTGGCTGTGCAGCGGCTAAGGGGGAATCCACGTTACCCGCTCGTGCTCATGCTCGAGCCGCTCTTCCGCTGCAATCTCGCCTGTGGGGGCTGCGGAAAGATTCAGCATCCCACCGAGATTCTGCGTTCCCACCTCACGCCCGAGCAGTGCTTCGCCGCCGTGGATGAGTGCGGTGCGCCGATCGTGTCGATTCCCGGGGGCGAGCCGCTCCTGCACCCCCAGATCGAGCAGATCGTGGCCGGGATCGTGGCCCGCAAGAGGTATCTCTACCTCTGCACCAACGCGATCAAGCTCGAGGAGATGCTGTCGCACTTCACTCCGTCGCCCTACCTCGCGTTTTCGGTGCACCTCGACGGCCCGCGCGAGGAGCACGACCATGCCGTGTGCCGTGAGGGCGTGTTCGACATGGCCGTGTCGGCGATCCGGGCCGCACGGAAGGCAGGGTTTCGTGTCACGACCAATTCCACGCTTTTCGCGGATGCCGATCCGGTGCGGTATCGGCGATTCTTCGACGAGGCGATGGCGCTGGGCGTCGAGGGGATGATGATCTCGCCGGGCTATTCCTACGCGAAGGCCCCGGATCAGGAGCACTTTTTGCGTCGCCAACGCAGCCAGGCGTTATTTCGAAGAATCCTGGCCGACGCTCCGGCGCGGTGGAAGTTCAACCAGTCGCCGGTATTTCTCGAGTTTCTCAAAGGGGCCTGGGATCTCGAATGCCGCCCGTGGGGCACGCCAACCTACAACCTGTTCGGCTGGCAGCGGCCCTGCTATCTGCTCGACGAGGGCTACGCGAAGACGTTTCGCGAATTGATGGAAGAGACCGACTGGGACGCCTATGGCCGGGCCAGCGGCAACGCGAAATGCCAGGACTGCATGGTGCACTGCGGCTACGAGCCGGCGGCGGTCGAGGCCACGTTCGGATCGGTTGGCGGCCTGCTCGCTACCGCGCGGCTGATGCTCCTTGGGCCGCCGCGGCGGACGCATGCCGACGCCCCGCTGCCTTCCCCTGCTCCTGCGCTGCGGCTGCAAGCGAATGGCTTGCCCGCGCTGCCGGTCATCGACAGGGTCGCGTAGCAGACCTTCAGCCGCGTGCGATGCGGACCGCCTCGAGAGCAGCCCCCCGGGCCCCGGCCGTATCGCCGTTTGGAATCACGTGCAGGCCGATGGCTGCCTGCTCGGTGCGCTGCGGCGGCATGCCGGCCCTGATCTCGTCGAGGAACCACCGCTGGAATTCCGGCGAGGCTTCGAGCGCGCCTCCCCCGACGACGAGCGCATCGGGATCGAAAATGTTGATCATTTCGTCGAAGAAGAGCGCCAGCGCCCGTGCCTGTACCTGAAAGATGGCGCGGCACATGGCATCACCCGCGACGGCGAGGCCGCGCACCCGTTTGGCGGCCTCGGCCGCATCGAGACTCGCCAACGCATGACCAGGATTTCTCGCCAGAAAAAATGGCAGAAGCGTCCGGCGGATGGCTGTGAGCGAGCAGAGTGATTCGAGGTCGCCCGTCCGGCCGCAGTTGCACTGCGGTTCGATGCCTTCGATGCCGGGAATCGCATGCCACGGGATGAGCACGTGCCCCAGCTCCCCGCCAAAGCCGTTGCGGCCCGTGACGACCCGCCCCTCGGTGATGACGCCGCCCCCGAGCCCCGTGCCGATGATCGCCGAGAGGCTCGTGGCGCGGTTGTCGGAACCGAAGATCGACACGTGCCCCCAGAGGGCGGCGGCGTTGCCGTCGTTGAGGTAGACCACGGGCTTGCCGAGCCTCCGTTCGACGCCGCCACGAATATCGAAGCCGGCCCAGGCCGGGTGCACGAAGTTCGTCGATCCGCGGTTGCTCAACACACCGGCGGCGGTCGCCGGCCCCGGCGTATCGAGCCCGATGGCAACGACGTGGGAGAGATCGATGCCGGCGCGATCCGCAGCCATGGCGAGTCCGTCGGCGATCTGGGCAAGACAGACATCGGGGCCGTCGACACTGCGCGCTGGGTGCTCGCACAGCCCGTCGATGCGAAAGTGACCGACCTCGTCGAGAAACGTGTAGTTGATCGCCGTGCCGCCGAGATCGATTCCCGCGACCAGTCGCATCGCCATCATGGCATACCCCCGGAAAACATCAGTTCGGCGTGATTGCGGCTCGTTCGAGCAGCCCCTTGCGAATACGGGCCGTGATCGCATGGAGTCCGCGGGCCCGCATCATGCCGAGCACATTGGCCAGCCCCATCCGATCCAGAATATCGTCGCCGAGCGCTGCTGCCTCGGCGAGCGGTCGGCCGGCGACCGCTTCGGCAAGGATGGCCACGAAGCCCTTGACCGTGGGCGCCTCCGGAGCCACTTCGGCCACCAGCCGAGCCGCGCCGTCGTCGGCTTCCATCCAGAGGAACACCGGCGTCTGGCATTCGTGCACGCGGCGGTCCTCGGACTTTTTTCGGGCCTCGTATTCCGGCGTCAGCGGAGGCAAGCCCTGTGCGAACTCGACCAGCAACTCGAGTTTCTCCCGTCCGTCGAGATCGGCGAACTCCGCGATGATCGCGTCGAGGCGTTCCTGCACGCTGGGCATGGTCGCGGTGGGCTCAGGCGGAGACGGCGGCGTAATGGCCCGGCTCGGCCCCCTTGGCGATCGGCACGCGGACGCAATTGCCCCATTCGAGCCATGAGCCGTCGTAGTTCTTCACGTTCGTGAAGCCGAGCAGATATTTGAGCACGAACCATGTCAGGCTCGAGCGCTCGCCGATGCGGCAGTAGGCGATCGTCGGCGATCGCTGCTTCATCTTGAGCTCCTTCTTGTAGAGCTTCTCGAGCTCCTTGGCCGACTTGAACGTGCCATCGTCGTTGCAGTTCATCGGCCAGGGCACGTTCACCGCCCCGGGGACATGCCCGCCGCGGCAGGCACCCTCGTTGGGATAGTCGGGCATGTGCATCCGCTCGCCGCGATACTCCTCGGGGCTGCGGACGTCGAGCAGCTGCTTGCCAGCCTTGCAGTGCTTGAGCACCTCGTCGCGCAGGGCGCGAATCGAGGCATCCTGCTCGGAGGCCGTGTAGTGGGCCCGCGGATAACTGACACGGTCGCTCGACCAGGCCCGGCCGTCAAGCTCCCACTTCTTCCGGCCGCCGTTCATGATCCGGCAGTCTTTGTGGCCATAGAGCTTGAAGACCCAGAAGGCGTAGCAGGCCCACCAGTTGCTCTTGTCGCCATAGAACACGAGCGTCGTGTCGTTGGAAATGCCCCGCTCGGCACAGAGTTTCTCGAAGGCCGCCTTGTCGATGTAGTCGCGGCAGGTGGCGTCTTGCAGGTCGGTGATCCAGTCGATCTCGACGGCCCCCGGCACGTGCCCCTGGACGTAGAGGGCCCGGTCCTCGTCGGACTCCACGATTCGCACGTTTGGATCGTGCAGGTGTCCGGCCACCCATTCGGTGGAAACCAGCACGTCGGGATGGGCGTACTCAGCCATGGCGAGCGGCTCCTGTATACTCGTCTCAAGTTGCGTTCAGCGGAATCGTAGACCACGCAGGCATCCCGTGCAACGAGGTGCCGCGGCGTCCGATGCGGGATTGCTTCCCGCCTTCGCCCGCTTGGCGACACACGACGATCGGTTCCGCGCACGGAGTGCAAAAGTCGAATGGGCCCTGCCTTCATCTATCAGATCACCGAACTCAACAAGAAGTTCGGGCAGCGTGAGCTGCTCAAGAACATCAATCTCGCCTTCTATCCCGGCGCGAAGATCGGGCTGCTCGGCCGCAACGGCGCCGGCAAAAGCACGCTCATGAAGATCATGGCGGGCATCGACAGGGAGTATGACGGCGAAGCCCGGCTCGCCGATGGCTACACCGTCGGCTACCTCGAGCAGGAGCCCAAGCTCGATCCCAAGAAGACCGTCTTCGAGAATGTGATGGACGCCGTAGACCACTCGCGGGCCGTGCTGCGGCGGTTCGAGGAGATCAACGCTCGGCTCGGTGAGCCGCTCGACGACAAGGAGATGGAGAAGCTGCTCGCCGAGCAGGCGACGGTGCAGGACGAGATCGACGCCAAGAACCTCTGGGATCTCGACCGGCAGGTGGAGATCGCGATGGACGCGATGAACCTGCCGCCCGCGGATTGGGCCGTCACCAACCTCTCCGGCGGTGAGCGTCGACGCGTCGCTCTCTGCAAGCTGCTCTTGGAGAAGCCCGACCTGCTGTTGCTCGACGAGCCGACGAACCATCTCGACGCCGAGAGCGTCGATTGGCTCGAGCGGCACCTCGCGGAGTACACGGGCACCGTCGTGGCCGTCACGCACGACCGCTACTTCCTCGACAACGTGGCCAAGTGGATTCTCGAGGTGGACCATGGTCGCGGGATTCCCTTCGAGGGTAATTACACGTCGTGGCTCGAGCAGAAGAAGGCTCGCCTCGAGATGGAGGAGAAACAGGCCAGCACGCGGCAGAAGACGCTCGACAAAGAGCTCGAGTGGATACGCATGAGCCCGAAGGCACGGCAGGCGAAGAGCAAGGCCCGCGTGGCGGCGTATGAAAAGCTCGCCGCGGAGCAGGCCGCTGTGCGCGACTCCGAGATCGAGATCTTCATCCCCGCGAGCCGTAATCTCGGCGACCAAGTGATCGATGTCGAGAACATCTCGAAGGCCTTTGGCGACAAGGTGCTCTTCGAGAACCTATCGTTCAAACTTCCGCCGGGAGGCATCGTCGGCATCATCGGCCCCAACGGTGCCGGTAAGACGACGCTCTTCCGGATGCTCGTCGGCCAAGAGAAGCCCGACACGGGCACGATCAAGGTGGGGGTGACGGTGGATATCGGCTATGTCGATCAGAATCGGGACGCCCTCGATCCCAACAAGACCGTGTTCGAGGAGATTTCGGGAGGTCACGACACGATCGAGCTCGGCAAGCGGACGGTCAACGCTCGCAGCTACGTGGCCAAGTTCAACTTCATGGGGCCCGACCAGCAGAAGAAGGTGGGCACGCTCTCGGGCGGCGAGCGGAATCGCGTGCATCTGGCGAAACTGCTGCGGGGCGGAGCCAACCTCCTTCTCCTCGACGAGCCGACGAATGATCTCGACGTCGATACGCTGCGGTCGCTCGAGGAAGGGATTTCAACCTTCGCCGGCTCGGTCGTGGTGATCACGCACGACCGCTGGTTCCTCGATCGCCTTGCCACGCACATCATCGCCTTCGAGGGCGACGGCTACGTGCATGTGTGCGAAGGCAACTTCGAGGTCTACGAGCGGGGCCGCAAGGAGCGGCTGGGCGTGGCCGCCGACGAGCCGCATCGTTTCCGTCACAAGAAGCTCCAGCACTAAATAGAGCGCCCGCGGGGCCATCCATGGCCCCCGCGGGCTTCCGCGGCTGCGGGGCAAGCCAAGGTTGCCCCGAGCCGCGACGCACGGCCTCCAGCCGTGCAGTCGCGAAAGGTGAAGCGGGCCCGAAGGGACGCGC
>Ga0075471_10000453_pt1 | contig 24488 bp, 17 predicted proteins | sample DEB19_08_DNA_2_FD_74787 | JGI IMG/M metagenome (GOLD analysis project Ga0075471, IMG submission 74787) | Aqueous microbial communities from the Delaware River and Bay under freshwater to marine salinity gradient to study organic matter... | ecosystem: Environmental > Aquatic > Marine > Coastal ...
GGCTCGACAACGACAAGATGAGCCTGTCGGGGTCCTTCGCGCTGGCCCCCTCGCAGTCCTTCTCCCTGCTCGACCCGAAGACCCGCGGGGCGCGCCTCGTGGTGTTCGACCGCGACGGCAACATCCTGGTCGACACCACCGTGCCCGGGGGTATTTACGGCGGTCGTGGGACCCGCGGTTGGAAGACCAACTCGCGTGGCTCGTCCTGGCAGTACCTCGATCGCACGGGGAGTCCGATCGAGGGGATCACCGACATCAAGGCGACCGACCGTTCGCGGGACGCGCTGGGTGGCACCGTCAAGATCTTCGCCCGTGGGGTCAAGTCCACCTATCCGGTGCTCGGTGACGACGGGCCGGTCGAGGCGAGCATCACGCTGGGCGACCAGGCCGACTCGCTGGCGGGCCGTTGCGGCGAGACCGCCTTCGAGCCCGGTAACTGCAAGTTCAATCCGCCGACCACCACGCTGACCTGCAAGCGCTGAGGTCGACGCGGCCGGAGCCCGCCCCCGACGGGGCGGGCTCCGGCGTGTCCGTCTCCCGAGGCGTCGAACGCCGGCTTGCGGCAGGGCGGGGAGCGGGGGAGAACCCCGGTCATGGCGACCCATGAGTTCCGCGGCCCGCGTCGTGGCCGTCGACGGAGGTTCGCTCCGGCTTTCCCCGCCGGGAGGGTCTTCCGGGCGCTCCTCCCGTCGATCCTGATCCCGATCCTGGCCCTGGTCCCGGCGTCGGCCTCGCCGGCGCTCGCCCGCTCCTTCGAGAACTTCGAGTCCGGCCAGGTCCGGCCGCTCGCGCTCACGCCCGACGGCTCGACGTTGCTCGCGGTGAACACGCCCGATGGCCGACTCGAGATCCTCTCGGTGCGAAGCGGCGTGCCGGTCCCGGTCGCGTCCGTCCCGGTCGGGCTCGAGCCGGTCGCGGTCGCCGTCCGCAGCGACGCCGAGGCCTGGGTCGTGAACCACCTCTCCGACAGCGTGAGCATCGTCGACCTCGCGTCCTCCCCGCCTCGCGTCGTGCGCACGCTGCTGGTCGGCGACGAGCCGCGCGACGTCGTGTTCGCCGGGCCCGACCGCTCGCGCGCCTTCGTGACCGCGGCCCATCGCGGGCAGAACCGGCCGGGCGACCCGCAGCTCACCACCCCCGGCGTCGGGCGCGCCGACGTGTGGGTGTTCGACGCCGCGAAGCCCGGGCCCGCGTTCGGCGGGACCCCGATCACGATCCTCTCCCTCTTCGGCGACACGCCCCGCGCGCTCGCCACGTCGCCCGACGGCGCGAGCGTCTACGCGGCGGTGTTCCACTCCGGCAACCGCACGACGACCGTCACCGAGGGGGCCGTGTGCAACGGCGGTGCCTCGGTCGGACCGTGCAACGTGTTCGGCACGACGATGCCGGGCGGCCTGCCCGCGCCGAACAGGAACTGGTCGTCGGTTCCCGGCCCCGAGACCGGGCTCGTCGTGCGCTTCGACGGGGCGTCGTCGAAATGGAAGGACCAGATCGGCCGCGACTGGAGCCCGGCCGTGCGCTTCTCGCTGCCGGACCTCGACGTCTTCCGGATCGACGCGAACGCAGCCGTGCCCGTGCAGACCGCGTCGTGGGCCTCGGTCGGAACGATCCTCTTCGACCTCGCGGTGAACCCGAAGACCGGGCGCGTCTACGCGACCAACACCGAGGCTCGCAACGAGGTCCGCTTCGAGGGCGCGGGCGGCTTTCTCGGCAGCTCGACCGTCCGCGGCCACCTCCACGAGGCCCGGATCACCGTCCTCGACGGCGCGGCGGTCCTGCCGCGCCGACTGAACAAGCACGTCGACTACTCGGTCGTGCCGAGCCCGGCCGGGACGAAGCAGCGCTCGCTCGCGACCCCGGTCGGGATGGCGGTGTCCTCGGACGGCGAGCAGCTGTGGGTCGCGGCCTTCGGCTCCTCCAAGGTCGGCGTGTTCTCGACCGCCGAGCTCGAGGCGGACACGTTCGTGCCCGACCGGAACGCGCAGGTCGCGGTGAGCGGTGGCGGTCCGACCGGCCTCGTGCTCGACGAGGCGCGCGGCCGGCTCTACGTCGCGACCCGCTTCGACGACGCGATCTCGACGATCGACCTGGCGACCAGGCTCGAGATCGACCACCGGCCGCTGCACGACCCCGAGCCGGCCTCGGTCGTCGACGGGCGGCCGTTCCTCTACGACGCGGCCGCGACGTCGAGCAACGGCGAGGCGTCGTGCTCGTCCTGCCACGTCTTCGGCGATCTCGACAGCCTCGCCTGGGATCTCGGCGACCCCTGGGGCGACGTGCTGAACAACCCGAACCCGATCGAGTTCAACGTCGGGCAGGACCCCGACTTCCACCCGCTGAAGGGCCCGATGACGACGCAGAGCCTGCGCGGCATGGCGAACCAGGGGCCGATGCACTGGCGCGGCGACCGCACCGGCGGCAACGACCCGGGCGGCGACGCGCGCGACGAGAAGCAGGCCTTCCTGAAGTTCAACCCGGCCTTCGTCGGGCTGCTCGGCCGTACGGACGAGCTCGGCGGAGAGGAGATGTCGGCGTTCGCCGACTTCGTCCTCTCCGTGCGCTATCCGCCCAACCCGGTCCGGCGGCTCGACAACGGTCTCACGACCGCCCAGCAGCGCGCGAGGAACTTCTACTTCGACACGATCAGCGACTCCGTCCGCACCTGCAACGGCTGCCACGTGCTCGACCCCTCGAAGGGCTTCTTCGGCACCGACGGGGACACGACGTTCGAGAACGAGACGCAGATGTTCAAGGTCGCGCACCTGCGCAACGCGTACGCGAAGGTCGGCATGTTCGGGATGCCGCAGGTCGACTTCGTCGACCCCGGCAACAACGGCTTCCGCGGACCCCAGGTGCGCGGCTTCGGCTACCTCCACGACGGCAGCATCGACACCCTCTTCCGCTTCCTGTCGGCCGCCGTCTTCAACGTGACGACGCAGCAGAAGCTCGACCTCGAGCAGTTCGTGCTCGCGTTCGACTCGGACATGGCACCGATCGTGGGCCAGCAGGCGACGCGCTCCGCCAACGCCGGCGCGCCCGTCGATGCCCGGATCGACCTGCTGGTCGCGCGTGCCGACGCCGGCGAGTGCGACCTGGTCGCGAAGGCCGTCCTCCGCGGCGAAGCACGCGGCTTCCGCCGGGTCGCCTCGGGCCGCTTCCGCTCCGATCGCGCGAGCGAGCGGCCGGTCACGCTCTCCGACCTGCGCGCGGCGAGCGAGGAGCCGGGATCGCAGGTCACCTTCCTGTGCACCCCGCCCGGCTCCGGGCGCCGGATCGGCGTGGACCGCGACCTGGACGGCGCGGCCGACCGCGACGAGGTCGACGCGGGCTCCGACCCGGCCGACCCGAAGAGCCGTCCGAAGGACGTGCTCCCGGTCGGCGTGCCGACCGCGCTGCTCGAGATGAACGACGAGCACTCGCCGCTGCTCGACGGGCCGCCCTCCCCGGCGCTGCGCTCGATCCGGTTCGCGGCGAAGGAGGCGACGGCGGGCCCCTTGCAGGCGATCCGCGTGCCCGCGCCGGGGTCGGCGGACGACCCGCGTCGCGCGGGCGCCACGGTGACCGTCTACGCCTCCGGGGACGGCCTCGGCCGTCGCGACCGGACGAGCCTCGTCCTGCGCCCGTCGGACTGGCGCCTCGTGGGTACCGAGGACGACCCGCGCGGCTACCGCTTCGTCTCGACCGACCCGGCCTTCCCGATCCGGAGCGCGCTGCTGCGCGCGGGCTCGTTCCGCTTCGAGGGCGGCGGCGCCGCCTGGGGCTACTCCCTCGACGAGCCCTCGCAGGGCCGCGTCGCGGTGCGGGTCGCGGTCGGCGCGACGCTGCGGCTGTGCGCGGATGCGGGACCGGCCTCGGCCGGCGAGCCTCCCGCCTCGACCGACGGTCCGGGCTCCTTCCGCGCCGAGCGGGGACAGCCGGCACCAGCCGCGTGCCCGTCGCTCTGAGCGAGTTCGCCCCGGCTCGAACACCCGCCCGCGCTTCCTGATCCACGCGACCGGCTTCGGGGCGGCCCCCTCGCCGCAGTTCCGGCATGCCTTCGGCGCCCGCCCGGCGGGACGCCGTCCGTCGCCCGGGGCCCGTCTCCCGGTCGCGGATTCCCATCCGCGCGGATCCCGCCCACCGCAGGCTTCCGGCCGCCGCGAAGATCCGGCGTCGTGGGGGCTCCGACCGGTGGGCCGGCCCTCGGCACGGGCCTTGCACCCACTTGGGTCGACCGCGGAATCCGATCGTGGAGGCGCGGCCTTCGGAGAGACGACTTCCCCTTCGACGGAGACGATCACGTGACCAAGCTCGACAGACTCGCAACGTTCGCGACTCTCCTCTTTTCGCTCGCGGCGATCCCGGCCACGGTCGGGCATGCGACGGCGTCCACGACGCTCTCGCGCTCGATCGTCCTGCTCTCGGGAGACGGCGCGAGCATGACGATCCCGTCCGCAGGGGGACCGCTCGGCCTCACGAACTCGAATCCGGCCGCGGTCTCGGCCGCGGTCTCGGGGACGACCCTCTCGGTCACCGCGCTCGCGCCCGGCAAGGCGGCAATCGTGGTGAAGGAAGGGCGCAAGACCCGCGCGAAGCTCAAGGTCACGGTGAAGGCGCCGATGACGGTCGCACCGACGACCCTCGCGGTGCCGGTCGCCGAGTCGGCCCAGGCCAGGATCTCGAACGCCTTCGGTCCGGTCGTCGCGACCAGCGCGGACACGGCGGTCGCGACGGTCTACCTCGACGGCGAGTCCGTCGTCGTCCGCGGCCGGGCGGCCGGGGCCACCACGGTCACGGTCCGCGACAGCCGCACGACGGCTGCGGTCGCCGTGACCGTGTCCGCGCCGGGCGGCGGCTCGGGAGGCGGAGGCGGCGGTACCGTGAGCGGCACCACCGAGGGGCGCCTGCTCGCGAGCAACTGCTTCCAGTGTCACGGCACCTACGGCAGCGGCGGTTTCGACCGGATCTCCGGCAAGAGCGAGACTGAGCTGATCGAGGAGCTGAACGAATTCCTCGCCGGTGGAGAGGATCCCGGCGGGATCATGGCGGCTCACCTGCAGGGCTACACGGCGGCACAGCTCCAGGCGATCGCGCGATACCTGTCGCATCCCTGAACCTCGAGACGGAGAGAGCGGACATGAAACGTCGAGACTTCCTGGAATCCCTCGCGATCGGCGGGCTCGGGCTGCTCGTCGCCCCCCGCGCCCTGTGGGCCGAGGACGGCGAGGGCGGCAGCGCGCTCTTCGCCGTGCCGACGAACACCGGCATCACCGGTAGCGTCGTCGTGCTCGGTGGCGGCATGGCCGGGACCACGCTCGCGAAGTACCTGCGCCTGTGGGGCGGCACCGGCGTCTCCGTCACCCTCGTGGAGAAGGAGGCGACCTACACCTCCAACATCATGAGCAACAAGGTCCTGACGGGGCAGCTCACCCTTCCCGACCTGGTCTACCGCTACGACGTCCTCGCGAACCACTACGGGGTCTCGCTCGTCAGGGGCGAGGTCGTCGGAATCGACACCGGGGCGCGTCGACTCTCCCTCGCCGACGGCTCGTCGATCGCGTGGGACCGCCTGGTCGTCGCGCCCGGGCTCGAGTTCGACCTGATGCCGGGGATGTCGAGCGCGTCGCAATACGACACGCTGGTCCCGCACGCGTGGAAGGCCGGCCCGCAGACGCAACTCCTGCGCAACCAGCTCCTCGCGCTCGCCGGGGGAACCCGCACCGGCGACGTCGTCATGACGATCCCCAAGGCGCCGTACCGCTGTCCCCCCGGGCCCTACGAGCGGGCCTGCGTGGTGGCGGACTGGCTGCGCCGAAACTCCGTCCCGGGAAAGCTGATCGTGCTCGACGCGAACCCGGACATCATCGTCGAGAAGGCGAACTTCGCGGCCGCGTTCGCGGGCGGGTCGGGCTTCACGGTCGACTACCGCCCCGGTTCCACGGTGACGCGGATCGACCCCGACACGCGCACCGTCGAGTACACGGACGCGACCGGGGCTCACTCGATCGTGGCCGGCGTCCTGAACCCGATCCCGCCGCAGCGTGCACCGAAGCTGCTCGCCGACGCCGGTCTCTACGACCCGGCGGCCGGCGAGCGCTCCGCGCCGGTGAGCGTGCTGAGCTACGAGTCGACGCGCGTGCCCGGCGTCCACGTCGTCGGGGACGCGAGCTCGACCACCCAGCCCAAGGCCGGCCACATCGGCAACCAGCAGGGCAAGACCTGCGCCGACGCGATCCTGCGCGCGCTGCAGGGCAAGGCACCCGACCCGGCCCCGGTCACGAACTCGGCCTGCTTCACCCCGATCACCGCGACGACCGCGACCTGGCTCTCGGCCGTCTACCAGTACTCGCCGGAGACCGGGAAGATGGCGGTGCCCTCGTTCCACAACGGGGGAACCCCGATCGCCGCGACCGGCCCGTCGGCGGGCAACTACGAGGACATGCTGGTGTGGTTCGAGACCCTCATGTCCGACACCTTCGGCTGAGGGCGCGGGAACGGGACGCCGCGACCATCCGGGTTTCGATCACGATCCGCCGGGCGGACCTCCGGGGCGGGGCGGCGGAAGGGGGCTCGCATCGCCGATCGCCAGGTCTCGAAGGCAGGCACGCGTCCCCTCCTCCAGCCGGAGCGTGAGCGAAGTTCCTCCGCCGACCACCCAGGTGTGAGACTGCCGCTGGCCGGGTGAAAGATGGATCCGGCCTCCCGGCGCCCCGTCGATCGAGGCGGAGATGCCGACCGGCTCGAAGGCCTCGCCTCGGATCCGGAGGAAGAGAGGCCCCCGATGTCTCGGGACCGGGAAGCGCAACGCCGGGTGCGCCGGGTCGAGACAGGATTCGACGCGACGAACCGGACCCTCGACGCGGGCCCGGAACGGGTCGAGGGTGTCGTTCAGGAGGAAAAGGTCCGCAGGGCCGTCGGAAATGCGCCCGGCCGCCGACGTTCCCGCGAACAGGTGCGAGACCCGGATGGGCGTCGAAGCATTGAAGGAGAGGATGAGGCCGACGGGGCCTTCCAACGGGTGGTCGAGAAGGGCGGTTCCCTCCGGGAGCGCTTCGATGCTCGCGATGATCGTGGGAATCCGGTCGGGCCAGGCAGCCCGAATCGTTCTCGTCCAGGCAAGGCCCGTGATCGACAGGATGGCGAAGCACGCGGCATCCGCGGCGTGCCGCTTCGCGGCGGATCGGCCCGGCACGCGCGACGAACGAAGGTCCAGGAACGCGGCGGTCGCGGCGAAGCAGAACCACGGAACGCAGTCCGACCAGTACCGGACCCAGGCGACCGCCTCGTCGCCGAAACTTGCCCGAAAGGCGAAGACGAGCGCCGCCGAGCCGATCAGCCAGCCGACCGCGAGGAAAAAGAGCCACCGGCTTCGGTGCGAGGCGAAGATGCAGAGAGCCCCCAACGCGAGGAGGGCGACTCGTGCCGACCAGACCTGCCAACTCACGGGGGCGGCCTGCTGCCAGAGGTAGTACCACGCTGCCGGCCCCCCGAGGACCGCCATCGGAAATCCGGTCGTCACGGCGGCCGAGACCAACTCGACGAATCGAGCTGCCGTCGGGGCCGACACCGGAAACGGCGGTGCGGCTCGGTGCGCATTCGCCCATGCGGCCAGCGCGATCCACGAGGGGGCGACGACCAGGCACGCGATCCACGCCCCTCGCCACCGTCGCCAAGCCGACCGGACCGCGGCCCGCAGGGGCTGCCCGTCCCACCCGACGGCCGCGGCGAACAGGCCCGACGGCAGCAGGACCGCCTTGTCCCAGAAGAGCAGGGGCGACAGGGCCGTCATGGCGAGGAATCCCCGGTGCCGCCGCGTCGGCGCGGGATTCGACGCGAGGAGATCGAGACCGACGACGATGCCCGCGAGGGCGAATGGCCCTCCGTTCGTCACGACGCTGCACCACATTCCGCAGGCCACGAGCACGGCGCTGCTCGAGCAGAAGAGGAGGACGACGAGGATCGCCTCCCGGGTCGGGCCGAGCATGCGCCGGGTCGACCATGCGAACCACGTGACCGGAAAGACGAAGAGGAGCGCCGAAAGGGCGCCGTAGGCCGGTCGCGACAGGGCGAAGACTCGACTCGCGCACCACAGGAGCAGCATGCCGCCCGGTGCGAGATGGCCGTTCCAGGTGCCGAGGAGGTAGGCCGGGGAGGGCCAGGACGAGGCTCGTGCCACCGCGATCATCGGAAGGTCGTCGAGCATGAACGCCCCGAACATGCCGATGCGCGCCACCGAGGCGATCGACGCGAGCACGAGGAGGACGAGCACCGTGTCGACGACGAGGCGCTCGAGACGCCCGTCCTTGCGGGTGTCGTTCGCGCCCGGCGACTCGCGGGCCGATCCGGGGTCGCGAGTCGGCATGCCCGTCAGCGCCCAGCGCGGAGCAGCCGGAGCGCGTTCGCGACCACCAGCAGCGTGCTGCCCTCGTGCAGCACGATCGCGGGGCCGATTCCCGCGCGTCCCAGCGCCGCGAGCGGAACCAGCACCGCCATGACCGCGAGCGCGATCGCGAGGTTCTGGCGCACGGTGCGCATCGCCTCGCGACCGAGCGAGACCGCGAACGGCAGCGCGGAGAGGTCGTCCGACATGAGCGCCACGTCGGCGGTCTCGAGCGCGGCGTCGGAGCCTGCTGCGCCCATCGCGATGCCGACGTTCGCGGTCGCGAGCGCGGGCGCGTCGTTCACGCCGTCGCCGACCATCGCGGTCGGTCCGTGCCGGCGCTGCAGCTCGCGGACGGCTTCGAGCTTCTGCTCGGGATGGAGGGCGGCCCGCACGTCGGAGATGCCGACTGCCGCCGCGATGCCCCGCGCGACGCCCGGCTGGTCGCCGGTCAGCATCGAGACTTCGTCGATGCCGATCCGGCGCAGCTGCGCGACCGCCGTTTCGGCCCCGGCTCGCGGCCGGTCGACGGCCGCGAGCGTCCCGAGCGCCCGGTCGCCGTGCCACGCGGCCACCGCGGTCCAGCCTCTCGCCTCCGCCGCGTCGAGCGAGGCCTCGAGGTCGGGGGGCAGGGGGAGGCCCCGCGTGCGCATCAACTCGCGGTTGCCGATCCAGGCGGGCTCGCCCTCGACCTCGCCGCGCAACCCGAGTCCGTCCTGCACCTCGACCCCCGTCGCCTCGAGCTCCGGCACGGCGGCCTGCGTCGCGCGCGCGACGACCGCGCGCGCGATCGGGTGCGTCGAGCGGCGCTCGACGGCGGCGGCGACCGCGAGCAGGCGCTCCTCGGTGACGCCGGGCGCCGTCCTGACCTCGACGACCTCGGGGCGCCCGGTCGTGAGCGTGCCGGTCTTGTCGAAGGCGATCGCGCGGAGCCGGCCGAGCGTCTCCAGATGGAGCCCGCCCTTGACGAGAACACCGCGGCGTCCCGCGCGGGCGATGGCGGCGAGCACGGCAGCCGGCGTCGCGATCGCGAGCGCACACGGCGAGGCGGCCACCAGCATGGCGGTCGCGCGCAGGAAGGCCTCGGTCCACGAGAGCCGGCCGGCGAGCGGCACCAGGATCGCCATCGTGGCCACCGCGGCGAGTGCGACGGGGACGAGCACCGACGAGACCCGGTCGACGAGCGCCTGGGTCGGGGCCTTGCGGCTCTCGGCTTCCTCGACCAGCCGCATCATCCGGGCGATCGTCGTCTCGGTCGCGAGCTTCGTCGCCTCGACTTCCAGCGCCCCGCGCCCGTTCACGGTCCCGGCCAGCACCGGGGAGCCCGGGGATTTCGGCACCGGCGCGCTCTCGCCGGTGATCGCGCTCTCGTCCGCGTCGGAACGGCCCGAGCGCACGGTGCCGTCGACCGGGATGCGCTCGCCCGGTCGCACGCGCACGAGGTCGCCGCGCTCGATCTCCTCGACCGGACGCTCGACGACCGAGCCGCCGCGCAGGACCGACGCCGAGCGCGGGGCGACCGCGCCGAGCGCGCCGATCGCGCTGCGGGCCTTCGCGAACGCCTCTTCCTCGGCCGCGTGGCCGAGGCAGAAGAGGAACAGCAGGAGGGCACCGTCGGCCCAGTGGCCGAGCAGGGCCGCGCCGACGGCGCCGAGCGACATGAGGAAGTCGATGGTGAAGCTGCCGCGCATCGCGGCAGCGAAGCCGTGGCGGAAGACCTCCCACCCGCCGAGGACCGCCGAGAGCGCGTAGGCCGGGCCGAACACCCACGGCGACGCCCCGGCGCGCTCGGCCGTCCAGGCGACCGCGAGAGCCGCGCCCGACCCGATCGCGCGGGCGAGGTCCTCGTGGCGCTCGATCCAGCCGGCCGATCCCGGCTCGGGGGCCTGCGCCCCGTAGCCCATCGAACGCAGGCGCGAGACGATCTCGTCGCGCTCGAGGCGCGTCGAGTCGAACTCGACGTGCATGCTCTCCGCGCCGTAGCTCACCGCGCAGGCGAGGACGCCGGGGACGCGTCCCATCACGTGCTCGATGCTCTGGGCGCAATCGCCGCAGTCCATGTCGGGGATGCGGATCGTCTCGTGGCGGTAGCGCGCGGCGACCCGGGCGCCCGCGTCCTGGGCGAGGCGTTCGACCTGGCCCAGGGACACGAGCGCCGAGTCGTAGTGCAGGCAGAGGCGGGCCTCGCCGGCCCCGTCCTCGACGTGGGCGGTCGTGATGCCGCGCAGCCCGTGCAGGCTCTCGATCAGGCGATCGACGCACTGGTCGCGGGCGTCGCGGACCGCCGGCAGCACCACCGGGATCTCGAGTGCGAGCCGGGGGCCGTCGTGCCCGAGGGGCCCGGGCTCGCTCGTGGTGACTCCCTCCATGATCCCTCGCCGAAGGTCGCGTCCGGCGGGCGTGCTGTCAACGCGGGGGGCCGTCCGCCCCGGGCCGGGGCCGTGGTGGAGAGGCGGGCGGCCGAGGGATCGCGGCGAGTCGTGCGTCGGCCGGCGATTCGTGGCAGACACGGGCGATGAAGTTCGGCATGACCCTGCCGACCATGATCGCGGGTTTCGACCGGGCGAAGCTCCTCGACTGGTGTCGCCGGATCGACGAGGGCCCGTGGAACTCGCTCGCGGCCGGCGAGCGCATCGCGTTCCCCAACAGCGAGATCCTCGTGACGCTCGCCGCGGCCGCCGCGGTGACCGAGCGCGTCCGGATCTTCCCGACCGTCGTCGTCCTGCCGCTCCACTCGGCGGTGGTGGTCGCGAAGCAACTCGCGACGCTGGACGTCCTGTCCTCGGGCCGCCTCTCGGTGGGCCTCGGGGTCGGCGGCCGCGAAGAGGACTACAAGGCGGTGGGCGCGCCGTTCGAGAGGCGGCTCCGCCGCCTGGAGCAGCAGGTCGAGGAGATGCTCGCGACCTGGCGCGGCGAGCCGCCCTTCGAGGGATCGACGCCGGTCGGACCCGTGCCGCTCCAGGTCTGTCCCGAGCTGCTCGCGGGCTCGATGCAGGAACCCTCGATCCGCCGCGCCGCGCGGTGGGCCGACGGCCTCTGCGGCTTCAGCCTCGGTCCCGACCCCGACGAGGTGGAGCGATGCTTCGAGGTCGCGCGCGAGGCGTGGACGGCAGCGGGGCGCGTGGCGCCGCCGCGGCTCGTGACGAGCTGCTGGTACTCGCTCGGGGACGGCGCCCGCGAGCGCATGGACGCCTACGTCGAGCGCTACCTCGGGGTCTTCGGCCGCGACGTCGCGAGCTTCCTCGCGAAGCAGTGCCGGACGACCTCGGCCGAGGCGTTGCGCGACGTCGCGCGCCGGACGGCGGCCGCGGGGGGCGACGAGCTCTTGCTGGTGCCGACGAGCGACGATCCCTTCGAGGTCGAGCGCGCGGCCGACGTGCTGGCCGGGGTCGCCTGACGGCGTCGTCCGCCGCCTCCGGAGGGCTCGCATGGGTGGCCTGAAGATCGGCATCGGCTTCTCGACGAGTCGCGCGGGGCTCGCGAGCGCGGAGGAGATCGCGGCGTTCGCGGACGCGGCCGAGGACCTCGGCATCGACTCCCTCTGGCCCTCGGACCACGTCGTGTCGCGCCAGCCGAGCCTCGACACGACGGCGCTGCTGGCCTTCGTCGCCGCGCGGACGCGGCGGCTGAAGCTCGGCCCGAGCGTCCTCGTCCTGCCGCCGCGCCACCCGATCCAGGTCGCGAAGGCCTATGCGACCCTCGACCACCTGACCGGCGGCCGTCGCCGCGTCATCCTCGGCGTCGGGCTCGGCGGCGACCCGCGCGACAGCGAGGCCTGCGGCGTGCCGGCGGGCGAGCGCGCCGCCCGGATGCGCGAGTCGGTCGAGGTCCTCCGCAAGCTCTGGTCGGGGGCCGACGTGAGCCACGAGGGTCGCTTCTACCGCTTCGAGCACGTGACGCTGGAGCCGCGCCCGGTCGGCGGCCCGCTCGACGTCTGGGTGGGCGGCAACAGCGACGCGGCGCTGCGCCGGGTGGCGCGCTGGGCGGACGGCTGGATGCCCTCGTTCATCTCGCCGGCGGAATTCGGGGCCGGCGTCGCGAAGATCTCGGCCTGGGCCGCGGAAGAGGGCCGCACGTTCGACGCCGACGAGGCGGGTGTGCTCGTGCTCACCCACCTGGAGGAGGATCCCGCCCGGGCGCGCGCCGCGGCCGACCGTTTCTTCTCGAAGGCGCCGATGCCCGAGGCGATGCTCGCGGACCGCACGATCTTCGGCACGCCCGAAGACGCCGTGGAGCGTCTGCGCGAGTATGCGTCCCACGGTTGCCGCAAGTTCGTGCTCTTCCCGATCGCGCCGGGTGCGGAACTCGTGCGACAGGCGCGACGGGTCGGCGAGTCGGTGCTGCCGCGGGTCGCCTGAGCGCGTCCGCGGCTCAGGCGACCCGCGGCGGCGGCACCCAGCCGCCGAACGCCTTCTCGAGCAGCCGCGCGACCGCGATCGTCCGGTGGTCGCCGCCCGGCGCCGCCGCGACCTGCACGCCGAGCGGCAGTCCCTGCCCGTTCAGCCCGAGCGGCACCTGCGTCACCGGGAACTCCATCACGTTCAGGATCGCCGTGTAGACCCAGTTGAACGGCGGCAGGAGCGGCTTGCGATGGCGCGGCGCGGGCTCGGGGTAGGGCGGGTAGAGCAGCACGCCGTCGCCGACCAGTTCCTCGAGCGCCGTGCGCAGCTCGCGGCCGCGCTCGAGCATTCGTCGCGTCCGGGTCGGCGCGAACTTCGGCAGGGGCTCGACCAGCGCGAGCACGAGGGCCGGGAGCGTGTGCGGCGTGCGCCCCCAGATCCAGCGCAGGAAGTGGAGGCCCGGGCGCGCGTCGCCGCCGTCGGCGAGCATCTCGCGGAAGGTCGGTCCCCCGGCGGCGGTCAGCATCGCCGACCAGATGTCGAAGGCGTGCCGCAGGTCCGACACGCGCGCCTCGCGCACGGTCGCGCCCTCCTTCGCGAGCGCGTCGGCCGCCCGCGCCTGCGCGTCGCGCAGGTCGGCGGTCGGCGTCCGCACGCCGTCGTCGGGGATCGTCACCACCGACAGCCCCGCGAAGCTCACCCGGTCCGGGTCGCCGAGCGGCAGCTCGCGGCAGCCCCGGTCCTCTCCGTCGGGTCCCGCGAGGATCCGCAGCAGCGGCCAGAGGTCCTCGGCGCGACGGCAGAGCGGACCCGTCGCCAGGTAACGGAGCGCGTCGCCGTGGGCGATCGGAAACTGGCCGGTCCCCGGCACGAGCCCTCCGGTCGGCTTGTGGCCGAACACGCCGTTGAAGAAGGCCGGCATGCGGATCGATCCGCCGATGTCGGAGCCGATGCCGAAGGGCGATGCTCCCGCGCCGACGATCGCGCCCTCGCCCCCCGAGGACCCGCCGACGATGCGGTCCGGGTCGTAGGGGTTGTTCGTGCGGCCGTAGACGCGGTTGTTCGTCTCCATCCACATGCAGAGCTCGGAGACGTTGGTCACGCCGAGCGGGATCGCGCCCGCCGCCCTCACCCGCGCGACCGCGGTCGCGTCGCGGTCGGCGAGGACGTGGCGGCGCGAGACGAGGCCCGAGGAGTTGGGCATGCCCTCGAGGGCGAAGCACTCCTTGATCGTGCAGGGCACCCCGTGCAGCGGCGGGAGCTCGGCCGGGTCCTGCTCGCGGAGCGCGCGGTCGGCCCGATCGGCCTCGCGCCGCGCCGACTCGTAGCGGTCGCGCACGATCGCGTTCAGGCGGGGGTTCACCCGTCGAGCGTGGTCGACGTGGGCCTCGACGACCTCGCGGGAGGAGACCGTCCCGCCCCGGACGAGTTCGGCCAGCCGCAGGGTGGAGAGGGTGAGGAGCTCGTCCATCGCCCCCCACCGGTACGAAACGAGCCGGGGGCGGGGCAAACCCGGCGCCCCTGCGCCCGGACCCCGGGCGCAGGGGCCGCGTCTCAGGAGCCGAGGCGCTCGAGCGCCCGGATCCCGCGGCGGCGCGAGGAGACGAAGGCCCAGGCGCAGGGCGCGAGCGCCGCCGCGAACGCGAGCAGCGCGAAGCCGGCCCGGGCCGAGGCGGTCGCCGGCGCGCCGCGGCCGAAGCCCAGGAGTCGCGAGATCGGCCAGGCTTCGAGCAGGACGACCAGCGCCACCAGCCCGAGCGCACTCACCATGTAGACGATCGCGCCGAAGCCCGTCGCGATCTGCGCCGCGTTCTGCGTGTCGAGCCTGGGGTACGATGCACCGAAGCCGAGCCCCATCGAGACGATCGCGGCGACCAGCGGGACGAGCGTCGCCGCGAAGACCGCGGTCGCGAGCGGGCTCACGCCGAGCAGGTGGTTCGTCAGCACGACCAGCACCTCGCCGAGCACGATCAGGGGGCCGAAGCCGATCCAGAACTTGCTCCACCACAGCCGCCCGAGCGGGACCGGGGCGGTGCGCAGGATCCACCACGAGCGGCCCTCGAGGCTGATCGTGGGATAGACGAACCGCACGGCCACCGAGGTGACGACGAAGGCCGCGAGGCCCAGGTTGCAGAACGTCGCGACGTCGCGCAGCACGATTCCCAGCGGCGTGTTCTCGGCGATCGGGAGTGCCGTGAAGTTGTAGACGTAGATCACGACGAGCGCCCCGATCAGCACGAGCTGCGACCACTGGCTCGCGTCGCGCAGGAAGATCGAGAGGTCCTTCGCCAGCAGGAGCCGCGGCACCCGCGGCAGGAAGGAGCCCGCCCGCTCGATCCGGTCGAGCAGCGAGGCACCCCGGCCCGAGGATCGGCCGCCCTCCTGGGCGCTCGTCCACGCGCGCAGGTAGGTGCGCTCGACGAGCGCCGCGCTCAGCAGGAAGAGCGCCGCGGCGGTCGTCCACAGGAGTCCGAGCGAGAACCTCGGGTCGCCCTCGCGCGCGCCCAGCAGCGGGAGCATCGTCCCGGTGATCCAGGTCGTGGGCAGCCAGGGGGAGGGCTCGCCGCCGAAGCCGACCAGGAAGGAGGCGAAGCCGGCCAGCCCCGAGGGGTCGGCGAGCCGCTCGGGCCTCGCGAGCCGCACCAGCACGAAGGCCGCGCCGGCGGAGAGCCCGATCAGCAGCAGGAGGCCGTCGCGCGCGCGCTGCGCCGGGAACACGAGCACGAGCAGCGTCGCGACGATCGTCCCGATCGCGGCCGGGATCACGAGGAACGGCAGCAGGGCGACGATCGTCCCCGCGTAGAAGGCGGGCCCGCCCCGCTCGACGATCCCGTAGGCGAGGAAGATCGGCAGCCCGAACAGCAGGATCATCCAGGAGGACGAGACGAGCGTCTCGAGGAAGCGGGCGTGGTGCAGCACGCGCGGCTCGATCGGCGCCGCGAGCAGGAGGTTCACGTCGTCGGCGAGGTAGAACGTGGTGAGCGCCGTGATCGTGTTGCTCAGGAGCAGCACGGCGAAGAAGGTGACGAACAGCAGCACGAGCAGCCGGTGGGTGAGCAGGGGACCGAAGTCGCCGATCGTGTGGAACCACTCGAGGGCGCGAGCGAAGAGGCCGAAGCAGCCGACCCAGAAGACCGCGGTGAGGAACGCGAGCGCGAGCGGGCGTCCCCACCCGCGCCGGAGCGCGTTGCGCGCGGCGAGTCGTCGCGGCGAGACGATCTGCGCGACGCTCGGTTCGGGCAGCCCGCTCACCACTGGCCCTCGGCCGCGCCGACGAGTTCGAGGAAGAGCTCCTCGAGCGTCGCGGGACCGCCCGTCGACGCGGGGCGAGCGGCCGCGGCGGCGGCCTGCTGTCGCAGCTCGGCGAGCGTCCCGAGCGCGATCAGGCGGCCGCGGTCGAGGACGCCGATCCGGGTCGACAGTTCCTCGGCGACCGCGAGGCTGTGGGTCGAGAGGAAGACGGTGATGCCGTCCGCGGCGAGCCGCGCGAGCAGGCGGCGGAAGTCGTGCGCGCCCTGCGGATCGAGCCCGACCATCGGCTCGTCGAGCACGAGGATCGTCGGCCGGTGGATGAGCGCCGCCGCGAGCGCGAGCCGCTGCTTCATCCCGTGCGAGTAGGTCTCGGTGAGCTCGTTCGCGCGCTCGGAGAGCGCGAACTCCTCGAGCAGGCTCGCGGCCCGCAGCCGGCACTCGGCCTTGGGGATGCCGTAGAGGCCGCCGACGAAGCCGAGCATCTCGGCGCCGGTCAGCTTGTCGTACAGGTAGGGGTGGTCGGGCAGGTAGCCGGTGATCGCCTTCGCGGCCTCGGCCTCGGTGCGGACGTCGTGCCCGCCCAGCAGCACGGTGCCGGCGCTCGGCTCGGTGAGCCCCATCATCATGCGGATCGTCGTGGTCTTGCCCGCGCCGTTGCGGCCGAGGAAGCCGAACACGCAGCCCCGCTCGATCTCGAGCGAGAGCCCGTCGACGGCGGCCATCGCGCCGAAGTCCTTGCGCAGTCCCCGGATCGAGATCATCGAGTCCCTCCCGCCGGCGCGAACTCGAGCCGGCCGATGATGCGCGCGAGCTCGCCGTGGCGCTCGGGGCCGCCTTCGACGAGCTTCACGTGGGTCGCGTCGACCGGCATCTGCCGGAATACCGCGTCGGCGGAGACCCAGGAGCCGAGCCAGAACTCGGTCCAGGCGTGGTAGAGGAACGCGCCGTCGGCGTACATCGCGCCCGCCGCGACGCGCGAGGGGATGCCCGCGGCGCGTCCGAGCGCCGCGAGCAGCACCGCGTGCTCGTTGCAGTCCCCGCGCCGGTCGCGCAGCGCCTCGCGCGCGCTCGGGATCGTGAGCGAGGGCTCCTGGGTCATGTTCTCGTTCACCCATTCCAGCAGCTTCTGCGCCGCGACCGCCGCGTCCGTCTCCCCGCCCGAGAGCGAGCGCGCGAGCCCGACGATCGACGGGTCGTCCGACTCGATGAACGGCGAAGGATCGAGCTCCTCGGCGACCTCGGGCGGCGCGTCGACGATCGGGCGGGACGGCGCCGGGCTCGGCACGCGCTCGCGGACCACCCGCAGCAGGTCGCCCTCGCGCGACTGCCGCGGCGGCGACGACGGCACGAGCTCGGCGGCCGGCCCGCCGAGGAGCAGCTCGAGCCGTGCCAGCCGACGCGGGTCCGCGATCTCGCCCGCGAACGGGATGCGGCTCTCGAGTGCCAGGTCCGGCGGGTGGTCCTGCTCGATGCCGGTGCGCGCGCTCGCGGCGTCGCTGCGCTCCATCAGGAAGCCGAGCGTGCCCTCCTCGCGCACGACCGAGCCGTCGTCCGCGATCCAGGCCCGCGCCTTCGCCCCCTGGTGCTCCTCCAGGATGCGCGTGGTCTCGACCGGGCCCGTGTGACCGTCGACGGTCTCGCGTCCCTCGACCACGATCGTCATCGGTTCGTTGCGCATCGTGAGCGGGCTGAAGACCGTCGCGGTGAGGCGGGTTCCGGGCTCCGGGCGGCTCGAGATCACCCGCGGCCGCAGCGTCGCCGGCAGGTGGATCGGCTCGGCCAGGTCGAAGTCGGCCGAGCTCTCGCGTCCCTCGGGCCCGTAGGTCACGTGGAGGCGCTTGCCGTCGGTGCTCCCCTTCGCCCGGAACCGCATCGCGGGGGAGACGATCCCGAACTCGAAGTCGCGCAGCGCGAAGGACTCGTCCGTGTGCGCATGGATCGAGCTGCGAACGGTCTGCGGGGTGCCGAGCATCGCGAGCGAGAAGCTCGAGTCCTCCCGCATCCGCCAGCCCGACGCGTCGTCGCGCTCGAGCACCCGGTGTGCCCAGCCGACCTTGTGGCCCTCGTGCCGGACGTCGAACCACTCGTCGCGCTCGACCGGGGACGGGAAGCCCTCGCCCTGCGCCGCTTCCTCGAGCGGGATGGCCTCGCCCGGAGCTGCGGCGCGCTGGCGTCGGGCCACCTCGACCAGCATCGCGGCCCAGAGCGCGAGCACCGCGGCCGTCAGCGCGTTGCGGCGAAGTCGTCGGTCGATCGTCATGTGGACGGCGCCCCGCCGGGGCTCGCCGGCATCATGCCTCGCCTTCGCGCGGGGCGCGAACCCGGGGCGCCCTCAGGCGGCGCAGACGTAGTCGCGCAACTCCCGGAACCCGAGCCCGTCGAGGCGCTCGCGGATCAGCCCCCGGGCGACCGGGCCCGCGACCGAGGCCACGATCGGCCGGCGCGGCAGGCCGGGAATCGCCTCGGGGGGGACGACCGGCGCGCCGTGGATCCGGTTGCCGAGCCGCCCGGGGTGCATCTCGACGATCGCGAGCGGGAGCTTGCCGAGCGCGGCCAGCGCCCGGTGCAGCGCGCGCCCGGTGTGGCCGTAGCCCCACAGCACGTATTCGTCGCCGCCCGAGAGCAGGCCCTCGGCGAGGAAGGCGGCCCGCAGCCGCGGGAAGCGCTCGGGTCGACAGCGTTCCGCGCGGCGGGTCTCGCGTCCCGGGTGGTCGCGCCACGCGAGCAGGCGCCGGGCCACGACCCCGATCTCGCGGCCCGACGCGAGCAGTCGAAGCACGAGGTCCCAGTCCTCCGGCCAGTCGATCGCGCGGTACCCGAGCTCGCGGAGCACGTCCGCGCGGATCGCGAGGGAAGGGTGCGCGACCGGGCACTCGACCAGCGCGTCGCGGCGGACGTCGTGCGACGAGCGCATGCCGTTCAGCCAGCGCTCGTAGTCGCGCATGCCGTCGCTCGTCGTCGAGCGGGGGAAGATGCGGACGTGGCAGCCGACCGCCGCGAGCTCGGGGTGCGCATCGAGGGCCGCGACCTGTTCGAGGAGCCGGTCGCGGTGCATCAGGTCGTCCGCGTCCATGCGCGCGACGAACTCGCCCCGGCAGGCGTCCAGCCCGGCGAGCAGGGCCCCGACGGTTCCGCGATGCGGCACGGAGAGCACGCGGAAGCGGCCGTCGCGTCGCGCCCACGCCTGCGCGATCGCCGCCGTCGCGTCGGGCGAGCCGTCGTCGACGACCACGCACTCGAGGTCGCCCCGGCGCTGGCGTGCGACGCTCCGAAGGGCGGCGTCGAGCGTCGCCTCGGCCTCGAAGGCGGGCAGGAGCACGGAGACGCGCGGCGGCACGGGTGCGAGCGTCGCGCCCGGAGCCCGGCTTGTCGAACCGGCCGCGGACCGCCACGATGCCGGTCGATGGACCCGCGCGCGATCGCCTTCGACCACGTCCGGCTCGGCGCGGCCGACCCCGCCGCCGCCGCGCGCGACTGGGCGCTCGTGCTGGGGGCCGCCCCGGTCGAGCGACCCGGCGGCGGCTTTCGCTTCCAGCTCGACCGCGGTGCACTCGAGATCGGCGCGGGGCCGAGCGGCCCCCGCGCGCTCGGCTTTCGCCACGGCGACGCGTCGCAGGGGCCGTCGGAGGTGCACGGCATCGCGCTCGAGTGGGTGGCGGTGGTCGGCGCCCCGGCCGCGGGCTCGGCCCCGCTCCCGTGGGAGGGGGGCGGGGTGCACGACGTCGCCCCGGCACGCGACCGCGTCCACGCGATCGACCACGTCGTCGTCCGCACGTCCGACCCCGGGCGCGCGATCACCTCGTGGCGGGACGAGCTCGGGCTGCGGCTCGCGCTCGACCGGTCGTTTCCCGCGCGGGGCCTGCGCATGCTGTTCTTCCGCAGTGCCGGCGTGACGCTCGAGTTCGTGGCGCCGATCGACGCCTCCTGCGGCGGGGAGCACGACGCGATCGACGGGATCGCCTGGCAGGTGCAGGACCTCGACGCCTGCCGCACCCGGCTCGCGTCGGCGGGCCTCGACGTGAGCGAGGCTCGCGACGGCTTCAAGGCGGGGACGCGCGTCGCGACCCTGCGCTCGGGGACCGGCGGGCTGCCGACGCTCCTCCTCCAGCCGTCGCCGCGCGCCACCGCCGCGCCGGCTGCGCACGGGAGCGCATGATGGACTGGTCGAAGATCCCGCTCGTCGCGCAGGTCGCCGAGGCCGCCCGCGTCGTCGGCGAGGCCGAGTTCGTGCTCGACTTCGAGGGGCGCGCCGGCGGCTGGGTCACGATCACCGTCTTCGAGGACCTGAAGCCGGGCGACGGCGACCGCTGGTTCGCCCGCGCGAGCTTTCGCGATCGGCCCGAGTTGCAGGCGGTCGCGACCGCGTCCACGCCGGAGGACGCGGCCGCGCTCTGCCTGCGCGAGGCCGGCATCACGTTGCGGCGCGCGTCCTGACGGCGACGGACTCCTTCCCGGATCGCCTCGCGACCCGGAGAGCGCGTTCCCGCCTCGGCCCGGTCGACTGCGGTGGTCCGGGCCGAGTTCAGGCGGCCGCGGTCGGCGACGGTCGCCCGGGCCGGAAGTGCAACGCGAGCCAGACGGTCGGGGCGGCTCCGTCGGTCCACTCGACGCGGTGCCTCCGCCGCGCGGGAATGCGGACGTGGTCGCCGGGCTCCATCGCGCGGGCCGCGGGCTCGTCTTCGAAGCGCAGCCTCGCGCGGCCCGACAGCACGACGACCCACTCGTCGCGCTCCTGCTCGAGCCACTCGCCCGGCGGCGTCGCCTGCCCGGTCGAGACGATCCGCTCGAGGAGCAGGTCGCCGTCGACGAGGATCGGTTCGAAGACCTCCCCGGCGGCCCCCGCGGGGAGGTCGCCGAGGAGGTTCCCCGGGATCACTCGACGACGTCGATCCAGCTCGACGAGTCGTCGAGGAAGGACTGGGTCCAGCCCTCGAGCGGCACGCCGTTGGTCGCGAGCGTGTAGTAGCCCGGCGACATCAGGATCGTGTGGCCCCGGCCGAACGGGAAGTAGCGCTGCAGGCGTTTCGGGTGGCGCGCGCGGACCTCGGCGGTCGTGTCGAGCAGGAGTCGCTGGTAGGCGGGGCCGGTCAGGTCGAGGAAGCCGCTGATGACGCCGTCTTCCTGGTAGGAGTACATCGCGACGCGCGCGAGCGGGTCGCGATCGAGCGTCCAGTCGAGCAGGAAGGTGTACTGCTTCGAGCATTCCGTGCAGGACGGGGGGATGCGCTTGGTGAAGTCCCAATTCGCGAGCCGGTCGTTCACGTCCGAGGTCGAGTCGGGGTTCTGCAGCCCCGGGCCCGAGTCGTTGAAGACGAGGATCTGGGTGTTCGGGTAGGCGACGCGCGTCACGGCGTAGCCCGCGAAGGTGCCGTAGCCCCCGGCGCTCGAGCCCGAGACGACGATCCGCTTCGGCGCGGGAAAGTTGGCGGTCGCGAGGTTGATCGCGCCCGAGAGGTTCCACAGGCCGTGGTGCGGAGTCTGCTTGCCCGCGTAGTCGGCGACGTCGTCGCCGGTGAAGACCGATCCGTCGCAGTACGAGGCGTAGACGACGTTCCAGCCGTAGAACGGGCTCGCGGGGTCGCTCGGGTCGATCGCCCCGGCCGGCACCGCGCCGTTCGCGCTGGTCTTCGCCGTGCCGATCACCCAGCACGTGAGGTAGTCCCAGCAGGCGCCGCCGCCCTCGAGGTAGACGAGCAGGTTGTCGTTCGTGCCGCGGTAGGTCGACGCCTCGTAGCCGGAGCCGTTCAGGCAGATCGCCTGGCCCTGCGCCGGGTCGAAGAACCAGTTCGTCCAGCCCCGGTTCTGCTCGGAGCGATAGGGCTCCTGCACGCCGAGGTAGTCTCCGAAGCCGCTCGCGGCGAGCTCGCGTGCGATCTCCGCCGTCGGCGACACGGGCCCGAGCCCGATGTCGTCGCCGCCGCAGCCGGAGGCGATCGCGAGGCCGAGGAGCAGCGCCGCGCCGAGGTTGCGCAGGGGGGAGAGGGGTGATTGCGGAAGAGGAGGGAAAGTCGGGGTCGGCATTCCGGACCCATAGCCCAGCGGCACGCGGGGCGTAAACGGCCTGCCGGAAAGAGAAAAGGCCGCCCCGGGGGAGCGAGCGATGAAGGCGATCGTGGTGGAGAAGCCGGGCGACGAGGACGCGATGCGTCTCGCCGAGGTTCCGGCCCCGCAGCCGGGGCCGCAGGACGTCCTCGTCCGGGGGCGCTCGACCGCGGTGAACCGCGCCGACCTGCTGCAGAGGCGCGGCTTCTACCCGCCCCCGCCGGGCGCCTCGGAGATCCTCGGCCTCGAATGCGCGGGCGAGGTGATCTCGGTCGGCGCCGACGTGCCGCCCGGGTTCGCCCCCGGCGACCGGGTGATGGCCCTGCTCCCGGGCGGCGGCTACGCGGAGCAGGTCGCCGTGCACCACGGCTCGGTGATGCGCGTGCCCGCGTCGCTCGACCTGGTCGCGGCCGGCGGGTTCCCGGAGGTCTACCTCACCGCCGACTCGAACGTCTTCGGGCTCGCCGGCGCTCGCCGCGGCGACACGATCCTCGTGCACGGGGGCGGCAGCGGCGTCGGCACCGCGACGATCCAGCTCGCCCGGGAGGCCGGGCTGCGCTGCTTCGTCACCGCCGGCAGCGAGTCGAAGTGCCGCCGCTGCGTCGAGCTCGGGGCCGAGGCCGCGATCGACTACAACCGCGAGGACTTCGCCGCCCGCGTGCAGGAGTTGACCGGCGGACGCGGCGTCGACGTGATCTTCGACTCGATCGGCGGCTCCTACTTCGAGCGCAACATGGCGAGCCTCGCCGTCGGCGGTCGCCTCGTGATCATCGGCCTGACGGGCGGCGCGCAGGCGACGATCCCGCTCGGGGCGCTGCTCACGCGGCGCCTCTCGGTCATCGGCTCGACGCTGCGCGCGCGGCCCGTCGAGGAGAAGGCCGCGATCGTCTCGGCCTTCCTTGCCCGCTTCGGGAAGGCACTCGAGGCCGGACGGCTCGGCGTGGTCGTCGACCGGGTGCTGCCGCTCGCGGAGGCCCCCGAGGCCCACCGCGTGGTGGCGCGCAGCGAGCACTTCGGGAAGGTCGTCCTCGCGGTCTGACGCGCGGGAGCGACGAGGGGCCGGTGCCCGGCCGGGAGGCGCGCGGGTCGCGGACGCCCGTTCGCCTCGCCGGGGCGAGCGCGCTGCCGTGCCCGATGGACGATCCGCGGCGAATGCGCCAAAGGATCGGTCCATGCTGAGCACGATGCAGGACTTCCCGCTCGGGATCCGCGCGATCCTCGAGCACGGAGCGTCGGTCCACGCGGGCAGCGAGGTCGCGACCTTCGACGGCCGCGGTGTTCGCCGCGCGACCTACGCCGAGGTGGCCCGCCGCGCGGCGCGGCTCGCGGGGGCGCTCCGTCGCCTCGGCGTCCGGCCGGGCGACCGGGTCGCCACCTTCGGCTGGAACACCCAGCGCCACCTCGAGGCCTACCTCGCGGTGCCTTCGATGGGCGCGGTGCTCCACACGCTGAACATCCGGCTCGCCCCGGAGCAGATCGCCTGGATCGCGAACCACGCCGAGGACCGGGTCGTGCTGGTCGACGACGACCTCGTCCCGCTCTTCGCGCGCATCGCGGGCGACCTCGAGACGCTGCGCCACGTCGTCGTGATGGGCGACGGTGACGCGTCCCCGCTCGCCTCGCCGCTGCGCTACGAGGAGATCCTCGCTCCGGAGTCCGACGAGTACGACTGGCCCGACCTCGACGAGAGGACGGCGGCCGCGATGTGCTACACGAGCGGTACGACCGGCAACCCGAAGGGCGTGGTCTACAGCCACCGCTCGACGTTCCTCCACTCGATGGCGCTCTCGTCGGTCCAGACGCTCGCATTGTCGGACCGGGACCGGGTCCTCGCCATCGTGCCGATGTTCCACGCCAACTGCTGGGGGCTTCCCTACGGCGGCTGGATGGTCGGTGCCGACTTCGCGCTGCCCGGGCGCTTCCTGCAGGCCGAGCCGCTGTGCCGCTTCATCGCCGAGGTCCGGCCGACCTTCTCCGGCGCGGTCCCGACGATCTGGAGCGACGTGCTGCGGCACGCGGAGAGCCATCCCGTCGACCTGTCCTCGTTCCGCATGGTCGTGTGCGGCGGGTCGGCCGTGCCGCGCGCGCTCATGGAGCGCTTCGAGGAGCGGCACGGGCTCCCGATCGTCCAGGCCTGGGGCATGACCGAGACGAGCCCGATCGCGGCGATCGCGCTCCCGCCGAAGGACTGCGAGCCCGGCCGCGAGATGGACTGGCGCGCGCGCACGGGGCGGGTCGTGCCGGGCGTGCAGATGCGGATCGTCGACGACGACGGGCGCGTGCTGCCCGCCGACGGCAAGGCGGTCGGCGAGATCGAGGTCCGCGGCCCGTGGATCACCGGGAGCTACCACCGCGACCCCTCCCCCGAGAAGTTCCACGACGGCTGGCTGCGCACCGGCGACGTCGGCACGATGGAGGAGAACGGCTTCGTCCAGATCACCGACCGCGCGAAGGACGTCATCAAGTCGGGCGGCGAGTGGATCTCCTCGGTCGAA
>Ga0075471_10000455_pt1 | contig 24444 bp, 22 predicted proteins | sample DEB19_08_DNA_2_FD_74787 | JGI IMG/M metagenome (GOLD analysis project Ga0075471, IMG submission 74787) | Aqueous microbial communities from the Delaware River and Bay under freshwater to marine salinity gradient to study organic matter... | ecosystem: Environmental > Aquatic > Marine > Coastal ...
AACCTGGAACCGTTTGTACGCCCAGCTTGAGTCCGTTTTGTCGGCGCTGCCACATGTGCTTGTGCCCGCACGAGATCCCCAGGAGGAATACGTCGCCAGCTCGATTCAGTTCACCCTGGATTTGTCACCGAAACAGATCGAGCAGGTGATGGCGTTTTGTGATCGCTGCGGCCTGCACATCAAATGGTTCGGACGTGAGCAGGCGCAGGGCTTCACCAGCAACTACACCCATTGGCACTACCTGCGCCAACAGCCCGCAGTTCCGGCCTCTTTGGGCCTGATGCAGGGCTTGTGCGACATGCGCATTGCCTTGACGCTGACCGATCAGGACTGCCAGATGATTGGCCGCATCCTGCGCGCAGCGCTCCTCTCGCTTAACAGAGCCCACGTCTGAATCTTTTGGTCCAGCATTGATTCGCGCCTGTGGATACGCTTGCGGCTTAGGGTTTTCCTTAGGCTCTGGCACCATCAAAGGTTGGCCGCTGGACCTATGAATGGTGCCTGTCTGTGTCAATAATGCAGCTACAGCTTGGGGGGCGCGCGAGCCATGTTTCACTTTCATTGAAGGAGATTTGTATGCGTTTGAACAAGAGACAACTGCTTAGCGCTGTGGCGTTGAGCGTTTTGAGCAGCACCGCGTTTGCTCAGGCCAAGGAAGTTACCTTCGCCTACCAAGACATGCTCGTGCCGTGGCGCACGGTAATGGAGTCTGGCGAGCTGGAAAAGCAGACCGGCTACAAGATCAAATGGCGCCAGTTTGGCGGCGGTGGCGACGTGATCAAGGCAATGGCCTCGGGTGACGTTCAGGTCGGTGAGGCGGGCTCCAGCCCTGTGACGGCAGCTGCCACTCAAGGTCAGGACATCCAGCTGTTCTGGATTCTGGATGACATCTCGCAAGCCGAGGCGCTGATCGCCCGCAATGGCTCTGGCGTTAACAGCGTCAAAGACCTCAAGGGCAAGAAAGTCGCCACGCCGTTCGTGTCTACCGCGCACTACCAGCTGATGGCCGTTCTGAAAATGGAAGGCGTTGACACCAAGTCGGTCAACATCCTGAACATGCGCCCACCAGAAATCGGTGCCGCCTGGGAGCGTGGCGATATTGACGCCACCTTCATCTGGAACCCAGTGCTGAGCAAAATCAAGGGTAACGGCAAGGTCATTGCCGACTCTGGCACGATCGGTGCCAAGGGTTTCCCGACTTTTGATGGCCTGGTGGTCAATGCCAAATGGGCCAAGGCCAACGAGGCTTTCATGGTCACGATGGTCAAGCTGCTGATCAAGGCCGACGACGAGTACCGCAAGAACCCCGGCGCTTACACCGCGACTTCCGCCCAGGGCAAGGCCGTTGCCAAGTGGAGTGGTGCTGATGCCAAGGACGTGCCTGAGTTGATGAAGCTCTACAAGTTCCCGACCGCTCAAGAGCAGGCTTCTGCAACTTGGCTGGGTGGTGGCGCTGTGAAGGCCTTGGCTTACACCGCTGACTTCCTCAAAGAGCAAGGTCGTGTGACTGAAGTCAAAAAAGACTACAGCCCTTACGTGACCAACTACTACGTCAACAAGGCCATGGGTAAATAAAACCCAGCGAGCGTGACATACAGACAGGGCGGCTCTAGCGCCGCCCTTTTTTTACCTGTGTTTTTGTGAGCGCAATGCCTTATGCCAACGCTTGATATTCGCGAACTGACCGTCAACTACGAGGTCAAAGGCGGCACCCTGCAGGCTCTGGCGCCAGTCAATCTGGCCATGAGAGACGGTGACTTTGTGGTCGCCCTGGGGGCCTCCGGTTGTGGCAAGACCACCTTGCTCAATTGCATCGCCGGATTTTTACCGCCATCGTCGGGCGAAATCTTGCTCGATGGCCAACCAGTAACCGGCCCGGGAGCCGACCGGGGTGTTGTGTTTCAGAAGCACACGCTAATGCCCTGGCTGTCGGTGCGCTCTAACGTGGCGCTGGGCCTGAAGCTGCGCGGCGTGGGCAAGGCTGAGCGTGAGCGCATTGCCAACGACAAGCTGGCGCTCGTCGGTCTTGAAAAATACGGTGACCGCGCGATCTACGAGCTCTCCGGCGGCATGCAGCAGCGCGTGGGTATTGCCCGGGCCTTGGCCAATGACCCCGAACTGCTGTTGATGGACGAGCCTATGGGCGCGCTGGATGCGTTCACGCGTGAGCAGGTTCAAGAGATCTTGCTCGAGGCCTGGCAGCGCACCAACAAGATGGTCTTCTTCATCACACATTCTGTTGAGGAGGCCTTGTTTCTGGCCACGCGCCTGATCGTCATGAGCCCCAGTCCTGGGCGCATCACGAAGTCTTATGACGACTTGCCTTTTTCCAGAGAGTTCCTGAGCCACCACAACGCGCGACAGGTGAAATCGTCGCCTGAATTCATTCGCATGCGCGAAGAGATCCTGGCATTGATCCATAACCGGGAGACCGAGCATGTCTGAAGACGCCAAACTCAAGACCAGCCGCTTCAAAGTGCCTGGTGAGGGCCCAAGCCTGGTTATCAGCGTGGTGACCGTGATCATCCTGTTCGCCATGTGGTTCACCATCAGTGCCGCGGGTTGGGTCAAGCCCTTGTTTCTGCCCAGCCCAGTGGCAGTGGCCGAACAGTTCTACCAATACCTGACGGGCCAGGCCAATGATCAGCCCTTGTGGGATCACTTTGCGGCGAGCATGAGCCGTGTGTTTCTGGCTTTCCTGTTGGCTTGCGTGACGGCAGTGCCTATTGGCATTGCCATGGGCATGAGCCGTTGGGCACGCGGAATTTTTGATCCGCCCATCGAGTTCTACCGTCCGCTGCCGCCACTGGCCTATTTGCCGCTGATCATCATCTGGTTGGGCATTGGGGAGGTTCCCAAGGTGTTTTTGATTTACCTGTCGTGCTTCGCGCCGCTGGCGCTGGCAGCCCGATCGGGCATGAAGAGCGCCTCCCAGGAGCAAATCAACGCGGCGTACTCCATGGGTGCGAGCTACCGGCAAGTGATCTGGCACGTGGTCGTGCCCTCGGCGCTGCCCGAGATTTTGGTGGGCATGCGCATCGCCGTTGGCTTTGGCTGGACCACCTTGGTGGCTGCGGAGATGGTGGCGGCCAACCTCGGATTGGGGCAGATGGTTTTGAATGCCTCTAATTTTCTGCGCACCGACATTGTGGTGATGGGAATTGTGGTCATTGGTGTGGTGGCGTATCTGTTCGATTTGCTGATGCGCTGGATTGAGAAAAAAGTGGTGCCATGGAAAGGCAAGGCCTAAGTGACTGACAAGGGAAGTGTGATGACAACTGAAATTCAAAAGCAACATTTGCTCAAGGCCTTCGGCCAGGCGTTTAACCGCCATGACGCCCAAGCCTTGATTGACATGATGACGCCTGACTGCACCTTCCGCACGGCCATGGGTGACTCGCGTGAAGGCACTGTGATCCAAGGGCGTGATGCCGTGAAGAAAGCGTTTGAGGCGACGTTCGCTGCTTTCCCTGATGCACAGTGGGTCTCGCGCGGCGTCGATGTGGTATCTGATAACCGCGGTTTTTCCGAGTGGACTTTTGTGGCCACACGCGCATCAGACGGCGCACGGTTTGACGCCGATGGCGTTGACATCTTTACTTTCAAAGATGGCCTGATTCATATCAAGGATGCCTACCGCAAGGACAGGCCGGCAATCGTCTCTGCATAAGAGTCTGTGCATAAAAAATAGGCGTTGAAACCTGATGAACACACGTGACGCTTCTGTGATGTCGGGCACTGTGCTGGATGCGTATGACCCGGCTTATGACCCCTTGGTCGACACCAACCCAGGCATTGGACGCGACTACTCTCCGAGTTACTGGGTGGCCTCGGCGGGCAGGCCGCCTGCCGACGATGGGCCACTGGAGGGTGATCTCGATGCCGACGTGGTCGTGATTGGTTCAGGCTCTACCGGCGTTTCCACGGCGATGTACTTGGCCCAGGATCATCAGATCAATGCTGTGGTGCTGGAGGCCAACCAGACGGCTTGGGGTTGTTCGAGTCGCTCCGGGGGGCAGGGGCAGAACGCCAGTGGCCGTCTGTCGCGTTCGCAGTGGATTGAGCGCTACGGGCTTGATACGGCGATCAGGCTCGATCGCGAGATCCGTACGGGCTTTGAGAACTTCAAGGACTTGACGCGCCAAATTGACTGTGAGGCGTTTGACGGCGGGCACCTCTATCTCGCCCATCGGCCAGAAAAACTGGCCTATTTGCGAAACCTGGCCGATGTGCGTGATCGCATGTTTGGCTACAACACCCCAATCCTGACGGCCGAGCAGGTGCGTGAGCAGTACTGTGACGAGCGCGAGCACTGCGGCGCCATCCTCGAGCGCGAGGGTGTGGGCGTTCATCCGCTGAAATTCACTTTTGGCATGCTGCGCAAAGCGCGCGAGCTGGGCGTCAAAATTCACCCAGCCAGCCCTGTGCTGGGGTGGGAGACGCATGCGGGCGTGCACCACTTGCGTACCCCGCGCGGTGTGGTGCGAGCACGGCGTGTGGTGGTGTGCACCGGTGGCTACACCGGCCAGAAGCTGCACGGCGAAGTGAGAAACAAAATCCTGCCGATTCTGTCGAACTCGCTGGTCACGCGGGTGCTGACGGACGCTGAGCTCAAGGCCTGCAATTTTGTCTCCAAAACTTTTTTGACCGACACACGCACGCTGCGTTTTTACTACCGCTTGCTGGAAGGCAACCGCTTGCAGCTGGGCAGCCGCAGCTCGATCACCGGGGCCGACGCGCACAACCCCGTGCACCTCAAACTGCTGACCGACGCGATTGCGCGCAAATTTCCGCCACTGGCCGGCATTCAGATCGATTACTCCTGGTGGGGTTGGGTCGATGTGAGTCACGACATGATGCCACGCATTACCCGACCCGATCCGGCACAAGCCATCTGGCATGCGCTTGGCTATGGCGGCAATGGTGTCTCGTTTTCAACCTGGGCCGGCAAGCGGCTGGCCCAACGGGTGGCAGGCAAGGATGGCCAGCAGGCGGTGTTTGATCTGCCCATTTACAACACGCCCTTGGAGTACCCCAATCTGTTTGGCAAAGTCCGATCGCAGGCCTTCGCCCCGTTTCGCCGATTCGGTCAGTACATTCTCTACAAGTGGTACTGGCTGCGCGACGAAAAGTAGTTGCTTTGAACCGCTGTACTCGGGAAATCCCTGAACTTTATTTCAAATTCTGGCCGATGGCTTGACGTATCCTCTACATCACTTTTTAAGGAAACGACCATGAAATCTTTTGACCGACGCACTCTCCTGAAGGCCAGCGCTGCGGCCTCGGTTGGTAGTATTTTTGGTATCCCTTGGGAAGTGGCGGCCCAGGCCGCCAAAGGCGGTACGCTTGTGATCGGCACCACCCAGAAGCCACGCCATCTGAACTCGGCGGTGCAAAGTGGCATCGCCACCATGATGCCCGCAGCCCAGCTGTTTGCCTCACCCCTGCGCATGGACGCGAAGTGGTCGCCGCAACCCTACCTGGCTGAAAAGTTCGAACTCTCCAGTGACAACCGGAGTGTTAGGCTGATATTGCGCCAGGGGGCTGTTTTTCATGACGGCAAGCCTGTGACCGCCGAAGATGTGAAGTTCTCCATTGAAACCATCCGCGATCACCACCCCTTCCGCACGATGTACGGACCGGTCAACGCGGTGACCATCGACAATGACCGCACTGCGGTGATACGTCTGTCAGAGCCCCACCCGGCATTGTTGCTGGCTATGTCCACCTCGCTCACGCCCATCATCCCCAAGCACATCTTTGGTGACGGCACCGACCCCAAGGTACACCCGCGCAATTCAAACCCCGTGGGTTCGGGCCCGTTCAAACTGGTTGAGTTCAAACCGGGTGAGCACATCATCATGGAACGCTTTGACCGCTTCTTCCAGAAAGATGCCCCCCGGCTTGACCGCGTCATCGTGCGAGAGTACAAGGACCCCGCTAGCTTGTTGCTTGCCTTCGAACGTGGCGAAGTTGACATTCAGGCCCAGATCGGAGACCCGCGCGATCTGGAACGCGCCAAGAAGGTACCTGGTGCTCAAATGGTTACGGGTGCGGGTCCTGCCATAGGCCCGTTGATCTGGCTGGCTTTCAACACAAAAAACCCTAAGCTGGCTGACAAGCGTGTGCGTCAGGCCATCAGCTATTCGCTGGACCGCAAACTCATTCTCGGGCAGCTGCTGGGTGGCCTGCACAAGCCAGCCACCGGCCCTATCGCTTCGGGCAGCCCTTTCTACAGCGCCGAAGTGGAAAAGTACAACTACAACCTGACCAAGGCCGCCAAGCTGCTGGACGATGCCGGCTTCAAGCCTGGCACCAACGGCACGCGCATGACCCTGGATGTGGATGCCATCCCATCGACCGCCGAGCAGAAGACGATGCAGGAGTACATCAAGCCGGCACTTGCCAAGGTGGGCATTGAGGTCAAAGTGCGGGTTTCACCAGACTTTCCCACCTGGGCGCGTCGGGTGTCGGGTGGACAGTTTGAGATGACTATCGACTCCGTGTGGAACTGGGGCGACCCGGTCATCGGCGTGCACCGCACCTGGCTTAGCTCCAATATCCGCCCCGGCGTAATTTGGTCCAACACCCAGGGCTACAGCAATCCCAAGGTTGATCAACTGCTGACAGACGCAGGCAAGGAGATGAATACTGCCAAGCGCAAGGCCCTGTACAAGGAAGCTCAGAAGATCATCGTGGACGACTGCCCAGTGGCCTTCCTCTATGAGAACATCAACACTGAGGGCTTCCGCAGCACCGTTGTACAGCCCCCCAAGGGCATCTGGGGTCTGATCGACGGGCTCACGGACATGGGCGCACGCAAGGGCTGAGCGCCCGCTGGGGCGCCATGATTGCGGGGCCAGACCAAGCGCATGTCCTCATTGCTGATTACCTTGCTGCGCCGCTTGCTGCTGGCCTTCGGGCTGGTGCTGGCCGTGTTGGCAGTGAATTTCACCCTGATCCATGCCGCACCGGGTGACCCGGCCCTAGTCATCGCCGGCGAGATGGGCGGGGCTGATGAGGCGGCCATGGCGGCCATCCGAAAGAACTATGGCCTGGACAAGCCTCTGCCCGAGCAATTCATTACCTACCTCGGGCGCAGCCTGCGTGGTGACCTGGGTACCAGCTACACCTACAACCGTCCGGTGTCATCTCTCATCCTGGACCGCCTGGGCCCCACCATTCTGCTGGTGCTCACCGCCCTCATCGGGGCCATCTGCCTGGGCACGCTCATGGGTGTGTTAGCCTCGCGGCGACCCGACAGCCTGTTCAGTGGCGTGGTCACGGTGTTCTCCCTTGTTGGCTATGCCATGCCGGTTTTCTGGACCGGTATCCTGCTGGTCATTCTGTTTGGCAAGGTCTGGCCGATCATGCCTATTGCCGGCATGCGTGATGTGCGCCTGATGGGTGCGGGCGCGTGGGTAAACGCCATGGATGTTCTGCACCACCTGGTATTGCCGGCCGTCACGCTGGGATTGATCTACCTGGCGCAGTACAGCCGGCTGGCCCGTGCGAGCATGCTGGAGGTGCTGGGCTCGGACTATATCCGTACAGCCCGCGCCAAGGGCCTGGCCGATGGCACCATCACCTTCAAGCATGCATTGCGCAATGCCATGATGCCGTTGGTGACGATTGCTGGGTTGCAGTTTGGCAACCTAATTTCCGGAGCAGTGCTGGTGGAGACGGTATTTTCCTGGCCCGGTCTGGGCACTCTGGCGCTGGACGCCATCCTGGGGCGTGACTATCCGTCCTTGTTGGGCGTGCTGACCTTCTCGGCCATTCTGGTGATCGTGGCCAACCTCCTGACGGACCTGAGCTACCGCTGGATTGACCCGCGGTTGCGCACGCGCTGAAGTCATGGCCGCCAACATTTCTTCCCTGTCGCCTGCTACCGAAGCCCTGTCGCCCTGGCGTGAGGCCTGGCGGGTGTTTCGCGCCAACAAGGCTGCAATGCTGGGTTTGGCCATCCTGAGCGTGATCATCGGCGTGATGGTCTTAGGGCCTTCGATCTACGGCGTGGCTCCCTTTGATATCGTCAGCGCGCCGTTCACCCCTCCCTTCACCCAACCCAGCGCCTGGCTGGGCACCGACTACCTCGGCCGTGATGTGCTGGCTGGCGTGTTGGTGGGCGGGCGGGCCACTGTGCTGGTGGGGCTGGCCGCGGCCACCCTGGCGGTCACCATTGGCGTGAGCATCGGAGCGTTGGCGGGCTTTTTCGGCGGCTGGGTCGACTCGGCCCTGTCGCGTGTGACGGAGTTGTTTCAGGTGCTGCCAGCCCTGTTATTCGCCATGGTGCTGGTCACACTCTTCACGCCCTCACTGACAGTGGTGGTCTTTGCCATCGGCGTGGTGGCCTGGACCGGGACGGCACGGCTGGCCCGCGCAGAGTTCATGCGCCTGCGCCACCTGGAGTACGCCAACGCGGCGCGCGCTATGGGCGCCGGGCCGCTGCGCCTGATGTTGAGAGAGATCCTGCCCAATGCCTTGCCGCCGCTGATTGTCTCAGCCACACTGATCGTGGGCTCGGCCATCCTGTTCGAGGCGGGGCTGAGTTTTCTGGGGCTGTCGGACGCCAACGTCATGTCCTGGGGACTCATGATTGGCAGCAACCGGCGCAACATTCTGGAATGCTGGTGGGCTGTCACATTTCCGGGGGCAGCCATTTTCCTCACGGTGCTGGCTGTCAGCCTGATCGGCGATGGTTTGAACGACGCCTTCAACCCCAAGTTGCACCTGCGATGAGCGCTGTCTTGCACCCCAGTTCGTCCAAGCCCGACCTGTTAGCCCCGGAGGTGACCCATGCTGGTCCTGTGCTCAGCGTTAAAGGCCTGGGTGTGGAATTTCGCACCCGGCGCGGGGTGGCCCGCGTGCTGGACAACGTGAGTTTTGAATTGTGCCGTGGCCAGACCCTGGGCGTGGTGGGCGAGTCCGGCTGCGGCAAAAGCGTGACGGCGCTGGCCGTGATGCGGCTTATCGCCCAGCCCCCGGGGCGTATCACCAGCGGCCAGGTTTATTTTGAAGGACGGGATCTGTTGACGCTCACCGAGCGTGAGATGCGCCAAGTGCGTGGCAACCGCATCTCCATGATCTTCCAGGAGCCCATGACCTCGCTCAATCCCGCCTACACGGTGGGTGACCAGATCGCCGAGGCCGTTCGACTGCACGAGGGACTGTCCACAAGCGCCTCGCTGGCCAGGGCTGTGGAGATGCTTGAGGCGGTGGGCATTCCGGCGGCGGCCCAGCGGGTGCACGAGTACCCGCACCAGTTCTCGGGGGGCATGCGCCAGCGGGTCATGATTGGCATGGCGCTGGCCTGCCGACCTGATGTGCTGATCGCCGATGAGCCCACCACGGCATTGGATGTCACGGTCCAGGCCCAGATCTTTGACCTGATTGCCGAATTGCGCGAGCGTACCGGCACGGCCGTCATGCTGATTACCCACGACATGGGAGCGATTGCCGAGATGGCCGACCGTGTGGTTGTAATGTACGCCGGGCGCATCGTGGAAGCCGGCGCCGTGCGCGACATCCTGAGTGTGCCGCTACATCCCTACACGCGGGGCCTGATCCGCTGTGCACCGGGGCGGCGCACGGTGGCGCCGGGCCAACCGCTGGAAGAGATCCCCGGCACCGTCCCTTCTTTGCTCGAGCGCGGTGCCGGCTGCCTGTTTGCCGACCGTTGCGCGCAGGTGATGCCGCGCTGCCGCGTCGAATTACCGCCTGTCAGCACCCGGGCTGGCGGCCATCAGGTGGCCTGCTGGCTGCACCAGGAGCATCTCGCATGAGGTCCGACACCCTGTTGTCGGTGCGCGACCTCAAAGTTCAGTTTCCGGTGGGAGGTGGCCTGTTGGGCGCGCGCAAGGTGGTCAAGGCCGTGGATGGGGTGAGCTTTGATGTCAGGCGCGGCAGCACCTTTGGCATCGTTGGTGAGAGCGGTTCGGGCAAGAGTACCGCCGCCCTGGCGGTGATGCGGCTGGTGAAAATCACCAGCGGTAACGTGCTGTTGGGGGATACGCCCATCAGCCAGCTCGAAGGCGAGGCGTTGCGGCGGGAACGGCGGCGCTTCCAGATGGTGTTTCAGGATCCCTACGCCTCCCTTAACCCACGCAAGCGCGCGGGCGATGCCATTCTGGATGCACTCAACTTGATGGGGGTAGGCGAACCAGCGGGCCGCGCTGAACGCGCGCTGGAGCTTTTCCTGCAGACTGGCTTGCGGCCTGAGCAGCTGCAACTGTTCCCGCACCAGTTCTCGGGCGGACAGCGTCAGCGCATCGTGCTGGCCCGTGCCCTGGCAGCGCGGCCGGAGTTGGTGGTGTGCGATGAGCCCGTTTCGGCGCTGGATGTGGCCATCCAGGCGCAGATGCTTAACCTGATGTTGCGGCTGCAGCGCGAGTTTGGTCTGACCTACCTGTTCATCTCGCACGACCTGGGCGTGGTGCGCCATCTGTGTGATGAAGTGGCGGTGATGTACCTGGGTGTTTTTGTGGAGCAGGCACCGCGCGATGCCTTGTTCGAGCGGCCTCTACACCCATACACCCGTGCGCTTTGGTCAGCCGCGCCGTCCTTCGACCCTGATGCCCGCGGCCGCAAGGGGCGCATTCGACTGCAGGGCGATCCGCCCAGCCCAATCAAGATGCCGCCGGGCTGCCGCTTTGCCGGGCGCTGTCCTTTTGCCGAGGCCCGGTGCCACACCGAAGTGCCGCTCCTGCGCGAAGTGCTGCCTCAACATCATGTTGCCTGCCATCGGGTATCCGATGCCGGCCAGCCCGAATATCCACTCCCAGACTAAACCCTTAACACCATGACCACGACCCTCTACAGCGCCCGCAAGATCCTCACCATGAATCCTTCGCGCCCGCACGCCACTCATGTGGCCGTGCGTGACGGGCGCATCCTGGGTGTAGGCAGCCTGTCAGAACTGCAGGGATGGGGCCCCAGTGAACTCGACGAGCGCTTCGCCGACAAGGTCATCATGCCCGGCTTTGTTGAGGCCCATGCCCACCTGATGGCCGGCGCCATGTGGCGCTACACCTATTGTGGTTACTTTGACCTGCGTGACCCGGATGGACGGGTCTGGCCGGGCTGTCAGTCGCTCGAGGCGGTGGTATCGCGCTTGTCTGAAGCTGCCCGCCAGCAGCCCGAAGGTCCGATTCTGGGCTGGGGCTTTGACCCCATTTACTTCGGTACTCGCCGCATGAGCCGCGCCGACCTGGATCGTGTTAGCGATACCCGCGCGGTCGGCATGCTGCATGCCAGTTTTCACATTCTCAACGTCAACTCCGTAGCGCTGCAAGGGGCCCAGTTCCTGCGCCCGGGTATGGACCACCCCGGCATTCCCTTGGCTGAGGATGGCCTGCCCACTGGTGAGCTCAAGGGACCGGATGCCATGATGCCTGCCAATCCGCAGGTAGGACTGGACCGTTCGCTGCTGTCAGGCGACGAGTTTGCCATTCGTGCTTACGGCAAGCTGGCCGTTCGGGCGGGAGTCACAACCGCAACCGACCTGGCTGCCACCCTGCTGGATCCGGAACTTGCCAGCCTGCTACGCGTCACTGCCGAGTCCGACTATCCCTTGCGAATCGTGCCTCTGCTCAGATTATTGGGCGGTACACCGGCCCAGACCGTTGCCAGGGCGGTTGAACTTGGCAAGCAGAGTACCGACCAGCTGCGTCTGGGCCGTATCAAGGTCGTGGCTGACGGGTCGATCCAGGGATTTTCCGCGCGCCTGCGCTGGCCGGGCTATTTCAATGGCGCCCCCAATGGCCTGTGGTACACCGCGCCCGAGGCAATTCGGGAGTGCTTCACATTGGCGTTGCAACACGGCTTGCAGGTGCATACCCACACCAACGGGGATGAGGCCACCGAACTGGCTATTGACTGTCTGGCCCAGGCACTGAGCGCGGTACCCACCCGTGACCACCGCTTCAATTTGCAACACTGCCAGTTGGCTGATGCCGCGCAGTTCCGGCGCATGAAGGAGCTTGACATGTGCGTCAACCTGTTTGCCAACCACCATTTCTATTGGGGCGACCAACACTATGCCACCACCGTCGGGCCTGAGCGGGCAGAACGAATGAACGCCTGCGCCACCGCGCAACGCACCGGCGTGCCCTTCACCATTCATAGTGACGCCCCGGTCACCCCGCTGGGTCCGTTGTTCACCGCCTGGTGTGCCGTCAATCGGCTGACTGCGTCGGGTCGTGTGCAGGGCGCTTCGGAGCGCATTTCCGTGGATGCTGCCCTGCAGGCCATCACGCTGGGGGCAGCCTATACCCTCAAGCTGGACCACGAGATCGGCTCCATCGAGTGTGGCAAGCGCGCTGACTTTGCCGTCCTGGTGGATGACCCGACGGCGGTGCCTGCTGAGCAACTCAAGGACGTGCGCATCTGGGGTACGGTCCAGGGAGGACGGATCTTCCAGGCAGCTGGACCTGTGTGAAGCCGCCGGGGAGTAGGGGCATGACTCCCACGCTCATTCTGGGTGGCTACCTGGGCGCTGGCAAGACCACATTGGTGAACCACCTGCTGCGCCATGCCGACGGGCGGCGGATCGCGGTGATGGTCAATGACTTTGGCGAGCTGACCATCGATGCCGACCTGATCGAGGGAGCTGATGAAGGGGTGCTCGCCTTGGCGGGTGGCTGCGTGTGCTGCAGCATTGGCTCAGACCTGATAGGTGCGCTGCAGGATGTGCTGGGTCGGTCAAGGCCACCCGAGTTGATTCTGATTGAAACCAGCGGCGTTGCGCTGCCTGCGGCGGTGGCCCGCTCGGCCCGCCTATTGCCCGATCTGTGCATCGAAGGGATCGTGGTCGTTCTGGATGCGCAAACCGTGCGTGAGCGTAGTGCCGATCCCTATGTGGGAGACTTGGTGCGACAGCAGTTGCTCGAGGCCGATCTTTTGATCCTCAACAAGATTGAGCAGTGCAATGCTGCCGAGCAGGCGGACTTGCATCGCTGGCTTGGCGTCATGACAGCGCCGGGTACGCCAATCGTGCCAGCCAGCCAGGCCCGTGTCCCGCCTGAATTGGTCCTGGGCTTTCGTGCACAAAGCCTCGAACCAGCCGACGTCCCGCAAGCACAGAGTTTGTCGCGCTGGCAAGCCAAGCCCATCGGCCGGGCAGGCGACCCTGCATCCGAACGATTTGTCAGCGAATTGCTCACGCTGCCGGCTGCTTTGGACCCCCAGCCCCTGTTGTTGGCGCTAGGTGATCCTGCCGCCGGTATCGTCAGGGCCAAGGGCTGGATCACAGACCTCTCAGGACAGCGACACCTGCTGCAACAGGTGGGCCGCCGTATCGAGCTCACCCCTTTGACAACGCAAACGCCTGCACCTGGTCCCGACCGGTTGCTGGTCATAGGTTTGGCTGCTTTGTACCGCCGGGACAACTTGCCGGTGAATCCATCACTGAAAACCTGACTGCCAAAACAGGTGCAGACTGCTATCAGGCCAATCAAGTAATGCCAAAGACAAAATTTCGGGCCTATGATGTTAGACCGGTTCGTTGCGGCCGCGGGTCTTTCGGTGGCAGCGCGAAACAACGCCATGAAAGGTTTCTACGGAATTCGGGAGTACGTCAGAAACCTGCTTCTGACCGAAGTGCATTATTGGAAAAATTAACTTGGCTGGGGTGCTCAGAAAGTACTCTCTAAAAAGTAAAACGGCCCATGACGGGCCGTGTTTACATGATGTTGGATCTTACTTCTTCAAATTGAGCTGTGTTCCCAGCCTGCTGTAGAGATCAAATTGCTCTTTGGCATACTTCTCAGTGTCTTGCGCTGATCGAATCGCTGGAATTGCGCCCACGGTATCGTTACCACGTAACCAGTTTGGATCTTTGGCTACTTCACTAAGTACTGCCTGCCATTTATTTACGACCTCAGCGGGCAAACCGGGTGGACCATAGATTCCACTCCAACCCATGACTTGTTCCAAGTTACCAATCCCCATCTCATTGGCAGTGGGTACATCTGGGAAGTCTTTCAGGCGGTTCGGTGTCGAGGTCACTAATGCGCGCATGGCGCCACCCTTGATCTGACCCACCATGGTTGTCAGGTTATTGCAAATGAACTGAACTTGCCCGCCCAATAAAGCAGTGGTTGCCTCGCCGCCCCCTTTGTAGGGAATCATCATGGCTGCACTCGAGGGCAATCCCAGTTGACTCAGCATAACCTCTACCGCCAAATGCTGTGTGGTTCCAGGTCCGGCACTGGCGTAGTTCAATTTACCGGGATTGGCGCGAATGGCATCAAGCAAATCTTTCAGGTTTTTGTAGGGGGCATCGGACTTCACGACACAAACTACGGGATTGAAATCCAGCAGCGAGATGAAAGTGAAATCATTCCACTTGTACGGTGTTTTGCTATCAAGCGCTGGTGTGATTGCCTGAGATCCACCGCGAGACACTAACAAGGTGTAGCCATCAGGGGCAGAGTTTCGAACCCGTTGCGACCCAATCGTGCCAGAGGCACCAACAATGTTTTGCACAACTACGGATTGCCCAATGATTTTGCTGGCCACAGCCGCAAGATTTCTGCCGGAGAAATCGCTGTCGCCACCAACGGCATAAGGCGCAATTAAGGTAATGGGCTTATTGGGGTAGCTTTGGGCAAATGCAACCCCCGATCCCAAGGCGGTCATTAAGACCCCTGCTAATACCGAATGACCCAAGAAGCGCTTGCTGACCTTAAACATGTAGTCTCCTCCACAATGGGATGGTGTGATCAATGAAGAGCCCCATACTACAGGCTCATTCGAGCCAATCCTATTAGGGTATTAACTAGGTGATCTGGTCAATCAGACGGCTAACTCAACCGATAGCTTGGTTCCAGGAACAATGATTCCACCGCGATCGCCTGGAGTCACCGAGCCCCAGCGGGACGCAAAGTAATCTGGCAATGGTCGTGCGGTAGTAGGTGCAATCCACAGACGTAGTAAATGGCGTGCCCGCTCTGGCTCCGGCCAATTGTGAAAGTCATTTCTAGAATGCAGAATCTGGTGATTGTGTATGAGTTGAATATCGCCAGGCTCAAAGGCCATCTGTAATGCAAAACCAGGTTCTTGCAAGATGGCATCGATGAGATCCATCACCTCAATTTGCTCTTTGGTCAGCCGTGGCGCATTTGGAAAGCGTGTTTGCGCTTCTTCAATGTAGTGACGCAGATACACACACGACAGTTGTCCTTGATACCAATTAAAGATGGGGATCTCAAACCAGGGGTCCCTGCCTGCGGGCACCTCACCCCTGCGATCGGTTGGATAAGGAGTAAACATCGCCGGGATTAAATCAGGGCGACGTTTTACCATCTCGTTGTAGAGCGCCATCGAGCTAGCAATGAACGATTCTCCGCCCTCCTTGGCTTTTTTTAGGCAGAGCAAGCCAACGATATCGGCGGAGTCGGTGTGGTAATCGAGTTTCTTATTCGTTTGGTAAAAGCGCGCACCAGCCTCAACCTTGGCGCCTTGATCACGCACATGACCAAGTAAGTGACCCTTGCCGTTACTGCTGCGCAGGCTTCCCATATGTCGACCGATACCCATGTAGATACTTGCGGCTTTCTCAATGCTCCATGATTGAATTGGCAAGCCTCTCAACATAACAAAGCCGCGACCGTGCAAAAGAGTAGTGAGTGCGTCAGCGATAAATGGCTTGAGCTTGGTCAGGGGAAAAGAGTCAGTTGAAATGTTCTGAAGCGCAATACCGGTATTGCTAAAGTGATCGGCGGCGGCTTCGAGTTCAGCGATCTGCTCGGGGGTCCAATGAACAATCCAGCTAACGTCGTTTTGAATTTCTCTACCCTGCCAAGCGCAGTCGCCTTGTATGGATTGGGGAATACTGCCTATGGCGGTTACTGGTTGACCAACTTGCATTGTGTGCTCTCCTCAATAGACATGGTGATGGACGTATCGTTGAAGGCGAGTCTATTAGAAAAAAGTGGCATTCCCGCGGTTGGTATCCACACTTATAGCAAGGGTGGTTGAAAACTCTACTTATAGCTACCTTTTTTTAATAGGGAGGATTACCCCTGCTTGGACACTTGACCGAAGGCTTGTTTAGATTCTGGCGCATCGATACCTGCCAGCCTGATCTTGTGCTGCACCTTTTGAGCATCAAGCACGACGATGGTGTCTCCATCACTTACACGTACTACACGGCCCTTGATGACATCGGCGTGAGCGCTGACAGTCAGCAGGGCAGCGAGGATGAGGCGAAGGAACATCATTAGGTGGATTTATTCGCCCACTGCTTCTCTCACACACATCGTGATATAGCGTTTCCAAGCTTTGCCTGGAATTTTTCTGTCAGCGGCGGCGACCTCACATTTATCAATGGCGTCTAGCTCACACTGTTTAAGGAAAGATTTCTTTGCTGCTCCTGCCAACTTCTTCTCTTGTGCAGAGGAATTGCAGGTAGATGCTGGTGCTGGTGTCTGTGCGACCACGGAAGTCGAGATGCAAAAGGCAGCGAGGATTGCTGTGATTAGAACTGCTTGGGTCTTCATACTGAATTTCCTTCTCGGGTGAAATTTCAAAGTGCATCCTGTGTGACAGAAATTACTGGATAAGCCTGGTTCTGATAACAGGGTGAAGGGCATTCGATGATCGGGCCTTTTTGGATCTGATCTGCTTATCGCCAATGAACCATAGGTAGACCTGCTACAGGACTTTGAAAATACGGAATAGTTGTTCCCATCAGACTGCCAACGTAAACCGTTCGCAAATCCGGGCCACCAAAAGTGATGCTTGCCATCCAAGGAGCGAGCGTGCCCCGCGCCGCCAACATGTCATCAGATGTAACAGTGCCACTGGACATGTGGTCAAGAAGTTGCTTAGATGTAACGGGATCTCCGTCGTCTAACAAAAGCTTTCTATCACCCTGTGGAGTTAGAGCGATGATTTGGTCGACCATGACCAACGTACACCAAAGATTGCCAAATGCATCGAAGGCGATGCCGTCTGGGAAACCTCCCAGATGCGAAGGGCCAAAGATCTCACGATCACTCAATGTAACGCCTTGCGCGGTTTCATTAAGACGCATTCGAGTGATGTGAGGGCCTGTTGTTTCGACTATGTATATCCACTCTTCACGCGCATCTAAACGCACTTCATTAGTGAAGTAAAAACTATCGGCAACAATACGTAGCGAACCGTTCTCTACAATTGCAATATAACCATCCTGGACTCGTGTACTGGCTGCCTTGGTCCAGGGGTTCATTTTTGTAGAGATAGTTAACCAGATACGGTTTTTTGAATCTCTAAGTACGAAATTGACTTTACCAATTGGCTTGCCATCAATCCTGTCGTAAAGAACCCGACTAGCCCCGTCGCGAGTCATCACCTCCAGACAATCGGTTCCAAAATTGCTTATGAGGATGTCACCGTTGGCAGCAAAGGCCAAGCCATTTGGCAATGTGCCAGTGGTGAATTTGGTCTCAATATCAGTGTTATTGGCAACCGCCGAGCGCTCAAATCGCGAGTCTGTACGTTGCCCAATAAAGCGCTGCGCACCGTCAGCGGCAATACGTGTCACACCCCCACGCGCATCTGCCACCCAAAGTGTTCCATTACGCTCTGCCAAGATGCATTCAGGGCGTTGTAAGTCGCGCCCAATGGTGCGAATCTTGTCACGCTCAATTTCAAATCCATCCAGCGGATTATTTTTTGTATCCAACATGATTCATGCCCTCAATTTGCAAGATATTGGAGGTGATGGTAATCCCCCCGTTCTTGTAAGGGGGCTAGAAGTAGACACTTCAGGTGAGCAAGTCAACCGCAGTTGGGCCGTGATCCAGCCCCTGTACCGCCGTGGGAGTTCAGGCAGAAGCGCTGATCTGCAACCTGAAAAGTGTCTAGAAATTTGGGGAATACCAGCAGGACCTCTTGATGTCGATACAAAATACTACCTGCCGAGGTATGAGGAGCCTACAGAAAATAACGTCATCGAAGCGATGGAAGCATGGATTCTCAGGGAAGCAATCCGAGCACTTCCTCCCGAGGCACCAATTTTGACATGTCATGATGAAGTACTGTCGCTCACTGATCATGTGCCTTTGATCAGAACTACCTGGGAGTCTTCAATTTTGAGGTTGGCTAAGTACTGCAGTACAAGAGCGACTTGAAGCTAGGACTATGGCATGATCAGGCGACTGTGCCACCGTGGGGGTGACTGCAGAAGCGTCAATCTGCGCTATAAAGATGTCGAGGAATTTGGGGCAATACCAGAGGATTCCCATTAAACCAATCGAACCAAAAACAGGAGACAAAAATGGATGCTTGGAAATCTGAAATTAGAGATGGAATGCACATTGACTGGGACATGCCCATCGTAATGGATGATGGGCTTGTTTTGCGTGCAGATATCTTCCGACCAATCCATGAGGGAAAGTTCCCTGTCATTCTTTCCTACGGTCCATATGGCAAGGGACTCTCGTTTCAAGAAGGTTATAAAACTGCATGGGAAATCATGGAGCGCGAAAACCCTGATGTCATGCGCGGCTCGAGTAACAAATACCAAAACTGGGAAGTCGTTGATCCTGAGAAATGGGTACCAGACGAATACGTTTGTATTCGTATTGATTCTCGTGGCGCAGGCAGATCGCCAGGGTTCATGGATCACAACAACGCACGAGAAACAAAAGACATCCATTTATGCATCGAGTGGGCTGCACAACAAAGTTGGTCCAACGGCCGTGTGGGGATGAATGGTATTTCTTACTACGGAAGCAATCAATGGCGTGCAGCTGCTAGCAAACCCAAACATTTGGCTGCTATCTGTGTGTGGGAAGGCTGGAACGACAACTACCGTGAATCCAATCGACATGGAGGCATTGCTTGCTCGTTCCGTAAAAACTGGCTGGAAATGCAAGTCAAAACGGTTCAGCACGGAGTTGGTGATAGGGGTAAAAAAAATCCGCTTACTGGTGAAACTGTTTGTGGCCCAGTTACCTTGCCTGAAGAAGAGTTGCGTAAAAACATAGAAGACATCTGGAAGCGCGTCATGGACAACGAAATGATGTGTGATTGGTACGTCGAGCGCTCAGCTAACTTAGAAAAAGTGGACATACCGCTTTTGAGTGCTGCAAATTGGGGTGGTCAAGGCTTGCACACCCGCGGTAATTTCGAAGGATTTGTGCAATCAAAGTCCAAGAACAAGTGGTTGGAGGTCCACGGAGGCTCCCACTGGGCGCCTTTCTATACAGACTATGGCCTTGCTATCCAAAAGCGTTTCTTTGATTTTTATCTCAAGGGTAAGAAAAATGGTTGGGAAAAAACTCCCAAGGTGTCATTGCTGGTAAGAAGCCCGGGTGAAAAATTTACGCCTCGTTCTGAAAACGAGTGGCCATTAAAGCGAACCCAATGGACGTCGCTTTACTTAGAGCCACAGAAAATGACCTTTTCTCAGTTTCCATTAAAGCAAGAGGCTCAGATTCAGTACGACATGATGGGTGATGGCGTTACCTTTGCTTTTCCACCGCAAACCCAGGAGGTTGAGTTAACAGGGCCCATGGCTCTCAAAATATTCATTTCCTCTTCGACGATTGATGCAGATATTTTTGCTGTGGTGCGGGTGTTTGATCCTCAAGGCAAAGAGGTTTTATTTCATGGCGCCCTTGACCCCAAAACACCAATTGCACAGGGCTGGCTCAGGGCTTCACATCGAAAATTAGATAAGAAAAAAAGTTTGCCCTATCGGCCTTGGCATAGCCATGACGAGAAGCAACCATTGAAGCCAGGAGATATTTACGAATTGGATGTTGAAATTTGGCCCACATGCATTGTGGTGCCTAAGGGGTATAGACTTGCTTTGTCCATTCGCGGACGTGACTATGAGCATGACGATGCAGCTGCAGTTCTTTCGAACATGAAAAATCCGATGAAAGGGTGCGGCCCATTCACGCATGAAGATGAGCAAGACCGTCCGCCTGCAATTTTTGGAGGCAAGGTCACTCTGCATGCAGGACCCAAGCACAAAGCGAGGTTGTTAGTCCCTGTAATTCCCAAGATTAAGTAATTTTTTAGTAGGAGGCACTATGAAAACTAGTTCATTTAAAAAATGGGGATCCAGATTTGTAATTTTCATTTCAATTTTATTTATTGAAGTGGTGAATGCACAGACAGGTTCTTTTCCCAACAAGCCTATAAAAATCATTATTCCTTTTCCACCCGGAAATACGATGGACTTGATGGCGCGGCTCATTTCTCCAAAATTGTCAGAGCGGCTTGGGCAGCAAGTAATTGTTGAAAACCGTCCGGGTGCTAGCGGTATGCTGGGCCTTGATTTGGTCGCCAAATCAAACCCTGACGGTTACACCTTAGGTGCTGGGCAAGGAGGCAACCTTGTGGTGCTTCCTCATACAAGCAAGAATGTGCCCTACGACGCTCTGAAGGACTTCACGCCAATTGCCATTTCAACCACTAACTATCTTGTTGTAGTCGGTAGCACAGGTTCACCTTTCAAGTCGCTACCTGAAATGATTTCATGGGCTAAGGCTAACCCAGGCAAGTTAACGGTTGCTACCAATGGCGAGGGCGGATTTCCACACCTTATTTTTGAGCATCTGCGCATGATGGGTAATTTTTCTTTCAACCATATTCCTTACAAAGGTTCAGCGCAAATCGCTACCGACTTGATCGGCGGGCAAGTGCAAGCTGCGGTCGATGGAGTGACTGGGATGACCCCCCACATTAAATCTGGACGCATCAACCTCTTGGCAGTGACGAGCAAGAACAGAGCCCAACAATGGCCCGATGCGCCCGCCGCCTCTGAGGCTGTGCCAGGCTACGAGTCTGGTGGATGGTTTGGTTTTGTTGGCCCTGCGGGTATGCCGCGAGATGTCGTTATGCGGCTTAATGACGAAATAAACCGCGCGATGAAGAGTCCCGACGTTACAGATAAATTGATGGCCGCTGGCCTCAATATGGTATATGAATCTCCAGATTATTTTGGCGAAATTATTAAAAGTGATTTTGCCAAGTACGGCAAATTAGTAAGAGACATTGGCTTCAAGCCGAAGTAATTTATTTATATAACCATTAGGAATCTGAATGCGAACTGATTTAATCGTAGGATCACCGCCTAGGTATGAGCCTTTTGGCTGGCACCACTGGCCGGACCATTTTTTCATGTCCTATCAATTTCGCAGAGGCCTAGGCGAGACCCAAGAGGGCGGTGGTTCAGTCAGTGAGTGTTTTCAGGCAGCAAGCCGAATGATTCCAGGTGATTTGGACAGTTGGCATAACGAATGGATGGTTGTCGCTGACCGAAACGACAAGCGTGGTGATGCGGCAGAAAAAGAAGGCAACATCCGCACCGCGATGAACTGTTGGCTTCGTGCAGCTGATTATTTTCGTTCTGCTGAATTCTGGCTTGCCTCCGATGATCCCCGCCGCTTACCGACATTCACGCGTTGTGAAGCGGCTACCCAAAAATGGTTGCGTCACTTAAACCCTCCTGGCGAAGTAGTAGAAATACCTTACGAAGATGGTAAAACACTTCCGGCGTATTTCATCAAGTCGCCTGCTTACAAGAACAGTAGCGAAATACAGCCAGTGTTAATCTCTTTTGGAGGCCTCGATTCATTCAAAGACGAGCTTTGGTTTATGACTGGACGCGGCGCCGTGCAGCGAGGCATATCTGTACTTCTTGTTGATGGCCCTGGTCAGGGCGGGGCTCTAAGACGACAGGGCATCGTGTCACGATATGACTACGAAATTCCAGTGGGTCGCTGCATTGATTGGTTGGAAAAACGCGCTGACATCGATCCTAAACGTATCGCTGTCAGTGGTTCAAGCATGGGTGGTTATTACGCTGCTCGGGCAGGTTCTTGCGAGCACCGACTTGCGGCTTGTATCTCGCACGGCGCAATTTGGGACATAGAAAAACGTTTTGCTGACCGAGGCGAAGACCATGCGCTTGCTGGACACATGAAGTGGGTAATGGGTGCTAAAACGATGGCTGAGGCAGTAAAAATAGCCCGACCCTTCAAATTAGAGGGTGTGCTTGACAATATGCGTTGCCCTTACCTCGTGCTTCATGGCGGCCATGATGTGCTGGGCGTCGACACTGTTAAATTGGTACACGATTACGCCAAGGCGCGCGGAATCGACGTCACGCTCAAACTAACCGAAGCTGAGGAAACCGGCGCGGAGCACTGCCAACACGATAACCCTACCCTTGGACAAGAGATCATGATCGACTGGTTAACCAAAGTGTTTAAGATTGATCAAACCAAGCTCTCCTTTGTGCCAGGTTGAGTGTAATTTCCCAAAATTCCTAGACATCTTTATAGCGCAGCCTCAAGCCCCCGCTGAAGTTCTCACTGCGTCACAGGCGCTTAATCACGCCCAAACATAGCTTGGACATGGCCGCTTAAAGTCTCTACTTCTGCCTCCCTTGCAAAATGGGGGGATTACCCTAAGATTTCATTAAAGGCAGACTTCATTGTCTTTTTAGTTTCTTCAGCCATACCTTAGTTCACATGTAGGCTGTCGTGTACACGACGATAGTGTCCCCGTCACTTACACGCACCACCTTGCCCTTGATGACATCGGCATGGGCGCTGACCGCCAGCAGGGCAACGAGGATGATGCGAAAGAACATCCTCAGATGGATTTATCCGCCTACGGCTTCGGCTACACACTTCTTGACGTTGCTGTTCTTGGCGGCGCCGGCAAGTTTTCTCTCAGTAGCAGCTGCTTCACATTTTTCGGTGGCGTCTTTCTCACACTTTTTGAGAAAAGAATTCTTGGCTGCCCCTGCCAACTTCTTCTCTTGTGCTGCGGCATTACAGGTAGATGCAGGTGCTGGCGTCTGTGCAACCGCAGTGGTCGAAATGAAGAGGACGGCGAGGATTGCCGTCATCAGAACTGCTTGGGTTTTCATACTGGATTTCCTTAAAAAATCCATTCTGCACCTTTTCAAGGGAATGGCCTAAGCTAGAGATCCAGACCCCGCGCTGGGTTTTCTTTTGGCTGATTACTGGGCTGGATTGGTGCAAAACGATGTACTGGTGGCTACACAGTGGCTACACAGCAAAGCTATAAACAAAAAAGGTTAGTGCCTACTACAGCGCTAACCCTTTTATTTTCTGGTGCCGGAGAGAGGAATCGAACCCCCGACCTTCTCATTACGAATGAGCTGCTCTACCGACTGAGCTACTCCGGCCAGGGGGAAAATTATACCTTTGGGGTGTGGTACGAGGTCGCCAGTTCCACCTCGTTTTTCGAGCCCAGGATGACGCTGACGCGCTCATGCAGGGCGCAGGGCTGGATGTCCAGGATGCGCTGGTGGCCGTTGGTGGCTGCCCCGCCGGCCTGCTCGATCAGCCAGGCCATCGGGTTGGCTTCATACATCAATCGCAGCTTGCCCGGCTTGTTGGGTTCGCGCTTGTCCCACGGGTACATGAAGACGCCGCCGCGGGTCATGATGCGGTGCACGTCGGCCACCATGGAGGCGATCCAGCGCATGTTGAAGTCCTTGCCGCGTGGGCCGTCCTTGCCCTGCAGGCATTCGTTGATGTAGCGCTGCACCGGCTCGTCCCAGTGGCGCATATTGCTCATGTTGATGGCAAATTCTCGGGTGTCTTCCGGGATGCGGACATTTTCCTGGGTCAGCACGAAGGAGCCCTGCTCGCGGTCCAGGGTGAACATGGCCACACCATCACCCACGGTGAGCACCAGGGTGGTCTGCGGGCCATAGACGCAGTAACCGGCGGCCACCTGCTGGCGGCCCGGCTGCAGGAAGTCGCCCTCGTCCACGCCACGGTCATCTTCGGGCATGCGCAGCACGCTGAAGATGGTGCCAATGCTGACATTGACATCGATGTTGCTGGAGCCGTCCAGCGGGTCGAACATTAGCAGGTACTCGCCCTTGGGGTAACGGTTGGGCACCACATAGATGGCTTCCATCTCCTCCGAGGCCATGGCCGCCAGGTGGCCGCCCCATTCGTTGGCCTCGATCAGCACTTCGTTGGCAATGATGTCAAGCTTCTTTTGCACCTCGCCTTGCACGTTTTCGCTCTCGGCGCTGCCCAGAACGCCACCCAGCGCGCCCTTGTTGACCGCATGACTGATGCTTTTGCAGGCACGCGCCACCACCTCCAGTAGCAGGCGCAACTCGGCCGGGATGTGGCCGGCAACGCGTTGCTGTTCGACCAGGTAGCGGGACAGGGATATCTTGGAACTCATGGCTACTCCAAAGGGAACGTGCAGGCAGGCTATGGGCTGGCCTGCCAGGATGGTGTCAGGTCAGTCTGCCAGGGCACGGCTAACCACCTCGCGCACATCGTTGCTTAAATCAGATTTGGCGGCAACCCGGGCAATTGCTTCGCGGGCCGCGCTCTGGTAGGGCGGGGTGAGCTTGCGCCAGCGGTCCAGGGCACGCGCGAGTCGTGCAGCGACTTGGGGGTTGATGGCGTCGAGCTCCAGCACCCGATCGGCCCAGAA
>Ga0075471_10000456_pt1 | contig 24420 bp, 19 predicted proteins | sample DEB19_08_DNA_2_FD_74787 | JGI IMG/M metagenome (GOLD analysis project Ga0075471, IMG submission 74787) | Aqueous microbial communities from the Delaware River and Bay under freshwater to marine salinity gradient to study organic matter... | ecosystem: Environmental > Aquatic > Marine > Coastal ...
ACGGCGTCGAGCACGTCGTCGTGCGTGACGATCCCCACGAGCCGGTTCCGCTCGTCCACCACCGGGATCGCCAGGAAGTCGAAGCGGGCGAGCTTCTGCACCACTTGGTCGCTCGGCTCATCCAGCCGCACGCTGATGGGGTCGCGCTGCATGAGGTCGGAGACGAGGGCCGTCGGCCGGGCCAGGATCAGGTCCCGCAGCGACACGAAGCCCACCAGCCGGCGCTCGGCGTCGAGGACGTAGATGTAGTAGATCGACTCGCTGTTGGGCGCCTGCGACCGCAGCCGTGACACCGCCTCGCCCGCCGTGATGTCGGCGGGCAACGACGCGTATTCGGTCGTCATCAGGGCCCCGGCCGAGCCCTCGGGACAGGAGAGAAGCAAACGGATGTCGTGCCGCTCGGCCTTCGCCACCAGCGGCAGGATCTCCTCCACGAACTCCGGCTCGAGCTCGCGGAGCAGGTCGTCACGATTGTCGGCGGCCATCCACTCGATGAGCGGCCCGAGATGGGCCCGGTCGGCCGCCTTCAAAAGCTCCACCTGCCGCGGCATCGAGAAGTAGGGAAAAATCTCCGCCTGTCGCTCCACGGGCAGGCAGTCGAGCAGCTGCCAGAGCTCCCGGTCGTCGAGCCCCTCGGAAAACTCCGCCACGGTCGCCGGGTGGAGTTCCCGGGCCACCTCGCGGATGCCCTCGGCGTCGCCCTCGCCGAGCATGACGCGCAGTTCCGGGATCAGGATGGGATTGGCGGTGACCATGCGACGGCCGATGACGGCGGGATTCTGCGGGCGGGGCGGCGGCCACGGCTGGCGGGGGGCCTATACTGGCCCGAGCGCGCGGGACACCGACTCAAGTATGCCATGAACACATCGAGCGACGAACGCCGGTCTCGCGGAGCTTTTGGGCCTCTCGCACGGCTGTTCGTAGCCGCAGCCTGCGTGGCGGCGGCGTTGAGGGCGGGTGGAGCCGAGTGGACTGTGTCGGAGCCCACGGCCCCGGCTGGCCGCGGCCTCGAGCTTTTGCTCTCCCGCAGCTATCTGCCGCCAGACTTCGACCAGCAGGTCTTCGACGAGCTCTGGACGACCTGGGAGGAGCCGCTGCGGTCCCGTGCCGAGCGGGCGGACGTCGCCGAGCGCCGGGCGCTCACGATGGAGCGGTACGGGCTCACGCCGCATCCCGACGACCCTTCGCGGTCGATGCAATACGTCGTCGACGACAGGGGCAGCTGGACGATGAGCTGCCTCGCCTGCCACCAGGGGCAGGTTGCCGGCCGCGCAATCCCGGGCCTCCCGAACTCGTCGTACGCGCTCGAGACGCTCACGGAAGAGGTGCGTCTGGTGAAGGTGCGGCAGCGCAAGCCATTCGGCCACATGGACCTGGGCTCGCTGGTGCTGCCGCTCGGCACGACCAACGGCACCACCAACGCCGTCATGTTTGGCGTGGCGCTCATGCGGCACCGTGCTCCCGACCTGTCGATCGTCCAGCGGCCGCCGCGGTTCGACCTCGTCCACCACGACATGGACGCTCCGGCCTGGTGGCACTACGCCAAGCGCAGGAGCCTCTACGCCGACGGCTTCGCCCCCAAAGGGCATCGGATGCTCATGCAGTTCCTGCTCGTGAAGGAGAACGGCCCGGAGAAGTTCCACGCCTGGGAGGAGGAGTTTCGTGAGATCGAGCGATGGATCGGCTCGCTGCGGTCCCCGCGGTGGCCCTGGCCGGTCGACGCGGCGCTCGCCGAAAAGGGTCGGCCGCTCTTCGAGAGCCACTGCGGCTCCTGCCACGGCACATATGGCGACGCGGCAGCGTATCCGGATCGGGTCGTCGACATCGCCGAAGTCGGTACCGACCGCGTGCGTCTCGACGCGCTCACCGCGAAGGAGCGGGGCGACCTCAACTCGAGCTGGTTCGCCCATCTGGGCGCCGATGCCGCCGACGTGCGCGACCGCGAGGCGGCAACCGGCTACGTCGCCCCGCCGCTCGACGGCATCTGGGCCTCGGCACCCTACTTTCACAACGGCTCGGTGCCGACGCTCTGGCACGTCCTTCATCCCGCCGAGCGGCCCGCCGTCTGGAAGCGGTCGCCCACCGGCTACGACCAGTCGCGGGTGGGATTGGAGGTGGAGACCTGGAGCGAGCTGCCGAAGGGGCTCCCGTCCGCCGAGCGGCGGCGGCGGTTCGACACGTCGAAGCCGGGCAAGAGTGCCGCGGGTCACGAGTTCCCCGACGTCCTCGACGAGGAGGAAAAGACCGCGGTCCTCGAATACCTCAAGACGCTCTAGCTCTACCGTGGACAAAGCCCTCCATGGCCTTTGTCCACTCGGGCGACCGCGGGAAACGCCGAGGGTTTCCCGGGTCACCGGCGGCCGCATCCTGCGGCCGATCCGTGCTCTACCGTGGACAAAGCCCTCCATGGCCTTTGTCCACTCGGGCGACCGCGGGAAACGCCGAGGGTTTCCCGGGTCACCGGAGGCCGCATCCTGCGGCCGATCCGTGCTCTACCGTGGACAAAGCCCTCCATGGCCTTTGTCCACTCGGGCGACCGCGGGAAACGCCGAGGGTTTCCCGGGTCACCGGCGGCCGCATCCTGCGGCGGCAGGCGTCTGCACCAGTCTGCCAGCCCGCCCCACGGCATCGAAAACTTTTGCTACCGTAGTGTCGTCCACGCATCAGTCCACAGGGAGCGAGTCGATGACCCAGTACGAGCGTGCCCGGAGCGGCGAGACCACCCCCGAGATGAAGTTCGTCGCCCAGCGCGAGGACCTTCCCGAGGAGGTCATCCGGTCGGAGGTCGCCCGGGGCCGGATGGTGATCCCGGCCAACATCGTGCACCTCACGAAGCGGCTCGAGCCGATGGCCATCGGCATCGCCGCCCTCACGAAGATCAACGCCAACATCGGCAACTCGGCGGTGACCAGCGACGAGCAGACGGAGCTCGAGAAGCTCCACGTCGCCGTGCACCACGGCGCCGACACGGTGATGGACCTCTCGACCGGCAAGGACATCGACACGATTCGGCAGGCGATCATCGACGCCTCGCCGGTGCCGATCGGCACTGTGCCGATCTACCAGATGCTCGAGGAGCTCGGAGGCGACATCGACGACATGCGGCCGCAGCACTTCCTCGACATGTGCGAGAAGCAGGCCAGGCAGGGGGTCGACTACATGACCGTCCACGCCGGTCTGCTGCAGGAGCACCTGCCGCTGACGATGCGGCGGATCACCGGGATCGTGAGCCGCGGCGGGTCGCTGATCGCCCGCTGGATGATGACCCACCGCCAGCAAAACCCGCTCTACACGCACTTCGAGGACCTCTGCGACATCTTCCGGGAGTACGACGTCACCTGGAGCCTCGGCGACGGCCTGCGGCCGGGCTCGATCGCCGACGCCAGCGACGAGGCGCAGTTCGCGGAGCTGCACGTGCTCGGCGAGCTGACGCGTCGGGCCTGGAAGAAGGGCTGCCAGGTGATGGTGGAGGGGCCCGGCCACGTGCCGATGGACCAGATCGACATGAACGTGAAGCGGCAGATGGAAGAGTGCGACGAGGCTCCCTTCTATGTGCTCGGGCCGCTCGTCACCGACATCGCGCCGGGCTACGACCACATCACCAGCGCCATCGGCGCGGCCCTCGCCGGCTGGAGCGGCGCTGCGATGCTCTGCTACGTCACGCCGAAGGAGCACCTCGGGCTGCCCGACGCCGAAGACGTCAAGCAGGGGGTGATCGCCTACAAGATCGCGGCGCACGCGGCCGACCTGGCCCGGCACCGCAAGAATGCCCGGGTCCGAGACGACGCGCTCTCCCGCGCCCGGTTCAGCTTCGACTGGAACGAGCAGTTCCGGCTCGCGCTCGATCCGGAGACGGCCCGGAAGTACCACGACCAGACGCTGCCGCAGGACACCTTCAAGAGCGCACACTTCTGCAGCATGTGCGGCCCGAAATACTGCTCGATGAAGATCTCGCAGGAAATCCGCGAGATGGCCGCGGCCGACTCGGCGAGCGAGCCGGTCACGATCCAACTGCCGGGATGAGGGGACGGCGTGAGGTCAGCCCGCTGACCGCCGCAGCCAGAGGCCGGCGGCTGCCGTAGAGATGCCGCTCGAGAGCAGGTTGATCCCGATCAGCACGCCCAGGTAGACGCCCGCCTGGGCGGCCGGGCTCGTCAGGAGGATGACGCCGAGCACCGCCGTCAGGATGCCGTCGAAGAGGATCCAGCCCCGTGGAAACTCGCCCGGAACCGAGAACGCCGCCGCCAGCTTCGCCAATGCCTCCAGGAGGATCACGATCCCCAGGAACGTCGCCAGTGCATGGATGCCCTCGACGGGAATCGCCAGCATCGCCACGCCCGCCACTATCGAGAGCGCCCCGCAGACGAGTACGAGCCAGAAGCCGCGCCAGGTCCAGGTGCCCGCCGCCGCCCCCAGCTGCGAGAGGCCGGCGGCGACGAGCGTGCCGCCGCAGAGGTAGTCGATGACGGTGGACGCAGCCCAGGGCGCGGCGATCGCCAGGATGCCGAGTGCCGCGAGCACGCCGCCGAGGCCGAGACACCATGTGGCGACCCGCGGCATGAGGTCCACCTCGCGCAGTTCGACGCCGTCTGTCATGCCGGCCTCTCCTTCTTGCTTGGGTGGGCGGGGCCCGCATCACGGCACGCCTACTTTCGCGCCCAACCCGTGCCGTCGGGCCGGTCCTCGAGCACGATGCCGGCCTCGGTGAGTTTGTTCCGCACGAGGTCGGCCGTGGCAAAGTCCTTTGCCCCGCGGGCCCGGGCCCGGATCTCGATGACGAGTTCCATGAGCTTCGCGACGAGCCCCTCGTCGGCGCCGCCCGACTTCGCCTGCGGAGCCTTGAGGAAGAGCCCGAGCGTGCCGGTCAATTCCCGGAGCACGAGCATCATGGCGTCGAACGTGGCCAGCGACTCCGGCGCCGGCTTCCTCTCGAGCCCCTGCTGGTCGACGAACTTGTTGGCCACGCGGACGAAATCGAAGAGCGTGGCGATCGCGATCGCCGTATTGAAGTCGTCGTCCATGGCCGCGAGGAATTTCTCGCGAAGCGGCGGCACGTCCGTCCCCGCGGCCGCGACCGCCGCGTCGCCCGCCCGCCGGTCGCGGCAGGGGAGGGCGTAGAAGGATTTCCCGGCGATCCGCTCGTAGCGGGCGAACAGCCGCTCGAACGCCTCCATCGCCCGGGCACTCTCCCCGAGCGGCTCCTCGCCGAAGTGGATTGGGCTGCGGTAGTGGGTGGAGAGGAGCAGCACGCGGATCGCCTCCGGACGGTGCCGGGACAAGAGCGTCTTGAACGGCTCGGCGCCGGTCGACTTGCTGATCTTGGTCGCGGCCTGACTGGCCGCGTCGGCGGCGGCGTCGGGAGCGTCGCCAGCCGCCCGCGGCCGACCGCCCACCTTGCCCGCAGCGCCGGCCGCCTGCATGAGGCCGTTGTGCATCCAGAAGGTGGCCATCGGGCAGTCGTGCAGCGACTCGCTCTGGGCGATCTCGTTCTCGTGGTGGGGGAAGACGAGGTCGAGACCGCCGCCGTGGATGTCGAAGTGCGGCCCGAGGATCGCCTTGCTCATCGCCGAGCACTCGATATGCCAGCCCGGCCGGCCAGGCCCCCAGGGACTCTCCCACGACGGCTCGCCCGCCTTCGCCTTTTTCCAGAGCGCGAAGTCGGCCGCGGAACGCTTCCGCTCCGCCGTGGAGCCGCCCTCGCCCTGCATCGCCTCGACCGAACGGTTGGTGAGCTTGCCGTAGTCGGTATCCCGGGTGACGTCGAAGTAGACGTCGCCGTCGCTTGCATACGCGCAGCCCTTCGCGATCAGTCCCTCGATAAACGCGATGATCGTGCCGATGTGGTCGGTGGCCTTGGGCATCTCGTCGATGCTCTCGACCCCGAGCACGGCCAGGTTCTCCAGATAGTCCGCCGTCATCTCCGCGGCGAGCTTCGCCATCGTCGTGCCGCGGGCGGCGCTCTCGGCGATGATCTTGTCGTCGACGTCGGTGATGTTGACGACCCAGGTCACCGTCCAGCCGCAGTATTCGAGGTACCGCTTCACTGTGTCGAAGATAACCGGGCCGACCATGTGGCCGATGTGGCTCGGCTTGTAGACCGTCGGCCCGCAGAGATACATCCCCACGTGGCCGGGCTTCACGGTGACCAGCGGCGTCTTCTTCTTCGTGAGCGTGCTGTAGACCTCGATCGTCGGCAGGCCCGTGGCCCCGCTCGTCGCCGCCTTCTTCGCTTGGGTCGTCGTCATCGCACTCGCTTCGCTCCTCTCGTCGGTCCCGTCCGGTCAGCCTGCCGCCGATCGCTCCAAGAGCACCACGCACTCCGCCGCGATCGCCTGCTCCTCACCCACCGGGCCGACGCCTTCGCCGGTCTTGGCCTTGAGCCAGATGGCCGCCTCGTCGATGCCGAGAATCGCGGCGATCCGGCCGCGGATCCGGGGCCGGTGCGGCAGGATTTTGGGCCGCTGGGCGAAGATCACGCAATCCAGGTTCACGACCCGATAGCCGGCGGCGGCCACGCGGTCGGCCGCGGCCCGCAGCATCTCCGCAGAATCCCGCCCCTTGTTGGCCGGATCGGTGTCGGGGAAGAGTTCGCCGATGTCGCCGCAGGCCGCAGCCCCGAGCAGGGCGTCGGTGATCGCGTGCAGGAGCACGTCGGCGTCGCTGTGGCCGAGGGCCTGCCGGTCATGGGGGATCGTCACGCCGCCGAGCACGAGCCCGGCGCCCGGCCCGAGCCGGTGCGTGTCGTGGCCCAGGCCGATGCGATAGGTCGAAGGTGAGGACATGCCCGAAGCGGCTCCGCGGGGACGGCAAGGTTTTCGCCTATACTTTCCGCATGCACAACTCCAATCGGCGCGGCACCGGCGACGGCTCCGCCGTGATCGAGGTCGACGGGCTGGCCAAGGAATACCGCGTCTACGACAAGCCCGAGGGGCTGCTGGCGAGCGTGCGGGGTCTCTTTCACCGCACGAGCCGGCTGGTCGAGGCGCTCCGAGACGTGAGCCTCTCGGTCGACCGCGGGGAGTTCGTGGCTCTGCTGGGCCCCAACGGCGCCGGTAAGACCACGTTCCTCAAGCTGCTCTCCGGGATCATCACCCCCACCCGTGGCACCGCACGGGTGCTCGGCCACGTGCCCTGGGAGCGGGCCGACGACTTCCGCCGAAGGTTCGCGCTCGTCATGGGCCAGCGCAACCAGCTCTGGTGGGACCTGCCCGCCGCGGAGAGCTTCCGGCTCCACAAGGAGATCTACCGTATCGACCCCGCCCGTTTCGACCGCACCCGCGACGAGTTGGTCGACCTGCTCGGCGTCCGCCGCCTCGTTCTCCAGCCGGTCCGCGAGCTCTCACTCGGCGAGCGGATGAAGCTGGAGCTGGTGGCGGCACTCTTGCACGAGCCGGAGGTGCTCTTTCTCGACGAGCCGACGATCGGCCTCGATGTCGTCGCACAGCACACGATCCACGACTTCCTGCGCGAGGTGCGGTCGCGGCGGCGGATGACGGTGATCCTCACGACGCACTACATGAAGGACGTGGCCGCGCTCTGCGAGCGGGTGGTCGTGATCACGCACGGCAGCATCCTGCACGACGGGCCGCTCGAAGAGATCGTCGACCGGTTCACGACCCACAAGATCGTCACGCTTGACCTCGACGCGACGCCGTCCCTCGGCCGCATCGAGCGGTTCGGCTTTCCCTGCGAGGTCGACGGGCCGCGGGTGACGCTGCGGATCGACCGCACACGGATCGCCGACGTGCTGCCCGAGATCCTTCGCAGCGAGGGGGTTCGCGACGTCTCGGTCGAGGACGTGCCGCTGGAGGAGATCGTGGCGGAACTGTTTCGGGCCGCCGCGCCTCCCGAACCGGCGGGGGCGGCCCGATGAACCTCTCCGCGCCGCTCGACACCGCCACCCCGACCCCGGGCCGCGGGGTGCCGTTCGCCGGGCTGCGGGCCTGGTGGACGATGCTCGTCATCTGTTTGGAGGAGCGGCTCGCCTACCGGGGCGACTTCGTGCTCGGCACGCTGATGCGATTCCTGCCGATCGTGACGCAGGTCTTCCTCTGGACAGCGGTGTTCAACGCCACGAGCCGCCCCGACATCGCCGGCTACTCTCGGAATGACATCGTCGCCTACTACCTGCTGACGATGGTGACCCGGGCCTTCTCCAGCATGCCCGGCCTCTCCGGCGGCATCGCACGCAGCGTCCGTGACGGCTCGATCAAGAAATACCTGGTGCAGCCGGTCGATTACATCGGCAGCCTGCTGGCGGCCAGGATCGCGCACAAGCTCGTGTATTACGCCATCGCCCTGCTCCCCTTCGCCGGCGTCTTCTTCCTCTGCCGCGGCTACTTCCCGTCGCCGCCCGACGCCGTCACGATCGCCGCGTACATGCTGTCGCTCGTGCTCTCGTTCCTGCTCGGCTTCTTCATGGAGGCCACGCTCGGCATGCTCGGCTTCTGGTTCCTGGAGGTGTCGAGCATCATCTTCGCCTACATGCTCGTGCAGTACCTGCTCTCCGGCCATATGTTCCCGATCGACATGCTGGCCGGCATCCCCACCGGTATTCCGGGCACGACGGCGGCCGACATCGTCCGTTGGCTGCCCTTCGAGTACACGGCCTACTTCCCGGCGGCCGTCTGGCTGGGCAAGATCCGCGGCGCCGACCTGGCCCGCGACCTGGCGATCGAGGCCGGCTGGGTGGTCGTCATGGCGATCGCCTGCCGGATCGCCTGGTGGCGCGGCACCAGGCGCTACAGCGCCTTCGGAGGCTGACGACGACGGTGCTCCGCTACCTCTCCATCTTCGCGACGTTCGCGCGGGCATGCCTCGTCCGCGACATGACGTTTCGCGCCAACTTCCTGCTCGAGTGCGTGACGAGCCTCGGGTGGATGTCGATGAACCTGGCCTTCTACCTGCTGATCTTCACGTTCACGCCGGAGATCGGCCGGAACACGGGCTGGTCGCGGGAGCCATTCTTCGCCTTCGTGGCCACGGGGCTCATCATCAACTCGATCGTGCAGGCGCTCTTCATGCCGAGCGCCGAGGAGCTGACCGAGATGGTCCGCACCGGCGGCCTCGACGCCGTCCTCGTACAGCCGCTCGACGCGCAGTTCCTCCTCTCCATGCACCGCGTCGACTTTTCGTCGTTCGCCAACGGCCTCGTGGGCGTGGGCCTGCTCGGCTGGGCGGTCTCCCGCATGGAACATGCCCCGTCAGCGGCCGCCTGGCTGCTCTATCCGCTGCTCGTCCTCTGCGGCGTGGCGATCCTCTACAGCCTGGTGATCGCGCTGGCCGCCGCCACGATCTTCCTCGGCCGCAACCAGAGCCTCTACGACTTCTGGTTCTATCTGACGAACTTCTCCCGCTACCCCGCCGAGATCTACGCCGGCCCCTGGGGCGGCCCGCTTCGCACGCTCTGCACGTTCGTGATCCCGATCCTGCTGGTGGTGAACGTGCCCGCCCGCGTGCTCGCTCAGCCGCTGGCTGGAGAGTCGTGGCGGCTCGTGCCGGCGGCGATCATCGCCGCCGCGACGGCGCTCGTGGTCTCGCGAGTCGTGTTCCAGGCTGCCCTGGCGAGATACCGCAGCGCCTCGAGCTAGTGTCTCTTCCGGGCGAGTCGTGCGTACGACAAGTGCGCCCGCACCTGATCACGGGAGGGGGTGCCCGTGCCCTCGAGCGGGCTGTGGAAGCAAGCGCAGCCAGGATTGCGGAGCGCCGCTTCCACCGCAGTGAGCCGAGGCCTGGAGGGCCGAGGCGAACGTCCGACGAGAGGGCATGGGCACCCCCGGCCCAAAGTCCTGAAAATCCGAAAAGTCCGACACGACGGCTCCGCCACGGCCGCCGGCGGCGAACCCGCCGATGCCGTATCCGTACGAATTGCCACCGGTACAATCCGTCGAAGCGCTTCCACATCCGGCTCCGTCGTCGAGGCTCCGCGCCGCATGCTCCACTCCCTGCTCGCCTGGATGCGGCTGCTGCGACTCCCCAACCATGCCACTGCCGTGGCCGACGTGCTGGCAGGATACCTGATCGCGTCGCAGGCGACCCAACTCGATTGGCCGGCGCCGGCCCTCTGGTGGGCGATCCTCGCATCGCTCGGGTTCTACGGGGCGGGCATGGTGCTCAACGACGTGATCGACGTCGAGATCGACCGCGAGGAGCGGCCCGGCCGGCCGCTGCCGAGCGGTCGTGTCGGCCTGCGGTCGGCGGTGACGGCGGTCAACCTGCTCTTCAGCCTCGGGGCGCTGGCCGCCTGCACGACCGCGGTCGTCGCCCGATCGCCGTGGCCGGCGCTTGTCGGCGGGGCGATCACGGCGGCCGTCTGGCTCTACAACCGGCACGCCAAGTTCACCGGGCTGGGGCCGGCCGTGATGGGAAGCTGCCGCGGGCTCAACTGGCTGCTCGGCATGACCGCCGCCGGCGTCGCCTTGCCGCCGCACCTCTGGCTCTTGCCGGTGGGCATGGGCGTCTACGTGATGGGGATCACGGTCTACGCCCGCGACGAGGCCGGGCAGAGCCGCACGGCCGCGCTCGCGGCCGGTGCGGTGATCATGCTCGCAGGTTTGGCTACCGCGGGGCTCGAGCCGTGGCTGGCCGCCCGCGCTGGCCACGCCGGCGCGTGGCTCGTCGGCTCGCGGCTCTCGTCCTGGCTCGTGCTCTGGGGCATGCTCGTCACCGCGATCCTGCTGCGAGCGATCCTTGGCATCGCCGAGCCGACGAGCGGCCGCGTGCAGCAGGCGGTGGGCAACGCGATCATGTCGATCATCACGCTCGACGCCGTCCTCGTGCTGGCCACCTGCGGCGAGCCCTGGGCGGTCGTCGTGCTCATGCTGCTCGCGCCGTTCCTGCTCGGCCGCCGGCTCGTGAGCCCCACCTGACCACTTCCCGCGCAACCCTCCAGCACCGCCATGCTTCTCGGCTTTTCGACCAACGGCATCGGCGACGTGCCGCCGCTCGACGCGCTGCCGGTGCTTCGCGATCTCGGCTACCGATCGCTGGCCATCACGCTCGACCACCACACGATCGATCCCTTCGCCGCCGATCTCGCCGGCAGCGTCGACCGCTGGCGGGCCGCGCTCGACGCCGCCGGGCTGGCCCGCGTGATAGAAACCGGCGGCCGCCACCTGCTCGACCCGCTCGTCAAGCACGAACCCACGCTCGTGTCGGCGGACCGCGCCGGCCGCGGGCGGCGGACCGACTTTCTGCGGCGGGCCGTCGACGTGGCGGCCGACCTCGGGGCCGACTGCGTCTCGCTCTGGTCTGGCGTCGTGCACGACGCGGCCGACGAGGCGTCGATCTGGAGCCGACTCGTGGACGGCCTGAGTCCGGTGCTCGACCATGCCGCCCGCCGGAGTGTCGCGGTGGGTTTCGAGCCGGAGCCGGGAATGTTCGTCGACACGCTGGCCGGCTACGGCCGGCTGCTCGAGCGGCTCGGCCGGCCGGAGCACCTGCGGCTCACGGCCGACGTCGGCCACCTCGAGTGCATGGGCGAGCGGCCGCCGGCCGCCGTGCTTCGCCCCTGGCTCGACCGCCTCGTCAACGTGCACGTCGACGACATGCTCGCCTGCCGGCACGAGCACCTGCCGCTCGGCACGGGCGACGTCGATTTTTCGGCGGTCGTGGATGTCCTCGCAGCCGGAGGCTACCGCGGCGGCCTGCACGTCGAACTGCCGCGGCAGTCGCACCGCTGGATCCAGACCGCCCGCGAATCCGCCGTATTCCTCCAACCGCTGCTCTCCGGGAGGCAACCCGCATGACCACCGCACCGATCCCTCACGTGCTCCTCCTGTCGATTCCGGGGCTGCGTCGCGAAGACCTGCCGCGGCTGCCGTTCCTGGAGTCGCTCGCGGCCGGCGGCGGCTGCGTGCCTCTGGCACCCTGCTTCCCCGCGGTCACCTGCCCGGTGCAGGCCACGCTCACGACCGGCGTGCCCCCGGCCGTCCACGGCATCGTGGCCAACGGCGTCTACGACCGGGCCGCGCACCGGCTGGAGATGTGGATCAGCCCCGACTCGGTGCACCGCCACCCGCGGCTTTGGGACCAGCTCAAGTCGGCCCGGCCTGAACTGCGAACGGCCGCCTGGTTCTTGCTGCAGTCGAAGCATGCCACGGCCGACCTCGTCTGCCTGCCGGCGCCGAAGCACAACCCCGACGGCACCGAAACGATGTGGTGCCACACCCGGCCCGAGCGGCTCTATGCGTCGCTGCGGCAGTCGCTCGGCGATTTTCCGCTGCACAAGTTCTGGGGCCCGATCGCTGGGATCGAGTCATCTCGCTGGATCGCGCAAAGCTTTTTGGAGGCGGCGCGGCCGGCGCCGCCCCACTTCGCCGTGGTCTACCTGCCGCACCTCGACTACGCCGCCCAGCGGACCGGGCCCGACAGCCCGCCGGCGCTGGCCGCCTGCGGCGAACTCGACGCCGAGATCGCTCGTCTCGTCGACGGCCTCGGGGCGATGGTGGGCCGCGACCGGCTCACGGTGCTCGTGGCGGGCGAGTACCGGATCCGGCCGGTGTCGCACACGCTCTTCCCCAACCGGGTGCTCCGCGAGGCGGGCCTGCTCGCTGTGACGGGCACGCCCGACGGGGAACTGCTCGACATGGAGCGGAGCCGGGCGTGGGCTTTGGCCGACCATCAGGTGAGCCACATCTACCTGCGGGATGGGAGCGACCCGGGTCTCGTGGCGGAGGTCGCGGCACTGTTTCGGGGCAGGGCGGGGGTGCAGCGGGTGCTCGCCGGCGCCGACCTCGTCGCGGCTGGCATCGCAGCGCCGCCGCTGGACGGGGCGGACCGCTGCGGTGACCTGGTCATCGAGAGCACGTCCGACAGCTGGCAGGCCTATCCCTACTGGCTCGACGACGCTGTCGCACCGGCCTTTGCCCGCACGGTCGACATCCACCGCAAGCCGGGCTACGACCCAGTGGAGCTCCACATCGACCGTTCGAAGCTCCCGGCCGTGAGCATCCCGCTCGACACGTCGCTCGTGAAGGGCTCGCACGGCGGCATCGACGACGCCGATCCCCGCGAGACGATCTTCATCGCCTCCCGTCCCGGCATCGCAGATCGCCCGCTGGCCATGCACGAGATCGCGGGAATCGTGAAGCGGATCTTCGGCGTCTGACTCGTGGCGGCGACGGCTCACCCGCGATGGGCCACAAGCGATCGACGAGGGCGAGGGAAGTCGCTGGGGTTACCGCATCACCCCCGCCTGCCAGCGAGACGACGTTGATCGAACCACGGCCGGCGGCGGGCAAGTCGACGTGGGGCGTCGAGGGATCGCAGACGGTGGCTGTCATCGCCGAGCAATGGATGATTCCGCGATGGGTCGGGTCGCCAGACGCGCCGTTGGCCACCGCGAGCCGCGACGCAGGAGCGCATCTCACACCCAGTCGGGCGGCGGCTCGATCGCGTCGCCCGGGCGATGGCCGCAATCCTTGCGGCCCGATCCGGCCAGACGGCTCGTGGCCCGCACCGTCATGTCGCCGTCACAGGCCACCTGGCAGGCGAGCCGCAGGCCCTGCTGGCCGGCCAGCCCCTTGGCGGCGAGCACGTCCTTCTCGGCCTTCGTCATCCGGGCAGGCTCACCGGCGACGAACTCCACGCGGCAGGTGGTGCACCGCGCCACGCCGCCGCACGCGTGCAGTTGATCGATGCCGCACTCGTCGACGAGCGCGTTGACCAGCCGCTTGCCCGCCGGCACCTCGAACGTCCCGACGCCCTCGACCGTGAGTTTTGGCATCCGCTGCTCCAGTGCTTGAAAAACAATGATCTCGTGACCGCAGACAGTCTTTGTGACGACCCCGTGTCCAGAATGGATTCCGGCAGGCTCCCCCGATGCTTCAGGTCTTGGCCGGGGTGGCCGGCACCGGCGTCACGGCTGCCGGCTGCTTCACCGGCTGGGGCTTGGGGGCCGGCTTCGCCGGCTTGTCGTCGAGATTCGCGGCGAGATCGTCCGTCGTCACCGCCGAGACCACGCCCTCCGCCGGCACGTCGAGCCCGGCGGTCCAGACCAACGCGTTGAGCACGAGCCGGCGGAAATCGTCGTTGGACCAGTTGCGGTGGAAGTGGGCCCCGGTGCAGCCGAAGCCGCGGCCGCCGTCGGGCCGCTCGTACGCCCAGGCCAGCACCTCGCGGCTGCCCTTGCCGGCGCGAACGGCTGGATTGTTGCTGTGCGGGCCGTCGGGCCGCTCCCGCGTGTTGTCGGGCGGCACTGCCGACAGGATCGCCGTGACACCGTGCATCGGCTCGCGAAACCGCATGTGGTAGTACCACTCGTCGTTCGTCTCGAACGGCTTCACGCCCCGCACGATCGGGTGCCCCTGGGCGAGCTCGGTCTTCGCGAGCGTCCAGTGCGGGTTGACCGACCAGTGCGGCTCGAAGTAGCCGCCCATCCAGTTGAGGAACTCCGGCCCACCCTTCTCCTTGGGCACCTCGACCGCGTAGTGCAGGCAGGCCACGCCCACGCCTCGCTTCGCCAGCGCGTCGACCTGGGCCAGCCGGCTGCTCTGCAGCACCGGGTGGCCGGCGCCACCGTCGGCGAAGAAGAAGATGGCGTCGGCGTTGTCGAACGCGGTCGGATCGGTCGGCCAGCCGCCGGTGTGCGTGGCGGTCACCAGCTTCGGCCCGCCGGCCGTGGCGGCTGCGTCGAGACACTTCTCGAGGAGCATGCAGCCGGCGCGAAACTCGTGGTCGCCCGGCCCATGGCTCGGCCTGCCCGCGACCAGCACGACCTTCTTGCGGCCGTCGGCCAGACGCGTCCGCTTGAGGCGGATGTCCTTGAACTCCACCTTCATCGGCGGCCCCTGATGGAGCTGCAGGGCGAGGATCCCCTCCGCGGCCCGCTTGCCCTCCTGCTCGTCGACGGTCTCCGACATCAATTGCCCGTTGATGAAGTGCTGCAGCTTCGGCCCCTTGGCCACGATCCGGTACTGATTCCACTCCCCCTGTTTGATCGCCTTCTGCAGATCCTCGGTCTTGCCGATCGGCTCGCCCATGGACTTCGTGCCGTCGGCGGCGATGGTCACCCGTTCGCCCCGCTTGGCGAGGATGCCGCGGCCCTTCTCCTCGTAGAGGATGCCCGAGTACGTGGTGCCGGCCTCGAAGTCACCCTGGTAGCCGCCCACGACCGAGTCGCCGAGGTCCTTGCTGCGGTACTGGATGCCGCTGTTTCCTCCGGTGATGCGGTAGGAAAGCGTGAGCTCGAAGTCGTCGACCGTCCCCTGCCGCCAGATGAGAAAAGTGTTGCCCTTGGTGGGCTTCTCCGCCGTCGTCTCACCGACGATGGTGCCGTCCTTCACCGACCAGAACTCCGGCTTGCCCTCCCAGCCATCGAGGGATGAGCCGTTGAAGATCGGCGAAAAGCCGGCATCAGCGACGACCGAAGAGGCGGGCGGCGGCACGGCCTTCACGGGAGCCTTCACGGGAGCTTGCACGGGAGCAGGTGGCACTACCGCAGATTCCTCCACGGCGGCAGCGATCGGCACCGCCGGCGCACACGGGGCAGGAGGGCAGCGTCTGCTTTTCCCAAACCAAGGACGACGTTGCGAAAACGGCCCTGCCGCCACAGGCTCGAGAAGCCAGGCGACGAGAAGCAGCGTTACGGCCATTTCAGTCGTACGGCGTGACGCTGTGGCCAACGGTCTGAACGATCCGCGACAACGCATGGTCATGTGCACGAGCCTCCACTGGAACAAGTACTGGTCGAGAACGAGCAGGCAAGGAAACCCAGCCGACGCCGGCCGGCACTCTAGAACGCATCCGACTGTGGTGTAGCACCGGCTCGGGGGCGGCAAAAGTCTCCTCGCTGTGGCCGCAGCGGCTACACGCTCGTCGAGCGTTCGCCGACCCCCTCGCCTCCCTTTTCCAAAACTCCGAGTCGTCGCTACAGCAGAACCAGATCCGCCCTAGCATCACGAAGATGCAGCACGGACGCCACCATCGGCACGACGGCCACGGCAAAAGCCTGCAGAAATTACGGAACGGGGGCCGCGGGAGCAGAGCCCCCGGGGCCACGACGAGGCATCAGTATGCCAGGTTTTCCGTCCGGGCAGGAGCGGCCCGTTGATCGGCCGGTACGGGCAGCCGGTTGGCACCGACGGCGTCGAGCTGCAGGCCCATCATGTCGAGGAAGGGCTCCAGGGCCACCACCTTGATTCCCAGCCGCTTGGCCTCCGCGATCTGCCGCAGCCGGCCCTCCTTCTCCTTCTCGCTCACCGGCTTCCGCAGCGACTGGCGCTCCGGATCGATGCCCTTGAGCTTCGGAATCCCGCCGTCCACGACGAGCGTCGTGGCGGGAGAGACGGTCGTTTCGACCGTGCCGCCGATCCGCTCCACGATCCGCTTGAACCGCTCGGCATCGGCCGCCGCATCCCCGCCGAACTGCGGCACGCCGACGAGCACGACCTCCAGCGCCGAGCCGGGCGTCCAGAGGCTCGTGGCGACGGCGTCGCCCGGCAGGATCGGATCGCGGGTCGTGTCTTTGCGCACGCGGGCCCGCACCAGCGAGCCTCCCTCGACGGCCACGACCTCGACGACTCCCTTCCGCGAGTTCAGCTGCGGCTGCGGATCGGAAGGGTCGTACACGTTGAAGATCAGGCCGGTGCGGATCCCGGTCGTCGAACCGACGGAAATCAGCACCGTGCGGTCGAGTTCATTCACGGAGAGAACGCGGCCGTCGAACCCGTCGACGCGGTCGTCCTTCGGCGTCGCGGCCAGCACCGTGTTCTGTAGGGCGGAATCCGCCACGCGCAGCTGGGCGACGACCTGGTTGAGGCGGGCGATCGCCTTGTCCTTCTCGCGCATCTCGTCGAGAAGCAGCGTGACGCGGCGTTCATCGCGGCCGCCTTCGGCGGCGTCTTTCTCCTTGCCCGCGTCGTCGGCGTCGGCCGGCCAGCGCTTGCGTCGCTCCACGGAGACGTACTGATAGCCCTTCGCAATCTCCTCGCCCAGCAGCTTCAGCCGCTTCGACTCGGCGTCAGCCGCCTCCCGCTCCGCGATCAGCTTGTTCTTCTGCTCCGTGCTCTCCTGCTCGTAGGCGTCGTACTTCTTGCGCAGATCGTCCAGCTCCGACTGCGACATCTTCTTGTCGGCCTGCAGCTGCTGGATTTCCTTGTCCTTTTCTTCGGCGAGCTTCTTCTTTTCCGCGTCGTACTGGTCCTTCTGCGCCGCCAGCGCCGCCATTTCCTTGTTTTTGTCCTTGACCGACGACGTGAGCCACTCCACGGCCTTCACGTACGTCGGCTCGTCCAGAAACTTTCCGAAGACGTCGTCGATCTGGTCCTTCTTCTGCCGGTGAATCTCCTCGATGCCTGCCTCTTCCGGCAGGCCGAGCACCTCGCGCACCAGGCTCGCGCGATAGCGATCTGCGTCGAGCGCCTTCGTGGTGGCGTCGTTGCGTTCCTTCTGGGCCGCGTCGACGAGAAGCTGGTTCTCCGCGGACTTCTTGAAGAACATGTACGTCGAGATCGCCAGCCCGAAGGTGAGGATCACGAAGATGATCAGCGCGATGCTGAGCGACTGGACCGTGTTCGCGTTCTTCGCAGCCATCCGCCCCCCCTCACTCGCCAGGACCGGGAACTCCCCCGGCAGCCTGCAGCGCACCGCCGCGAGTCAACATCGTCGCCGCAAACCACGGCGGTCCACGACCACCCGATTATACCGGTCAGGCTGGGAATGACGGGCCGGCGGCGATTTCGGACCAGGCGACTCGACGGCCGTTGTCGCAGGCCATCCGCCCCATGATCGCCGTGGCGGTGCTTCGACACATGGCATGCCCCTCGTGGACCGGTCGGCCCGTGAGAATTCCTCGCACCAACGCCCGCATGGCATTGCGGTGCCGGCCCGGGCCACCTGGCCGCGCCGCCAGAGGCATCCCGCCGACGATCGCCTCGATCAGGTCTGCGGTGCCGGAAGCCCCGACCACGAACTCTTCCACGCGGTCGCAGGGCCGCTCGCGACGCTCGAGCATCGCCTCGAGGGTCGAGCCGTCCGCGAACCGGTAGCAGGCCGCCGTGCCGGCCGGACAGTCGCCCGACGGCACAGGGTCCCCGACGCCGCGAACAGACACGAGCGGCTCGGCTACCACGGGCTCCGCATCGCCGAGGATCCACAGCGCCCTGTCGATCGCCTCGACGTGATGCTCGACGAAGTGCCCCCCGGAGAGTGCCGCACGTGATATCCAGTTACGGTGCCGTGTGGCCTCCGCCGAGTCTCCGGGCCGCGGCGGCTGCCGCCACGGCAGGCCGATTGCCGCATGGGCGTGCAGGGCCAGCGGCCTGCCGATCGCTCCGCCCTGGATGCGCGCGACCAGTTCGCGCATCGCCACGTCGTGGCGAAAGCAGAATCCGGACACCAGCGCCAGCCCCATGGCACGGCTCCTCGACGCGGCGGCCGCCGCCCGCAGCACGCCCGTCACGTCCACGGCCACCGGCTTCTCGCAATAGACGTGACAGCCGGCGGCAACCGCCGCCTCGAGGTGCTGCGGCCGCGCGTGCGGGGGTGTCGCCAGCACGACGACGTCGACGCCGCTGTCGATCACGTCGCGAAACGCGAGTTCGCCGACGAACCGTCGCGCCGGCGGGCAGTCGAACTGGGGCCCGATGCCGCGGGCGAGCAGGTCCGCGGACGCGGCGAGCTGATCGGAAAACAGGTCGCCCAGTGCCACGATCCGCACCGCGGCGTCGGCAGCCGCAGCCTGCAACGCGGCGCCGGTGCCGCGGCCTCCGCAGCCCACGAGCCCCACCCGCAGCCGCTGCTCCCCGCCGGCGAACACGCCCGCCACCGGCAGCGCGGACGCCGCCAGTGCGGCGGCGAGAAACGTGCGTCGCGACGCCACGTCGGCGCCAGAAGCGATCGCGACACCGGCAGCCTCCGAGAGCGGGGGGCGCGGGCGGGCAGGACGGCGGGCGGCGGCAAGCGTGCTCATGGGCTGGTCTCCGTGGCGGCGTGGTGGGGCTCCGGCCCCGCGGAGCGATACTCTACGGCGTCGTTCGTCGACGACGCAAACGCTCCGATCACCGCGCCGACGGCCGCAGCCTGGTGAGGGAGCGGAGCAAGGGCTCCTCGAGCGACTCGGGAGCGGCTCCGAACGCCTCCGTGAAGTCACGAAGCCGCACTTCCGCCGAATCCTCGGCGAGCGGCTCCTTGCGGGCAATCGTCTTGAGGTAGCCCACGAACGCGTCCTTGCGGGTCTGCATGAGGAAGAACGTGAGCGCCCAGGCCCGGGCGTAGGCGTCGAGCGCCCCCTCGGCATCCCGGAACGCCTCGTCGTCGAGCACGATCCGGCGCAGCGACCCCGCCTCCTGTCGGGCGAGAAACCGCTCCAGCCGCGGCTTGTTGACGCTGCCGATTCCCTTCCAGCCGCGCTGGCTCCCGAGATCGGGCGTCTCGAAGTACGTCGCCACACCCTCGCTCACCCAGAGCGGGACAGGCGCCAGGCGACGATGCAGCCCGCCATTGAAGGCCATCTGGTGCGTGGCCTCGTGAACGAGCGTCGCGACGAGGCTGGACGCCTCCGGGCTGGCCAGGATGTCGAGCCCGGCCCGCGCCGCGGATTGGCCTGCCGGCCGCATGAGCGTGGCGCTGCCGGTCAGGTCGTACGTGGTCACGCGATTGCTCATCAGGTTGTAATAGCCGACGACGCGATCGGCGGCCGCGCCGAGATCCCGGGCGGCGAAGCCCTCGTACCGCTGCCGGTCAGCGAAGATCACGACCACCAGCGGCCGCTCGTGTCCGGCCATGTCGATGCCGGCCTGCGTCCAGGTATTGCCGAAGGCGTCGTGCAGCCGTTCGAAGAGTGCCGCGCACCACTGTGCGTAGGCCCGCGAGGTGTCGAAGCAGACGCAGTAGTGCTTCGTCAAAAGCAGGTCGAAGCCCGGCGGCAATTCCGACAGAATGCGCCTCCCGAGGTCGCGCGGCGATTCCTCGGCAGGAGCCTTGGCCGCGGACCGGGACACGACGGTGCCGGCCGGCAGCAGTTCCAACCTCCCGTCCAGGCATTCCACGAGCAGCCCACCGTCGACCGCCTCGACGGCCACGGTGCCTTCGAGCGTGCGCCGGCCGCCGGCGGCCTCGGCCTCGATCCGCTCGATGCCCGGCGGCGTCGGAGACCGCTTTCCCGGCCCCGGCGGCTCCGCCCGGCCGCTCCACGCGGAGAGCAACGCGACCAGCACGGCCGCGACGCACCGGGAGAACGCGAACGTTCGCGAGACGGCGATCATGGGTGACGCAATCCTCTGCAGGGGCCTGGCCCTGGTGCAAACGGCCGGCGGAGCCACCATGCGAACAGGTTTGGGCTGAATGGGAAAGCCGAATCGGCGAGGTTGCGGCAGGCCCGCCAGATCCCGCCCCGGCAGGCGCCATTCCGGGATGATGTTTGGTCTGGCACGGACGATCGCGGCCCTCTACGGTTTCCCCCGAACGCCAGTTCCGCCCGGCCGTCATCGGCCAGCCCGTGCGGCGTGGCCGGCCTCGTTTGTCTCCTGCGATCACCTCCTATGACGCCACTCCTGCGGCAGCCCCCGGATCTCGGCGCCCGCCGGCTGCTGTGCCTTGCGATCCTGCCGGCCCTGGCCTGCGGCGGCTGCGCCGGATGGCGGCCCTGGAAGAGCAACGAAAAGCTCGCCCGCGTCGAGGAAAAGTACGGCCCCGCGGCCGACACCCGGATCAAGCGGCTCGCGGAGCGGTCGAAGGTGGTCAAGAAGGAGTCCGAACAGAAGCGGATCGAGTTCACGCAGGATCTGGTCCGCATGATGCTCGAGGAGCACGATCCGCGGGTCCGCTGCAGCATCCTTACGACGGCAGCGGAGTATGACACCGCCGCCGCCACCGCGATCTGCAAGGGAGCCCTCGAGGATCCCGACGAGCGGGTGCGGACGGAAGCGTGTCGCGTCTGGAGCACGCGCGGCGGTGACGAAGCCGTCAACCTGTTGGCGACCCGATTCCGCACCGATCAGGAACTCGATGTGCGGCTCCAGGCACTGCGGATGCTGGGCGAGTTGAAGGACAAGGACGCGATCCCCGTTCTGGCCAAAGCCTTGGAAGACGGCGACCCAGCCGTGCAGTACAGGGCGGTGGCGTCGCTGAAAGCGGTGAGCGGCCGCGATCTGGGCAACGACGTCAACGTCTGGCGGGAATGGGCCGCGGACCCGAACGGCAAAGCGGGCGAGTGGACGATCGCCGAGGGCTTCCGCCGCCTGTTCTGACCGTCGATCGCCCCTCTGCGACAGGCACGGCCTGGCCGCCCAAGCGGGCCGGCCCGGCCGCGGCGGTGCTGACCGGCCCGGCGAACCTCGCCGGGCAGGCATCGGGGGAAAGCTGCGCAGACTGTCCGCCTTCGGCAGCCTGCTGGAACCGTCGGGAATTCCAGGCGGACGGCAACTGTCTGGAGGCCCGATCAGCCGATAGACCCGGACAGCGGTGGGCCGTATTCCGTCGCGACACCGTTTCCCGCAGCGATTCCCGCGTGCATCACCCGACTCACTCCATGATCGTGCACACCTTCCGACGCGGTCCGGCGCTTCGGCGCTATGGCAGGGCCGCGGCCTGCCTGCTGGCCGCATCATTCACGCTCGCCGGCCCCGGCTCCTCGCTCCAGCACGCCGCGCCGCCGTCATCGAAGCCGGCTGGCCCGCGCCGCTTTTTCGACACGCTGCTGGGGAAGCCGCCGGAGGCGGAGCCCGCCTTCATTCAGGCGCCGATGCCCCCCAGTCCGGATCAGGTCAAGGAGCTCGAGCGACTGGCCCGTCTGCCCAAGCCGACCGTGGCCACCGGCAGCCAGCCGCCGAAGCAGCGCGTAGAGGCGGCGACGCCGGCCTCCTCTACGCTGCCCGACGCCGCTGCGTCGCGGACGGACGTCAGCCCGTCCCGGCCACCGACGTGGAGCGACACGGTCGCCTTCGCGACATCGCTGCGGGCGGCCGCCACGAAGGTCGCTACCGATGCCATCGACCCGACGTTCAAGCCCTCGATCAAACCCCAGCCGACCACTTCCCGCGCACCGACCGCGGCTGCAGCCGCTTCGGCCAAGAAGGGGACCGCGGCCCGCAGCGGCCCGCCAACCGCCCAAAAGCCCTCGGGCATGGCGGCGCCGCAGACGGCTCGCTTCACCAGGCTGCGGACGCAGATCGCCCAGACGCTGGCCGCCTACCAACGCCGGCCGCTCAACACGGCCCAGCACACGCCGTGGGAAGTCATGCACGGCTTCATCGCCTTCGGCATCCCGACGAAGGTCCGCGTCGGTGGACCCGCCGGCGATCCCGTCAATGCGATCGGCTGGGTCAACACGGGTGGCCGCTGCCGCGGCCAAGTGATGCTCGCGGCCACGGGGGACCGACTCACGGCCCTCCGCGGCATCGGCGTCCAGGGGCATTCGGCCCAGTATCTCGCGATCATGGCGCAGTGCCGGGTCGCCATGAACTCACCGATCACGATCCAATCGAAGACGTTCACGGTGTCCGACCTCGTGGACGAGGAGAAGCTCGCCTGCAAGTCGGGCACCGAACTCACGTTCGCCCTGATCGCCCTTGCCCACTATCTGCCGACCGACTCCGAGTGGACGGCCCGAGACGGAAAGCAGTGGTCGCTCGCCCGTCTGGTGGAGGAGGAGATCGAGCAGCCGATCCGCGGGGCCCCCTGTGGCGGCACCCATCGACTCTTCGGCCTCGCCTACGGCTGCCAGAGGCGATTGCGGGCCACGGGTCAGCTCGACGGCGTCTACCTGCGAGCCGACAAGTTCGTCCGCGACTACCAGCAGTTCACCCTCACCAAGCTGCAGAACCGGGACGGCTCGTTCAGCACGGAGTGGTTCAAGTATCCAGCCGACCGAGAGGACGACATCGATCGAAAGATCCAGACCACCGGGCACATCCTCGAGTGGCTGGTCGCCTCGCTCGACCAGGATGCCCTCTTCCAGCCCCGCGTCACGGCCGCGGTGGAGTTTCTCGCCGCGGCCCTGGCCCGCGAGCCTGCACGGGACTGGAAGCTCGGCCCTCTGGGGCACGCCCTGCACGCGCTCAACATCTACCAGGAGCGGGCCTGGGGCACCGTCTTGCCGGGCGGCATCGCGGCCTTCCACGGTCCGATGAAGGCCGCCGACTCGGCCCAGATCGCGGAGCGACCGAACGCCTCTCCGGATCGGGACGAGCCCGCGGGCAACGCCGTGCGGCGGTAGCGTTCCCGGCAGATCGACAGTGGCGCGTTCTTGAACCCGCCGCTGTCGCGCCGTAGGCTTGGCCCGCGGATTCCCGCGAGCGGCAGTGCAAGGTCCGGGCCAGTGTGGTCATGGTGAGCGCCGCGCGGCCGGGTCTGGGCGGCCATCGCGCCGCGCGGACGTGCCGGGGGAGTCCGCCCGGGGCGGCCCCATGACCTCCGTCGACCTCTCGAAACAGTTGGAGCAGCTGCTGGATGCGGCCACGCGGTTGCGCGAGGCCACGTCGTCGGCGGCGCTCTTGGTGCTCGTCGAGCAACGTCTCGAGTGGGCGCGGGTGCGGGACCTCGCAGGCACGGTGCCGGTACTCGTGGCCGCCGATGACGAGGCGCACCTCGCGGGCGCGTCTGACCACGGCCTGCGCGGCGTGCCGCTCGACGTGGCCGGGCTGCCCGTCCACGAGCGGCTCACGCAGGCGCTGCTGGAATGCGTCGCCGCGGAGTTGATCGCGCCGGAGGCCCAGGTGGTGGCGGTCTACAGCGGCTTCGAGGCGGGCACGATCGACTCCGTCAGCGTGCTACGGCTCGAGGAGCACCTCGGTCAGCTGACCAGCCGAGACCTGCGAAACCTCGAAACGAAGGTACCGCTCGAGACGCTCAAGATCGTGGTCGACCTGGCCGTGGAGATCGGCCGCGAGGGCCGCGAAGGCAAGCCGGTGGGCACCCTCTTCGTGGTCGGCGACACGCGCAAGGTGCTGCAATCGAGCCATGCCACGGGCTACGATCCGGTGCGGGGCTACAGCCGCTCGGAGCGCAAGCTCACCGACCCGCGGGTGCGGGAGGGGATCAAGGAGATCGCCCAGCTCGACGGCGCCTTCGTCGTCGGCCCCGACGGCACCGTCGAGGGCGCCGCCCGTTACATCGACGCGTCGGCGGAGAACGTGTCGGTGGCCAAGGGGCTGGGCGCGCGGCACTGGGCGGCAGCGGCCATCACCCGTCGCACCCGCAGCGTGGCCGTGGCCGTCAGCGAGACCAGCGGCACCGTGCGGATCTTCCAGAACGGCGAGGTCGTGCTCCGCATCGAGCCCTTCCGCCGCGCCATGAAGTGGAAGGACTTCGAGTACGAGCCGCCCAGCGGCGACTAGCTTCACGAAAAACATCGCATCCTGCGATTTTTTCTTGGCGAGCTCCGCTCGCTGGTGCTGCGCTCGGCATCCTGCCTCGCTGCACATAAGCGGCGCAGCCCCAGGCAGGCGCATGCCTGCCTTCAACTGGATTCTTGGCGAGCTC
>Ga0075471_10000457_pt1 | contig 24414 bp, 15 predicted proteins | sample DEB19_08_DNA_2_FD_74787 | JGI IMG/M metagenome (GOLD analysis project Ga0075471, IMG submission 74787) | Aqueous microbial communities from the Delaware River and Bay under freshwater to marine salinity gradient to study organic matter... | ecosystem: Environmental > Aquatic > Marine > Coastal ...
CGTGCTGCCCGTTCTCGATGAGGAGAAACGCTGTCAAGGGCTGGTGTCCGTTTTCAAAATCAGCCAGTTCTACCTGCCCGGCATGCACAGGCTGTTCGAGTCACGCCGCGTACTCGCCTCTATCGTTGGGCTGACACGTTCGCTCAGTGCCACGGTCATTCACGCCTTCCGCCCACGGCAGGAGGAGGAGTTGAATTTGATGATTGGCGGAATGGCGTCAAATTCATTCCGCGACCGGCTGCTGACCTACGCTCCGGAGAAACTGCTGGTGGTAGTCGGTGACCGGAGGGAAATTCAACAACTGGCCATCGAACACCGCGTGCGCTGCCTCGTGGTTACCGGCGGGCTGGTGGTGGACCAGGATTTGATTGAGTTGGCGGGCAGCCACGGCGTGAGTTTGCTGCTCTCTCCGCACGATACGGCGACTACGGCCATGCTGAGCCGGGCAGCCATCCCGGTAAAGCACATGCTGGATAATGATTATATCACGCTTCGTGAGGATGAGCCTTTGCGAACCGCTCGACGGGCCGTTCGTGATAAGCCTCACGCTGCGTTCCCCGTGGTGAACGAGCAAAATGAAGTTGTCGGCGTATTGTCAAAGTCCGACTTTCTTAAAAAGGTGGATCGCAAACTAATTCTGGTGGACCACAATGAACTCTCGCAGGCCGTCAGCGGAGCGGAAGATGTAGAGATCATCGAAGTCATAGACCACCACCGTATCGGCACGCTGAACACGGCCCAGCCCATTTACTTCCTCAATGATCCGGTCGGCTCAACCAGCACAATTGTGGCGGATTGCTTCTTCCGCAATCAGGTGGAGATGCCGCAGAAGATCGCAGGTCTGCTGCTAGCCGGGCTGGCTTCGGACACGCTGAACCTTACATCACCCACCACGACGGCAAGGGACGTGGCCATCATGAAACGCCTGGAGAAATTGTCAGGCGTCAATGCGGCTGAGTTCACAGAGAAGCTGTTCCGCTCAGGCTCGATCCTGATTTCGAAGCCGGCTGACCAAGCCATTACTGTCGATTGCAAGGAATACACCGAGCGCGACATGACCTTTAGCGTTGCGCAGATCGAGGAGATCGGCTTCGACAACTTCTGGAAGTGCAAACAGGAAGTCATGGAGGCTTTGGAAGAGTATCGGAGCAAGAAAGACTACTTCATTTCCACCCTCCTGGTGACGGATGTTGTCCGGCAGGACTCCCTGCTATTGGTGACGGGCAATCAGAAGTTTCTGGACCTGGTGGACTATCCCGAAGTGGAGCCAGGCATCTACGAAATGGAGGACGTCGTTTCGCGCAAAAAGCAATTGCTCCCTTACCTCACGCACTCCCTGCAACGCGTGAAATGATCACCACTCGCCATCCACGAGCAGATTGGTGATCTGCTTCGCCAAATCACGGGTCAAGGTGGTTGAAACCTGGCGCTCGGCAGCGGATAAATCATCACCGACGCGCAGAACCGTTCCTTCGGTGACATCCTTTTCCAACACCACTGAACCGCTCCGGTCCCGCACGGTGAGCTGGACAACCACGGACACCTGGTAGTCGCGCACGGTGCGCACATCTTCGCTCAACAAGCTAATGGCACGGCGGGAATACTTGGTGATCACACCCCGCACCAGCAGGTCGGCATCACCGCGCGTTTCGAGCTTGAGTGTGCCGTCATTCTGGATGGCCTTCCGCACGGAGGCGGTCAGTTCATCCGCCAGTCCCGGCTCGGGAGAGTGATTGAGAAAAGGGACCACCTGCACGGATTGAGCACCGGCCTCGCGCCCATTGGTGGGACCCAACCGATACCCAGCGCAGCCCATGAGCAGGAGAACGGCGACCAACAGCACTCCGTGGAAAGCGCGCATGATCATTCAGCCGCCGTGATGCGAGCCTTCAGTGCGGCAATGCGTTCGCGTGCGTCAGTAGCATAACTGGACGTGGCATCCACTTGCAGGACCTCGTTGTAATATACTAACGCGCCCTGGTATTTGTGACGGCGCTCGTAGAAACGGGCGATTTCATAGTTCCCCCGAGCCTGCTCCGCGTGCAGATCGTCGATGAGCTTCTGACATTCCTTGACCCGCGCATCGCTGGGGAAGAGCGTCATGAAGTCGGTGAAGGTGGCAATGGCCGAAGCCGCTGCGCTCTGGTCGTACTCTGCCTTCTTGGCCTGCTTCCAATGAGCCATACCTGCGCGGTAAAGCGCCTCAGCAGCGATAGCTGGGCGGTCGTTGTATCGGTCCGCCGCTGTTTCGTATGCCTTCACCGCCAGCGGGAAATCTTTTTGCTTTTCGCGCGCCTCACCAATTTTCAACTGTGCCTGCGGGGCCACGTCACTGTAGGGACCAGTCTTGACGATTTTCTCGTACATGCCTGCCGTCTTGTCCATCGAGGGACCATAGGGAATGTAAGTCCAAAACTTGAACCACTTGCCGCCGAGATAAAGCCCGGTGATGTCATACTGCCGCCCGAGCACTTCTTGAAAGAGGCCTAAGCGTGGATACTTTTCCACCACTTTTTGGTATTCGTCAAAAGCACGCTGCGACCGCCCCTTTTCCTCATAGCACCGGGCAACGATGAATTGTGCGTCCGGCGCGTAATCGGAGAGCGGCCAGATTTTGACGGTGCGGCGGGCTGCCTTTAGGGCGAGTGAGTAGTCATTTTCGGCAAGAGCAGTTTGCGCTACTTCCAACTGATCCTTGGCCCGTGTGCGTTGCCAAGTGCCAGTGGTGCCGACTGCCTCGTAGGTCCAGCCTTCACCAGGCGTGTAAATCAGGGGCGCGGGAGAGTTTTGCAGGCTGGCAAACCAGCAAAGCGCCACGAGCAGGAGCCGAATGGACCACCATTTCATGTCCGCACCGTAGCGATGCGAATTTTTCAAGTCAAGGCAGGCAGCAGAACTGACCAAACTCACCCCTTGTAAACAATCATCACCCCGAAGTCGTTCAATTGCTTCTGAGTGCCGATATCCAAGTAGGAGTAGTTCACGGGAATGAACTCCACGATGTGCTCTTCGCCAATCTTTTGGATGAATTTGGCCACCTGCTCGTCATAGTGATCATGGCCGACTTCCACGCAATCTATCCGGCGGATGGTCTTCACCTTGAGCACGCGGTCTGATTCCTTGGCGGCAGCGTCCAACGGCTTCGGCGGCTTCTCAATCAGGCTCTCCGTGGGTTCCTTGCGCACCGGCACTTTGAGGTGCAATTCCACTTTGGCCGCGGCGGAAGAGGCAATCGGGTTTATGGGATGCACTTCGCCGGATGTGGGCAACGATGGTGAGGATTCCTTACGCGTCCCGGTTGCACCGGGCGCGGGAATGACAATCTTCTCGCTGCACGAGGGACATTCAATTTCGGTGCCTGCGCCAGCCGCATCCACCGCCAGTTCCTGATCACAATGAGGGCAATTGAAGATGACATCCATAACTGTGCTTCCTGAATTTTAAGCTAGGACTGCGAGCGCGCTGAAACCAGCAAAATCTGAGGGCAAATCTGCTTGCGCAGCATCAGGGGCGTCCTCTAGCTTTCGCGGCCCATGGGTTGGTAGCTCAGTGGTAGAGCAGCGGCCTTTTAAGCCGTTGGTCGTGGGTTCAAATCCCACCCAACCCACCACTTCTTCACCTGAAAAGCATCTTGGTTTGGACAGACCTCACCCTTGGTTGAGGCAAAATTTGGCGACTCTCCCGGGAATTCGTTTTTGACACTCCCCCGCGCGGTTGGCACCTTGCGCGCCTGATTCGGGAAGGTTTTACCCTGGCAGCCCCCAAACCGGCTGCGCCCCGTTCGAATTTGAATTTATGGCTGAACTTACTGGAAACCTATTAGTCGCCCAATCCGGCGGCCCGACCTGCGCCATCAATGCCAGCATCGCTGGCGTGATCACCGAGGCAGGCAAACATGAATGCATCGAGGAAATTTACGGCGGCCTCAACGGCATCCTTGGCATCCTCAATGAGGAAATCATCGACATCAACGACGAGAAGGCCAAATCCATCGAAGGTTTACGCTACACTCCCGCCGCCGCCCTCGGCACCTGCCGCTACAAGATCAATTTCCAGAAGAAACCCGAGCAAGCCGCCAGGGACATGGACCGCTTGTTCGAGGTGTTTGCCGCGCACAACATCCGTTACTTCTTCTACGCCGGTGGCAACGATTCACAAGACACCTCGCACAAGATCCATGAAGAAGCCTTGAAGCGCGGTTATGAAATGCGCGTCATCGGCGTGCCCAAGACAATTGATAACGACCTGCCGCATACGGACAATTGCCCCGGCTACGGCTCCGCCATCAAGTACAATGCAACCACCGTGATGGAAGTCGGTTTTGACGTGGCCAGCATGGCGACTGACGACGGCTCCTGCTGCATCATCGAAGTGATGGGCCGGAGCGCGGGCTGGATTGCCGCTGGAACGGTGCTGGCGAAGCGCGGCAACCCCGCCAACCCGCCGCACATCATCCTGCTGCCCGAAATCGCCTTCGACGAAGAAAAGTTCCTCGCCAAGGTGAGAGAAACCATTGAGGCCTACCGTTACTGCATCGTGGTGGTTGGCGAAGGGCTCAAAGACAAGAGCGGCAAGGAAGTCGGCGCGGACCACACCAAACTGGATGCGTTCGGACATCCCGTGCTCGCCGGCGCCGCCGAAGAGCTCAAGGAAATCGTCCAAGGCAAGATGAACCTCAAGACCCGCACGGTCTTGTTGGGCTATGCGCAACGCGCCGCGTCCCATTTCTCCAGTCTGACCGACACCAACAACGGTTTTGCCTGTGGCGAAGCCGCAGTTCGGGCGGCGGTAGCTGGCCAGAGCGGTTACATGGTCAAGATCGTGCGCACCACCCTCGCGGACGGTGTCCGCTGGAGCACCGATTTGCAGCCCTTGGGTGACATTGCCAACGTTGAACACTTCCTGCCGAACGACTGGATCAGCGAAGACGGCCTGATGGTGAACGAGAAATTCGTCGAATACGCCACCCCGCTGGTCGAAGGCGAAGTCAAAGTCCCCACCGAAGGCGGCCTCCCCAAATACGTCGTCCTCGAAAAGAACAAGATCGAGAAGAAGCTCGCCCCGCGCGCATAAGACTGATTGGAACTCATTTGACCGGAGCAACGGAAACGTTGCTCCGGTTTTTCGTCTGTATGGGAAATCCAAACTCGACATCCGGGCCTGCTCCCGGCTTAATCTGCGAGCTTTTTTACGCGCCATGCCGCTCACTCCAGAACAACTCGCCAAAGCCAAATCACTCGGGTTTTCCGACCGTCAAATCGCCCACCTCGTCGGCTCCACCGAGGACGCCGTCCGCGCCGGGCGCAAGGAAATCGGCCTCGTGCCCAGCTATCGTTTGGTGGACACCTGCGCGGCGGAGTTCGAAGCTTACACGCCGTATTACTATTCCACGTACGACCGGGGCGATGATGAGGTCAAGAAGACGGATACCAAGAAGGTCATGATTCTCGGCGGCGGCCCCAACCGTATTGGTCAGGGCATCGAATTCGATTACTGCTGCGTCCACGCCGCTTTTGCGCTGAAGGAAGATGGCTTCGAAACCCTCATGGTGAATTCCAACCCGGAAACTGTCTCCACCGACTACGACACGAGCGATCAACTCTTCTTCGAACCGCTCACGCTGGAGGACGTGCTGCATGTTTACGAACGCGAAAAGTGCTGGGGAGCCATTGCCCAGTTCGGCGGTCAAACCCCGCTGAACCTCGCCCTTGGCCTCCAGAAGAACGGAGTCAACATCATCGGCACCTCACCCCAAAGCATCGAGATTGCCGAAGACCGCAAGCTCTTCGCGGCGATGCTCCGCAAGCTGAACATTCCGCAACCACCCAACGGCCTCGCCACGAATGAAGCCGAGGCTCTCGTTGCCTCCAAGCATCTCGGTTATCCCGTATTGGTGCGCCCCAGCTTCGTGCTGGGTGGTCGGGCCATGCAGATCGTTTACAGCGATACCGAACTGCAGCATTATATGCGCTTCGCCGTTGAAGCCTCCCCCGAGCGCCCCGTGCTTGTGGACAAATTCCTCGAGGACGCCACGGAAGTGGACGTGGACTGCATCGCTGACGTGGGCCTGCCGAACGGCAACACCATTGTCATCGGCGGCATGTTGGAGCACATCGAATTCGCCGGCGTTCATTCCGGCGACGCCGCGATGGTGCTGCCCCCGCATTCCTTGTCCGAAAAGGTCATCAACATCATCCGTGAATACACCCACGCCATGGCGCGCGAGCTGAAGGTCGTCGGCCTGATGAACGTGCAATATGCCGTGAAAGACGAAGTCGTTTATGTGCTTGAGGTCAACCCGCGCGCGTCACGCACCGTGCCCTTCGTCAGCAAGGCCATCGGAGTTCCGTTGGCCAAGGTGGCTGCGCGCGTCATGGCCGGAAAAACTCTGAAAGAACTCGGTGTCACTGAGGAGATCTGGCCGAAGTATTGGGCCGTAAAGGAATCCGTGTTCCCGTTCAATCGCTTCCACGGACAGGATATTTTGCTTTCACCCGAAATGCGTTCCACCGGCGAAGTGATGGGCTTGGACGCCGATCTAGGCGTTGCCTATGCGAAGTCGCAGATGGCCGCCAACTCTCCCCTGCCCACCAGCGGCAAGGTATTCATCAGCGTAAGCGACATGCACAAGCAACACGTCGCCGGCGTCGCCAAACAGTTCGCTGACCTTGGCTTTGAGATCCTCGCCACCAATGGCACTGCCGGCGTGTTGGAGGCAGCCGGCCTCAGGGTCCAACGCATCCACAAGCTCGCCGAGGGGCGTCCGAACGCCATCGACTTCCTTAAGAACAAGGAAATCCAACTCGTCATCAACACGCCCGCCGGCCAGTCCCCGCGGGCGGACGAAGTGAAGATTCGCACGACGGCCGTTTATACGGGCACACCCATCATGACGACGCTCTCGGGAGCCAAAGCTGCCGCCCTCGGCATCGCCGCACTGCGAAAGACCGGTTACGCCGTCAAGACCGTGCAGGAATACCACTAAGGCAAGCTCAGAGTGGCTGCAGCAGCATTGAGGGCCCGCACTTGAACAACGTGCGAACAACTTAGGCTTCATCCTTCTGCCTGAGGCGTTACGCTGTCCGACCGATGAGACCCGTTCCACCACTGCTGCCGCTGCTGAAGCAACATTTCGGCTTCAGCTCCTTCCGGCCGCATCAGGAACAGATTATCCAAGACTCGTTGCTCGGGCGTGATGTCTTTGCCCTGCTCCCGACCGGCGGTGGAAAGTCCCTTTGTTTTCAACTCCCCGCGCTCACGCAAACCGGCCTGACCGTCGTGGTGTCTCCGCTCGTGGCGTTGATGAAAGACCAGGTGGACGCCCTGCAGACCAGCGGCATCGCGGCGACATGTTTGAACAACACCGTCGGTCAGGCGGAATCGCGTGAACGTCTTCGCCGGCTGCATAACGGCGAATACCGCCTGCTCTACCTGGCGCCTGAGCGACTCATGCTCGACGGCACCATCGGCTCCCTCTCGCGTTGGAACGTGCGCCTCATCGCCGTGGACGAGGCGCATTGCATCAGCGAATGGGGCCACGACTTCCGGCCTGAATACCGGCAGCTAGCCAAGCTTCGCCCGCTGTTCCCCGACGTGCCCATCATGGCCCTCACGGCCACTGCCACGGGCCGCGTCCGCACCGACATCGTCACTCAACTCAAGCTACGCGAGCCGAGTTGTTTCGTGGCCAGCTTCAACCGGCCCAACCTCACGTATCGCGTCGCGCCGAAGAGCAAAGGCTACGACCAGTTGCTCGACTTCGTTCGGAACCGTCCCCGCGAAGCTGGCATCGTATATTGCGCCTCGCGTGCCGCCACGGAAAAGCTTGCCGAACGCCTGACCCGCGATGGTATTAAGGCACGACCCTATCACGCCGGACTGACGCCGAATCAACGCAACGAGAACCAAGAGCTCTTCCTACGCGACGAAATCCGCGTGGTCTGCGCCACCATTGCCTTCGGCATGGGCATCAACAAACCCAACGTGCGGTTTGTCGTTCATTACGACCTGCCCAAGAATATTGAAAGTTACTACCAGGAAACCGGTCGCGCCGGTCGCGACGGTTTGCCCAGCGAATGCCTGCTGCTCTTCAACGCAGGCGACGCCGTGAAGCAAATCCGGTTCATCGAGGAGAAACCCAACCCGGCTGAGCGCAAGATTGCCCGCGAGCAGCTGCAACAAATGGTCCACTACGCCGAGACCGCTGAGTGCCGTCGCGTGGAGCTGCTGGGTTATTTTGGCGAGGAATGGAGCGACGGGAATAACGGCACCGGCTGCGGCGGGTGCGACAACTGTCTTTCCCCCCGGGAGACTTTTGACGGCACCCTCTCCGCGCAGAAATTTCTCTCCTGTGTGTATCGCATCCGGCAGCACAGCCATTTCGGCGTGGGGTTGAATCACGTGGTTGAAGTGTTGACCGGGGCAGACACCGAGAAGGTCCGCGACTGGGGCCATAAATCCCTCTCCACTTACGGCATCGGCCACGAGCACGGTCGCAAGGAGTGGCAGGCCATCGGTCGCGAACTGATCCGCCTCGGCTATCTCTCCCAATCGAACGAGCGCTTCAGCACCCTGGAATTGACCCGTGAGGGAAATGTCGTGTTGAAGGAGCGCAAGCCAGTCAAATTGACGCGACCGATGAAGGTTCCACTGCGGGCGACGCATCAGTCGGGCGAGATTGCCTGCGACGAAATGCTCTTCGACCGGTTACGGGGACTGCGCAAGCACCTCGCCGACGAGCGCGGTGTGCCACCTTACATCATCTTTTCCGACGTGGCACTCCGGCAGATGGCACGGCTTTATCCGGCCAACGAAGTGGAGTTTTCCCGCATCAGCGGCGTGGGCGCACAAAAGTTGCGTGAATTCAGCGCCACCTTCCTGGCTGAAATTGCCAAGCACCTTGCCACCAACGCCCGGCAAATCTTCGCGGAGGACTCGTTCACCCCCGCCGCACCGCCACCCAAGCCAGCACTGACGGATACGGTGCTCGAATCATTGCGTCGTTTCCGTGCAGGCGAAACCGTGGCGGAAATTGCCCGTGCCCGCCAAATCATCGCCGGAACAGTGCATGGCCATCTGGCAACGGCGATCGAAGCAGGCGAGAAAGTGCCATTGCGCGCGTTGCTCAACGGGGAGGATTGGGAGTGCATCACCGAGGTCCTGCGCACGCACTCTGGCCCGTCCATCACCCCAGTGCACAGCGCGCTCGACGGTCGCTACGACTTCGGTCTGCTACGCATCGTCCGCGCTGCCTCCAATCAAGGCCGGAAGTTTGAGTAAAGGAGCGCCAATCTCCGGATCGGCTCGTTCGTCTCTATTTGCTTTGAAATGCCGCTGCGGACATTGGCGCCCCGACCAAAAACCCGCGAACGTTGCCGTTCGCGGGTTGCAATTCGGACACACGCGGGCGAGACGCCCGTGCCACTCACTTGTCTTCAGGAATGCGCATGCCGTAGAAGCTGCGATACACAAAGACCAGCGCGACTAGGAAGAAGAACCCGCCGATCCACGGGCTCCAGTTCATCGCGTTAGGATTCAGCTTGAGTGCGGCTTGGTATTTCGTGGTCATCTCGACCGCGATCTCGACCGCCAGCAGACCGAATAGCGTGGTGAACTTGATCACCGGATTCATCGCCACAGAACTGGTATCCTTGAAGGGATCGCCCACGGTGTCACCGACGACCGTCGCAGCGTGCAGGTCGGTTCCCTTTTGGCGCATGTCCACTTCGACGATCTTCTTGGCGTTGTCCCATGCACCGCCGGCATTCGCCATGAAGATGGCCTGGAACAGGCCGAAGAACGCGATGCCGATGAGGTAGCCGATGAAGAAGTAGGGGTTGAAGAACGGCAACGCGAGGGAAAAGCAGAACACCACGATGAAGATGTTCCACATCCCCTTCTGCGCATACACGGTGCAGATGCGGACAACTTCCTTCGAGTCTCTCTCGGAGGCCGTGCTGGCGTCGAGCTTCATGTTCTCCTTGATGTAAACCACCGCGCGATACGCGCCGGTGACGACCGCCTGGCAGGATGCGCCGGTGAACCAGTAGATCACCGAACCGCCCATGATGAGGCCGAGGATGATTTCGGGTTGCACGATGGAGAGCTTGGTCACCACGCCACCGAACATATTTTCGAGCAGCATGATGATGCCGAACACCATCGTGGTCGCGCCGACGACGGCGGTGCCGATGAGCACGGGTTTGGCGGTGGCCTTGAAGGTGTTGCCCGCGCCGTCGCCCTTTTCGAGCTGATGCTTGGCGTTCTCAAAGTCGGCATCAAAGCCGAAGTCGCGCTTGATCTCCGACTTGATGTCCTTACGCGCCTCGATCTGGCTCAATTCATAAACGGACTGCGCGTTGTCGGTGACCGGGCCATAACTGTCCACCGCGATGGTCACGGGTCCCATGCCGAGGAAGCCGAAGGCCACGAGGCCGAACGCGAAGATCGGCGCGGCGAACACAAACTCGGCGGGCATGAGCGAGAGCAGCGCGGGGTTCTGCGAAAAGTAGTAGGACGTGAACATGAGCAGCATAATCACGAGGCCCATCCAGAACGCGGAGAAATTGCCCGCCACAAAACCGGACAGAATGTTCAGCGACGCGCCGCCGTGCTGGGAGCAGTTCGTCACTTCACGAACGTGCCGCGAGGTGGTGCTGACGAAGATCTTCGTGAACTCGGGAATCAGCGCGCCCGCCACGGTGCCGCAACTGATGATGACCGAAAGCACCCACCAGAGATTCTTGGTGATGGCCGGGTCCACACCCGCCAATGTGAAATCGCCCAGCAGTATTTTACTCGCGACGAACGTGATGCCGATGGACACCGCTGAGGTGATCCAGACGAGGTGCGTCAGCGGGGCTTCAAAGTCGAAGTCTTTCTTGCCGCCGAACATGGCCTTGCTCAGGACTTCATTCGCAAAGTAAGAGAGCAGCGACGTCACAATCATCAGGGAGCGCATAACAAACAGCCAGATGATGAGCGTGGCGCACACCGTGGGGCTGGCCGCGAGCGCGAGCGCAAGGAATGCGATCAGCGCCACCCCGGTCACGCCGTAGGTCTCGAAGCCGTCCGCGGTCGGCCCAACGGAGTCACCAGCGTTGTCGCCAGTGCAGTCCGCGATGACGCCGGGATTCTTGGGATCATCTTCGGGAAGCTTGAATACGATCTTCATCAGGTCAGAGCCGATGTCAGCAATCTTGGTGAAGATACCGCCACAGATACGCAGCACCGACGCACCGAGCGATTCACCGATGGCAAACCCGATGAAGCAAGGCCCGATGAGGTCGGGCGGCAGGAACATCAGGATGCAGATCATGAAGAAGAGTTCCACCGCCACGAGGAGGAGGCCGATGCTCATGCCGGAGCAGAGCGGGATACCGAGCGTGGCCAGGGGATTGCCCTTGAGCGCGGAAAACGCGGCACGCGAATTGGAGATGGTGTTGATCCTGATGCCGAACCACGCCACGCCGTAGCTGCCGAGAATGCCGAGGACGGACGCGAGCAGGATCACGATGACATGTCCCGCCGTGTTATGCTGGAGGAAGCCGAAGTAGAAAATCATGCACGCGGCAATGAGAGTCCACAGAATTGCCAGCAGCTTGCCCTGCGTGAGCAGGTAGGTTTTGCAGGTTTCGTAGATGCTGTGCGAAACCTTCGCCATGCACTCATGGACCGGGAGCGCCTTGGTCTGGAGGTATTGCCAGGTGCCGAACAACGCGCCTACCGCGCAGATGGCGATGCCCAGCATCATCAGCGTGTGGCCGGACATGCCCCCAAGCCCGTTAAATTTCACGGTGCTCAAGTCGGGGATTTTGATGTCAGCTTCACTGGCGTGGACGCCAGCAACGGATGCAAGAATCAAGATTAGGGGTGTGACAAATGTGAATACACGTGTGGTGTGGAGTTTTGTTCTCATAAGGTTCCGAGGGGCTGATGTCCGAACTATGGCAAAGCCCCTAGTGTTCGGCCAACATTTTTTGAAATTCCCCAGCCATCTGCACACCGTTTCTTGGTCAATCCAATGCGTATTTTGCGACACCTCCTGGATTACCGCTGCCTTTGCCCTTGCTGGCGCCGCAAGCGTTCCGCATCTTGCGCGCATGTCGCACCGGATGATTTCGGACGTAATCGCCAAGCCCGATGCAGCGCTGGAAATGACGCTGCGACCATCGCTGTTTTCCGATTTCACCGGCCAGCCCAAGGTCAAGGAACGCCTGGAAATTACGGTCGAAGCCGCGCGTCAACGTAACGAAGCGCTCGACCACATCCTGCTCTCCGGCCCACCTGGACTGGGCAAGACCACGCTGGCCAACATCCTTGCGAAGGCCATGGGAGGCAATCTCAAGTCCACCAGTGGACCCACGATCGAAAAGGCCGCCGACCTTGCTGGCTTGCTGACCAATCTCGAAGAAGGCGACGTGTTGTTCATTGATGAGATTCACCGGTTGCAAAAGACCATTGAGGAATATCTCTATCCCGCGATGGAGGACTTCAAACTCGACATCATCATTGATCAGGGACCGAACGCTCGTAGTGTCCGCCTGAACCTTCCGCGTTTCACGCTCATCGGCGCTACCACGCGCAGCGGTCTGCTTTCCGCACCGTTGCTCACCCGTTTTCCAGTGCGTGAACGCTTGGATTACTACGATGCCCAGCAACTCACCAAAATTGTCGTTCGCTCGGCACACTTGCTGAACATCGAGATCGAGGAGGCGGGCGCGAGAGAAATCGCCCGCCGCAGCCGGGGCACGCCGCGCATCTGCAACAATCTGCTCCGCCGCGTGCGTGATTACGCTCAGGTCAAACACGACGGACGCGTCACCGCTGGAATCGCCGACCGCGCGCTGGCCATTCTGGAAATTGACGAGAACGGTCTCGACGAGATGGACAAGCGGATTCTTGAAGCCATCATCGTCAAGTTCGGCGGCGGACCGGTGGGCGTGAATTCACTCGCGGTGGCTGTCGGCGAAGAGCCGGACACGCTGGAGGAAGTTTACGAGCCTTACTTGATCATGGAAGGCTACCTCAAGCGCACGCCACAAGGACGCGTCGCCACCGAACTGAGCTACAAGAAACTGGGGTTGAAATCCGCTGCCGGCAATCAAAGCAGCCTGCTCTGATTTTACTTAGGGCCTTCGGGCGCAGGAGTTGAGGAATCATTTATACGGGCCGTGCGCTCAAATGCCGGAATCTCCTCCAACATTTTCTGATATAACCCGGAAAACTCACCGGCGTTCCTGGCTCCATTGGCGGCGACTTGCGTGGCACGATCAAACTGTTTCAGGCGCAAATACGAGACCACGAGCGCTTGATCAGCGGCGACCAAATCGAACCCGCTGAGCTTCGCGCGGCTGGCGAGCAGATAGGGAATCGCCTCGGCAAATTCGCCACGCAGTTGATGCAAGCGGCCCAAGTGGCGCTCCGCAAATCCCGATTCCGAAACGCCCCGCCGCAGAAGGAACTTCCCCTGCTCGATTTCCGCCGCAGCCATCTGACGGTCTGCTTCGTTGAGCTGCCCGTTTTGCTTTTCCCGCGTCACCAGCAGGAAGTAAGTATATTCCATGTGCCAGGACGTGAACGCCGGCACGGCGAGGCGGGCGATCTGGTAGTATTGCTCAGCTTCAGCGAGTTTGCCCTGCCGGAGAAACACCCGCGCCACCATGCCGCTGAGCGGCCGCTTGGCACCGACGTGCGGACGATACGTGTGCCACTCTTTCATCGCCGACAACACCTCGGTGTCTTGGAGTTTTTCAAAATCAGCGCACAGCGTGCTGAATCGCGCGTAGCCTTCGGGGTTGCTAGACTTCATGAACGGCACCTCGAACAGCACCCGCATGGAGTGAGCCACGCCGTAACGGTCGTAGGGATTGTCACCAAGACGCTGCGCGTAACTTCCCCATGGGGCAATCCGGGTCTGCGCATCCGGCGCGACCTTGGCGGAGTTCGCCATCCGCGACAGGGTTCGGACAAATTCTTCCGCCATCAACGCCTGTCCGCGCAACGTAGGATGCACGTGGTCATCCATCAATTCCCAGCCGATGCAGCCGCCGAGACTGTTGGCGCGAAAGGCAGTTTCCAGATCACAAAGCACGGCACCGGTCTCCCGTGCCGCCTGGCGCACGGCCTGTTGCGCCGCCGAGGGCGCACGCCAGGGCATGGTGTCCGCATCCCGCGCCGCAATGAATTGTTCCAATGCCGTCTGCGTTTGGCCCTGGGCATAAAGCTCCTGTCCGCGGCGAAAATGTTCCTCCGCGGTCATTGTTCCCGTCGGCAACCCTGTTTCTACCCGACCTACAGGGGCGAGATCGCGTTCGTTCGTGGGCAGGGTGCAAACCATCACGGGCACGGCGCGATCCTGACAACGGCGAATCATCTTCGTGAGATTGATTTGAAGGTTGCGCCCCGCCGCCTTGCGCAATCCACTGTTCAACGGAACGTAATCGTTGCCCACCATGGTCTCCATCAGCGTGCGTTCCAGTTGCGCGCCTTTGGTTTGGCGATGTTTCTGCCAGGCCTGTGCGATGGCCAATGAGTGAAAGAAGCGGGTCAAGGGCAGCGTCCACCACTGCCCACCCGCCCGGCCCACGGACGCCACACCATAGGTGCCGAAGAATTCGTTGTGCCCGGTGTGAATAATGACGAGGTCGGGCTGGTATTCGAGGGCCTCCGTCATCATGCCGAGCACTGGGTAGCTGGCTACCGCCGTGGTGCCGAGATTGATGACTTCTACGCGCCGTTCCGGCCAAGCATCCTGCAGCATGGCTTGGAGAAACGCGGACGACGCAAGGTTGCGAGGCTGCGGGTAGCCTTTCATGGCCGACTCCCCAACCATAAACACCCGAAACACGTTGGTGGGCTTGGGCGTGACGAAAGTGTATTGGTCGTTGTAACCTGGCCGATCGGAATTGGCGAAGAACCACGGAATGGCTCCGGACTGATCGGCGAGCATCAGTTCGCCCCCTTCCACGGGTCCCACGTGGCGGAGCAGCGGCGGATAACCACCATAACCTTTCAGGCGGAACACGCCTTCAATCAAACCGAGCAGCAAAACCGGGAGCAGCAACGCAACGATGCGGAACCACCGACGTAATGCGGGCCGAGTTCCTGCCGTAGCGTGAGGCTTCGAGTCGGGTCTGTTTGGCCTGGTCCGGCGACTCATGGTGGCTGAGATTTTAGGAAATAAAAAAGCGTGTCACGCGGACACGCCTGAAGATTTATGCAAGCGGCTCAAGCCCGGCGTCGGCCGAAAACTAGAAGTCCCCTCAACCCAAACCGAGTGAAGTCAGGAAACGAACAGTCTTCATACCTATCAGGTAGAGTTAGTGGTGAGTGTCACTTCAATATCGTAGTCCGCTCCTGAAGCCAAGCAAGATCTTGGGAGTTGCGGTCAGCCCCCATGTCAGTACGGGGAGTGTTAGGAAGCTTTCCCAACACCCCAGCATCGGTCCACTTCTTGATTTCGGCATGGCCGTCGGCAAAAGAGAGGCTGCCAGCGTTGTTATGGTAAGAGGCGGGCACGTCCCGCCACAAAACCCCTGTAGCTCTGACGAGAAACCAACCGTCATTGATGATTTTAGGATTCTCATCAATGGTCACCCAAGTCTGACTAGGATTGCGTATCTGACTCTGCTTCAAAAAGATGGTGTGGGTGTTTTCGAGCTGGGCTTCTGTGGAAATTGGATTCATCCACGCGTTCATAGACATACTACGTTTGTTATTCGAATCCTTGTCTCCGGGGCATTTGTATACCTCCAATTTAGTGATGTAATCCCAGAGCAGCCCCTTTCGAATAAAATCAGGATCAGTCAATCTGGCTTCACCCAAAACCCAATTGGCCCGGTCACCGCCAGGTAGATAGTTTACCGGAATCGGTGTCGTTCTGATCGTTACAGACGACCCACCGGTTCTGCAAACCTTGTCGTCGTTATCACCCGAGTAGAGGGTCCACCCAAGTTGGAGCTGCTTGAGATTGTTGATGCACGCGATGCCCTGCGCCTTGACCTTGGCCTTACCCAATGCAGGCAGCAGCATGGCGGCAAGGATGGCAATGATCGCTATGACCACGAGCAACTCGATGAGCGTGAATCCGCTGCGGCCGGTGGAAGTGGTTTGTTTGGCGATTCGCATAATTATTGGGCGTCCGGCCAATTTATCGACATGGTGTCGGCATGTGGCTCGTTGGCTTGATGTTGGCAACGTAGCATCGGGCGCCCCTGACCTCCACCGCATATTTGTGTGGTGATGTGAGCAATAAATTTTAGCATACCGCACAAAGGTGCGGTGGAGATGGCTTGGCTCCCTTTCTAAGATGGGAGTAGTATTCCACCTGCGCCTTGAAGCGTTCCGTGGTCATGTCGTCCGATGAAACTTGGATTTACCCTAATTTCACCAGCCTTGCCAGCGTCACTGCAACTGTTCGCCGCTGCCTTGGTCGGCATCCTGTCCTCCGGCTGCATTGCTGAGAGCCAGTCGCCTGCACCCAATCCATACGCGAGAAGGCCCTTCGTGCGGCAAGTAGACCCGCCGAGTTGGTGGGCGGGCCATACAATCAATCCAGTCCGACTCTTGCTCACGGGAGAGCAGCTTGGGGGAGCCAAATTGGAGGCGCCGGTAGGGTTTCAAATTGGTCCAGCCAAGATTTCAGTGGACGGCCAATATGTGTTTGCGGATTTGACGATACCAGAGACCGCGAAGCCTGGAACTTATGAGCTGGCGATAGCCACGCCAGAGGGAAAAGCGACAGTTCGCTTCAGTATCAACGAACCATTGCCTGCCGCGGGCAAGGTGCAGGGCTTCTCCACCAACGATGTGGTTTACTTGATCATGACCGACCGTTTTGCGAATGGTGACGCAGCCAACGATCATCCCGGCAGCCCGGACCTGCTCGACCGCAGCAAAGGGCGGCATTATCACGGCGGCGATCTGCAGGGGGTCATCAATCGGATCGATTACCTCGACGACCTGGGAGTTACCGCGATTTGGCTGACACCGTGGTATGACAATGCGGACAAACTGAATCATTTCGAGAAATACACCCACGACAACCAACTATCGGCCCACGGCGAACCCACCACGGATTATCATGGCTACGGCGCGGTAGATTTTTACGCCACCGAGGAACGCTTTGGTTCGATGGAAAAGCTCCGCCAACTGGTGGACGCCGCGCATCGTCGGGGAATCAAGGTCATTCAAGACCAAGTCGCCAATCACACTGGGCCGCTGCATCCGTGGGCGCAGCGGCCGCCGACACCAACGTGGTTCAATGGCTGCCCCACCAATCACCTCGCAAACTCCTGGCAAATCTGGACCACGACCAAACCGAATCCACCAGCCGAGCAATTGAAGTCGACGCTCGAAGGCTGGTTTATAGACATTTTGCCCGACCTGAATCAGAACGACCCTGAGGTGGCAACTTACCTGATTCAAAACTCCCTCTGGTGGGTGGGCATGACCGGACTCGACGCCGTGCGGCAGGACACCCTGCCCTACGTGCCCCGCATTTATTGGTCGCGATGGACAGCGGCGTTAAAGCGGCAGCATCCGAACCTCACCATTCTCGGCGAACTGTGGGACGCTGATCCGAAAATCGTTTCGTTCTTTCAAGGCGGCCAGAAGCAGTTCGACGGCGTGGATACTGGCGTGGAAACGTTGTTTGACTTCCCGATGTATTACGCCATCCGCGACGTGTTCATCAATGGAGCACCGATGAACAAGCTCACCACCACGCTCGCAGCAGATACCAATTACGTGGACGCCTCCGTGCTGGTGCCGTTCCTCGGACTACATGACACAGCGCGCTTCTTGTACGAGCCCGGCGCAACGGAGCATTCTTTGCGGATGGCCTTCTCATTTCTCCTGACGACCCGTGGGACACCGTTGATCTATTACGGCGATGAAATCGGCATGACCGGCGGGCGAGACCCCGACAACCGGCGCGACTTCCCCGGCGGCTGGGCGGAAGACCAGCAGAATGCTTTCACAGCCGAGGGGCGCACCCCAGCGCAAGAGGCGATGCACGCCCACGTGAAGAAACTGATTGCCCTGAGGCATGAGTTGAAACCACTCCGTGGAGGAGCGCAGCGGCCGTTGATGGCCACGCAGGACACCCACGCTTTTGCGCGCATCTCCGGAGGAGATGTGGCGATAGTAGCCCTGAACAATGCCAACGCTCCTCGCAAGCTCGACATTCCACTCGACGGGTTGGCTCTTACCGAAGTCCGCCAATGGACCGACCACTTGGGCGCGGCCGCATCATTTTCCGTCGTCGGGAAACAGGTCACCGTGGAACTTCCTGCTAAGAGCACTGCTATTCTGACACCCGCGGAGACGGACCTGGCGCAGGTGCCGACGCATGAAACGCAAGAATAAGTCGGAGCAAGCACCCGTCGCCCCGCCAAAAACGCCTACACACACGGCTTCGACTCCGACTGGCAGAACGCTGCGGAGCCGTTGGCTGTTTAGGCTTGTCGCGATGACTTTTGTTCCAGCGCTCTTGCTTGTGGTGACCGAGTTTTGCCTGCGACTTGCTGGTTACGGTTACAACCCGGATTTCTTCGTGCCGCTCCGCATCGGATCAGAAGATTACTGGGTGCAGAACGAAAACTTCAGCCGTCGCTTCTTTCCCGGTGATGCCAGCCGCCAGCCCGGAGCTATTCGCATGAAAGCGCAGAAGGAGCCGGGCACGGTGCGCATCTTCGTGCTCGGCGAATCCGCAGCCATGGGCGACCCGGAGCCCGCCTATGGCCCGGCCCGATATTTAGAAGTGCTGCTGCGCGAGCGTTGTCCCGACCGGAAGTTTGAAGTGGTGAATGTCGCTTTCACCGCCATCAACTCCCACGTCATCCTCCCGATTGCCCGCGAATGCGCCAAGCACGAGGGCGATGCGTGGATCATTTACATGGGCAACAATGAAATGGTAGGTCCATTCGGAGCCGCAACGGTCTTTGGAGCGAAATCTCCCCCGCGCGCCTGGGTAAAGCTCTCCATCGCCCTCCAACGCACCCGCCTCGGCCAACTGGCCAGCAACTTGAGCAGGCACCACCGCGAGCAACCCACTGATGCTCCCGCTTGGCAGGGCATGCAAATGTTTCTCAACAACCGGGTGGCACCCGACTCCCCCAAGAGAGCGGCAGCCATCCAGAACTTCGCCGGCAACCTGCAAGAGATGCTGGGGCTGGCAAAAGATGCGGGCGTTCCGATTCTGCTGAACACCGTTGCAGTCAATCTGCGGGATTCGCCGCCTTTCGCCGCTTGGACGGACACAAACCTTCCAGCCGCCGACGCAGCGAAGTTGCAAACGCTGCTCACCGCGGCCGAAGGTTCAAAGTCGAACTGGGCAGCATCCGCAACCTCGCTGCAGCAAGCGTTGAAGCTGGACGACCGCAACGCCAGCGCGCATTTCAACTTGGGCCGCGCATTGGAACGATCAGGCAACGCGGCGGCTGCCGCCTCGCACTATCAAGCGGCCTGCGACTTCGACGCCCTGCCATTTCGCGCGGACTCCCGTTTGAACGGCGTAATCTCCAATGCTGCCGCAGGGGCCGGTATCAAGTTGTTGAATGCGCCAGAGGCAATCAGCGACCAAACTGGCGAGCGCCTCTGCGGCAATGAAACTTTTTACGAACACGTCCACTTCAACTTTGATGGCGCCTTCCATCTTGGGAAGGCGTGGGCGCAATCCATGGAGAAACTGCTGCCCGCCGGAACCCTGCCCCAGCCCGCTGGCGAATGGGCGCCGCAATCGCGATGCGATGAATTGATCGGGCTTTCCGCTTGGAACCGCAAAGCCATCCTCGAATCCATGGTGCGGCGGCTCCGGGAACCTCCGCTCAGTGATCAAGCGGGGAATTCGGATCGCATCAAAGCACTGGAGAATGAACAACAACGGTTGCTGGCAACCATGTCCCCGGCAAACGTGCAGCGCACCCGGGGTCAGTTCACGAATGCCATCAATGCTCACGCTGGTGACCACTTCCTGCGCCAAGGGTTTGCCACTTTTCTGCAACTCACGGGGGATTTGCCGGGAGCCCTCCATGAATGGCAAATGGTTGCGCAATTGCTACCGCACGATTTTCTGCCGTGGTTCCAAAGCGGAGTCTTGTTGGCGCGACAGGGGAAAAACGAGGAAGCCCGGGCAAATTTCACGAAAGCGCTGAGACTCCGACCAGCACTTTTCGAGGGCTGGTTAGAACTGGCGCGCACTTACAATGCGAGCGCCCAATGGCAACCTGCCTTGGAGTCGCTTCAAAAAGCCCGACAATTCCGTCCCCAAGATGCCGGATTATGCGCAAATGAGGCAAAACTTCGCACACAATTGGGACAGACCAACGTGGCCATCGTACTTTACCGTCAGGCGCTTGACCAGCACCCGTCTTTTGCCGAGGCGCACGCGGCCCTGGGCGAAATCTTCCTGCAAACAGACAAAGTGGCGGCTGCTGCGGATTCCTTTGCCAAAGCCGTCAAAGCGCGCCCGGACTACCTTGTCGCCCGATTGAACCTCGCCCTCCTGCTGGCTCGAATGGGGCAACGCGCGGATGCGATGCAGCAATTGCAGGCGGTCTTGCAACTTGACCCAACGAACGCCATCGCGAGCGACTTGCTGAGGCAGCTTTCGTCAGCAGCCGACATGCCTGTCCGCTAGTCTGGCGTTTCCGAACTTTAGCCCGTCTTGACCGCAATTCCGCCGGCAATCCCCGATCTTTTGGTGTCGCCTCATCGTCACTTGACGCTGCGGCCTCCGGTTCGGATATTGCTTTAGCAAATCCCAAACAGCCGTTGTCATCCCAGCCAATGTCGCAACTCGAAACATCCAGCCGTCAGGCAAGGGCCGCCGCGAGGAATCTTGGCGGTCGTCCGAACGGCAAGAGTAACAGACACGACCCGCATGCTGCACATGGTCCGAGTCTGTTGTCGGCTGACAGTCCGGAGGCAAGCCGGTCGCTGCTTCATGAGCTGTTGAACCTCGCCCACGACCAGGGTTACCTAAGCATTGCAGACGTCACCGATACCGCAGCAGAGGCAAATCTGTCCCAAAAGCAGACAGACGAACTGCTAACCAAATTGCGTGGGCTGGAAATTGAATTCGCCAAAGACTCCGAACCGGAATCGCAGCGGCAAGAAGAGGAGGAACCCGAAGACAATCAGCGCGTTGAGAGCCTTGATGACCCAGTGCGGATGTATTTGAGGCAGATGGGACAGGTCCCCTTGCTCACGCGCGAGCAGGAGGTTGAAATCTGCAAACGCATCGAAACGGGCACGCTGGAGGTGGAGCGGATCGTTTGCAGCTTTGGGTTCGCCGCGAAAGAGCATGTCGCTCTGGCGGAAAAACTTCTCTGCGAACCGCCCCGCGAACGGTTCGACCGCGTTGTGTTGGAGCGAAAAGTCCCGGAACGCGGGAAACACCTAAAAGTCCTGCATCGGCTGGTCAAAGAAACCCTCGAGTTGGATCACAAAGCGGGCGAGCTTTACCGCCGCTGGCATGCCGCCACGTCTCCCTCGACCCGCACACACTTGGAGGAAGAGCGCGCGAAGGTGGAAAAGCGCTTGATCAGAACCTATCCGAAGTTTGCCTTCAAACCGCGGCTCATCGAGGAGATGGCCCAAATCGCTGACAACATTCAGGAGAAGATGGTCACTGAGCGAAACGGCAGCACTCATCCCATCGGCCACGTGTTGGATGAAATCTCACAGCGCAATCTGGAAACGCTCGAAGGCCTGGCGCGGATGAAGTGCAACACCTTTCTCGCCCTGCACCAGCAACTCGCGGAATCCTCCCGCAAGGTGTTCCAAGCCCGCAGCGAAATGGCCGAAGCCAATCTGCGCCTCGTCATTTCCATCGCCAAAAAATACGTCAATCGCGGACTGTCTTTTCTCGACCTGATCCAGGAGGGTAACATCGGGTTGATGCGTGCGGTGGAGAAGTTTGAATACCAGCGCGGCTATAAGTTCTCCACTTACGCCACGTGGTGGATTCGCCAGTCCATCACCCGCTCCATCGCAGACCAAGCCCGGACCATCCGCATTCCAGTCCACATGATCGAGGTCATCAATAAACTGCTGCGGGCGCAAAAACAATTGCACCAAGAGTTGCACCGCGAACCCACAGCGGATGAACTGGCGGAGGAAATGCAGATTCCCGTTTCGCGGGTTCGCGCCTTGCTCAAGATGTCGCAGCAAACAGTTTCACTGGACGCCCCCGTCGGCGATAGCGAGGAAGCCAGAGTGGGAGATTTCATCGAGGACAAGTCCACCGAGAGCCCTTCCGATGTGACCAGCCATGCCATTTTGCGCGAGAAGCTGCTCGGCGTCCTCGGCAGCCTGAGCGAACGCGAGCGGCGGGTGCTGGAACTCCGCTTCGGCTTCGGCGATGGCTGCGCGCGAACGCTGGAGGAAGTTGGGCGACAATTCAGCGTTACGCGGGAACGCATCCGCCAGATTGAAGCCAAGGCACTCAGAAAAATGCGCCACCCCACCCGGCTTCGCCATTTGCACGGCTTCCTCGAACTTGAAAAGCCGATGCAATCCACGTGAGGCTTCAGCGCCTGCGTTGGAATTTCCCCGTGAACAGGTGATTCATCACCAGCGTGGTCACATACGCCGATACCTGCAAATTCTGCCGCGGATCATACGCCGTGATGTGCAGATTCAATTGCTCACAGCGATCGATCAGCCGCAACATGAGTTGATTCACACGGTAACGGTTCTCGTTGGTCCACTGGCAGACGGCATTGGTGAGCTGACTGCGATGCCGCTTCAAATATTGGGACGCCGCCAAGTTGGTCGCTGATTCCTTGCTGCCGTCAAACAATCGACGGAGGTCGTTATCATAGAAATCCGGGAAGGAATGCTCGTAGGCCTTACGCTTGCGGGCGTAATAGGTCTTCAGCTTCACGCCGAGGCAATCGTGGTCAGCAACTCGATATTCCGGCATATGTACTGGCATTTTTCCCACCAAAGAACCCATCAACTCATCCACGTATTCGAGCTTTTGCAAGGCCTTCCACCCGGCATAACGCTTTCGCCAATCCAGTCCCGGCGTGAGCCACACCGCAAACGTTTCCGCGAAATCCTCGTCCGGATGACTCTGCGCGTACCAGTCGTCCAAGTGCACCACGTAGCTCCGGCTATAAGGACGGGGACGATAAAAGGACGGTGTCTCCTCGGATGATGACCGGCCAAATGTCCTTTGCCATTTGCGCTTTCGGAACAACTGGTAGGCGTAAGCATAAGCGTGCCCCGCCTCATGCCGGATCAACCGCATGAACGCTTCAGGCTTCTCGCCTTCGACTTCGAGAATGATCTTCCGCTCCAGGTCGCGCAGGCGCTCATGCAGGAGAAAGAAGGGGACAAAGATGACCGGCACCGCCACGGGCACAAACCATTCATCGCCCACATGGCAGGGTGGATGAAAGAACAGTCCTTTCTGTGTCAGTTCTTCATAAAGCTGAGCAATGAGCGGCTGCAGCGGCGACTGCGCCAGATCTAAACCCAACCGGGAAATGCGTTGCTCCATCAACGCATCGTCGCTCAGAGCAGCCCAGTCAGGAGTTTGCATGATTTAAAGAGAACGTGATTTTGAGACTTTCAAAGTCTCCACCTCAGAACTGATCTTCCTTCTGCTTGAACAACACGTTGAACGTGGTCAGCGATCCGTAGCTGCGCGTGACGTATTGCTGCATCTCGACCTTCTCGCCGTCGGTCAACTTGTCGTGCGCATTGATTTTTTGCTCCAGCACCCGGAGGTTGTTTCGCACCATGACAATCTTGTGGAAGAACGTTTCCAGCGGAACTTCCTTCGTCTGCAACGTGGGGTCCGCGGGATGCAAAACCGCTTTTCCGCCATGCCAGCGGGCACCGAGTTGCTCCACCACCGCATCCGGCTTCTCGAAGCCCAGCTTGTCCACGACTTCATCCACCGTGCGCTGAATCAGCAGTCCCATCGAAATGCTCAACGGGCTGATCACCGCCGTGGGTTGCGCGGGTTCCACGCCGGACGAGTGCGGGTCAACGATGTGAACGCCCGAGTCAAAGCGCACGTCTGCCGTGTGTTCGTTGAGTGATTTGACCGCGCCCACGCCATACTGCACGTGGCGCACCTGCATCCCAATCCGCATGTCTTCGATTTTCATAGCTGAGCGGCAGTTTGTCTCCCACGCCCCGTCCCGCCAAACAAAAAGGCGGACCATTGCTGGTCCGCCTTGTGAATCTGTTCGGCTCGCTTAGTTGCGGGGGCCACGGTCACCACCACGGTCCCGCCGGGGCCCGCGATCACCCCCACGGCCTCGGTCGCCGCCGCGGTCACCACCGCGTTCACGGTATTCCGGCCGGGCCGGGGCGTCGCCTTCAGGAGCGCCAGCGGGCACGGTCTCGCCCTGTTCGCCGCCTTCCGCGGGGGCACCGCCTTCACTGCCACCC
>Ga0075471_10000458_pt1 | contig 24413 bp, 18 predicted proteins | sample DEB19_08_DNA_2_FD_74787 | JGI IMG/M metagenome (GOLD analysis project Ga0075471, IMG submission 74787) | Aqueous microbial communities from the Delaware River and Bay under freshwater to marine salinity gradient to study organic matter... | ecosystem: Environmental > Aquatic > Marine > Coastal ...
TTGGCGGGCGGCGCGACCCACCCCTCCCGCACGACCGTCACGACCCGTCCGCCGGCTACCTCTTGCCGAAGAACTTCCGCAGCGCATCGGCTGCTGCGTCACGCGACGAGTCGCTCTTCGCCTTCTTCGCGTCCTGTGGCAGGGTGCCCGGCTTGCCCTTGGAGGCCAACAGCGCCTCGACGCTCGCCGCAGCCCGGGCGGCCGAATCATCGGCCGCTGCGGGAGGCGGAGTGTTCGAGACGGCCGCATCGGCGGCGGCTGCCGCCGCCTCCGGCACCGAAGCCTGCGGCACCACCGGCTCGGTGCCTGGCGTCGAATCCGCCGCGTTGATCGTTTGCGTCGTGTCGAACACGCCGGCCGGCGCGTCGTCCTCCATCAGCCAGCGAGAGACGTCGTCCGCGGCCGCGGGCCCCACACGACTGACCGTGGACACCTTCAGGGCCAGCGGCCCCACCCGAACCGTGTCGCCATCGCCGAGCGCGACTTTCGCGGTGATCTTGACGTCGTTCACGAAGGTGCCGTTGCGGCTACCCAGGTCCTCCACCGTGAGCCCGGTGGGTTCCATCACGATGGCGCAGTGCTTGCGGCTGACCTCCTCGCCGAGCGGCCGGACATCGCACGACTCGGCCCTGCCAATCAACAGCCTGCCGTTCTTCAGGGCGATGGCACGTCCGGCACTCTTGCCGGACACGACGATCAGCTTGGCCGACATAGGAGTGTGCCGCTCTGCCTCGAGGAAGAGACGCATCGCGCCGGCTGACGCCGGAGCAGGCTGGCTGATTCGGACCCCGCTGATCTGCTCTGTAGAGGATACCGACGGCCAATCTCGGTGCCAACGCGAGCGGCCCCGCTGGCGTTGGCTGCAGTCGCCCCTCCCCCGTGGAGGGGATAGCGACTCGGCGTCAACGGCGGCACGTCCATCGGTCTTCGCGATACCGAGTCACCAGCGCGGCGACCCGATCCGAATGGCGGTGCAACGCCGGCGTCGCGGCCTCTTGAACGGTGGCCCCGAGCGCGTCCGCGACGCGGCGCACCCAGGCCCGCGCCAGGGTTTCCGACTCCGGGATGGACGTCGACGGCATCACATCGGCGACGCCACGATGCCGTGCCGCACCGTGGACGGCCGCGTTGTGCCGCAGCAGCAGGCTGCCGTGCTGGAGCACCACGCCGGCCAGTCGCCGCTGAGCGCTGCCCATGATCTTGCAGCCGGCCCCCACCGACCCCTGCAGCTCGTCGACGACGAGATCACCGGCCGAACGGCGGTCGAAACAGAAGAAAGACGACTCGCGCACCGCCTCCGTCGCGTTGCCGTCGGCAGCGCGGTATGGCCGTGCCGCGACGCCACGGGCGACGAGTTCCTGCGCCATGGCGCCGTGCAGGGCGTCGTAAAAAGCCTGCGGCGACGTCCCCCACGGATGGCTCTTGGGAACGGCGGCCGCGTAGGTCAGGTCGCTGCCGTGAACGATCGCACCGCCGCCGCTGGGACGGCGCACGATCGGCAGTGCGCGGATGTCGGCGACCTGGCGGGCCTCGTCGATCCGCTGAAACGCACCGAGCGACACCGTCGTCGACGACCAGCCATACACCCGGATGACGAGCGCGGCGAGCCGATCCGCTTCCTCCGCGAGGCTCTCGTCCAAGGCCATGTTGGTCGGCCCGTCGGCCGGGCCGTCCCACCAGACGATCAGCCCGCGCATGGTCGCTCCGCTCACGGCGTCGCGACGGCCGCCGCGGCGACGGGGCCGCCTGCGGCCCACCCCAGCTGCTGGCTCTTCGCCGCCCGCACCTCGTCGGGGCGGTTGACCGCGCCGCTGTGCGGCGCCGCCTGCACTAGGTCGACAGGCTCCGCGAGGATCGCCCGCACCGCCTCCACGAACGCGTCGAGCGTCTCGAGGCTTTCGGTCTCGGTCGGCTCGATCATGACAGCTTCGCGGACGGTGAGAGGGAAATAGACCGTCGGAGCGTGGAATCCGTAGTCGAGCAGCCGCTTGGCCAGATCCATCGCTGAAACGCCGGTCCGGGCCTTGGCGTCGGCCATCGAACCGACAAATTCATGCAGACAGCCCCGCGCGTGCGGGACCGGCAGCACGTCACGAAGACGCGCGAGGAGGTAGTTGGCGTTGAGCACGGCATGTCGCGACACGTCGGCGAGCCCGTCGGGGCCGAGCGTGCGGATGTAGGCGTAGGCCCGCAGCAGGACGCCGACGTTTCCGAAGAAGCTGCGGACGCGACCGATCGACTTGGGACAGTTCCACTCCAGTGAGAAGCGGACGCGACCACCGACGTCGGACCGCACGACGCGGGGGGTCGGCAGGAAGGGCTCCAGCATTTTCCTTACGGCGATCGGACCAGCCCCGGGCCCACCGCCGCCGTGCGGGCCGCTGAAGGTCTTGTGCGGATTGTAGTGCATCATGTCGGCACCGAAGTCGCCCGGCCGCGCAGCGCCGAGGATGGCGTTCATGTTCGCGCCGTCGAGGTAGACGAGCCCTCCGGCATCATGAACGAGCCGGGCGATCTCGAGGATATTCCGCTCGAACAGGCCGAGCGTGTTGGGGTTGGTGATCATCATCACCGCGGTGCTGCCATCGAGCTTGGCCTCGAGGTCGGCCATGTCCACCATCCCCTCGGCATCGCTCTCGATGCCAATCGCCTTGAAGCCCGCCATGGCGGCGCTGGCGGGATTCGTGCCGTGGGCGCTGGTCGGCACGAGCACGTTCGTGCGTTCTTCTCCCCGGTCGCGGAAGTAGGCGGCAGCTACCAGCAGGGCCGTCAGCTCGCCCTGCGCCCCAGCGGCGGGCTGCAGCGACACGGCTTCGAGCCCGGCGATCTCTGCCAGGAAGGCCTGCAGGTGCCAGAGCATCTCGAGCATGCCCTGGATCGTCGCCTCGGGCTGATAGGGATGCAGGTCGCCCAGGCCAGGCAGGGCGGCCAGCCGCTCGTTCCGCTTCGGGTTGTACTTCATCGTGCACGACCCGAGCGGATAGAAGTGCGAATCAACCGACATGTTGAGCGTCGAGAGATTCGTGTAGTGCCGAACGACGTCGAGCTCTGACAACTCGGGCAACGGCGGGGGCGATTCCTGCCGCGCATGGGCGGGCAGCACCCGCGCCACATCCACGGGCGGCACGTCGAGCGGCCCAAGCGTCGCACCGCGGCGACCGGGTCGCGAAAGCTCGCACAGGAGTCGGGTCGACTGCGCGTTACGCATGCGTGGCTGTCCTTTCCCTCCGTGGGGCGGCGAAACCTGTTCCGACGGCAGCGGGGCGGCCCGCACGAGCCGACTCGAACGCTTCGGCGAGACCGTCTATTTCGGCGCGGGTCCGCTTTTCGGTCACGGCGACGAGCAGGCAGTCGTCGAGGTCGGGATACCACCGGCCCAGCGGGACCCCCGCCAGGTAGCCGGCATCGACCAGCTCGCCCACGAGCTCGTCGGGACGTCCGACCACGTCTCGGACCACGAACTCCTTGAAGAAGGGCTGATCGAAACCGGCGGAGAGCCGGCCGCCCGCCAGCAGCCGGCGGTGGGCGTACGTGGCCTTCGCCAGACAGGCCTCCGCCACCTCGCGCAGTCCCTGCGGCCCCAGCACTGCCAGATAGATCGCCGACCGAAGCGCGAGCAGCCCCTGGTTGGTGCAGACGTTGCTCGTCGCCTTCTCGCGGCGGATGTGCTGTTCGCGGGTCTGCAGCGTCAGCACCCAGCAGCGGTTGCCCCTGCGATCGAGGGTCTGACCGGCGAGCCGTCCCGGCATCCGCCGGACGAACGATTCCCGGCAGGCGAGGATGCCCAGGTAAGGTCCTCCGTAGGCCAGATGATTGCCCAGCGGCTGTCCTTCGGCCACGACGATGTCGACGCCGCAGTCTCCCGGCCGCTTGAGCAGTCCGAGACTGACCGGATCGACGGCTACCGCCACCAGGGCACCGGCGGCGTGGGCAGCCTGCGTCAGTGCCGGAAGGTCCTCGATACAGCCAAAGAAGTTGGGCTGCTGCAGCAGCACGCAGGCCGTGTGGCTGTCGCAGGCACGAGCCAACGCGGCGGGCTCGACGACCCCCGCCGTGGCGGGCACCGTGACCGTCTCGATCCCGAGGTTCGCGAGGTATGTCTCCACCACCTGCCGATACTCGGGATGCACCGTCGACGCCATCACCACCCGCTTCTTCTGCGGCACCGCGGAGATCGCCATCAGCACCGCCTCGGCCGCGGCGGAGCCGCCGTCGTAGAGGCTCATGTTGGAGACCTCCATCCCGGTCAGGGAGGCGATCAGCGACTGATACTCGAAGTACACCTGCAGGTTGCCCTGACTCGCTTCGGCCTGGTAGGGCGTGTAGGAGGTGTAAAACTCTCCCCGCGCCGCGAGGCTGTCGACCACCGCGGGCACGAAATGGTCGTAGGCACCGCCCCCCAGAAAACACGTGCTCGACGCGGGGGACATGTTGCGGCCGGCGAGTTCGCGGAGGTGCCGCTCCAAAGCGACCTCGTCCAGCGCGGCGGGAATGTCGAGCGGCCGACGCAGCCGACAGTCGCCCGGGATGCCCGAGAAGAGGGTGTCGATGCCCGCATCGACCGCATCCGCGGGGCCGCCCGCGGCGCGGATCGCCTGCAGCATGTGGCGGACCTCCTCCGCTGTGTGGGGCAGGTAACTCATCGCTGTGGCTCCCTCCGTTCGTTGTTCACGGCCGCGGATCGCGGCCGGCCCGCTGCGCGGAATCCTCGGCTCGCGGGCCCTTGCCTCCGGTCAGTGGGGCTGGCTGGCCACCAATGCATCATAGGCAGCTCGATCGAGCAGGCCCGACAGTTCCGCCGGATCGTCGGGCTTGATACGCACGATCCAGCCCGCACCGTAAGGATCCTTGCCGAGCGTCTCGAGCTGGCCGGGCAACGCCTCGTTGACCGCGACGATCACGCCCGACACCGGGGCATAGAGATCGCTCACGGCCTTCACACTTTCGATCTCGCCGATCGATTCGCCCGCCTTGACCCGCTTGCCGACCTGCGGCAGCTGCATGAAAACCAGATCGGTGAGCGCCTCGACCGCGTAGGCCGAGATGCCCACCGTAGCCTCCCCGCCCGCCTCGGACCGAATCCACTCGTGCGTCTTCGCAAACTTCAGGTCTGCCGCCATGCGTTGCTCCTGGAATCCACCATCGTGCTCTCGCCATCCCGGTCTGCCCCTGAGCCCATGTGGCCCGCGGCCGCGAGATCATACCGGATTCCCCGCCCGCCGTGGCCGTTTGTAGAAGGGGAGGGGGACCACCACGGCAGGCGTGCGGGCTTCGCGGACGACCGCCTCGACCGCCGTCCCGGCAGCGGCCGCCTCACGGTCCACCATGGCCATCGCCACCGCGGTGCCGACGGACGGCGCGAAACTTCCGCTGGTCACCACGCCGACGGCTCGATCACCCCGCATCACCGCGTCGCCCTCGCGGGCGGCCCGCTTCGACTCGAAGCGCAGTCCGACGCGCACGCGGCCCGCGTGCCGCTGCCGCAGCGCGAGGTAGTGAGCCGCCCCCGGAAACGCCCTGCCGTCGAGATTCATGGCGAGATCGAGACCGATGGCGCAGGGATCACTGTCCTCCCGCAACTCATGCCCGTAGAGCGGCATGCCGGCCTCGAGCCGCAGCGTGTCCCGCGCGCCGAGGCCGCAAGCCACGAGGCCCCGCGGCCCTCCCGCGGCGTGCACCGCCTCCCAGACGGACGCGGCCGCCTCCGCGGCGACGACCAGTTCGACGCCATCCTCGCCCGTGTAGCCGGTGCGGCTGACCGCGGCCCGATGCCCCGCGACGACGGCCGTCGTCGCCCGGTAGTTGCCGAGGCCACCGATTCGGGCGGAGTCGGCCGCGGTGCACAATCCCCCCACCGTCTCGATCGCCAGTGGCCCCTGGACGGCGATCATGGCCGTCGCGAGCGTGCGGTCCTCGAATGCCACCCCGCGGGACGGCAGCCTGCCCCGCAGCCAGGACACGACGCGTTCTCGGTTGCTCGCGTTCACGACCAAGCCCAGCCGCGGAGTGCCGTCCGGAGCATCGACCTCGCGGGAGACGAGGGCGTCGTCGAGCACGGCCGGAGAGGAACCGGCATCGCTCGTGATCAGCGTGTAGCGGACGGCGCCGACGGCGATGTCGGCCACCCGTCGGGTGAGCAGCGACTCGAGCCAGGCCAGGGCGTCCGGACCGGCCACCGTGAGCCGGCCCATGTGGGAGACGTCGAACAGGCCGGCGGCCCGCCTCGTGGCCAGATGCTCGTCGACGATCGACGCGTACTGCACGGGCATCCGCCAGCCGGCGAAATCCACCATCCGGCCGCCGTGCGCGACGTGCCAGGCTACCAGAGGCGTCTCGAGCAGCTGCGGCACGTGGATCCTTCCCGTGTGGAGCGACGCGGCGGGGCCCGGCGCGGCCGCGTGATGCCTCGCCGGAGGGGGCTTCGGCCCCGCAATCCTGCCACCGACGCCGGATTGTAGGGCTGCGCGCGAAACCTGCCAGTCAGCGGCGGCCGGCTTCCCCGCGTGCGGCAGTCCCGCGGCCGCCGGCAGCCGCGCATGAGGCGGCCGCGCGTCGAGCGGCACTGTGCACAATCCGTCGGCGCACCCGCCAGTCGGCCGAGGGCCCTGGCTCGAGAAGTCAGCGATCGCGGCGGCGCTTCCGCACCGTTCGTCCGGCTCCTGATGGACGGCGACGGTCCGAGGTCGCGTCACCCGCTCCGGAAGGCCCACGGCCCGATCCACGGCCCGATCCACGGCCGGTCCCGCGGCCGCGCGGTTTCCCGGGGCTGCCACCGCGCCGCCGCTCCACGAGCCGGAAGTCGAGCGACCGCCGGTCGAGATCGACGCGGAACACCCGCACCCGCACGCGGTCGCCCAGCCGAAACGCGTTGCCCGACCGGCGGCCGGCCAGCGTGTGGCTCGCACGATCGAAGCGGTAGACATCGTCGGGCAGGGATTCCGCGGCGACGAGCCCCTCGGCCGGGAGTTCGAGCCCCTGCACGAACAGCCCGAACGGCTCGACACCCGTGACGACGGCCTCCATCTCCTGCCCGATCCGCGCCGCGAGAAAGATCAGCTGCTTGAGCTTGACCAGCTCCCGTTCGGCCGCCTCGGCGCGTCGCTCGAGCAGCGAACACTCCTCGCCAAGCCGGGGGAGACCGTCAGCGGCGGCGCGGCGGCCCCTCGCCAGCAGGTCGAGAGCCCGGTGGACCGTCAGGTCGGGGTAGCGGCGAATCGGCGACGTGTAGTGGCAGTAGCAGTCGCTCGCGAGCGCGTAGTGCCCCTCCTCCTGCGGCCCGTACGCGGCCCGTGCCAGGCTCCGCAGCACGGCGTAGTGCACGGCGTGCTCCTCGGACCGCCCGCGGGCCATGTCGAGGAGCCGTTGCAGTTCGAACCGGCTCTCCAGGGAGTCCACCTCGAAGCCCAGCTCCGACACGAACTCCGTCAGCTGCCGCAGCTTGCGGAGGTCGGGCGTCGGATGGATCCGGCGGAGGAACCCCGCACCCGCGGCGGCCAGCATCCGGGCGACCGCCTCGTTGGCGGCCAGCATGAACTCCTCGATGATCTGATGGCTCTCGGTGTTCTCCACGACGTGGGCGCCGCTGACGCGGCCGTCGCGATCGAGGTCGATCTTCACCTCCGGCATCGAAAGTTCGAGCGACCCGCGGCCGATGCGGCGGCTGCGGAGGATCCTCGCCAGGTCCCGCATCCGGCCCAGCAGCGCCCGCACGTCGTCCGCCATCTCGACCGCCCGGGTGTCGGGGTCGGCGAGGAAGACGTCGACCTCCTCGTACGTGAATCGGCGCCGGCTGCGGATCGCCGTGCGCTCCTCCTCGGCGTGGACGGCAGCGCCGTCGGAGGAGAACTCGATCCAGCAGGTGCGGGCAAACCTCACCCGCTGGGGCTGGAGGCTGGCGAGATTGTTGGACACGATCTCGGGCAGCATGGGAATGACGCGGTCGGGCAGGTAGACGCTCGTGCCGCGGGTGCGGGCCTCCTGATCGAGCGCCGACCCAGCTTCCACGAAGTGGGAGACGTCGGCGATGTGCACGCCCAGCAGCCAGTGGCCGCGATCGATCCGTTCCAGCGAGATCGCGTCGTCGAAGTCGCGGGCGTCCACCGGATCGATCGTCACGATCACCCGGTCGGTGAGGTCGCGGCGGCCGGCCGGCACCTCCTCGCGAAACCGCTCCGCCTGCCGGCGGGCGTCGGCGAGCACCGCCTCGGGGAAGGGGCCCGGCAGCGCGAACTCGTGGATCACCGTGAGCGTGTCGACGCCGGGCGCGCCGGCGGGCCCGAGAACCTCGACGACTACCCCCTCGCCATCGCGGATGTGCGTGGGAAACCGCACCATCTCCACGACGACCTTGTCCTGCTCGCGCAGGCCCTTGGCGCCGGGATCCCCCACCGACACCGGCCGCGCGAAGGCCGTGCCGTCGATCTGCACCCAGCCACCACCGGCGGCCTCGAAGTAGCTCCCCACGAACCGCGTGGTCCGCCGCTCGACGACCTCCACGATCTCTCCCGCGGGACCGGGCCGGCGTACGTCGCGGCCGCGCAGGAGACGCACGCGAACGGTGTCGCCGGTGACGGCATCGAGCGCGGCGGCCGCGGCGACGTGGATGTCGCCGGAGCGATCGCCCGCCGCCGCGTCGCCGGGACGAACGAAGCCGTATCCACCCGCCGCGCGGCGAAAGACGCCGACCACGTCGCGGCGGGATCCCGGCCCGGCGTCCCCACCGCTCCGGCCGGGGCCGCCCTCCCGTGGGCCCCCGGTCCCGGGCGCACGCGAACGTTTCGGACGACCCATCGACTGCCTTTCGCGCTGGCGGCGTCAGCCGCGGCCCTTGAAGAACTTCCGGCCGAGGTTCGCGTGATACTGCGTCCAGCCGCCGTCGATCGCCGCCTCGTTCTGCATGAGCTGCACCGTGGCGGCCATGCGGGCGTCGAGCTGGTCGATGTGGTGCAGCGCGATCGCCTCGAGCGTCATGGGAAGCTTCGGCGCGCCGAACGCGTATTCGCCATGGTGGCTGGCGATCATGTGCTTCACCCGCACTTCGGTTTCAGCGTCGTAGGGTTCGCCCGTGCGGGCCTCCACCGCCCGGAGCTTTTCGTCGACCAGTTCGAGGCCGAGCAGCACGTGTCCGAGCAACTGGCCCGCATCGGTGTAGGAAAAGCCCCGCTCGCTCTCGAGTTCGAGCGTCTTGCCGATGTCGTGCACGAGGACGCCCACCAGCAGCAATTCGCGATCGAGATCGGGGTACAGGGGCGCCACGCGGTCGGCCAGCCGCAGCAGGTTGACGACGTGTTCGAGGAGGCCCCCGGTGTGGGCGTGGTGCTGCTTCACGCCAGCGGGGCTCCGTTTGAAGGCGGCCATGAGGGCGGCGTCCGCCAGCAGTTCGTCGACGAGCAGCCGCAGCGGCGGCCGCGACACGCCGGCCAGGAGGCCGCTCAACTCCGCCGCCAGGCGATCGATGTCGGCCGTCGAGAGCACGCGAAACTCCGACTCGTCGATCGACCGCGGATCGACGCGACCGATGGCGGACACGATGATCTGCAGCGCCCCGGAGTAGAGCTGCACCGCCCCCTCGACCCGCACGTAATCCCCCTCGTCGAAGGCTTCGAAGTCGTCGTCCGAGGCGTTCCACATGCGGCCCGTGATCGAGCCGCTGCGATCCGCGAGCTCCACCTGCAGGTAGAGCTGCCCGTTCCGGTTGGGCCGCAGCTGTTTCCGAGTCGCCAGGAACACCTGATCGAGCTGCGTCTGGGCGGCGAGTTCCGTGACCCGCTTCCTGCCCCCACCGCGCCGCCGCTGGTCTTTGGCGGCCGCCGGCTCACCGGACGGTCCGGGATCGCGACCGAAAGAGGGGAGGGCGTTCATGAACGGAATCCGAGGGCGGGATGCGGCCGCGAACCGAGCGGCCAGTCTAGCCTAGCAGGACCCGAAACTGCCCCGACCGCGGTCGACGACTCGACCGTCGCCGCGCCCGTGGACCGAAAGGCTACAATCCGCGGCCTTCCCGGAACGAGGAGCCCCCCATGCCCGACCACGCCATCTCCCCCACCCGCGGCCAGGACTATCCGGAATGGTATCAGCAGGTCGTGCGGGCCGCGGACCTCGCCGAGCAGTCCCCAGTCCGCGGCTGCATGGTCATCAAGCCCCACGGCTACGCCGTCTGGGAGCGGATGCAGGGGATCCTCGACCGCATGTTCAAGGCCACCGGCCATCAAAACGCCTACTTCCCGCTCTTCATACCCCTCTCCTACCTCGAGCAGGAGGCCAAGCACGTCGAGGGGTTCGCGAAGGAGTGCGCCGTCGTCACGCACCACCGTCTCGAACTCGGGCCCGACGGCAAACTCATCCCCACGGGGAAGCTCGAGGAGCCGCTCGTGGTGCGGCCGACCAGCGAGACGATCATCGGCGCCATGTATGCCAAGTGGGTGCAGTCGTGGCGCGACCTGCCGGTGCTCATCAACCAATGGGCCAACGTCGTCCGCTGGGAGATGCGACCCCGGCTCTTCCTGCGCACGGCGGAATTCCTCTGGCAGGAAGGGCACACGGCACACGCCTCGAGCGATGAGGCGGTCGAGGAGACCAGGCGGATGCTCGAGGTCTACGCCACGTTCGCGGAGCGCGACCTCGCGATGCCGGTGCTCAAGGGCCCGAAGCCGGCCGCCGAACGGTTTCCGGGCGCGGTCGACACCTATTCGATCGAGGCCATGATGCAGGACGGCAAGGCTCTCCAGGCCGGCACGTCCCACTTCCTCGGCCAGAACTTCGCCCGCGCACAGGGGATCAAGTTCGCGAACACCGCCGGCGTGGAGGAATTCTGCTGGACGACGTCGTGGGGCGTGTCGACGCGGCTGGTGGGGGCGGTGATCATGACCCACTCTGACGACGACGGCCTGGTGCTGCCGCCGCGGATCGCACCGACGCAGGTTGTGCTGCTGCCGATCCACCGCACCGACGAGGAGCGGGAGGCGGTGCTCGCCTGCTGCCGGCGGCTGGAGGCGGAGCTGGCGGCGACCCGCTTTGCCGACGAGCCCATCCGCGTGCGGATCGATTCCCGCGACGTGCGCGGCGGCGACAAGGTGTGGCAGCATGTCAAGCAGGGAGTTCCCCTCCGGGTGGAGATCGGCCCCCGCGATCTCGCCGCCGGAGCGGTGAGCGTGTCGCGACGCGACCGCGGGCCGCGTGAGCGGCAGGCAATGCCCCTGGCACAATTCGTCGCCGAGGCCGGAGCCCTGCTCGACGAGCTGCAGCGCGGTATGTTCGACCGGGCGCGTGCCTTCCGCGAGCGGCATACCGTGCAGCTCACAAGCACCGCGGACGTCGTCGATTTCTTCGAGCGTCCGGCCGAGAAGGGCAGCGCGGTGCAGGGGGGCTTCGCCCACGTCCACGTCGCCGACGATCCGGCTGTCGCGGCGACGTTCGACCCCTTGAAGGTCACGGTGCGCTGCATCCCCCTGGAGGACAACGATTCCCCGGGGACGTGCATCGTGACGGGACGGCCGGTCGCCGGCCGCAGCGTGCTCGCGCGGTCCTACTGAATCCGAGGAAGCGGCTACACTCAAGGAGGACGCGGCGGTCGCGTCGCCGTCGTTCCCTGGTGGGAGGCCCCCCGAGATGCGGTTGCCACGTGCCTGGATCGTCGCGGTGCTGTCGGCCTGCCTGGGCGCCCTGGTAGGAGGCGGCATCACGGCGATCGAAGCCGCATCGCGACCCTGGCGGGCGGGCGACATCAGGGCCGTCGCCGTGGCTCCCCGGGGCCCGTCGCCGAGGGTCGAATCCGACGAGAAGACATTCGAGTTCGGCACCGTGAAAGTCGGTGGCTCGGGAACCCACGAGTTCACCATCCGCAACGCCGGCGACGCGGCCCTCGAACTCGCCAAGGGCGCCACGTCCTGCACCTGCACAGTCGCCGACTTCGACAAGAGCGATGGCGGATCGGCGAACACGCGGCTGGTGCCGCCCGGTGCCAGCACGAGGCTCAAGGTGGAGTGGCGGGGCAAGGACGTGGGCCGCTTCCGGCAGCAGGCCAGCGTGATCACGAATGATCCGCGGCAGCCGCAGATCTTCTTCACCGTGGAGGGCCACGTCGTACCGAGCGAATTCACGGTGACACCCGGCGTCTTCGCGCTCCCAAAGCTGTCCGTGAGCACGGGCGACAAGGCGACGGCGAAGATCGTGACCTACGGTTCCGCCGCACCGACGCTGACGTCCCTGTCCCTCGACGACCCGACGTCCGCCCAGTTTTTCTCCCTTTCCTCGGCGCCTCTCGACCCGGCCGACGTGCCGGCGAGCGACGCTGCCAACGGGGGCTTCCTGATCAGCCTGGAAGTCCTGCCCGGCCTGCCGATCGGACCGCTGCGGCAGGGCGTTCGGGCCGTTCTCCGGATGCCCGAGGAGGTCGTCGTGGAGATTCCCGTACAGGGCTCGGTGTCGGGTGATCTTGCACTGGCCGGAGCGGCGTGGGATTCCTCCTCGGAGTCGGTGCATCTGGGAACCGTTTCCAGCCGCACCGGCGCGGCCACGACCCTGTTCCTCACCGTGCGTGGGCCGCATCGAGCCCTCGTGAAGCCGACCGTCCGCTCCACCATGCCATCGTCCCTGCAGGTCGTCGTAGGAGAGGGCAAACCGGTCGGCAGCGGGAACGTCGTGCGGATTCCGTTGTCGATCACGATCCCACCCGGAAGCGCTCCGGCCAATCACATCGGCACGACGCAGGCGCCGGCCGGCAAGATCGTCCTCGACACCGGGCACCCCGACTCCCCGACCCTCTCCGTACCCGTCAGCGTCGCGATCGGTCCGTGACGAAAGATCCCATGACTCGTCCCAATCGCTTGCAGTGGCTCGTCTTCGCCACGGCCACGCTCCTCTCCACCGCGGGTCCGTGGGCCGCCGGCCAAGCAGGAGATGCGGGCAGCCTCCCCGAACGCGGCCAGGGCGTGAAGGACGAGGTCGTGAAGACATTCCAGGACCGCAACGGCCCGGTGTTCGCCGATTGGCAGGCTCCGCAGGCCGTGGTGGTCGTCACCGGCGAACTCGACGGCTACATCGAGCCGTGCGGATGCACCGGCAAGGAGAACCAGAAGGGGGGGCTGAGCCGCCGCCGCAATCTCCTGCGGGCGATCGACGCCGCCGGCTGGCCCCTGGTGCCGGTCGATCTCGGCGGCCAGGTGAAGCGGTTCGGCCGCCAGTCGGAGGTGAAGTTCCAGTCGATCGCCGACGGGCTGCGAACCATGCGGTATGCGGCCGTCGGCTTCGGCCCTGGCGACCTGCGGCTGCCGGCCGAGGAATTGGTGGCGGCCGTCGCGGCGGTGGGTGACCAGCCCACCCCGTTCGTGAGCGCGAACGTCGGCCTCCTCGGATTCGACGCGAACATCACGCCCCGTTTCCGCGTGGTCGAGGCGGGAGGACTGCGGTTCGGTATCGTGAGCGTGCTTGGCGACGCCGAAGCCAAGCAGATCCGCAACGACGCCATCGAAATCGTCCCGGCGGAGCAGGGCGTGTCGGCGGCGGTCGCTGAACTGAAGAAGGCGAACTGCAGCCACCACATCCTGCTTTCCTGGGCCGGCCCCGACGAGACCCGCGCCCTGGCGACGAAGTTCCCGCAGTTCGATGTCGTCGTCACGGCGGGCGGTGCCGACGAGCCTCCCGCCGAACTTCCGGTGCTGCCGGGCGGCGGCCGGCTCGTGGAACTCGGGCACAAGGGAATGTTCGCCGTGGCGATCGGGTTCTTCGCAGACAGGCGGCAGCCGATCCGCTCCCAGCGGGTGCCGCTCGACGCCCGCTGGGGAGAGGCGGAGGACATGATCGCGCTGCTGGCGACCTACCAAGGGCAGCTCGAATCGCTCGGGCTGGCCGGGCTGGGCCTCGCCGCCGTGCGGCACCCGTCAGGCCGGCGGTTCGCGGGCAGCGCCTCGTGCGCCGACTGCCACCGGCACGCCTACGACGTCTGGAAGGACACACCGCACGCCAAGGCGCTGGCCACGCTCGAAGAGCAACGGCCGCGTCGCGACGGAGATCCCGAGTGCCTCTCCTGCCATGTGGTCGGCTGGGCTCCCCAACGCTTCGAGCCCTTCGAGGGCGGCTTTGCGGGCATGCAGAGCACTCCACACCTGGCCCACCAGGGCTGCGAGAACTGTCACGGTCCGGCGGCCGCACACGCCGCGGTGGAACGAGGTGACGTGCGGGCCAGCATCACCGAACGCGATCGGCTCCGTGCCGAAATCACGCTTTCCCTCGCCACTCCGGAAGGCAAGCAGCGGGCCGTGAACAACTGCCTGGAGTGCCACGACCTCGACAACAGCCCGCAGTTCGATTTCGACACCTTCTGGCCCCAGGTGGAGCACCCAACGCCCCCCGCCGAAGCGGCGGCCGCCAAGAATGCCGACTAGACCGGATCTCGTTTTGCTGGAGCGACGGCTGGGAAGTCTGGAACAGGCAGGCGACGGGGGGTGGGCGAACGCTCGACGAGCGTCTGGCCGCTTCAGACTCGAGCGAGGAGACTTGCGCCGTCTCGTAGCCGGTGCTACACGGAGGCGGGATCCGCTCTAGCCGAGTTGGGCCATCGCCTCGTCGGGAATGCTGAAGTTCGCCGAAACGGCCTGCACGTCGTCGTGCTCATCGAGCCGCTCCATCAGGTCGAGCACCTTGCGGGCCGTGTCCACGTCCTCGACATCGACGCTGTTGGTCGGCACACGCACGATCTCGTTCGAATCGACAGGCAGTCCTGCCTTCTGCACGGCGTCGACCACCGCGGCCATCACCTGTGGCTCGCACGACACCTCCCACCGATCTCCCACCAGCTTCACGTCGTCGGCACCGGCCTCGATCGCCACCTCCATGAGACGATCCTCGTCGCAGGCGGCCTGCGACACCCGCACCACGCCCAGCCGCTGGAACAGGTAGGCCACGCAGCCGGTGCCACCGAGCTTTCCGTCGCACATCTCGAAGATCTTGCGGATCTCCGGCGCCGTCCGATTCTTGTTGTCGGTGAGGATCTCGCACATCACGGCCACGCCGCCGGCCGCATAGCCCTCGTAGACGGACTCCTCGAGATTGCCCCCCTTGAGTTCCCCCGTGCCGGTGCGAATCGCCCGCTGGATGTTGTCCTTGGGCATGCTCACAGCCTTGGCGGCGTCGATCGCATAGCGCAGCTTCAGATTGGCGTCGGGGTCGCCGCCACCGTGCTTCGCGGCCACGATGATCGCCTTGGCGAGCTTGCTCCACAGCTTGCCGCGCTTGGCGTCGACCAGTGACTTCTTCCGGGCGATGTTCGCCCAATGCGAATGTCCAGCCATGAAACGCTCCTCACCTCCTGCGCGGGCCGTCAGCGGGGCTTTCGCTTGGCAAGCTGCACCGAATGCCGCTTCCCGGCCTTGGCGGGCAGCTTACGGGCCGCCTTCGCAGGCAGCTTGCCGTCCTTGCCCACAGCCTTCGAGCCCGCGGGTGGCCGCGTGGCATCGGCCTTCTTGCCTCGCTTCGTCGGCTCGGGACGTGCGGCTGGCTTCGCCTGCGGCTTGGACTCCTGACCGGCAGGCGATTGCTGCGGCTTGATGGTGATCGCCTTGCCCACGTTCGGTTTGACGACGAACGGCTTGGGCCCGGATTTCGCGCCGGGCTTCGCGGTGCCGTCCGCGGCTCGCTTGGGGCCGGCCCCAGGGGGGGGCAGCGGCGTCTTGCCGGCCGGTCGAGCCGCGGCCTGCGGACCCGCGGGCCGATGCTCCTCCGCGGCGGTCTGGGCCGCCTCGACGGCACGACGGCCTTCGCGGCCCGGTGCCGGCGGCGGCGGATTGGGAGCCGCGAGAGGCTCGCCGCGCTTGGGCAGCCGCTCCTTCGCCGCGGCCGGATTGACCGACTGGAGGACTTTCTTCACCGCACTGCCGTGGAGATTGCCGACCACATCGCACCCGAACTGGTGCAGGAGCGATCCGAATTCAAGCCCCGACTTCTTCGCGATCAGCCGCTCGAGCCCCACCACCTTGCCGGCGTCGTACTCCTCGCGGGAGATGATGCCCGTGAGATAGAGGCCCGACAGCGCCCCGAGATCGAGCGGAATCATGTGGCCGCCCAAGGCCGTCGTGGCGACGTAGCTCACGACGAACGGTGGAATGCCATGGATGTGCTCGAGCGTCCGGATTCCGTGCGCGATCGAGTGCTTCTTGGCATGGTCGAGCGAAAAGCTGTAGGTCGACTCGAAGACGCCTTGGAGCACCCGCCGCAACGCCAGGGCGGCCCGGGCCGGGTCGGGCAGCCCGTGCAGCGTCTCGGCGAGCTCGGCGACGGTCGTGACCCGGATCTCATTGAGGTCGAAGTAGCTTTCCTGCAATCGCGCAAACGCCTTTTCCGCGACGTCGTGAGCGGCGTTCTCCAGGCAGCAGGCGAACAGCACCTGGTCGAGCATGGACCTCGCCGTATTGGCCGCCACAGGCTTGTACGAGCCCTTGAGCGCCCTGTGGAGCTTTCCGATGAGTTGCTTGCGGACCGACTGCGGTTGCTTGGCTGCTGTCATGCGCGTCCCTGTTTCTGATGCCGGGGGCCGGATTCGCCCCCGGTCCGTTCACTCGCCGACGCGTTGCCACGCCCAGTCGGCTCCTGTTCCGAAATCGGGTCGGGGTCTTCCGTCGCCGCGACTATCGGCGGGTCCGGAGGCAAAACCTCCTTGAGAAGCCTCGCGATCTCGATCGACTTCTTGACGCCGCCATCGAGCTTGAACGTCAGCCGAGGTGTGTAACGGGTGTCGATCTTCTCGGCGACCTGCGACTGCAGGAACCCCGCGGAGCTCGCCAGACCGCGCAGCGCCAACTCCTCCTTGGCAGGACTCCCCATGACCGACACGTGCACCGTCGCTGCCCGCATGTCGGGATCCATCTCCACGCGCGTGACGGTCACGTCGCGCACCCGCGGGTCGCGCACCTGGGTGAGGATGGCCATGCTGACCACCTCCCGCACCGCCTCCGCAGCCTTGAGAAGTCGTCGCGTGCTCACGAGAGCGTCCGGGCGATTTCCTCGACGCGGTAGCACTCGAGGATGTCGCCCTCCTTGATGTCGTTGAAACCGGCCAGCTTGATGCCGCACTCGAGGCCATCGCGAACCTCGCGGGCATCGTCCTTCTCCCGCTTGAGCGACTCGATTCCGTACTCGCCCACGATCCGGCTGTCGCGGATGATCCGCATCCGGCCGTTTCGCGCGATGATCCCGGAGATCACGCGGCATCCGGCCACGACGCCGATGCGGCTGATCGCGTAGGTCCGCTGCACGACCGCCCGGCCAAGCGTCGCCTCCCGCTTCTCCGGCGCCAGCATCCCTTCCAGTGCCTTTCGCAGGTCGTCGGTGACCTGGTAGATGATGTCGTAGCGGCGCACCTGCACGCCGCGGTCCTCGGCCAGCGACCTCGCCCGCTCGTCGGGAACGACGTTGAAGCCGATGATCACCGCATCCGACGCATCGGCGAGCTGCACATCCGCCTCGGTGACACCTCCGACCGTGGCCTGCAGCACCCGAATCTTGACCTCCGGATGATCGAGCTTCTCCAGCTCCTTCAGAATCGCCTCGATCGAGCCGCGCACGTCCGCCCGGAGGATGAGGTTGAGCGTCGGAGCCTTTTGGGCGCCCAGCCGATCGAGCAGGTTCTCGAACGTCACATGCACCGGTGCACTGACCAGGTTGCTCTGCCGGCGGATGTTACTCCGCTTGAGGGCCACTTCCCGCGCCGTCGCGATGGAGTCGATCACCTGAAACCGCTCCCCGGCCCCGGGCGCCACGTCGAGCCCGCTGACGAACACCGGCTCGGATGGGCCCGCTTCGGCCAGCTTCCGCCTCGACAGCGTGTCCTGCATGGCCTTGACGTGCCCGCTCGCCTCGCCGCAGACGACGGCGTCGCCGACCTTCAGCGTGCCCTTCTGGACCATCAAGCAGGCGACCACGCCGCGCCCCTCGTGGATCGAGGCGTCGAGACAGACGCCCGCCGCCGAACGCCCGGGATTCGCCCGCAGATCGTGCAGTTCAGCGATGGTGAGCAGGGTGTCGAGCAGCGACTCGACCCCCTCGCCAGTCACGGCGCTCGTCTTGACCACCTCGGTCTCGCCACCCCACTCCGTCGGCAACAGCTCGTTGGCCGCGAGCTGTTGATAGATCTTCTGCACGTCGGCGCCGGGAAGGTCGATCTTGTTAATGCACACGACGATCGGCACGTTGGCCGCCCGGGCGTGGCTGATCGCCTCTTCCGTCTGCGGCATGACGCCGTCGTCCGCAGCGACGACGATCACGGCGCAGTCGGTTACGTTCGCCCCGCGGGCCCGCATCTGCGTGAACGCCTCGTGGCCCGGGGTGTCGACGAACGTGATCGGCCGGCCGTTGCGCTGCACGGTGTAGGCCCGCATGTGCTGCGTGATGCCGCCGCTCTCCCGCGACGCGACGTTGATGCCGAGGATGCGATCGAGCAGCGAGGTCTTGCCGTGGTCGACGTGGCCCAGGAACGTCACCACCGGCGCCCGCGGCGTCCGCAGGGCGGGATCCTCGTCCACCGCATCGAACCCGGCGAGCAGCTCTTTCTCCAGATCCTCCGCGGTCTTGACGTCGAGCTGGACGCCGAGCTCGGCCGCCAGCAGCTCGACGGTGTCCCGATCGAGCGACGACGCCATGCTGGGCATCGAACTCATGCCGAACGTCAGCAGCTTCTTCAGCACCTCGCTGGCCGGCATGCCGATCGCCTCCGAGAAGGCGCGCACGGTGCAGGGAACCTGGATGGAGGCGTTGGTCTTCCGCGGGGCCGCGGTCGACACGGCGCCGCGCCGCGGCCTGGCTCCACGCCGACGACGCCCGCCCCCTTCATCGTCGTCGCCCCGCGGCTCGGCAATCCTCTTGCGATGCAATTGCCGCAACTCGCGACCACCGAGCAGATCGTCGGGCTTCGCGGTCGGGGACCGCACCGATCGGCGCGGCCGGCCGCCCGGCTCGACGGGGGGCGGAGGCACCGCCGCGCCGCCGGCGGCCCCGCCGCGAATCCCCAATCCGCCTGGCCGAGGCCGCGGACCATCAGCCTGCCGCTGCTCGTGCTTCCGCATGTGCTCGGCCAGCGGCTTGGCGCCTCCGGCCTTCGCACTGCGAATGGCGTCCAGCGGCAGCTTGACGTCTGGCTTTTGTGCCACCGGCTCCTGCGGAGCCTTGACCACCGGCGTCCGACCGGCGGCAGGCAACGGCGGCAGCTTGAAGGCCGGCCGCGGCACGGGCTTGCTGCCGTCACCGCTCGGCCGCAGGCCTGCCGGCCGCGGCCGCGGCTCCGCGGGCTTGGCGGGAGCCGGCTCCACGGCCTTGGGACGGGCCGCCACTCCGGCGGGTGCGATGTAGTCTTCGCGACGCAGCGTCGATGCGGGCCGAGCCTCGGAGCCACCGGGAGGAGGACTGGCGGCCTTCGCGGCGGCCGGCCCCGCCGCCGCTCCGCCTCCGGCCGGGCGTTCAGCGGGCCGTGATCGCCCGGCGATGAACTCCTTGAGCTTCGCGACCTCCTCGTCGCTCATGCTGGCCAGCGCCGAGCCCTTGTCCTGGATGCCGGCGCGCGTGCACAGTTCGACAAGCTCCTTGCTGTCGATCTTCAATTCTTTCGAGAGAGTGTAGATGCGAACCGCCACGCACAAACCTCCGCACCGGAATGCTCCGGCCGCCCGCCCTTCGAACCAATTCCGACCGACAACCGCCTCGAACCGACCCGCCGACGATCACGGCTCCACCGGTGGCACCGCCTCCGCGACCGTTCCGGCGGCGCGAGCCGCGGCATCGGCGGCGTCGGCATCCGCCGTCGCCTTCGCGATGCGATCGCTCTCGCGCTGCTTGCGTCGCTCGTCAGCCGCGGCGGCTTCCGCCATCGACGCCCGCTTCTCCGCCTCCGCCACGATCGCCTCCACCGCCTCCGGCGACAGCCCGCCCATCTCCATCAGATCGTCCGGCTCGATCACCGAAAGATCGTCGTACGACAGGAATCCTTCGCCCACGAGCCGCTCGGCCACGGACTCATCCAGCCCCTCGATCGAGGAGAAGCCGACGACCGCCCGTTCGATCTGCTGGTCGAGCTCCTCACGGGTCATGATCTCGATGTCCCAGCCGCACAGCTTGCTCGCCAGCCGCACGTTTTGGCCGCGACGGCCGATCGCCAGCGAGAGCTGGTCCTCGCGCACAAGCACGATGCCTCGACCGAGCATCTGACAGAGGATGACCTCGTCGACTTCGGCCGGCTGCAGGGCGTTGGGCACGAGCACCTGCAGGTCGTCGCTCCAGCGCACGATGTCGATCCGCTCGCCCCCCAGCTCCTCGACGATGTTCTTGATGCGATTGCCGCGGACGCCGACGCACGCCCCAACGCAGTCGATGCGGTTATCGCTGCTGATCACCGCCACCTTGCTGCGATATCCCGGCTCCCGTGAAATCGCCCGAATCTCGATGACACCGTCGGCGATCTCGGGAATCTCCTGCTCGAAGAGCCGCTGCACCAGCTGGGGCCGGATCCGCGAGAGGATGATCTTGACGCGACTGCCGACCTTCCTGACCTCGAAAATGGTGGCGCGAATCCGCTCGTTCACATGGTAGCTCTCGCCGGGAATCTGCTCGCTGCGCGGCAGGATCGCCTCCGTGCTCCCCAGCTGGACGGATGCCGTGGCTCCCTCGACCCGCGTCACCACGCCGGAGACCATCTGGCCGATCTGCTCCTCGAACTCGTCGTGGATCGCATCACGCTCCGCCTCGCGGATCTTCTGGATGATCACCTGCTTCGCCGTCTGGGCACCGATGCGCCCCGAGAGCTCCTGGGTGTCGATGTCGACGCCGTCATGCGTTCCCGACAGCCGGCCGCTCGCGCGGTCGATCGTGATCGTGATCTGCGCCGTCTCGCCGTACTGTCGCGCCAGAGCGGTGACGAGCGCCGATTCGATCGCCTGGAAAACGATCTCCTTGTCGATGTTCTTGTCGCGATGGATGGCATCGACGATGCGAAGAATTTCTTCTGGCTTCATGGCTTTCTCGGACGTGTGTCCATGGCCCGCGGTGCGTACGAAGTCCCGCCGCAGGGCCCGGCCGTCAACGCTGCTTCCTCTGCCTCATCATGTCGACACAAAAACGCCGGCCCCTGGCAGCAGCAGAACTGCCGGCATGGCCGACGCCATACGACATGGAATCCGAAACATCCCGCCGGGGGGTGTTTGGAAGCAGGTCCGCGCTTACCAGAAGCCTCTCGAAATCGACGCAACCCGTGAAAACTACGGCACCTGCGTCGAACTGTCAAGCAGCAGGGCCCCGGATCACCACCGATCCTGCCTGCCCTTGGGGGGTTACCGCCGACGACATGAACACCCGGCCCGCCGGATCGCCACGGCGGGCGGCCCGGATCCGGCACTCCGGATCCGGCACCTCGTAGTTGAGCAGCGGGAAGAGCTCGCCTCGCCGCGTCGCCAACAGGCTGGCCACGCACTCCACCAGGCCGCTGCCACCCCCGAGGTTGCCGAAGTGGCTCTTGGCGGCGACCGTCGGGATCGTTTCGGCACTCGCACCGAGCACGTCGTAGAGCGCGGCGGCCTCCTCGCGATCACCAACCACGGTGCCCGCGCCGTGCGCGTGCACGTGCGACAGGTCGGCCGGCGCGACCCCCGCCATCTCCAGCGCCCGGCGCATCGCCAGCGCCAGCGACTGCCGCTTCAACCCCACTCCGCCGACGGTGCCGGCACGGCGGGCCGCGTGCCCGAGGATCTCCCCGTGGATCGTGGCCGACCGCGCCACCGCGTGCTCCCGTTCCTCGAGGATCAGCACGGCCGCGCCCTCGCCGAGCACCATGCCCGTGCGCGCCGCGTCGAACGGCCGGCTCCAGGTCGACGGCGCACCGCCCGACAGTGCGACCTGCTCGCTCTGCAGGGCGTGGACGGTCTTCATCGGGTGCACCCGGGTGCCGGTCGCGCCGGCGACCATGATGTCGGCGGCGCCACGCTGGATGGTGACCACGGCCTCGCCCAACGCCAGGTGGCCGCTCGCCTCGCGGAGGGTGAGCGAGTTGCTGGGGCCGCGCAGGTCGTTGTAGATGGCGATGTGGCTGGCGGGCATGTTCGGCAAATACTTGAGCAGCCAGAGCGGCGTGAGCTGCGGCATGCCTTCGGACGCCCAGCGGTCGAATTCGAACCGGCCGTCGGCGCCGCGACACTTGGCCACGCTGGCGGTGAAATCCTCCGGCAGCGTGAGCATATAGTCGGAGCCGAACACGCAGCCGAACCGCTCCGGCACCAGGCCGGGCATGCCGAGCAGGCGACTGTCGTGGAGCGCCCGCTGGGCGGCGGCGACCGCCATCTGGCTCTCACGGCACATCACCTTGAGACCCTTGCGGATCGCCTTCTTGCGTTCCCCTTCCAGCGGCCCGAAGTCATCGATGTCGCCGCTGAACGCCCGGGCCTCGGCGGCATGATGCAGCGGCAGGCCCCCGCAGGGGAACGACTCCAGCGGGCCGACGCCGCTGCGGCCCTCGATCAGGCCGGACCAGAGATCCTCGAGCGTCAGTCCGAGCGGACAGATGACTCCCATCCCGGTGATCACCACGCGACGTTCGGCAGCGACTGTCATGGACGTCCTCTTGGGTCTGCTTCCATCCCGCGGAGCACACCGCGGCGGCCTGCCCGCGTGTCATGGCGCGTCGGCGAGCCTCGGCTCCACCAGCACCACCACGTCGGTCCGCTTGGCGTCGGAAAACATCGCGGCGGAGCCGGCCTTATTCTGACCGGGAACGGGCCAGGGCACCAAGCCGAGACCGACGACGAGGACGCTGGACACCGGCCAGCGGAACCGCTCGCCCACGCGCACCGCCGACACCTGCGGAACTTCGACCTGCAGCCGCTGGCCTCCTGCGGCGGGCGCACTCACCGGCACCGCCGCCATCCGCTCGATCTGATCGATGCGGCAGCGGATCACCGCTTCCACGGCGCCGTCGCCTGCGATCAGCGGCTGGACGTCGATCGTGAGTCCCTCGTCGCAGCTGGCCGTCAGCGGCTGCGCCCCGGCGCCGACGTCCTGCACGTAGGGCCGCTTCCTGCCTCCGGAGAGCACGGCAGGCACGCCGTTGCCCGCCATCACGGGCCCCGTCGGCAGCTCCTCGCAGTCGCCGCGGGACCGCAGGATCCCCAGCAAGACGGCGGCCTCTTCGCGGGACACGATCCACGCCTGCACGCCCGGCGTGGCGGCGGGAATGTGCGACAGCACCCGGCGGGCGTCGTTCCGCCAGGCCGGGCTTCCCGCCCCCAGCACGCGGACCGTGAACCGGTGCGGCGTGGCGGCGTCGCCCACGAATCGCTCGACGACCCGCGCAACGCGGGCCTGCACCTCGGGCACGTGGAAGCAGCGGAGCGTCGCCTCGTCGGCCGACAGGGAAGCCACCGTCGCGCCGTGCCATAGCGGGGAGCCGCTCTCCTGCAGGATCCAGTCGACGACATGCCTCTGGCTGCCGGGGCCTGCCTGCCTGACGAACGGCCCGATGTCGTAGGTCTTCCACACCTGGCCCGCGTCGGCCGGAAGTTGCGGCCGCGCCGCCGACGGCAGCAGCGCCACGCACCCCACGGCACCGATCGTCGCCAGGAGCAGTCGGGCGGGATGCATGGCCGCTGGCCCTCGGAGTGAACGCCGCCCGCGACGAAAGACCGGATCGACGGATCTCTCACCGAGCACGGGACCAGCCGTCACACGCGGCCGAGCACGAGGCTGGCGTTGTGGCCGCCGAAGCCGAAGCTGTTGGACATGGCCACCGAAATCCGGGCTTCGCGGGCGACGTTGGGCGTGTAGTCGAGGTCGCAGTCGGGATCGGGATTCTCGAGATTGATCGTCGGCGCGATCGCATTCCGGGCCAGCGTCAAGGCGCACACGACCAGTTCGATGCCTCCGCTGGCGCCCAGGGTGTGGCCCAGCTGGCTCTTGGTGCTGGAGATCGCGAGCCTGCGGGCGTGGTCGCCGAACACTCGCTTCACGGCCGCGGTCTCGGCCTTGTCGCCGAGGGGCGTGCTCGTGCCATGCGCGTTGATGTACTCCACGCGATCGTGGTGCAGCCCCGCGTCGGCCAGCGCCATCGACATCGCCCGCGCGGCACCACGGCCTTCCTCGTCGGGCTGCGTGATGTGTCCGGCGTCTCCGCTGGCGCCGTAGCCCATGAGCTCGCCGTAGATCGCGGCACCGCGGCTGCGGGCCCGCTCGAACTCCTCGAGCACCACCACGCCGGCCCCTTCGGAGAGGACGAAGCCGTCTCGCTCCGCATCGAACGGCCGGCTCGCACGCTGCGGGGCGTCGGTGCGGAAGGAGAGCGCCCGCATGTTTTGGAAGCCGGCCAGGCCGATCGGCGTCAGCGCCGCCTCGCTCCCTCCGGTGACCATCACGTCGGCGTCGCCATACTGGATCGCCCGCAGCGCGCTGCCGAT
>Ga0075471_10000459_pt1 | contig 24406 bp, 18 predicted proteins | sample DEB19_08_DNA_2_FD_74787 | JGI IMG/M metagenome (GOLD analysis project Ga0075471, IMG submission 74787) | Aqueous microbial communities from the Delaware River and Bay under freshwater to marine salinity gradient to study organic matter... | ecosystem: Environmental > Aquatic > Marine > Coastal ...
CGTGGCCTCCAGATCATGCGCTGGATCGCAGCTGCCGCCGAACCTGCCCCCGCCGCAAGCAACGGCACCGACATCCCGTTCTGAGGAGACAACCATGAACCTGTACGACATTGGGACGGAGATGCAGTCCATCATCGACGCGATGCTTGACGGCGGCGCTGACAGCCCAGAGGCGATGGAGGCGCTTGATCAACACCTCGCGGGCCTTGATACCGCCCTTGAGCAGAAGGCGGAACGGTACGCGGGCCTCGTGCGCGAGTTGGAGTCGCGCTCCGATGCCCGCAAGGCCGAGGCGCAGCGAATCAGCGCCCTCGCCCGCGTGGACGCGGCCCTGGCCGACCGGCTGAAGACCCGCCTCAAGGAGGTCATGGAGTCGGTCGGCAAGACTCGCCTGGACGCGGGGAACTTCCGCCTCTCCGTGGCGCAGAACGGCGGCAAGCAGCCGCTTGTGGTCAACGTCGAGCCGACCGCGCTGGCTCCCCAGTTTCAGGCCGTGAAGGTCGCGGCAAACACGGATGCCATCCGCGCCGCGCTCGAGGGCGGCGCTACGATCCCCGGCTGCGCGCTGCTGCCCCGCGGCACCAGCCTCCGCATCCGCTGACATCACCCCACCGGGCATCTCCTCGCCCCGGGCGCCGCCGAAGGAATCAGCGGTCAGCCCGGGGCTTTCATTGAACGACAGAGCGCGGCGAGCCGTGGCGAACCATCGGCCGGCCGCGCTCCGTTGCGTGGGCCGTTGGTCAGAACTTGACCTTGGAGCCGTACTTGCCCTTCAGCCACCAGCCCGCCGCGAGCGAGATGGAGGCGACCAGGGCGATGAACCATGCCGTGCCGAGAGCGTCCGCGAGAATCATGTGCTTGCCTTCCTGCGCTTCTGCGCCTTGCGATAGGCCGCGTCGAACTCGGGGTCCGACCTCAACGCGGCAACCAGTTCCCGCTCCGACTCCGGGCGAGACTCATCCAATGTATCCACGGCAAGCTCGGCCGTAGCGACCTTGCGCCTGGGCAGCCACCCGATGGCGATGCGGATGGCCGTGAACGCGCCCGACTGCCACAGCATGAACGCGATGGCGGCGACCGCGAAGCCGACCCCCCACCACTTCAGCGTTGACAGCCATGCCGGCGTCTTGTCCTGCACGGCCGGCAGCTCCTCGTGGATGCCTGCGGCAAGGCCGTCGATCCTGGTCGCGCCGTCAACAACCACGGGGTCGCCGACCTCGTTGCCGTGCGTCACGAGCGCGTGCGCCTCGGTGCGGATCTCGTTGGTGTTCCTGGCGATCCGCGCCACCGGACTGCACCCGACCAGCGCCGCACAGAGCAGCACGGCAGCCGACCTCACAGCCACACCCTGTATGGGACGCTCGGCAGCGGGTCAAAGGTCGGCAGCGCCTCGACCTGCTCCTCGGTGAGTTCGATGGTCACCCGCAGGTTCGCGTGGTACTCCGGGTGACCCGGCTTGATGATGATGCCGTCCGGGTCAACCTGCGCCGGGATCGGCCCAATGCGGTCGAGGTAGACGCCGGGGATTGGCTGCACGGTGACCTCGCCGTCCTCGTCGGTGACTTCCTGCGCCAGCCCTGCGGCGATGAGCGCATCGTCCATCTCGTCCTGCGTGTCCGTGCGGAGCATGAAGTCGCTCATGTTGTGAGGCTCTGGAGTTGGGCGTTGGGAAGGCGGGTCGGCCAGTACTTGAGCAGCGAAATGCAGCCTTGCAGATATGTCGTTGAACCAAATGTCCTGCTTGCTCCAAGGTGCAGCCTGTCAACGCCCGTTTGCAGCGATCCACTTGTGTCGTTGGCCGTAACCCCAACTGCTGCGAGATGATTGTCGTTTGACTTGTATCCCCAAGCAAACGCAGTATTTTGGGCTGCCGTTGCAACAAGCGATGGAGCGAGATCAATCGTCCCAAGGTCGAACACACGGGGGAATCGACCTGCATCGCCAGCAACCGTGACTCGATACGAAGCGTTGCAGAACACGCGACTGGTTCCGCTGCTGTTTGATACTTCGTAGGCGTACCGATCAATTCCAACGCCGAGGAACGCAGACGGGTTGTTCATGGAATATCGAACAAGGAAAGACCCTTCCGAGTTGTTCGTAAACCACGACGCGAAGTTTGTCCCGGTCATGCTGCACTCATCCGCCGCCCTGCTCCCCTGACTCGCCGCGGTCGGGATGTAGGAGGACGCGCCGGAGCCGTCTTCTAGCATTGCTCCCCACCAATAGCAGTACTCACCAGCACCAGTAACAGATCCAAAGAGTCCGCCAATATAAGCCTGAATGTTGTTTCCGCTCGTAATTCCAGATGACACAGTAAGCACAAGCCGATACCAACCATCTTGGTATGCGGTCAATGATGCTCCAGTAGATCCGGTGTTGTAACTGACTGACGGAACTGTTGCGGGATTTACAATACTAACGTCAAGCAAAATGGTTGACGTTGTTGAGTTTCGTATTGCTACGCGGCGAAGATTGTTAGGTGTTGAATTGGTGTGATTGCCATTTCTCCACCACACAGACAACGTCACGGATGTGGATGTCACATTGCTGCACAACTGCACATTGCCGGGAGAAATTGCTCCTGTTCCTGCCGTCCACCGTAGAGCAAGCGTTGATCCATCTGGTGATGTATATCCAGTACCAGACAGGTCGTAACCACTCGGACCCCACGGGGATGTAGAAAATGCAGATGATTGAAACAATCTATTGACGGCACTCCCCTCGATCAGCAGCCCTCGCGGTGACAGCGTGGTCGGGTCGTGGTCGAACCGCGCCACGTTGTTCGATGCCGTGGCGACCAGCCCGCTAGCGTTGATGAACGTGGCGTTACTGGCGCGGGTCAACGTCAGGCGCGGGTCGAGCGTGTTGCCCATCGTCGTGAAGTCCAACGACAACGTGCTGCCGTCGCCGAGGTTGTTCATCAGCAGCAGCTGCTCGTCCGCGCTCCTGGCGAACGGGCGATGGAATCGGCCGAGGAGGCTACGCATGATGCGCTCCCGTCAAAGGAAGGAGTAGAAGCAGCCCATCGTTCCCGTCGAGGACTCAAACTGCAGGGTGATGTACTGCAGGCCGACCGTGTCAATCAACGCGCCGGCAGGCGGGGTGCCAATTGCGGCGGCCGTGCCGGGGCTGTACAGGTTCACGGTGGGAACGCCGGTCGCAGCGGTGATCGCGTGGAAGAAGTACTGCGCCGTGCCGTTCACCGTCAGGTTCGGGATGCTGCCGGAGGTGCCGTTGTACGCGCACGCCAGGTCGCACAGCAGCGTCGGGACGTACACCGGGGTGCCGCTCGTCTGCGTGTAGGTTGACCAGCCGATCACGCGCACGCTCGGCGTGGTCGCGTTGTTGGCGCTGTGGAACGGGACGATCCGCAGCAGGCTCGGCTTGTCGCCGAGGTTCGTCGGCACCAGGAACGTCTGCCCGGTCGTGGACGGGATCGTGGCGGTCGGGACGGCGGCGTCGTAGGTTCCGCTCGAGGCGGTGACGAGTCCGCTGGTTCGGTACTCCGGCTTGTCGGTGGCGATGACGATGTCGGTAGGCATGGTGTTCCTTTAGGCGAATGCCTTGATGACGTAGTTGGCGACCAGCCCTAGGATGCCGCCGGCGGCGGCCGCGTATCCCAGGATGTGGCTCTTCGACTGCTCGAGGTGACGAATGCGCTCGTCGTGCGACTTGATCTCGTCGTTCTGCCGCGACTGCTGGGCGAGGATCGAGTCGATCTTCCCCTCGAGGCGACCGATGGCGAGGAAGAGTTCGTCGTGGTGCTGCATGGTCATCTCTTATGCGATGTCGGCGCGTGCGATTTCGACCCAATCGCCGCCGTTGTAGTAAAGCGTGATGTTGTCCTGCAGGTTATTCATCGTGAAATCACCTGCTAAACGAAGGTTCCCGGTGTTGTCCTTCACGACGATGTCCTTGGTGCTTGCCGTCTGGCCGATGGTGATCTGCTGTCCAAGGATTCCGCCGTTGATGGTGTCAAGATCATCCGTTCCGGCACCACCCTCGGTATCGATGATGTACACGCCATTGCCGCCGTGCGGAAGCGTCACGACGCCTGAAGCGATCACTAGGGCTGGATACTGCGTTCCCTGGACATACGAGATGCCTGTGACCGTGCAGTCCAGCATGTTGTTGCCGTTGCCGATCACCACGTTCGACGTCGTTCCTGTGATGCGGATGCCCCAGCCGCCTGCTGGCGATGGCATTCGTGCCACGTTGTTCGACACCGTCACGTTCGACGCATCCGTGATCCTGATGCAGGCGCTGCTGCTTGTTCCATTCGCGCCGTTGACGCCGTACTGGACAACGTTTCCGTTGATGACGCCGTAGGTGCCTCGGCACTGCAGAATGCTGCCTGCGACATCCGTGGTCTGCACGATGTTGCAGTCGCTCACGACGAAGCGCCTGACATCGGTATCGATGTAGAAGGCTCCGCTTGTTGATGCGCCTGAAACGTAGCAGCCATCGACGCTCACGTTGCTGATGAACCTCGTCGCAGCTGGATTGATCTCGATTCCGCTGCTCAAGGCATCGCGGAACGAGCTGTTGCTTACGCGGATCAGCAGCGTGTCGGTGCTGTTCTGCGTGCTGCCGGATGCGATGGAAAGCCCGGTCGATCCGCCGAAGGTGCTTGACCCATCGACAATGAACTCGTTCTCCGTGATCGTCGTGTGGGTCGCAAGCGTGATGCCGTTGGTTGCCGGCGACGTCACGGTGCATCCGATGACCTGCCCGGACCCGCACTCGAGGTTAAACCCGCTTGCGGCAGAACCAACAGACATGCAGTTCGAGAAGAGGATGCCTTCGGCGTTCGCGTGCGTGTCGAATGCATCCCCGGTGTTGATCGTCCCGAACGACCTGCAGTTCGAGTACGTGATGCGGCGGTTGATGCCGACGCTTCCAGTCGCCTTGGTGTTCGTCACAGCATGCCGGCAGCGCAGGAACGAGCTGTTCGCGACGATGCAGTCCTGGCAGCAGTCAACGATGTTGACGCCGTATCCCGTGGTCGTTGCCAAGGCATCCTCGACGTACACATCATCGATGACGCAGAAGAGGCAGCTCGTGAGCCGAATCGTGTTGCCGTTGAAGTACCGCGCACGGATGCGGTGGATTCGGCTATTTATGGCTTGGTCGAACCGAACCGCGGTCTGCAGGTTCGTCGCGAGCGATGGACCGAGGAACTGACCGCCCTCAACGATCACGTTCTCAACGAACGTGACCTTGCGGACCTGCGCTGACTGCGCCGTGTTGTATGCCCCACCGACCAGCGGAGTGCGGAGCGTGATGACGCCGGTTCCGGTGTTTACCGATGCGACCTGCGCGATCTCCGCGATGGGGGCATCCGTCCATCCGGTGTCGTACACGGTCGAGGAAGAAACCTGCACCCAATCGCCGGCGGCGAAGAACAGGCTGTTCGCAGTCGATACGGTCAGGGTGGTCGCACCAACGACCGCATTCGCCGTCAGGCTGTACCAGGTACCCATCGTCCCGGCCGCGTAGAAAGCAGTGGACGGCGACCCGGAAGCTGTCGATGACATGTCAATCACCGCATCGTCATCGAGCAGGATGTTGGTATTCGACCCGACCGTGATCGTGCTGTCGATGACATACGTACCGGGAGGGAAGTAGATGGTCCCGCCGACGTTCACTGCCGCCTGCACGGCCGCGACGTCATTCGTTACGCCGTCGCCAGCGGCACCGAAGTCCTTGACGCTGACGGAGTCGCGCAACTTGGACAGGACGGTACGTCCAGTCGCGCTCGCACCGGACTGACGGAACCCGACGAGTCCTGCGCCGGCGGAAGCGAACGTGTTGACGGCGAGATCCGTGCGGAGCGCCGTGTCCGTGCCTGTTCCGCTTGAAACGCTCGGCTGTCCGCTGGCGTCGAAGATCAGGTACTTGCCTTGCCGAGCCGACGCTGTCGGAAGCGTCATGTCAAGTCCGATGCCGTCCGAGATCGGGATCTTGACGGTGCGGTCGCCGATGTCGCTGATCTGCTGGATCTGGATGGTCGCACGGTCAAGGCTGTCCGTGATGACCTCCGGGTAGAAGCCGCCTTGGTTCGTCAGGTCGGTCGGCTGCAGGTTCGCGATGCTCGAGGTGATTGTCAGCGTCTGCGTTGCAGTCAGCGCGCCGGCGACCAGCGTCACCGTTCCGCCCGGATTCGAGTTCTGATCGCCATTCAGCGAAACCGTGTAGTCGGTCGTGAGAAAAAGAACGGACTCGACGCCCGTTGATGAGTCGAAGCGAACGACGTCTAGATCGGCCGCAGCGAACACCTTGAACGCAAACGCGAACGACGATCCACTCGTGTACGGGCCTGCGATTCTGGTCGTGCTGGAAATCGTCATCTCTTCGGCTCCCTCGACATTGGGGGTGATTCTACCTTTGCTGGACGCCCATCACGGCGGAAAGCGGATTCTCAGTCTCTCCCTCCGACAGCGCCTCAAGGCCGTCGATGGTGCGGTTGATCTGCGCGCTCGGCAGGCCCAGGCCGATGCCGAGCAGGTCCACGGCCGAGCGGCGGAAGCCGCGGTCGAACTCGCCCTGCCCTGCCTGCTGCGCGGCACGCTGGATCGTCACGATCCCTCGCAGGCCGGCCGGACCCTCGTATCCGCGCATGCCGCCGTCAATCATGCCCGACACGCCCTGCAGCTCGCGCACGTACACGAACATCCCGAGCAGGTACTCAACCTCGGCGCGTGTCAATTGCGCCGCGACCTTGCCGAGATCCTTCTCCTCCTTGTCCTCGCCGTCCGGGGTGAGGACTTCCTTGAGGAGCTGCTCGACCATGACAGGCACGACGAGGATCATCAGCAGGTCGTGGGCCGCCTTGCCCCTGCTGCGGGCCGTCATCGTCTGCACCGTGGCGAGGTTGAACACCGTGTTGAAGTACGAGTAGAACACGGTGAACAGGCTGGCAAGCCCCTTCTCACGCTCGACGCGGGACAGATCCTTGAGGAGGCCGCTGCCCTGCGTGGCGATCACGCCCTGGTCGGCGAGAGCGATTGCCGTGTCCTCGTCCTTGCCGTCTGCGATTGCGTTCTCGTACCCGGCCAGCCATGTCGGGATGTCAACGAGCCGCTGCATTGACAGCATCATGGTGTATGCGTGCGAGCGGATGCCGCGCTCCCAGCCGCGCTGGCCCTCGACGCGGTTGCGGATCTCATTCAGTTCCTTGAACTGCGTCCTCGAGCGCATCTCCATGAACTTGCTCATGTCGTTGACACGCCGCATGGTCTGGAGCGGGTTGACGGCGAACGCGCTGATTCCGCGCAGCAGCGGACCCCAGCCGACCCGGGTAACTGACATCGAGAAACCCGTGAGCTGCAGGAGCGCACCGCGGATGGAGTACCCGAGTCCCGCCACGCTCACGTTCTGCCGCATGAATGCCGCGGCCATCATGCCGGGTGTCAGCGCACCGCGACCGCCGGCGGCAACGTCCTCGATCCAGCGGCGCAGCTCGAGCTTCGGCTGCTCGCCGTAGCGGGCGCGAACGACCCGGTCGAACTCCTCGCTCCGCATCAGGCGGTTCGCGTCGATCAGCCACTCGTGCCAGGACAGGTCGTGGATGACGTCCGTCACTCCGCTCCAAAGTCCCTGCAGGCTGTACAGCAGCGGCCTGTCCTCGACCTTGGCGGCGCGCTCCTTCGTGAACGTGCGCCTGGTCGTGGCGGCCGTGAACGCGCCCTTGAGCTGCGCCTCGGCCGTGTCAACCTCGCTCTGCTTCTCCGACCGGAACGCGGCGACCGGGTCGTAGACGATGGGGTAGTAGCCGCCGAGCAGCGTCTTTACCTTGCCGTCCACCGTCCGCACGGTCAGCTCCTGCGGCTCGACCCAGTTCGGTTCCTTGCCGAAGAGTTTGCGCTCCTTGGCCGCGATCAGCGGGCGGTACTCGTCCATGAAGTCCCACACCTGCTGCACAGCGTCCCACTCCTCGGCCGTCAGCGACTCGAGGATGGGCTGCACCTGCTCCTGCGTCCAGCCCTCGCCGTCGAGCAGGCGCTGGATGTTGCCGGCGTTGCCGTAGTTCAGGGCGATGGCAAGCCGCGCCTCCCGCGTCATCGACCGACCGATGGACGGGAACTCGACCTTGCCGGCCATCATGTTGCCGACCCTGTACCACGGCTCGAGGATCTCGGTCAGCCGCTTCGTGGCCGCCGCGTTCATCTCCGTTTCCATGTCGGCGCGGTCGTTGGCCGTGCGGATCAGGTACTCCCACAGCGGGCCGCCCGGGCCGCCGTCGATGACCTCCACGATGGCCCATGCCTTCAGCCCAGCCGCGAAGAATCCTCTCAGCTTGGCAGACGCCTTCGCCGCCCTCGTCTGGCCGGATCGGCGCAGTTTCTCGATGCGGCCACGCGACCGTGCGACCGCCTCCGCGTTCTTGACGATGGCCGCTTCCTTCTCCTTGAACTCGGCCTTCTGCTTCTCGAGCAGCACCTTCTGCTCGTTCTTGCCCATGTACTCAATGGTCCGCACGGCCTCCACCAACTCGCGGAACTGGTCGAGCGTCAAGTCCTTGTAGGGGACGCGGAACGCTGCCTTGGCGAGATCCTCTGAGATGTCGGGCTTGACGCCGTCAGCCTCCATCTTCTTCAGCCATTCACCCAGGTCGGCAAGCTGCTGCCGCTGCGCCGCCGACATGGCGACCAGGTTGACGTTCGCGAGCAGCGCCTCAATCTGGTCCGCGTACCCCGCGCCCATCCGCTTGCGGTTCTCGTCGCGAAGCACCTTCCGCAGGTACTTGACCTGCTTCTCCACGTATGCCTTCGCCTTGCGCGCCTCGGCGGCAAGCTGGTTCTGGTAGAGCTGCGCCCGCTTGGCGCGGATTACCAGCAGGTCTGGCTGGACGTTGCCGTACTCTTCCACGAAGCGACCGATGCGCTCGGCCGACCGTGCCATGGATTCGGCCCGTGCGGCCTCTCCGGCGACCTCAGCGGCCTCCGTGGCCGCGAGCAGCGCCTCGACCGTGTCCTCGCGGGGCGCCTCCAGGACGGCGTTCTTGGCCCGCGTGTAGGCGGCCTGGGCAGCGGCGGCCGGGTTGCCGGCGGCTCGGCGGGCGTTGATGGCGTCCCGTGCCGCCCGCGCCTCAGCTGCCTCGTGGTCCTGCGGGCGGATGTCGCGCAGGCGCTTGCGGGCGAGGATGTCCTGCGCGGCGATTCTGGCGGCCTCGAGCATGACGGCCACGGGTTCCGTGGCGCGGGAAGCGTGCCGCAGTTCCACGGCCACCAACCGCGCTCGGGCCTCGTTGTGGATGGCCTCAGAGATCCGCTGCTCGCGTGCCTCGGGCGAGTCCATCTCCCCGTAGCGTTCCTGCATCAGCTCGTTGGTGCGGGCCTCCACGGCCTCCGAGAACTTCGGGGCATCGACCAGCGCCCGGATCATGGCATCGCCGCCGGGATAGCCAAAGGTCTCGGCGACCATCTCGGGGTCCACGCCGCCCTCCTTGACGAGCATCCCGGACTTCCCGAACCCGAGCCTGCGCCACTCGGGCTGCAGGACGGCCGGCACGGCCATGCCCGTGGCACGGATGGCCTCCACCGACTCGGCCGTGGGGATGCCCGTGTACAGCGCCTCGATGCGGTCCACGGACAGCCTGTGCGGCCCCTCGACCGTGATCTCCTCCCCGGCCTCGTCGCGGTAGCGGCCCGTCCGCAGGTAGTCCTGCAGGCGGTAGACGAGCCGGCCGCGCACCTCCTGCGTTGCCTCGTCCTTGACCTCGCGCCGGCGGGCGGCCATGCCGCGCTCCTCCTCGCGCTCGGCCGAGATCCGCGCACGGCGAATCCAGTCCACCTGCCCCAGACTCGCCTTCGTCAGGTCGGCGATTGCCTGGTCCTCGGCCTCCTGGTTCATCGCCACGTAGGCGGCCCACGTGGCATCGTCCATCTGCGCCTCCTCCTGCGTCTGGAAGTAGGGCGCCATGGAGTTGATGGCCTGGTAGCGGCGGATCTGCTCCTCGCTTGCCAGCATGCGGTCCATCACCTGCCGCACCTCGTTGGTCAGGATGGGCAGGTCCTCGCCGAACTCGCGGCGGTAGATCGCGTTCAGGTCATCGCGGATCGACTTGTAGATCCGGGTCAGGTAGGCGCGGAACCTGTTGAACAGGCCGCGCAGCTCGGCGCTCGGCGCCTTGCCCTCCCATGCGTAAATCTCGAAGTTGTACGCGAACCGCTCGTGGTACTTCTTCTGCTGCTCGAGCGTCATCCCGTTCCATGCCGCCAGCCGCGCCTCCGGTGTCGCGCCGGCGATTCCGAACCACTTGAGCAGCGCGTCGATGTCTGCCTTGATCTGCGCCGGCGCGTCCGGTCGCTCGGCGATCCTGGCATAGATGATGAGGAACGCATGCGCTGCTTCGTGGAGCAACGTGGAGAGATCGCCACCCTGGTTGATGGTCGCGATCAGCGTGCGGGGGTCGATTGTTCCGCGGGCTGGACCTCGAGCTGCTTGGTCTAGGACACCCTGTTGCCGAAGCCCATCGACAGCCTGTCCATCTGCTCCACCGGGTTCTCGCTGCGCGGGTTCTCGAGCATGGCGATCTGCCCTTTCAATCCCTTCACGAACGGATTGTCCGCGCCAAACTCCTGCTCGAGCTTGCTCACCGACTCTTTCAACAGCTCCAACTGCGACAGACTCTGCATTGCGAATCTCCTCGTCATACTGTGATGCGAACGCAACCCGCGTTTCATGCCACAGTTGCAGGGCCGATGATACCTCTGGAAGATCCGCCGCGACAGTAGCAGCAATACGCTGCATTTCAGCGGATTTCTGCATGACTTTCTCGCGAAGCTCGTTGTCGGACAAGCCAACGAGATCGGTGCCATACCGCTGGTCGAACTCCGGGATGTACTGGAAACGGACACCAACGGCATTGCCCATCGCGCCAGCCATCGTTCCAGGAAGGCGCCGGCCATCCACGATGACCGTGAACATGTCAACGCCCTTGGCCTGTAGCTTGTCGATGATCTCCTGCAGCTTGTCCGGCGCGATTGACGTTCGGAAATAGATTTCGACGCCAGGTCGGTGATAGAGCGGGTCCACCGCCTCACCGACACGAAGGATTCGCGAAAGGAATGTGCTGTCCTGCCTCGCCGCCTTTGCGCGCTTCAGCATCGTTCGCCACAGGGGACGGATGTCGTATCCCTTCCGAACGACCGCCTCAAGATCAATCGACCGTTCGACGGAACCGTACCTTCCCTGCGTGGACAGAACTTTTGATGCCAGCACGGTGGCACCATTGTCAGTTTCATAGAGCGCAGTTCGCATCGCCTCCGAAAGCATCGCCATGTCGGCATCTGTCGGAACGTAATCCACGCCCTGCGTATCCAGTGACTGCTGTTCCGAAAGTCCCCCGGTGAATCTATCAACCGGCCTCTCAAGCTTCGTCAACAGAACAGCCGCCTTGCGCTTGCGGGTGTTGAATACCTCCAGCCTGGTTTCGGCTGTCACTGCGCGATTGAGGGCCGTGTCGAGCGGCCGCGCTGCCTTCAGCCTGTCCTTCGTGGCCTTGATGTCAGCCTCGAGAGCTTCGATCTGTTCTGGCGTCCGCAGGTCCGCAGGGTCGGCTTTCTTGGGGCTTCGCTTTGCGGCCATAACGCGCTTTCGCGTTTCCTCAAGTTCCTTGAGCTGCGTTTCGAGAACCATCCGCTGCGGTTCCCACGCAGCACGAGCTGCCGCTGCGTTTTCCTTCGTTGCCGCCGTGTCAACAAGCGCCTGCGGAGGCGATGCATCCATGATGCGCCGCAGTTCCTTGACCAGTTCCTGCCGATTTGTCCCGGTCAGGCTGGCCTCAAGCTCAAACGATCCACCCTCGCCGGCCACGTTCGTCCAGTCGTTGATCGTCCACAGCTCTTTTTCAACGAACCACACAAGCGCCTGCAAATCATCGTCATTGATCTGTGCCAGCTCCGGCACCTTCGAAAGCACAGGATGCGAACGGATTTTCTTGACGGCCGCTGCAAACACGTCCTGACCGAATCCAAACTGACCGGTCGTTGCGCCGGTAGAAAGCATCGACCCCGCCACTCCGGCTTCGGCCATGTTCGGGATTCGCGGCAACCCAGCGAGCCGTTGCAATTCGCGTGCTGCCCATACATCGATGGTTGCGCGCTGCCTGAACCCGATGAGGTTGCCGGAGAAGTTGAGTGCCTTCGGCGCTGTCGCGCCACGCCCGATCTGCACGTCTTCGTCGCGAATCGTCCTCCACAGATCGACCATCGCACGGACGATGTTCTTGCCATTGAACCCGTACTTGGCCTCGTTCTCCTTGCGCGGATACAGCTCTTCTGGAAACTCGCGAGCATTCTTCAGGGCCGTTTCGAGTGCCTTGTATTCAGCATCGCGCTGGATCGCGGCGACCGGCCTGTTTGCGGCGATCCCGTTGTCGAGGTAGGCGCGCATCGCCACCTCGAGTTCCTCGATCTTCTCAACCCATTCAATCCACTTCGGCAGCAGCTCGTCCCAATCTCCGCGCATTGCCCTGCGAAGTGCATCGACCGCGTTGAACCAATTGTCGCGGACGGGAGTGTTCGGGCTGGTCGCGCCAAGCAGATCGGCGAATAGGTCGCCCAGCCCGCCGAACTCCTGGCGCAGCCGCGTCCGCATGGCGTAATACCAGCGCGCCTGCCGGATGATCTTTGACGCATTGCTGTCGCCGGCAACAGCCCGCCTATGCACGGAAACGACCTCGTCCGTCATTCTGCTCGCGAGCGCGTTGACACGATCATCGTATTCCTTTGTCTGCGGCACGAGCGCGTTTCCGTCCTTGTCGCGCTCGAACGCATACGGGATGATCTTGTACTGGTTCTCCCACTTCCCCTTCCCTTCGCCCTTGTCGATCCATGCAACGCGGCCAAGCTCCAGGAATGCCCAGCCCTGCTCCACGGGGTATGCGCTCTTGTGACGAATCAGCGTTTCGCGGACAGCCGCCTTGTCCTCTGCCGCTGTCTCCATGAACTTTGCCTTCAGCTGTTCGCGCAGTTCCTTGTCCTGCGCCTCCAGTGCGGCCTGCAGTTCTTCTGGCGTCTTCGCGGTCTTCTCTGCTTCTGCGGCAAACTTTTTGCGTGCGCGCTCCACCTGTCGTTCGATCTCGACATCGATGAAGTTAGTGAGAATCGACTCTTCTTCCTGCGTAATGACCACTTCGCCTGAAGTCGTTCTCCTGCCGCGCTGCGCTGCCATTGCGAGCTGAACAACGGCAGCGTCCTGCGCCGCCTGCTCCATGATGTTCGCGGTTGGAACCTGACGAACAGCCTGCTCCGGGTTGAATGCAATGACTTCAAGGTGCGAACGATCCTGCCCTTGCAGCGTGGCGTTCACGCCCTTCACGATGATGCCATCATGGCCGGCATCGCGAATACGTTGCAATTCCTCGTTCGTGATCTTCAGAACAAAATCCCTGCTCGGCTCACTGAACACGAACGGATTCTGTAGCGTGACCTCAAACTGGTCGGGCTTGCCGTAGGTTTCAGCGATATCTCGGTCACGCGCTCCATACCATCCGTTTCCAAGCGTGGTATTTCTTCCCATCCGTTCCCGCGCAAAGTCCGTCAACTGCGCGGCTTCCGATCCGCCCGGAGCGTGCCATGCCGTGACCGTGATCGGAGTCCTGGTTTGCGCTTTGTGCCATGCCCTTCTGTACTTCGGTATTGCGACGCCGCCTTCGTCTACGGTAGAAGCCTGCTCGAGCGGTTCCAACGCAGGCGCAACGCCGGCCTCACCGGCAATCGTCACGGCATCGGCTGCATACGCCTCCTCCGGCGTGATGCCGCGCTTCGCTGCCGTCGTCACGTAGAAGTCGCGGAGGAGAACAGCTGCGACATCGGCTTCCTCGCGGGGACGGCCGGCTCCCTCAACCTGCCGGCGGAACGTGTCCTCGACCTTGCGGGCAGACTGCACGAACGCCTCGTTCGTCTGCTCCATCTGCTGGATGATCTGCGTGGCTTCCTCGCGCATCTGCTCCCGGTTGGCGTTGATCTGCTGCGCCTGCGCGTAGCTGACCGCACGCGGGTCGCCGACGCGGATGTGCGGCATCAGTGCATCGCCGAACTTCGTGCCGGCAATCGTCGCCGCGTACTGGCCGGGAGTCAGGTTCACGTCGCCGTTGTTCAGCAGCGCGCCGCGCACCTGCTCTCCCATGCCGGGAAGCACCTGCTCAAGCTGCTCAGGAGTGATGCCGCTGGCATTGATGACGTCGCGCATCACCGTGCCTGCGATGTAGAAGTCCCCGACCCCGTACCGCTCGGCCTGCGCCTGAATGTACCGCTCGAGCATCATGGGGCTTCGCGGCTTGAGCGTGCCTTCCTTGACGGCGGTCGTGAGGTTCTGCAGGAACTGCTGCGTCCCGACCGCGGCCTCGGCGCGGTTCAGGTCGTAGACGAGGTTCGCGCCCGGGCCGATGCCGCCGAGCAGCACCGACGCCAGCGCGCCCTGCCCGAACGACTCGATGATCTGGCCGAGATCCTTCTTGAGCGACCCCTCGTACTCCATGCCCGATGCGGCCTTGGCGATTCGGTCGCCGATCACGGACACGGTCTGCTGCAGCGCCTCCTCGACGCCCTCGCCGCCGACCTGCTTGACGTATTCCTTGCCAGCGATGGCAAGCGCCGACCGGACGCTCGGCTTGGCAAGCGCCTCCGCAGTCGCCTCGGCCATGGCCTTCTTGGCAAGACCCTTGAACGGCGATGCCGCGAGCTTCAGGCCGTACACCTCAATGGCGCCGTTCAGGAAGCCAACGGCGATGGCGGCGGGGATCGCGACGTCATCAGGCACGCCATCGGCGCGCATGTCGAGATAGGCGTTGCCGCCCTCCATCTGCGCCGTCGAGGTGATCGTCCCGGCCGCGAAGCCGAGCGCACCGCCGGCAGCCGTGCCGACGCCGGGGACCGCACTGCCGACCGCTGCGCCGCCGGCGGCCATCGTTGCGGTCTGCTTCAGGTTCGCGATCTGCTGGGTCACGACCTCGGCCGTGGCAGCGAGCAGGCCGCCGCCCTGGAGCTTGGTCATGTCCTGCCGCAACTGCTCGGCACGGTCGATGTCCTGCGGCGTGGCAAGACCGGCTGCGGCCGCCGCGCCGATCTGCCCGCGCTCGACCATCGCCATGCCGCGTGCGGTTCCCTTCAGCGTGCTTGGGCTGAACCCGTACCTGCTGAACATCGCCAACTCGCCGAAGAACCCGCCGATCCTGTCGAGCGTGCCGATGTCATCCTGCGCGACCGCCGCGAACTCGGGGTCCGACAGGCTGTTGGCGAGGACAGGGTTCTCGGCGAAGTAGTTCTTGCGCTCGATCTCCCGCATCCGCGCATCGACCATCATCTCGTCAAGATGCCGCAGCGCGATACCGCTCCCGATACCTGTCTCTGCCGAGAGCTTCTGCGCCTTCGCTGCCCGCTCCGGGTCCACCTTGGACGCCGTGTAGACCGATGACATCATCCGATTCCGGCGATCCTCAAGGATGGCTCGGGCCGCATAGTCGGGTTCCTGCGGAAGTTCAACGGTCGGCTGGGCGACGTCGGACATCGGCGCCTGGTTCTCCGTGGGGAGAAGCATCCCGCGGTTGCGCTTGATGGCGAGGATCGCCGGATCTTCACCCACGTTCTGCGAGGGTGCGATTCCGGCCATGCGCTCGTTGATGTCCTGCTCGATCAATGTGTCGCTCCTGCGCGTTGCTTGCTTCCGAATCGATCAGAACATGCCTCTCAGCCGCTGCTGCGCCCGCTGCGTCGGCGCCAGCCGTTCCGCGGGAACAGGCTGCGGCGTCCCTCGCGGCGCCATGTTCTGCTGCGATATCTCGTGGTACTTGATGATCTCGCGCAGCGTCGGGTTCTGCACGCCGCCCGCCTCGAGTGCGCGCTGTGCGCGCTCCATCTCGGACGTCTTGATGGCCTTGCCCCGGAACTTGACGTAGGTTTCGGACAGGCGCTCGAGATCCTCGGACGCCATGGTCGCAAGAGGCTGATCGAAAGATCGGTCGAACCACCACGGCTTCTCCTCGGCGCCCTTGCCGAACACCATGATGGCACGGTCGATGACGTCCTGAGTCTCGGTGCGCGTCAGCTTGCCGCCCTTCTGGCGCTGCAGGAAGTCGATCTGGGACTTGACGTTGTTTGACAGCGTCACGTACTGCTGCTTCTCCGCGTCCCCGGGCTTCTCGAGCAGGTCGCCGAGGCCGGCCTCGTACAGCGTGTTCTTCAGCATGTCCGTGTCGTATGACGCCTCGAGGATCTTCTCGGGCGCGTTCTGCATCTGGCGGATCTTCGTCCGCAGCTCGAGCGACATCTTCGACCAGTGCTGGCGAACCCATGCCGGGTCGGACACGACGCCCGGGTTGTCGGCGAGGTCGTACTCTATCCTGGCGTCCGTGCGGATCGTTTCGTTCCGCATCACGCGCTCGGCATCCTTCGGCTTCAGGCGCCCGAGCATTTCCGGGCCGATCTGCTGTCCGGCTGCCTGCGCCTGCTCCACCGAGTCGAGGACGGTGTTGTATTCGTCCTTGGCGATGGCGTCCTCCTGCGCGTACTGCTGCCGCAAGTTGCCCTGGACGAGCCGGCGCATCTCGGCGTCCTGAATCCCGTCCGCTGCCTCGAGCGCCTCCCTGAGGCTCTCAGGCGCCTTCCCTGGGCCTTCCTGCTCGGAGTACGCCTTGGGGTCGCTCTTGGCCGTCAAAGCGCCCCCGGCACGGATGGAGGCCGTCAGCTCCTGCATCACCGACATCTGGCGGTTCCGGTCGATGCTCGTTGACATCGCATCGCGGACCTTGGGGTTGACCGCCTGACGCTCGGCCATGTCGTTGAGGAAAGCCTCGGCGCCAGCGTAGTCCTTGCTCTCGAGGTACTGGCCCACGACGCCCTGCGTGACCTTGTCGTAGACGGCCTGCCGTGCGGCGGCCATCTGTGCGCTGTCATCGGGAATGCCGTTCAGTCGCGCCGCGTTCTCCACCTCGCGCAGGGCCACGCCGAGGTTCGCCTCGTAGGCGGTCATCCCGATCTTCTGCCCGGTCATGGGATCGATCTCGTCCCGCTGCATGTGGGCCATGATCGCCATGTCGGACCTGGCATCGGCGCGGGCCGCGGCCTCGGTCGCCGCGTAGACCTTGGACTGCCGCAGTCGGTGGCTGTTGAGCTGCGCCTCGAACTGCGCCATGTTGCGGGCGGCGACCTGCTCGTACATCGCCCTCGAGGTCTTGTTCGGCATCCCATCAGCAGGTGCCATCAGCGCGCCACGCACGCCGTTGAGCGTGGCCTCGTACTGCGCCTCGGCATCGCGGCCAGAGGTGTTGAGGTACTGCTGCATCAGCGGCGTGGCGCCGCGGATTCCGAGGACGTCGGCCGCCTTCGCGTTCGCCTCGTCAATCGCGTCCTGCATCGCGCTGCCGACCCGGAAGGCCACGTTTCCGGCCTGGACCATCGTCTGGCCTAGCCGCTCCACCTGGCGGCCCGTGAAGTCCTCCATGGGCTGGACGCCCGGGGCGACGAAGTTCCCGATGTCGCCGCCTTCCGGCGGTGCGACCTGCGGCACGAAGGTTGTCGGTACGGTCGGCATGGATCAAGTCCTCTGGGTTGACACGCCGGCGAGCAGTTCCTCGATGCGGCGGTTTCGCGCCCACGTGCTGCCGATGTCGGCTGCGCTCCCGAGCAGACTCGTCCCGAGCGCGAGGCCCGGGTAGATCGTGCCTGCGCTGGCCTGCAGGTTGGCAGCGGACAGGTCGCCCATCAGCGCCTGCGTCCCGATGTTGAACGCCTGCAACTTGGCGGCTTCCTGCGCCCGCACGGTCGCCGCGCTCATGGAGAGCATGTCGATCTCCTTGATGACGTCCATGCTTCCCACGACCTCGGCGGCGGTTCCCTGCCCCAGGACGGCGCCGCGGCCGGCGAGTGCTGCGCGGGCGCTTGCGCGCTGCTGGCCCGCGCCCATCGTGTACCGCCCGATCTGGCGCTGCCCCTGCAGCCCGATCTGGCCGGCCGTGAAGGCTGCGCCGCGCTGGTTGACACGGGCCATCTGCGCCGCGAACCGCTGGTTCTGCGCCTGCATCAGCAGCTGGTTCTTCTGGTTCTGCGCGGAGTAGTAGCTGCCGATGGCGCCGTTGACGGCACCGAAGATCGAGATGATCGGGCCGAGCGTACTCAGCCCCTCGGCAAGCCCGGACGTCTGCCCGGTCAGCATCGTCCCCTGCGAGCCGCCCGTGTAGGACCAGTTCTGCCCGGGCGTGTAGGCCGGCCCGGTCGGGCTGACGGAGAACGGTGGTTGCACGAGTGCCATGTCAGCCTCCCAGCACGACCTCAAGGGTCATGCCAACGATGGTGAGCGGAAGTGGGTCGGCCTGACGGACATACACCTGCCCGCTCGCCTTCCACGAAGGCGTGAGATCGACGTCAACCTCGTCGGATTTCAGGCCGGGAGGCGAGCCATACGGCTCGGTCGTTCGCTGCTTGACCTCGACCAGCTTGTCCTCGGTCGGCCCGACGAAGATGCCGCTCGACTTGAACACGCGCAGCCACGCCTTGTTGACGTTCTTGAAGCGGCCCTGCCCGTAGCCATCCACGTTCATGGTGATCGGAAGCGTCTGCAGGTCGCTCTCGTATGGCAGACCGACATGCACAACCGAGCATGCGCGCTGGAGCGTGACTGACCCTCCGCTCACCGTCGCCTGCGGAAGCACGGCACCATCGCCGAGGATGCTGACCGTCTTGCCCTCGAGGTGATCCAAGCCGGATATGGAATCCCTTGCCCAGGACCATGCCGTCACGGGACTGTTTCGCAGGGGAACCTCGATGACCTTGTCTGCCTTGGCGGTCGCCGCCGTGGTCGATGTTGTCGAAAGGACGGTCAGCCGGTACTTGGTGCCTGCCGATGACGTGAGGACTATGACGTCGCCGACATCCGACGTCGCAGGAAACGCGAAGATCGGTGAGGACGAGGTGATGGTCAGGACGTCGCTCGGACCCCAGCTCGTTCCTCCTGTCACCGTCACGGTTGTGGCTCCGGTGTTCGTGCCGTCGTAGGTCAGCCCGCTGTCCACGAAGAAGCAGTCCTCGAGGTCGCCGATCTGCCGGCTCGCCATGCGCTCCACGTACCGCTTCGTCACGCCGCCGATGGTGCGCTTGACCACCACGTACAGGCGATCCTCCGTACCCTCGGCCACGGCCGTGCATGACTCGAACGTGCCGTCCGTGTCGTGCCAGTGCCATGCGCCGATCTGCTGCTCCGGGATGTACGTCAGGCCGAGCAGGTATCCCGTCGATGACACGAACCACAGCAGAGGCTGCGGCGACTTGCTGTAGCACATGTCGCTGATGTCGTAGTTGTCGAACAGGTGCGCGGCGCGCAATGACAGGTCGCCCGTGACGAAGCCGCTGGCCTGCCAGGAGTACCCGAGTTCGCGGACATGGCCTCCGCGTGCCGCGCAGTAGACCACCGTGTTGTTGACGATGGACGGCTGCACGTTGCTGGCGCCGATGTACGACTGCGGACGGACGGAGATCGTGGTCGGGGTGATGACGTCGCTGTTGACCGGGGACACGCGCCATTCCGCGCCGCTGGTGAGCAGCAGGAGCTGCGTGAGCGGGACGATGTGCCGGATCGTGTTCGCCTCCCGCGCAGCCACCCGGAAGTTGATCCGGTCGGTGTCCTGCAGCGGGATGTGGTACGACATGTCCGACTCGGTCCCGGTGCGCGTCATCCACAGCGTCTGCGGGGCATTCGTCGTGCCGGCGAAGATGCGGCGCTGCTCGAAGTACGACACCGCGCCGGGGTAGTTGCCGCTGCTCGAGAACACCGTGTCAACGGTCGGTGGAGAGATCCCCATGTCGGGAGCGATGTTGTTGTCCACGAATGAGGTTGTCTCGGTCTGGCCGATGTACCCGTAAAGCCCGCTCTGCCGCTTGTAGACGTTGTAGCGAACGGCGCCAGACACGGCCGACCAGGTAATTGTGTTGTACGCGCCGGCCATCGCCAGATTGTTCGTCGCGTTGCCTGCGCTCGACGGCGGTGTCTCGTCAACGCCGTTCGCAGGGATGGCCGTGATGACGTAGTAGTTCGTGAGATCGGCGGTCTGCGTCATCGGCTGGACGATGCCGCCGCTTCCGTACACGCCGCCGGTGAGCGTCGGGGCAAGCGCGTTCTGCACGGACAGGACGGAGAACGTGTTTCCGCCAGCGCCGTGGAACTTGTCGATGATCCAGAACTTGTTGTTCAGCAGTTCGCCGCCCGTGGGTGGCGTAGTCCACGTGATTTCGCTGATGTAGATGGTGTCGCCTGCGGAGAATATGACGTCCTTGACGTCCGCGCTGACGGTAATGTGACCAGTGCCGACGTTGATTCCGGTGATGTTCGCGCCGACGCTCTTGGTCGGCGTGACGGTTGGCGCACCCGGCGTGGTGATGTCCGCACCGAACGTGATCGTCGTGAGCGTCCAGCTCGTCGCCCCCAGCCGCTTCAGCTCCCGCGGCGCGTAGTTCGGGTGGACAAGCGTCAGGACATCCGCGGACTGCACGTAGTGGATGTCGAACAGGTCAGCCTCGGCATACGGATTCGCGATCTCGTAAGGCGATCCGCCAGACATGAGGGTCGCGCCCTGCGTGTGGAACCGGATGTACCCGGCGCCAAGCTCGATGACCATCGTCTGCGTCGTGCTGTACGTGAACGGAAGCAGCCGAACCTTCTTGGTCGAGTCCTTCACCTCGCGAACGAACGCGAAGCCTGCGCGGTTCTCGGCAGGACCCTGCGGCATGGCGACGAAGTTCCGCAGCTTCGCGGCCCCGGTCTGGAACTTGGCGTCATCGATGCGGCCGAACATCTCCGGCGATATCTCGCCGCCCGCGAAGGATCGGAAGTATGAGCGGGTGCTTGCCATGTTTCAGCGTCCAGAGATCCATGCCGTGACGTGCTGCGGCTTGACGTCGCGCTGGTTGGCGTCAGACGCCCTTGCCTGCGCGAGGAAGCCCATCGCGATCTGGCGCTGGCGGTTGCCCTCGGAGGCGCCCTCCGTCCCCTTCACGACAGGGCCGGCAAGCATCGACGCCAGGTAGTGCGAAAGCGCGATGGAGAACAGCGGATCGAACTTGGTCGGGTCGGTCACCAGCGCCTGGTACCGCAGGAGCGCGTTCTCTTGGTTGGTGTAGATGACCTTGTTCCCGAGCGTGTCAGTCTCGATCACGTACTCCTGCGGCACGTACACGCCTGCGCCCGGGAGCGGCGGCGTGATCCACCCGTAGCCGTAGCGGTCGGCCGGATAGGCGCGGATCGAGTAGTCGCTCTCGGCCTCCGGCGGCAGCACGGCCACGGCCGTGAGCATGTCTGCCGGCACTCCGTAGGCGTACTTCCACATGGTGTACGGCATCGTCACCTGCGCGAGGCTGACGCGCCTCGAGGCGAACGACCATGTGTGCATCTGCAGGAGGCTGTCCCGTGCGATTGGGTAGAACCGGGCGCAATGCTCGGACTGCGCGGACCCCTCCGGCGGGTCGATGCTCGCGACGGTCGCATCGTCGCCGAGGTGCGCCAGCGCGAGGTTGCAGATTTCCACGACTGACGGCATGGGCGCCTCCCGTTCCGAAAGAGGGGGGTCGGGGTTTCCCTCCGACCCCCCCCATGAGTCACATCATGCAGGAATCACTCCACGGCGATGGCGTCGGGCTTGGTCTTCCGTCCGCGCAGCTTGGGGGCGGGCGCATCCGACGAATCGGTGGCACGCGCTGGCTGCACAGTTCCCTCGAGATACTCGAGGTGCGTGTTGAACGGACCATCGTAGTTGAACGTGTCTCCGGGTTGCCGGAGGCCGTTGTCCACGAAGCAGAGAACCTTCGCCTTGACCTTTGCCATGAGATCCTCCTATCAGGACACCACGAAGCCGCCGGCGTACACCTTGCGGTCCTGGATGTCCATCACGACGTCAGCCGAGATCACGCCCGACGTGGAGCCGGCCGAGGTCACGACGTTCGCGCCGAGGTACCGCTGGCCCGCGCTGCCGAGCAGCTGCGGGTTGACGCGGACGGCGACCTGCGTGCCGACCGCGACCGCGGAGGTCGGGGACAGTTCGCCGACCACCAGCACGTTGGTGTCGAGGCCATCGTCATCGGCGACCACGACCTGGTAGGTCGGGTTGGTGCTGGCCGCGAGGGCCGTGGTGACGGTGAACACGACGTACAGGTCCGCACCGGCGCCGAGGTCACGGTTCTGGTTGCCCTGGGCGATGGTGTAGAGCGATCCGCTGGCCGACGCCGCATACGCGGTGTTGGAGCGGAGGTCGATGACGTCGGGGAAATCGTAGGTGCCGGTCGCGGTCAGCGTCACGCTGCCGAGACGCATGTTCTGGTCGAGAATCATTGTGGTGGATTCCTTTCTGCCTCGGTCCTATCAGGACACGACGGCTTCGGTGTTGATGAGCTGATCGACGCGACGGCAGGGAACGCCGAGGAACGACAGCCAGCTGTACGGCGTGCCGAACTGCGAGAGTCCCTGGTTCACGGCGAGGACGTTCTGGCTGCGGTCCATCGCCTGGATGGAGAGGCCAGCGTGGACCGTCCGGTTCATGTAGAACGCGGCGCGACCCATCGCCATGTTGGGGATGCGGTACAGGGCGCGAGCCATGCACTTCACCAGCTGCGTGTTGGTGTTCGACGCCTGCGTCCCGGTCGTAGCCTGGAGGTCGCTGATGTCGATGTTGCAGATGCGGACCACGTAGCGCCAGTCCTTCACGACCAGGCCGTTCTTCCACTGGTAGCGGGTGGCGTAAGCCTGGAGGCGCGTGCCGTCGCTGTTGTAGACGGTCTGCTCGCCGAGATCCTCGTGCATGAGGCCCGCGGTGCTGCCCTTCGGGAAGGGGCAGTAAACGGTGTTGTCGCCCCACACCACCAGGTAAACGCTGGTGTTGTCCGATCCGCTGCCGCCTGCGGTGATGACGTTCTGGCTGTTGTTGCTGCCGGTCAGCGCCGAGTAACGCGCCGCGAGGCCGAGGAACGACTTCGGCTCGATGGCGGGGTTGCCGTAGAACATCGTCGCGGCCTGCGTCTGGTTCATGGCCTCGAGGAAGGCCACGTCCTCGGACAGGCGGAACTGCGCCGTGTTGCCGTTGAGCATGGCGAGATCCTTGTCAACCTCGCTGCGGGCCTCGAGGATGCCGCAAGCCTCATCGACCTGCGCGGTCTGGGACTTGCTGTTCGGGATGCCCTGGTTGAGGGCGCGCCAGTAGACGGCCGGGAGGCCGGTGCGGATCACGACGCGCTCGCCGGTGGGCAGGTTGCCCTCCTTGAACACGCAGTCCTCGAGGATCTCGTTGGACTGCGAGAGGAGTTCGGCGATCACGGGAACGCGACCCTCGGGGTCGGTGCGCTTGGCCCAATCGGCCAGCGTCAGATTGGTGTTGGAAAGAACTGCCATTGGAATGGCTCCTTTGTGTGTTGGTTAGGACTGACTTGAGTACAGAGCATCGGCCAGGTCATTGAACGAGCGCGGGCCGGCGGGTTTCGCCGCACCCTTCGTTCCCGTGACCATCCGATCCTCACTGATTGCCTTGCCTGCGCGGAACATGAACCGGATCACCTCCGGGTGGTTCCCCAGGCCAGACTCGTTGAGCAGCGAGCGGAGTTCGGTCGTGCCGAACGCATCGAGCGCCTTCTTCGCGACGGAAAGGTTCTCCGACAGCTTCTCGCCGCCGAACTCCTTGTCACCCTTGGATGAGTCGGCCCATCCCGTGCGAATCGCCTCGATCTGCGCCATCTGACGCTCGGCCATCTTGGGGGCCATTGCGTCGAGGACGCGCTGCGCGGCCTCCTGCGACAGGTTGAGTTCGCGGGCGACCTCGGAGTACGTGGTCAGGACCTCGGCATCGAACTGCTTGCCTTCGGGAACCTTGAACTCGTACTTCTCCGGCGCGGCCTGCGGCTTGGCTTCCGCCTTCGCCTCGGTTGCCGGCTGATCGCCCGCGACGGTTTCCGCAGCGGCCGTCGTTGCGGCTTGCGGCTCCTGGGTCGCGGTGGGCTTCTGCCCGTCCCCGTAGAGCTTCGCGGCCGTCGCCGCTGCGCCTTCAGGGGCCGAAGATGACGGGGCGGCATTAGTGGTCGTTGCTGCCGCTTCCACCATCGATGGTTCGTTCATTCGTGTTCTCCTTCATCATCACGGGATACAGCTCGGGACACTGGGCATGGACGATGGCGAGCATCCGAAGCCCGTAGTTCCTGTTCCCCTCGGCGAAGGCCATTGCCATCGCGTTGGTGTTGAACGACGAGCGGAAGATGCCGGCAGCGTCGAGGAGCCGCCAGATGACCCTGCGGCCCCTCTTGTTGCCCATGAGCCACTTGACGTCGCCCTCCTCGTTATCGCGGTCCAGTCGTTCGCGGAGGTCGCGCTGCGCCTTCGCCTTCTCCTGGCCCCGCAGGTCGAGCGGGTCATAGTTGCTCACGATGCCATCCTA
>Ga0075471_10000460_pt1 | contig 24385 bp, 18 predicted proteins | sample DEB19_08_DNA_2_FD_74787 | JGI IMG/M metagenome (GOLD analysis project Ga0075471, IMG submission 74787) | Aqueous microbial communities from the Delaware River and Bay under freshwater to marine salinity gradient to study organic matter... | ecosystem: Environmental > Aquatic > Marine > Coastal ...
TATCTTCCACCTCAATGACGCCTCGTTTGCGCAGTTCCAGAAGCAAATGGAATCGACCCTCAGCCTGTATCGTGATGCACGCGGCCTCGATCATGGCCCGATTTGGAAGGGCGAGTGGCGGGAACCGTAATCAAGGCATGCGCTCGCTTTTTTTTCTGCTCGCTCTCAGCTCTGTGATGGCCGTTGAGGACATCCCTGTTCTCGATCCAGCCACCAAACCCGCCGAGGCATTTGAAGGCTGGCTTATTGGCGAGTTCAACAAGCTCTGTGACAAGCGCAGCGCAGCGTTTGAGGTGATGATCAAGAGCGAGGCGGCCTGCAAACGCTGGCAGGAGGAGCGGCGGGCGTTTTTTCTGGAGCGCATCGGCGGCTTGCCGGAGCGCACGCCTTTGCATCCGCAGATCACGGGCACGCTTCAGGGGAAAGGTTATCGCGTGGAGAAGATCATCCTGGAGACGCGGCCGGCGTTTCATCTCACGGCCAATCTTTACCTGCCGGACACACCGCCGCCGTGGCCTGCAGTGCTGGTGCCGTGCGGTCACAGTCATGAGGGGAAAGCCGTGGGGCAGTATCAGCTCATCTGCATGCTGCTGGCACGTCATGGCATGGCGGCGATGTGCTATGACCCCATCGGGCAGGGCGAGCGCTATCAGATGCTCGATGTGAAGAGAGAACGGACGGTCTTCGAGGATGCGCCGCATGTGAAGGTGCCGCATCCCAACGTGCGCCTGATGTGCACCACCGAGCACACGATGACCGCCATCAGCAGCGCCCTCATCGGATCGAACGCAGCGCAGTTCCGCATCTGGGATGGCATGCGTGTCATCGACTACCTGCAAAGCCGCCCGGATATCCTCGCAGAGAAAATCGGCTGCACGGGAAACAGCGGCGGCGGCACGGAGACGGCGTATTTGATGGCGCTGGATGCTCGCGTCCTTGCTGCGGCGCCGGGTTGCTACCTAACGACTTTCCAAAAGCTGATCGAGACCAAGGGGCCGCAGGACGGCGAGCAGAATATTTTTAGCCAGATTGCCTTCGGCATGGATGAAGCCGATTATTGTATCATGCGTGCACCCAAGCCCACGCTTATCTGTTCCGGCACAAGGGATGCAACCTTCGACTTTGGCGGCACCTGGGAACTGTTTCGTGATGCCAAACGCTTTTATTCGAGAATCGGCTATCCTGACATGATCGACCTCGCAGCACCTGACGCGCCGCACGGCTTCACGCTGCAGCTGCGAGAGGCCGTAACACGCTTCATGGCTAGGCATCTTCTCGCCAAGGACATCGTCGTGCGTGAGATCGAGAAACTACCGGACTCCTTCGATGACACCCAGCTTCGTGATCTCTCGAAGCCCGACTGGTCGCCCGAGCAGCTTCAATGCACACCGAAAGGTCAAGTGATGCTCCTGCCGGGCGAACGCAGCGTTTTCCAAATCAACGCGGAAGCTGCCGCAACCCTCGAATCGACGCGCGAAAGCGGTATCAGCCCTCAAAGCATTATCGAAATCATCGCAGCCTCAGAGACAATTCCCGCACCAAAAGTCGAAAAACGGGGGCAGTTCATCCGCAACGGCTTCACGATTGAAAAACTGGCGTTCAAGGCTGAAAACGCCTTTCAACTACCTGCGTTGCTCCACATGCCGGCGCGACCCAGCGGCCATGCGGTACTGTATCTGCACGGCGGAGGCATGCAGGCGGACTCCACCGCCATTGAACAGCTTGTGAACGCAGGGAACCTCGTCCTTGCCGCCGAACTGCGTGGCATCGGCGAGACGGAGACGGGCCTTCGGCGCAAGGCTTTTGGCGCAGGCCGCTTTGGACGCGACAACTTGGAAATCCTCACGGCCTACCTCATCGGCAAAAGCTACGTCGGCATGCGCACGGATGACGTGCGGAGCTGGACGCGCTTTTTAAAAAGGCGGGCGGATACGCTGAGCCTCATTGCCACCGGCGAGGCCACGATACCCGCGCTACATGCCGCTGCGATTGAGCGCGATGCTTTTTCCAAGATCACTCTCCGCCGCATGATCCCAAGCTATCGCTCTCTTGTGGGCGCGGATGAGACCTTCGACCAGACAGTAAACGTAATCCACGGCGTGCTGCGGCATTATGACTTGCCGGATCTCATTCAACTCGTCGGTCGCGAGCGGGTGATCATCGAGGAACCTGTCAACGGCATGGGACATCCGGGCACAGACTAACCTTTGACGCAAGTGCAGGCCGTGCCGATCGTATTGAGCACGTGATGATTCGTGAACTCCCCCGTCGTGCTTTTCTCGCCCAAACCTCGCAGGGTCTCGGCGCCGTGGCACTTGCCTCTCTCATCAACCCAGCCAAAGCGGCTCCGGTGCCGGGCGTTTTGACGAAACTGCCGCTGCCGCAGAAGGCGAAGCGGGTGATCTGGCTCACGATGGCGGGCGGGCCGTCGCATCTGGAAACATTTGATCCAAAGCCGAAGCTCGCGGCCATGGACGGAAAGCCGATGCCGGAGTCCCTGACGAAGGGACAGCAACTGGCGCAGCTCCAAGGCAGGCCGCTAACCTGCTTCGGACCGCAGCACAAGTTTGCAAAATTTGGCAAAAACCAAATCGAGATCTGCGAGCTGTTCCCGCAGATTGGCAGCGTGATGGATGACATCTGCCTGATCCGCAGCATGACGACGGATGCGATCAATCATGATCCGGCGCACATGTTCATGAACACGGGCTCGCAGATCGCCGGAAGGCCGAGCATGGGGGCATGGATAACGTATGGCCTCGGCACGGAGGCTTCCGATCTGCCAGGATTCGTCGTTTTGACCTCCCTAGGAAGAGGTGGGCAGAATCAGCCCATCGCAGCGCGACAATGGAGCAGCGGCTTTTTGCCTTCAAAGTATCAAGGCGTGCAGCTTCGCGCCAAAGGCGACCCCGTTTTGTATCTGACAAATCCAAACGGCATCACACAGGCGCGCCAAGGAGCCGATGTCGCGGCGATCAATGCACTCAACAAGCAGCGTAACACGCTTGTGGATGATCCGGAGATCGCCACACGCATCGCGCAGTACGAAATGGCTTTCCAGATGCAAGCGAGCGTGCCAGATCTGATGGATGTGAGCAAGGAAGGCGCGAAAACGCTGGAGCTTTATGGCTGCCAACCGGGTGATGGCTCATTCGCTTCAAACTGCCTCCTTGCACGTCGTCTGGCCGAGCGTGGGACGCGTTTCATCCAACTTTATCACAAGGATTGGGACCACCACGGCGGCGTTAAGGAAGGTGTTAAGCTCAAGGCGGAGGAGATCGACCGCGCTTGCATGGCGCTCATCACCGACCTGAAGCAGCGTGGCATGCTAGAAGAGACGCTCATCGTATGGGCAGGTGAGTTTGGTCGCACGCCGATGTCACAGGGCGGCAGTGGCCGTGATCATCACAACAAGGCGATGAGCGTGTGGATGGCTGGCGCCGGCATCCGAGGAGGCATCGTGCATGGATCGACGGATGATCTCGGCTATGCGGCTCAGGAAAAAATCACCAGCGTGCACGACCTGCATGCCACCATGCTGCACCAGCTCGGCATCGATCACAAGGCCTTCAGCTTCAAGTTCCAAGGACTCGACGCACGCCTAAGCGGCGTGGAGGGAGCAAGCGTGATCAAGGACATCCTTGCATGAGCCTGCTTATCCAATTGGATCTCTTGTTGGAGGAAAGAATTGGGGTCACTGGAGTACTTGTTTGAGTCAAACGCCCTTGGTGATCACCACATCTTTGCCGACAAAAAAGCCCATAAGCACACCGCCCAAGATCCAAGCGAAGAAATGATCCGCCACGTTGACCATGGTATCGCGGCCTGGGTTCTCAAGCCAGATCCACCAAGGCAAATCGCTGACCAAGCCGGCAAAAAGGCCCGCAGCAGCCGTGAAACAGATGCGACCTGGATAGCTCAGCATCGCTTGCGACAGCATCCCAGCAATCAACACAGCACAGGCGAGGGTGCGGATGAATGAAACGGCCAAGTTGGAGCTCATGCTCACTTCTCGTCTCCCAGGACGCACGATGGCATAAACCCATGGGCCGTTCTCGCGCGCCTTGGCATGGTCCGTCTCGGCCTTGCGAATCTCCTCCGGAGTGGCGTGCTTCGAGTGCCGAGGCTCCGCAGGCATCACATAAATGCCCGCACCGCTGCTCGCCTGCGTATGGTTGTTGGTCATCGAGGGAGCGAAGATTTGCTCCATCGCGCCTTCATCGCGAAACTGCCTCCAAGCACTTTCATGCCATCCCAGAACGGTCCAAGACAGTGTCTCCCATGCGAAAACAGCGATGGTGGCGAGAATAACTCCGAGAGCGAATTTCATCTGCCGCGACTTAACCGGGATCCTCCAAGGCGGCAAGCTCCGCGTGCCTTTGACCCAAGGCTATGCTAAAAACCTTTCTGGTCTAAGCAACTGAACATGCCTTGATGCCGATCCCTCTCCGCCAGCTTTTTTGCCTCATCCTGCCGCTGTCATGCCATGCGGTGAGGGCAGACTGGTTGTCTGATATTGGCCACACAAAACTTGCCGCGGAATTGGGCACAGCGATGCCCACTGGCGCAGGCATCGTGCTCGTTCAATCCGAGGCCAATAACATCGAATCACCACCGAACTACCTTCCGCAGGCTGGCGGACCGGCTTTTTTTGCCGGCACTGGCAGCTTTTCTGGGAAAACCTTTCATCCGGAGTCGGGCGCTGGATCGGAGCTAGGCCATGCGGCGGCGGTAGGTTCTTTTTTCTACGGCAATGGCATCGGTGTGGCTCGTGGAGCTGCAGAGGTCCACCTTTTTACAGCTGTCGATTTCATCACGCGACTGACGGATGGAGTTGCTCCGCAGCTTTTTCCTGGTCGCGTTCAGAATCACAGTTGGGCGGGCAGCCTCGGAAATACGGACGAGGACATCAAGGCCATACGCGCCCTCGACTTCATGATCAACCGTGACCAGCGTGTAGCCGTCACAGGTTTGTCTGGAGGCTCACTTGCACCGTTGCTTGGCAGCACTTATCACGCCATCACTGCGGGGACGCGTTCTGCCGTTCACAGCCAGAGCGGCACCACTACCGACGGTATCGGGCGCATGAAGCCGGACTTGGTGGTCAATGTGGAATACACCAGCTATGCCTCCGCCATCATCGCGGGCTCCGCTGCCTGCCTGCTGGAAAAAGCTGCGGCATCGGGCAATGCCTTGGCAGAGCGGCCGCAGGTCCTCAAAGCTGTGCTCATCGCTGCAGCGTCCAAGCAAAATCTGCCGCAGTGGCAGCGTGATGACGATGTAGAGCCTTACGATGATGTGTTTGGAGCCGGAGAGCTCAATCTGCATCAAGCGTGGCATCTGCTGAACGCAGGGCAACAGCCGCATTCCTCCAGTATGGTCCGCTCGATGCAGGGCTGGGACTTCTCCACGACTACCACCAGCTCCGGCGGGCGACGCTATTTCTTCGCGATTCCAGAACACAGCCTTGCCGACACTTTTTCCGCCACGCTCGTGTGGCATCGCCATATCACGAATCTTCTTGGTTCCTATTCTTCCAGCCTGCCAGATCTGAGTTTGAAGCTGTACGCGGCTTCCGGCCTTGCCACCAGCGCCCTGATCAGCAGCTCGACAAGCACAGTGAACAATGTGGAGCACCTTTTTCTCCGCCATCTGCCTGCGGGTCAGTATTGCCTAGAGGTCACTTCTGATACAAACGGGCACGACTTTGCGGTGGCTTGGCAAGCCGTGACAGGCATTGGACCACAACTCGCTTCACGAATTAGCGGCAGCCAGCTTTGGGTTGATGCCTCGATGCTCGATCCATTGACGATCTACACGCTTGAAACCGCGCCCGATCTATCCTCGGCATGGACTGCAGTTGAGACTTTCCGAACCGCGGATGGCGCCGCGAGCTTCACCCACACTTGGTCAAGCCCTTCCGCGCCAAGCACGCGGCAGTTTTTCCGACTTCGCTGGACGCCGGTAAGATGATGCGGGCTCAATAATCGCGGTTCAGCAGGTAATCCGCCAACTGACGCAGCCTCGCGCCTTGATCACCGAAGATCGTCAGTGCTTCGTGAGCCGCTGCGGTGAGGCGATGCGCTTCAGCACGAGATGCTTCAAGGCCCATGAGTGCAGGGTAAGTGCTTTTTTCGGAGGCCACGTCCTTTCCTGCGCTTTTGCCGAGCTTTTCGCTCGTTTGCGTCACATCAAGCAAGTCGTCGATGATCTGAAATGCGAGTCCTGTGGACATGCCAAAGTCATGGAGGGCCTTCAACTCTTCCGCGCTGGCGTCCGCGCTCATCGCACCCAGTTGGAGACTCGTGGTGAGCAACGCGGCAGTCTTGCCCTCGTGAATGAAGCGCAGATCTTCCAAGGGCAGTTTTTTTTGCTCGCCCTCGAGATCTGCCACTTGTCCACCGACGAGATGAAGGCTGCCTGAGGTTCGCGCGAGCTCGGCCACCATGGCTGCTGTTGTGTGGCGGCGGGTCGCCGGTGTTTGCGCCGTCAGTTCAAAGGCCAGAGCTTGGAGCGCGTCACCTGCGAGAAGCGCGATGGCCTCTCCGTAGACAATGTGGCAGGTGGGCACGCCGCGACGCATCTCATCATCGTCCATGCAGGGCAGGTCATCGTGGATCAACGAGTAGGTGTGGAGGCACTCGACGGCACAGGCGCTCGGCATGGCGTTCTCCATCGAACCTCCACAGGCCTCCGCGGCCGCTAATGTCAGGATGGGTCGCAGCCTTTTTCCGCCCGCAAAAAGGCTGTGCCGCATGGCTTTGTGCAGTGAAACCGGCCGTGTCTCGGCGGTCGGTAGGTATTGATCAAGCGCCGCATCAATGATCTGGCGGCGCTGCGCGAGGTAGGTCTTGAGGTCAGACATGAATGGGTATCGAGCCACCATCTGTGCCGATTATTTGAAGCAGCGCAAACGCAGCGAGTTCAGGATCACCATGAGGCTGCTCAGGGACATTGCCACGCTAGCCAGCATGGGGCTGAGGAGGCGACCTGTGAAGGGATAGAGCACACCGGCGGCAATCAAAATGCCGAGGGTATTGTAGAGGAACGAGAAGGCGAGGTTTTGCCGGATGATGCGCAGCGTGGCCCGGCTGAGGGTGAAGGCGCGGTGCAAAGCACTGAGGTCGCCTTGCACGAGCGTAACAGAAGCACTGTGAATCGCCGCATCCGTGCCGGTGCCCATGGCAATGCCAACATCCGCCCCCGCGAGCGCAGGCGCATCATTGATGCCATCTCCGACATAGGCCGTGTGGCGGCCTTGCTCCTTGATCTGGTATACATGGTTCAGTTTTTCTTCGGGGCTGAGCTCGGCGGCGATTTCGTCAATTTGAAGTTCTTTGGCGACACGGTCGGCCGTGGAGCGCGCGTCACCCGTGAGCATCTTGACCTTTAATCCAAGGGCATGAAGAGCTGCGATGGCAGGCTTGGAGCTCTCCTTAATCGGGTCCATGAGGGCGATGAAGCCCAGCAGACGCCCATCGAGCACGACTCGCACGACGGTAAAGCCACTGACCTGGAGCTCGAAGACACGCCTCGAAACTTCAGCATCGATGAAGATGCCTTTTTTCTTCAAGAAGCTTGCTTGGCCAACGAAGACTTCTTTTTCTCCCACTCGACCGGAAACGCCTCCGCCTGGCACAGCTTGGAAAGCCTTCACCTGCGCCAGTGAAATGTTTCGATCCTTCGCTGCAGCCACGATGGCACTGGCGATGGGATGCTCGCTAAGCGCCTCCACAGCCGCCGCGCAGGCAAGGAGCTCTTCGATGGACCAGCCGTGCAGTGGGTACACTTCGACGACTCTCGGCTTGCCTTCGGTCAGCGTGCCGGTTTTGTCGAGCAGGATGGTGTCAACTGCGGCGAGGCGTTCGAGTGTTTCGGCGTCCTTGATGAGCACGCCGAGCTGCGCACCGCGGCCCATGCCAGTCGTAACCGCCATCGGCGTAGCCAATCCAAGCGCACAGGGACAGGCGATGATCAAAACGGCCACCGCATTGAGGATGGCAAAGCCGAGGCTGGGCTGCGGTCCAAACTCCCACCACACGAGAAAGGTAAAAATTGCAATCAAGACCACAAAGGGCACAAACCAAGACGAAACACGATCCGCCTGCCGCTGCACTGGAGCACGGCTGCGCTGCGCCTGAACCGTGAGAGCAATGATCTGACTGAGGAGCGTGTCCGCCCCAATCCGCTCAGCCCGCATAAGGATCGTGCCATTGCCATTCACCGTGCCGCTGGTGACGCGGCTGCCCACTTTCTTCACCACTGGCATCGGTTCGCCGGTGAGCATGGATTCATCGAAGGTCGAAACTCCTTCCAGCACAAGACCATCGACGGGGATTTTGCCACCAGGCTTGAGGCGCAGGACATCGCCTGGCTTCACCTGATCAAGTGGGATCTCCCGCTCATCGGCACCTTCCACCAACAGCGCTGTGCTTGGCGCGAGTCTCATGAGCGATTCGATAGCGGATCCGGTGGCTCGGCGGGCACGGGATTCCATGAGCTGACCGAGAATGACAAGCACTGTGATCACCGCAGCGCTCTCGAAATAAACTGGTGCATGGTCGTGAAGACCGTCATGCAACACAAGCTTTGGCGCAATCACCACCAGTGTGCTGTAAGCCCATGCGGCAAGCACGCCAAGACCGATGAGTGTGAACATATTTGTCTTTCGTGTGGCAATGGAGCGGGCAAAGCGCAGCAGCAGCGGCCAGCCGGCCCAAAACACGACCGGTGTGGCCCACACCAGCTGCATCCACGCGGACGCCTTTGCCGGTATCTCACGTATCATAGGCAACTCCATGCCCATGCTGAAGGCCACGACCGGCATTGTCATCCAGAAACCCCACCTCAGGCGTCGCCACAAGTCACGCAGTTCTGCCGCGCCGCCATCCCCACAGCATTCGGGAGTGCTGCTCGCGGCAGGTATTTTTTCTTCACGCGCCAAGCTGGGTTTTGGAACGGTATTCACGGCACTTTCCAACTTCGGAGAAGCGCAGCAGCAGGCAGCTTTGGACGCATGGGTTGGCATGGCGTGGTCTCTGTTGAACCTAGCCATGCTTCAAAGATTGGAAACAGTCAGTTCGATCGTCACTCAGCTTTTGAGATTTTGCGCAGCAGTTCCTTTTTGGAAAAGCATCTGAATTTTTTCGGATCCTTTGCGCAACAACAGCAGATTGACCTCATCCGCAAACAGATCGCAGAAAACCCCATTCCACACAGAAACACCTTTCAACCCTAGTGGTAGTGTTATCTCAAAAAACCATGTCATGGTCGGCTCGGCGAATTTTTGCGTTGAGGCATCTAGCTCGCAGCCGATCCATTCGATTTTTATTCTCTGGCCTGTCGCATCCGTCACGACAAAGCATTTGCTGAGGTAAAGCCGTGCCTGGGCATCGAAAACCTCCTTGGCAGTCTTCCCCACCCTCATCTCCCTTTCGCTTTGCCGCATCAGTGCAAGCTCTAGATCATTGACGAACACGGTCAGGCTAACCTCCAGCTTTTGAGCCTCTGCGTTCCAATCTGCTTCTGCCGTGGATTGGTGCAGTGAATGCGCCTGCACGCCCATGGCTGCCCAAAGAAGAAAGATGATGGCACGCCAAGTCATTTCGTGTCTTTTTTGGACTTATCGTCCTCATCCTTCGATGGTTTCGTGATCTCACGCATCGGGTTCGGCGCCTTGTCATCTTTATAGAGTTGGAATCGACTCTTCACAGGGCGGCGTGGCCAGAAGTTGTTTTCTACATCGGTATCTGTCAGCTCCTGACGCGGATCAAACGTGATGGCTTTGATCTCTTTCTTCGTGAAGATCAGTTTTGAGGCTTGCCGCGTGTCAAAACGCCAGATCTCTGCCGGCAGCTTCATCTCCTCCGAGCTGCCATCGGTATATTCGACCTTCAAAATCACCGGCGTAAGCATGCCGCCGATATTGCTAAACTCGACGAGATAAAAGTTGTGCTTCGTCTGCAACAGCCTCGGGTCGATCTTTTCCTCTTTAAGCTCTTTGATGAGGCTTTCGTATTTTTTCTTCTCGCTCGGCAGCACGGTAGCCTCATCAAAGCTGTCGTAGAAGTCCTTCAGTTCAGGAAAACGGTCCACACGCTTCGGAAGCGGGTAGTTGCGCTCCTCGGTGAGCGTCTTCGGCAGCTCTTCCTCCTCCTGCTTCTTCTTTTTCTTCTCGATGGCCGGATCGCGCGTGTCGAGCTGCATCCACTTCACCTCGTCGATGGAAACATCCACATGATCGACGCTGTAGAACCAACTACGCCAGAACCAGTCAAGATCTACGCCGCTTGCGTCCTCCATGCTTCGGAAGAAATCGGCAGGCGTCGGCCGCTTGAACATCCAGCGCCGAGAGTAAGCTTTGAAGGCGTGATCAAACAACTCGCGGCCAAGAATGTGTTCGCGTAGGATGTTCAGAGCCGCCGTTGGCTGACCATAAGCGTTTGGACCTAGGTCAGCAATGCTTTCGCTATTGGTCATCACTGGCACGCGGTCGGTCGATCGCAGGTAGCTGACCATACCGCGCTCATCGCGGCGATGCTTCCAATCGTTCTCCCATTCTTCTTCTGCGAGGTATTCGACGAAGCTGTTGAGCCCTTCGTCCATCCATGTCCACTGCCGCTCGTCACTATTCACGATCATTGGAAACCAGTTGTGACCGACCTCATGAATAACTACACCAATGAGCGCATACTTTGTTCGTTCGGGGTAGGTGCCGTCTTTTTCGGGGCGCGGGCCATTGAAGCAGATCATCGGGTACTCCATGCCGCCGACGTGCTTGTTGTTCACCGACCACGCGACAGGATACGGGTAATCAAAGGTGAACTTCGAGTACACCTCGATGGTGTGCGCGATGGCATGCGTCGAGTATTTGTCCCACAGCGGCATTGCCACCGTGGGGTAGAGCGACATGGCCATCACGGGCTTGCCATCTACCTTCGTTCCCTCGACTGCCATCGCATCCCATACGAATTTTCGTGAACTAGCGAAAGCAAAGTCGCGCACCTGGGTCGCTTTGAACTCCCAAGTCTTCTTGCCCTTCGGCTTACCCTTTTCAGCCGCCTTTGCCTCATCGGCTGTAATGATGAAAACGGGCTTACGCGTCTCCTTTTCCGCCTTCGTCAACCGCTCGCGTTGTGTTTCGGTCAAAACATTCTCCGCATTGGTTAGCACGCCTGTTGCACCGACGGTGTGATCGTCAGGCACGGTTAGACGCACATGGTAATTGCCGAATTCGAGCGTGAACTCACCGGTGCCAAGAAACTGCTTGTGCATCCAGCCCGCGTAATCCGTGTAGGCCGCCATGCGTGGAAACCACTGCGCGATAGTGTAGATACAGTTTTTGTCCTCCTCGAAGTATTCATAGCCCGTCCGCGCCCCGATGCGGCCGCCGTCGTTGATGGGAAAACTCCATGCGATTTTGAACACGAACTCACCACCCGGCTTCAGCGGTTGTGGCAAATCGATGCGCATCATCGTTTTCACGACCGCATGTGGCAGACTTTTTCCCGCTGCGTCAGTCAGGTCCGTGATCTTCAAAGCGCCATCATACTCTTCATAGGCTAGCAGTCGGTCCACTGCGGCGTAGCTCACCTTGGCTGGATCGATTCCGCGCTTTGTGTTTGGCGCCGCTCGCATGTCCGCATCGTGGGCGAAGTAATTCTGGTCGAGCTGAACCCAAAGGTACTCCAGCGTGTCAGGTGAAGCGTTATGGTAGGTCACCGTCGCTTTCGCCGAGATGCTGCGCTTCACATCATCCAGCTCCGCATCGATCACATAGTCCGCCGTGTTTTGCCAATAACCTGCACCCGCAGCGCCGGATGCTAATCGCTGCGCGTTGGGCGTTGGTAGCATTTGCTCCAATTGCTGAAACTTGCCCACCGGCGCACCGGTCTGGGCCTGCAAGGTAAAAACCGCCGTAAAGGATAGCAAAAGTCGCTTCGTCATAAATCGTGATTCTCTCAAGCAGGGTGGGCGATGGCAAGCGCAGCTTCTTCCCTCTTGCCAGCCTCCGCACGTTCTGATTGCATCAGCGCATGGAACCGAACTCAGATCTTCTTTCCCGTCGCGCTGCTTTGAAAGCCACCATCGCTTCCGTGGGGCTCACGGCGGCAGCGTTTGAGCCGGCGAGAGCGGCTCCGGCAACCGCACCGGATGCGCGGCGGGGTTCGACGAAGAAGTATGACATGCTCAAGTCGATCAATCTGTGGGCGTTTCCGTATCCGGAGCGCATGACGTTGCGCGAGTGCCTGCAACTCGCGAAGGACGCGGGATTCGACGGCATCGAGCTGAACTACGATCTCGACAACGACCTCTCGCCGAAGCACGGCACGGCCGACTATGTGAAGATCCGCAAGATGGCCGATGAGATCGGCATCCAGATCAGCGGGCTGTGTTCCTTCCTGTTTTGGCCTTATCCGCTGACGAGCAATGATCCGGCGAAGCGTGCTCAAGGCATCGAACTCGCCGGAAAGATCGCGCAGTGTGCACATGACCTCGGCGTGGAGAACGTGCTCGTCGTGCCGGGAGCCGTTCACATTCCGTGGCGCACGGACCACGAGCCGGTGGCGAATGATGTGTGCGATGCGCGGGCCCGCGAGGCCGTGGGCCAGCTCGCGAAGCAGGCGGAGAAGCTCAAGGTGTGCCTCAACATCGAAAACATCTTCTTTAATGGCTACCTCATGACGCCGATGGAGATGAACGCCTTCGTGGACAGCTTTGGCAGCGAGCATGTGCGCGTGCATTTCGATACCGGCAACATCAGCATGTTCCAGTTCCCCGAGCACTGGGCCAAAGTGCTCGGCAAGCGCACCAAGAACGTCCACCTGAAGGAGTTCACGAAAAAAGGCACCGACTTCAGCCTCGAAACCTTCCGCCCGCTGCTCGACGGCACCACGAACTGGCCCGCCGTCACCGACGCGCTCGCCGAGACCGGCTACAAGGGCTTCCTGACCTTCGAATACTTCCACCCGTATGCCCATTACCCCGAGGCGCTGATCTGGCAGACCTCCGACTCGATGGACCGCATCCTCGGCCGCAAATCATGAGAGAAGTGCTTAGTAGCTTGGACTGGACACGGCTCGGCTTTTACAAGTCGTTGCTCGATGAAGCGGGCATTACCAGCTTCATTCGCAACGAACACACCGCACAGCTCATCAATATCCTGATCGCGCCCTGCCAGCCTTCATTGTGCGTGGTAAATGATGACGAATACGACGCGGCGATAGCGCTGCTGCGTCCGCATCATGATCCAATGCTTCCCCACATCGAGGAGTGGAACTGCGCCAGTTGCGGGGAGAACAATCCAGCTGAATTCGAACTCTGCTGGAACTGCCAGAAGCTAGGTGAGCAGGCCAGTTGTTAGATTGAACCGGCCGTGATGACTGTTCTACCTCTTTGACCACAGGCAAATCACGCTTACCACAAGCGCCCGCCCTTTCCCATGCTCTCCGTTTCCAACGTCAGTAAAACCTATGCCGGCCGCACTCTGTTCAGCCAAGTGTCGTTTCACATCAATCGTGGCGAAAAAATCGGTCTCATTGGACCGAATGGAGCAGGGAAATCGACGCTGTTCTCGCTTCTACTCCAAGAGTCGACGCCGGATGATGGGCGAGTGATGATGGAGCGCGGCATCACCTTCGGCTTCCTGCCGCAGGAGAGTGCGCCAATCGATGACGTGACCGTTTTGGAACTCGCCACGGGTCATCTCGATGAAAACCAACGCTGGGAGATAGAGCCCAAGGCCAAACGTATCCTCAGCGGCCTTGCGTTTCGCGAATCGGACTTCGAGCGTAACGCCCGCACGCTCAGCGGCGGCTGGGTGATGCGCGCACACCTCGCCCGCCTGCTCGTGCAGGAACCGGACCTCCTGCTGCTCGATGAGCCGACGAACCACCTCGACCTCGAATCGCTCATCTGGTTTCAAAACTACCTCCAAGGCTACCCCGGAGCCATCTTGATGATTTCGCATGACCGTGAATTTTTAAATGCGCTGTGCGACAGCATCCTCGAGATCGCCCACAGCAAGATCACGCGTTACACCGGCAACTACGATGACTACCTCCGCGAGAAGGCTGCGCGCATGGAGCAACTCCAAGGTGCCTACGAAAACCAGCAGCGCGAACTCGCGAAAATGCAGGCCTGGGTCGATAAATTCAAAGCGAAGGCCAACTTCGCCTCTCGTGCGCAGGACAAGGCGAAAATGATCGACCGCATCGAAAAAATCGAAGCGCCCATCGCTGATGCAAAGACGGTCAAATTCCGCTTCCCACAGCCGCCGCGCAGCGGTCTGCGTGTCATACGCATGGCCGACGTGGACTTCGCCTATGGCCAAACACCCGTTTACCATGGCCTCGACCTCGAGATCGAGCGCGGCCAGCGAACGGTTCTTGTTGGACCAAACGGCGCGGGCAAATCGACGCTGCTCAAACTCCTCGCGGGAGCCTTGACACCGCAGGCTGGCAATCGCGAGCTTGGTCACAACGTGAAGCTTGGCTACTTTGCCCAATACCGCGGCGATGTGCTCGACATGCGCCACACCGTGCTGCAATCCGCCATGGATCTGCCAAGTCGTCCCGGTGAGAACCTCTGCCGCACCCTGCTGGGTTCCTTCTTGTTTCACGGCGACGATGTCTTCAAGCCCGTTGGCGTTCTCAGCGGTGGTGAAAAAAGTCGCCTCGTGCTCGTGCGCCTCCTGCTCGATCCACCGAACTTTCTTCTCATGGACGAGCCCACCACGCATCTCGACATGGGCAGTATCGATGCCCTCATCAACGCGCTCGAACAATACGAAGGCACGCTCGTCTTCATCAGCCATGACGTTCACTTCATCCGCCAGATGGCCAAAAACGTCCTGCATGTGAGCGCCGGTGTCATCACGCCCTATGCGGGCGATTACCAATACTACCTCGACAAAACGAAGGCCAGCAGCGCCCGTGAAGCTCTTACCGCAACGCTACACAATGCCCAGCCCGTCGCCTACACCGCCCCCGCCGTACGCGAGCCCCCCAAGTCGAAGGAGCAGAAGCGCCTCGAAGCGGAAGCCCGCAACGCCCGCAGCAAAGCTAAAAAAGACGCCGAGCAACGCGTCGCCAAAATCGAATCCGAACTCTCCGCGCTCGACAAACGCAAGCAGGAGATCGTCGAACTTCTGCAAGACCAAGCCACTTACGCGGACGCCATCAAATTCCGCGACCTCAGCGCCGAATTGGAAGCCGTAGAGCCAAAAATTGCCAAGCTGACAACAGAGTGGGAGAAGGCTGCCGAGGAGGTGGAGAAGCTCGTGGCGATTTAGGCAACCGTGCAAATCTGCACGCCCTGCTTGAGCGAGGAGAGCTTGTCGGAGCGCTTCGGGATGAATTCTTGGCCGAGATAGCCGGTGTAACCCGTGCCTTGGATGGCCTTGATGATTGCAGAGTAGTTCAGCTCCTGCGTATCATCGATCTCAGCGCGGCCGGGGACGCCCCCCGTGTGGTAGTGGGCGAAGGCTTCGTGATCACGCTGGATGGTGGCGATGACATCGCCCTCCATGATCTGCATGTGGTAGATATCGTAGAGCAACTTGAAGTGTGGCGAAGCGAGCTTTTTCACCAAGGACACACCCCAAGCGCTCTTGTCGCACATGTAGTCGGGATGGTTCACTTTGCTGTTCAACAACTCCATCACCAGCGTGACGCCGAGTTTCTCACATAGCGGAAGTAGGCGCTGGAGGCCCTTAGCGCAGTTCTCGAAGCCTTGCTCATCGCTCATGCCTTCGCGGTTACCGCTGAAGCAGATGACTTGCTTGAAACCCGCCTCGGCACTGGTCTTCAAAAGCGGTTCGTAGGCCTGCACCAGTAGGTCGTGATGCTCGATGCGGTTCTAGCCTTTTGGGATCGGGCCGATCTTCATACCGCCGGGACCTTCGATGGTCGGAAAACTCACCATGGCGCAGTGCAGGCCGTGCTTCTTCACCGTAGCAAAGTCCTTCGGATTGAGCAGCTCGACGGATTCGAGGCCGATCTCCTTCGCGGCGAGGCAGAAGTCCTCCAGCGGGATGTCCTTGTAGCACCACTTACAGGCGGAGTGCCTCACCTTACCTCCAGCAACCTTGTTGGCGGCTTCGATCTGTGTTTGTAGTATCGCGACAATGGCGCCGACGCTGGTGAGGGTTCCAAACCGACGGCGAGATAGACGGAGCTGAATCATGAATGCGATTCTAAACCACACGCGTTCTCCCACTCAAGAATAGAATGCCTCGCTCAGCCAGCGATCACAGCTGCGCGTGCATTTTCCTCGGCGCCGGTTTTTTGCAGGTAGTAGTCGTAGTCGCCAGTGTAAGTGGTGAGTTTGCCGTTGTTGATATGGATGACTTTTTGGGCAAGACGACGGATGAAATGCACGTCGTGGCTGATGAAGACGAGCGTGCCTTCAAACTTCTCCAAGGCCATAATAAGGCCTTCGATGGCCCAGATGTCCAAGTGAGTTGTCGGCTCGTCCATGAGCAGGAGGTTTGGCGGATCGACAAGGAACTTCACAAGGTTCAAACGGCTCTTTTCACCACCAGAGAGCACTTTGCACTTTTTGTGCACATCCTCGCGTTTGAACAAAAAGCTGCCGAGAATGCTGCGTGCCTCGTCCTCACGTATTTCCGGCGAAACACGCTTCAATTCCTCCAGCACGCTGCATTCGGGATCGAGCGAATCGCCGCGATGCTGCGAGAAGTAGCCGAGCTTGAGATTCGTGCCGAGCTTGCGCTCGCCTTTTTGGATCGGCACCTCGCCAGCGAGGATTTTGATGAGCGTGGACTTACCCGCGCCGTTCGGACCGACGAGCACAGTGCGCTCTCCGCGCTCGATTTCAAGGTCGAGACCGGTGTAAACCTGCTTGGTGCCGTAGGCTTGATCGACGTTGCTGAGCGTGATGATGCGCTGACCGCTGCGCGGTGGCTGCGGGAAGTTGAAACGGAAACCTTTGCGCAGCGGCCGCGGTTTATCGAGCTTCTCCATCTTTTCGAGTTGGCGCTCGCGGCTCTGCGCCTGCGCGGCCTTCGACGCCACGGAGCGGAATCGGTCGATGAACTCCTGCATCGCTTCGATTTCCTTTTGCTGGTTTTTCCAAGCTTGGTAGGCGCGTTCCCAGTTCTCCTCACGAAGGCGAAGATACTCACTGTAGTTGCCGGAGTAGCTGATGAGCTTACTGTCCTCGATCTCGTACACGTTTTGCACGAGCTCGTCCATGAAATCGCGGTCATGCGAGATCATGAGGATGGCGCCGGGGTAGTTCTTCAAGTAATTGCGGAACCACATTAGCGAGAGGAGATCGAGGTGGTTCGTCGGCTCATCGAGCAGCAGCAAATCAGGCTCCATGACGAGCAGCCGCGCCATGTGCGCACGCATGATCCAGCCGCCGCTGAATTCGCGGGCGGGCCGGTCAAAGTCGCTCTCGAGATAGCCGAGGCCTTTGAGCATGCGTTTCGCCTTCGCCTCGGCCTGCGGATCCTGCAGCGCGTCGTGCTGCGCATGTGTCTCGAAATACTCTGGGCTAGAGACATCGCCGGCGGCCTCGAATTCGGAGAGCTGTTTCTCCAAGCGCTCAATTTCACCCGCCTTGCCGGTGGAGACCTCCAGCACAGTTTCATCGCCCACTGCCTCGCACTCCTGAGGCAAAAAGCCGACGGTGGTCCATTCATCGCGCACGATCTCTCCCGCGTCTGGGGTGTCCGTTTTCAAAATGAGCGAGAACAGCGTCGATTTGCCCGCGCCATTCGGTCCCACGAGGGCGACGCGCTCGCCGTGGTTGATCGTCATGCTCGCACCGCTGAAGAGCGTGCGAGCGTTGAAGGCCTTGGTGACGTTGCGGAGAGTAAGCATGGGGGAGGAGGACGTAGTGCATCCACGGCTGTGTGCAATGACGGAGGCGTGCCCGCGATCCTCAAGCGTGCTTTTTCGAAATTAGCACCCGCGGCTGATGTTCGGTGAGCAGCTTTGAGGCCGGCACCTCTACTGCATTTTCACGGCCGAGAAACTCTAGCAGCACCCGCACACGGTCCACGCCGCTCAGCTTGGCGTTCACGATGCCTTTCAGCCCACGCATCGGTCCCTCGGTGAGCTCAACCATGTCACCGACCTTGATGCCAACCTCCACCACACGCACGTCCTCCTCGGCCATCTCTGCCCGGATCTGCTCGATGACTTTATCGTCCACACGGGCTAGGTTCTCGCCAAAACCGACCACGCGGATGACGCTCTGTGAGTGCTTCACGGCACGCAGCATCTCGGTGGGATTGAAGTGCGCGAAGAAGTAGCTCGGGAAAAGCGCCTCGACGAACCATACCTTGCCACGCCGCGTGCTCTTTTGGAACCGGATGCGCGGACAGTAGGTCTTCACACCCTCCAAGCCAGCCATGAGACTGGCAGCGATGTGCTCGCACTTCGGTCGTGAGTGGACGACATACCAAGCGGATTTGGACTTTTCAGGCATCAAGGATTTGCCGCAGATTGACGCACTGGCACTCAGCAGCAACCCCAAAGCATCGTCCAATGCCTCAAGATAGGTCCGTTGAAAGCACTGAGCTGGCCGCACGCAGCGCAAGATCCTTCGCCTGCGCCACCACACGCACAGCCGTAGCATCAAAACGATACGCATGGCAGCTGGGGCAGGTGACAGCACGCATGACTACGATGGAACCACAGCCTTCGCAGACCTTGTATTGCTCAGGATGGCTGACGATTTTTTCTGCCTGCTTCAGCCGGGAGTCGGGTGAGTGCTCATGCGCGTTCATGGGATTGAATGATGCTACGACGACATCCTTGAAGCGCAACGATCACAATCACGATCCTGCACAAAAAATGGTGCTTGCTTTGAAAAGCTTAACCAAACAAATCCCTAAAAGTCATCCGAGCCCCTCGACAGTCCACCCGTCGCGATACGTCCGTGTGAGCTGGGCGTTCAATTCGGGTCGGTTGGCGATTTTGCCCGCTCTGGCATCCCATTCGATCCAATCGCCCGGATTTCGCTCCGAGAGCACGCCTAGCAAAACGGCCTCCGTGACCGGGCAGCCATAACTCGGCAGGTCAGTGGCGGCCTTTTCGCCCTTCATGCATGCGTCCACCCAATCGGTATAATGATTCGCGATGCGGGTCTTCGGATAGGTGAAGCCGGTGAAATTCGCCTCAGGCACCAGCCAAGGGCGCTGGCTGTGCGGTTTGAAGATGCCCCCGCTCTCGCCGATGAAGAAAATGCCGCTCGGCGTATCTTTGGTGAGCACGGAGGGCTTGATGACGCGCTTGTCATACTCGTAGCCGCCGTCGGTCCACGTCATCTGGATCGTGTCGCCCGCCGTGAGCGGTGTGCCGGGAAATTCGAGCTCCAGATGGCGCTTCATCGCATACAAATCGCTCTTGCTGCCCTCGTCGAGACAGCGCACGCGCTTCGGTGCCTGCAAACCGAGGCAGGCAAACACGACGTCGAAGTAGTGGCAGCCCATGTCACCCATCATGCCGACGCCAAAATCGACCCACGAGCGCCACATTGACGGATGATACGCGCCTTCGAGGAACGGCACTTCGTTCGCCACGCCAAGCCACAGGTTCCAATCCACATTCGCCGGCACCGGATCAGCCTCCGGCTTGCGCTGCGTGACCTTCGGCCACCAGTTCGCCTTCTTGTTCTCCCAGCAGATGACTTCCTTCACTTTGCCGATCGCTCCGCTCTTGATCAAATCGACTGCCAGCGATGTCTCGACGCTCGAATGCCCCTGCGTGCCCATCTGCGTTGTCACGCCTGCCTTGACCGCCTCTGCACTCAAAATCCGCGCCTCGTGCAGATGATGCGTGAGCGGCTTTTGCAAGTACACATGCTTCTTCGCCCGTAATGCCGTCACCGCCTGCGCCGCATGCATGTGATCCGGCGTGCCGATCGTCACCGCATCGACGCTTTCGCCCAGCTTCGCGATCATCTCGCGATAATCCCGAAACGTCGCCGCCTCGCCCAGCCGCTCCTTCGCCGCCGGATCCTGATGTTCCTTCCGCCGAGATGACATGCCCTTCGTCGCCAGCTCCAGCGTCTTCGCATCCACATCACACATTCCCACAATCCGCACCTTCGGATGCTGCAACACACTCATCATTGTATTCCCACCCATTCCCCCCACTCCAATCGAGGCCACCTGAAACATCGAGTTAGGCGACTTGGCGCTCAAAATGGCAGGCGCAGAAACATAAGCGGCAGTGTGCTTGAGAAAGGAGCGGCGATTCATGAGGCTGGGTGAACGCCTGAAGATGGCATAGTCTCTCTATGAATCACCGCGCCGCCACACCGGGCTTGCGGATCTTCATTAGAATCGGGAAGCTCGTCTGTAATCCCGCGCTATCGTGTTCGTTGCGAGCAGAGCTAATGGCGCCGTGGCAGAGCCTGTCTTGGTCTTTTACCCAGTTAGCGGCGCGGAAGAAGATGGGGCGCTCATTCTCACCAGCACGAATCTGCACGCCATTGAGGCCGATGTCATCCACGATGACGCCGTGTGGTAGGCCATGGACATCGAGGTTGATGATGCTGTCATCGCCGCTGCGGATGGCGCGGAACCAAGCTTTGACGGTATGGCCGGGAATGAGAGTGAGCTCGAGCGGCTTCGTTTCGGCGGCGGGATCGCGCATGACAGGCTTGCCCCCGGCATCGGGCTCCAAAACGATGATGAACTTCGGCTTCGCGCCGAGCGTGACCTTGCCGAAAGTGCCTGCATCGTGCTTGTAACCTTTGGCGGTGGCAGTGATTTTGAGCTTCGACCAGTCGGCATCAGCTTTCGCATCCGGCATGGCATGCAAGGAGCCACTGATGAGATCGTGGCCGGCTTCGATGATCAACGGCGAGGTGGCCCAGTAACCCGTAGGCAGACCGGTGATGTCGATCTGGATGGGATCGTCGAAGTTGTCGTGCCGGTCGGCCCTGAAAGAAAAGCCGACGGAAGCTCCGGGCATCACCGTGGGGTTTATGCCGGCGAGTTTGACACTGAAGTCCGGCTTTGGTTCACGAATGGCCAGCGAATACACAAAGCGCTCGCCGCCCCAGCCGCGGGTGTCGGTGACTTTGACGACATAGCGTCCATCGGCAGACGCGGTGAAGGCCACGCGCGAGTCACGGCCGATTTTGCGGTCGCCGCTATCGTCGTTGTGATAGTGGAGGGTGAAGACGGGAAGACCGTTCGCAGCAATGCTGCTGTCCAGCGGATAGGGCTGCACGATATAACAGGGCTCGTCGAGCGAGTGCGAGGTGGCGCTGGTATCAAAGTAGGCGCGACGCTTGCCATCGCTGATGTAGAAAAAGCACCCGGCATCGGGACCACGCGGCATACGAAAGATCTTCATCACATCGCCATTGAACCAAACATACTCGTTCAGCTCCATTTCCTCCCAGTTTTGCAGGCGGATGTCCGGGTTGTTGGCATCGACGCTGCGGAAGTTGTTGTAACTGTCGCGCACGGCCTGCATGAACAAACGTGCGACGGGTGTGCCATCGGTATGCAAGACTTCGAGCTTCGTATCGGCAGGCGAACCAGCTTGAGCAGCGAGCGTCTCGATCATCCATGTCTGGCCTTTTTTGGCGTCAAAAGCAAAGTGATCGAGGTCGCCCACTTTGGCGAGCAACCCATTAATAGCTGCTCGCGAAGGCACGATCTGCGCCTGCGCGATGTCATCGTTCCCTTCCACCTCACTCACCTGCGCCAGCGCACTCACGCGAAGCGATGGCATCGTGCGAAAACGTAGCGCCTTGGCATCGAGCGGCACATTCGTGATGCCTTCCTTGTCCGCTTTCATCGTCACCGTGGCCTTGTCACCGAGATGATGGCCGATGAGCGTGACTTTTGTCTCCTTGCCCAGCTCCGCAGTGAGGGGCGACCAGCTGGTAATGAACGGCACCGCTCCAATCGTGAGCCGATACACATGCCCCGCGCTGCCATCCATCGTCGTGTTGCTCACGAGAATGTGGTAATCGCCATCCGCAGGCGCTTTCCAAGCAAGGAACGGATCGCTGCCGCTGTCGAGCCCTCGGTTCACCGCGAGCACCGTGTGATTCGCATCTACAATCTCAAGCGTGGGCGATTTCGCCACGCTGCCGACTTGCGCCACGGCGAGATCGAGCACGAGTTCCTCGCCCGCCTTCGCGGTGAAACGATACGCGTCATGCTGACCCGTTTCCGTGAGCGTGCCCCACACGCTCGCGGGCAACTTGTCGATCTGAACCGGACCCTTTTTGAAATCCGCCGCCGAGGTCGTAATGGGCGCGAGGTCATCAGCATAGAGCTTCAATTTGGCCGATTCACCTATCGGTGTTTTCACCCAAACATCATGACTGCCGCGACCAAGCCCCGCAGGTGCTTGCAGCTTGAAAACGACCTTCGTGGCCGTGCTCGACGCGATATCGATGACGGGCTTCAATTGGGCGTTTGAGGTCAAAACCGTCGCCTCGGCCAGATCTTTGCCCGCGAGGCTAAAAACCTGCTCCACGCCGAGATGCAGCCCACGCGGCGAAACACTCGTGAGCGTCGGCTTGGCAGCTTTCGCAGGCATTTTGGCCGATGCGGTTGCTTTTGTGGGTGTAGCGGCTTTTTGAGCTTCGACAGACGAAATGCCGAGGAGAAAGACAAAAACGAGAACGAGAGATTTCATGGCAAGAAAAGGCATGGAAGTTTTAACGAGGCTCATACACGCTCCAGGTGCCATCGACGCGACCCGCGATGAGTTGAGCTTGGTCGGTGAAGGCGAGGGCGGAGGACCAATCGGGTTGTTTTTCGAGGAGGAGCTTTTCGGTGAGGTCGGCAGTGTTCCAGAGTTTGAGCGTTTTGTCGGTCGCGGTCGAAGCGAGCAGTTTGCCATCGGCGGAGAGCGCGAGATTGAGCAGGCCGCCTTCATGCGCGAAGCGGCTGGTGAGGATCTTGTTCGTGCCTTCCTTCGCCGCGGCGCTGATTGCCCACACGCGAATGCGATTATCGCCACCAGCGGCGAAGAGCGTTTTGCCATCGGCGCTGAAAACGACGCTCGTCTGCTCCTTGGTCGGCTGCGAGAGCGTGTCAAGTCGCTGACCCGTTGGAATGCTCCACAGCTTCACCGTGCGGTCCGCGCTGGCACTGGCGAGCACTTTGCCATCGGGGCGGAACGATAGGCCGTTCACCGCGCCGTTATGGCCTTTGAGCAGCGCGACTTCCTTGCCTGTCGAGGTGTCCCAGAGGCGGATTTTCTGATCGTAGGCGCCCGTGGCGATGAATTTCCCATCCGGTGAAACCACGAGCGCATACGCGGCATCCGTGTGGCCTTCAAAAGAACGCAGCGGGCTACCATCGCTCGTTTTCCAGCTTCGCACGATGCCCACGATGCCAGCCTCGCCACCGGCGGCATACACCGTCCCGCCATCAGGCGAAAAGGCGACCGCGTTCACCTTGCCCGTGAAGCCTGAAAGCTTCCGCACAACCTTTTTCGTCGCGGGATTTAGCAGCTCGACTTCGCCGTAACGCCCCACGGCGACAAACTGTACTTTCGGCGAGAACGCCACCGCCTGGATCGAGCGCTTTAGCGGCACGGTGGGCGCGATTTTCGGCGTGATGACCTCCTTTGGCATCGTCTTCCCTTCCGCGACGAGCGGGCCTTTCGCGCCTGCATTGATCCACGCTTTAATCAACGCGATCTCCTCCGTCTTCAGCTTCTCTCGCTTGCCCGGCGGCATGAATTCATTCTTCCCGCCGCGACCCGAGCGCCCTTCGAGGAACTTCACCAACAACGACTCGTCCGCCTTCCCCGCCACGATCGCCGCGCCCTCCTCGCCGCCCTTCATCAGCGCCGCAAATGTGTCCAACGCGAACTCCCCATCCGCATCGTCCGCGCTGTGGCAATCGATGCAGTAAGTGTCCCACAACGGCGCGATCTGCTTCGTGTAGTCCACGGTTTGGGCGTTTATGAACACCGTCGTGATTAAACCAAATAGAGTGAGGGGGATGAGACGCATCGGGCAAATGAATTAAAGGCTGAACTCTGGGTTTAGTGATTGAACAAAAACTCCTTCGAGCTCATCAGGCTCCAAAACAGATCTTCCAGCGTGACGCGGCGGTCTTCGGGTTTGGCGGTAGCGAGAAGTTGCGTGGCTTTTTCGAGTTCGCGGTCGGTGGGGGCGCGGGTGAGGGTGAGGAGGTAGGCTTCTTCGATGATCTTGGCGTCGGGTTGCTTGCTGGATAGGAGGGCGTCGAGGCGGTTGTCCTTTTGGGCGAGCTTTTGGTTCAAGGTGTCGCCATTGGCGATGTGGAGGGCTTGGGCCATGCTGGGTTCGTTGGTGCGCTCGCATTCGCAGGTGGCGACGCGGTCGGCACGGCCAAAGCTCTTCAAAAAGTAATTGGCGATGTTGCTGTCCGGGAGTTGCAGCG
>Ga0075471_10000462_pt1 | contig 24320 bp, 17 predicted proteins | sample DEB19_08_DNA_2_FD_74787 | JGI IMG/M metagenome (GOLD analysis project Ga0075471, IMG submission 74787) | Aqueous microbial communities from the Delaware River and Bay under freshwater to marine salinity gradient to study organic matter... | ecosystem: Environmental > Aquatic > Marine > Coastal ...
CTGATGAGCCCTTGGTCATCGCGCAGCGGGTGCTTCGTGGTCAGGCACCAGCCGGTCCGGCCGCCAGGGTAGATGTGCAGTTCGAGCTGCTGATCGATGCTTTTACCAGTTTTCAGAACCCATTCGTCCTGCCGGGCATAGCTTGCAGCCAGCGGGGAGGGATACACTTCATCCGGCTTTTTGCCGATGAGCCGCGTTTTATCTCCAGCCGCGCAGCGCGAGGCGAGGGTCTGGTTAACCACGACATACCGTCCGTAGCGGTCTTTGATGAAAAAGACGACATCGGGCAGCGCATCAAACAGCGCTTCCGCGACTGCATTTTGACTCAGCATGCTGGTGGGAACCATGGTTTGGATGTTTTGGCAGCTTCGTGGTTAAAAAGCAATCAAGAGAGAAGTTCTACTACCAGCGAGTACGAGTGATTCATGAACTCCCATCACCTCACATGGACCGGCGTTTTTCCGGCAGTTGTTACGCAGATGCATCAAGACCAGTCGCTCGATCTAGAGGCAACGGTGCGCCATTGGGAAGTGCTCATCGAATCTGGCGTGGCCGGCTTGATTGTTTGCGGATCACTCGGCGAGAATCAGACGCTACTGCCTGAGGAAAAACGTACGCTGGTCAAGCACGCGGTGAAAGTGTCCGCAGGCCGCGTGCCGGTGGTGTGCGGCGTGGCAGAGATGAGCACGCAGGCTGCAGTGAGCTTTATGCGTGATTGTGAAAAGCTCGGTGCTGCCGGCTTTATGGTAATGCCGCCGATGGTTTACAAATCGGATGTGAAGGAGACGGCGCACTGGTTCCGCACGCTGGCGGGGGCCACACAGCTGCCGTGGATGCTCTACAACAACCCGGTTGGCTACCATACGGATGTGACGCCGGAAATGTTTGTGGAGCTGGCAGACATTGAGAACCTGAAGGCAATCAAGGAAAGCAGTGCGAACACACGACGCATCACCGAGCTTCGCAATCTCACAGGCAACCGTTACCAAATCTTTACGGGTGTGGACGATCTCTTCCTCGAATCTGCCATCCTCGGCATTGACGGCTGGGTTTGCGGTAGTGGCATCGCCTTTCCGAAGGAGAACCAGCTACTGTGGGATCTCGCTCAAGCAGGCCGCTGGGATGAGTGCCGTGCGCTGTATCGCTGGAGCCAGCCACTGATGAAGCTCGATACGCACATTCACTTTGTTCAATACATCAAGCTGCTGTGCCAGGAGACCGGCCTCGGCAAGGAATGGGTGCGTGAGCCGCGCCTGCTGATCACAGGGGCGGAGCGTGAGCAGGTGCTCAAGATCATCCGCGAGGCACTGGCGAAGCGTCCGGCATAATTCAGATCAAGCGATGAGCTTGTTGTCATCGAGGCCGAGCAGATGAAGCGGCGTGGCGTTCAGATCGCGCACGTGATGTCCCTGCTCGCGATGGCTTCCGTGCCTCGCTGGTCGGTGGCGCCGATGCTGTGGCCGGATTTGCAGCCGCCGCCGACCATTCAGAAATGCCTTACTTCGCCCCGATGCAGTAAACAGACTTCTCGCTACGGAGGAAGAGCTGATCTCCGCTGATGGCCGGAGTGGCGTTGAATTGGGTGGTGTCGAGTGAGAGAACATTCGTTCGGATCATCTCGAACTGCGGTTTCGCGGCGAGGATGAAGGCACCGTTGCGGCGGGAGACGCAGATGAGTGTATCGCCGATGAGCACGGGTGAGGCATAGAAAGGCTTGCCGCCTCCGCGGGCCCCCATGAGCACCCGTTCACGATAAACCTCCTTACCGGTTTTCGCGTCTAAACAGATGGCGAAGCCTTGGTCGTTGATGACGTACAGATGGCCGTCCTTGAGGATCGGCGTGGGGACGTAGCTGCTGGTGTTGCTGTCCCACAAAACGGCACTGGAGGAGGTGTCTCCCGTACCGCCGAGCTTGATCGAGACGCTGCGGGTAGAGGGGAAACCTCCAAAGAGGTAGGCTTTGTCTCCATCGGGCACGAGGCTGGGGGAGACATTACCTGTGAGACCGTGCTGCGCATACCAGCGGAGCTTGCCGGTGGATGGATTTAGGCCCCAAATCTCTTGTGGCACGGCGATGACGAGATCGGTGAAACCTTCGTGGGTGTACACATTCGGCGTCCCGTAGGCCATGCCAAACTGCCCTTCAGCCTTCCACACGATTTCCCCCGTTTTTTTGTCGAGACCGATGATGGCTTGGGATTCATCGCTGGCATTGATGATCACTAGGTCGCCCACGAGCATAGGGCTGGCGGCGGAGCCCCAGCGGGTGCGGCCGGAGCTTGTGCCACAAGAGGTCTGCCAGAGCTGCTTGCCGCTCATGTCGAAGGCTAGTGCGCCCGTTTTGCCAAAGAACACATACACCCGTTCGCCATCGGTCACCGGAGTCTGCGTGGCATAGCCATGCTCAGTGATGTAGCCGCGCCAAGGGTCTTCCTCGGCGGTGGAGGGCACCTTGGCCTCCCAAATGACTTTCCCATCGGGCTTGCTGAGGCAGATGAGATGGCGGGTGAGCTTCGAGATGTCATTCGCGCCTTCTTTGTCGCCGTAGCCGGTCCAGCAGGTGACGAAGATTCTGTCACCGAACACGATGGGGCTTGATGAGCCGGGGCCAGGCATGTCGGCCTTCCACACGATGTTTTCGGAATCGCCCCAGTTCAGCGGAACCTTCGAATCCGTCACGATGGCGGCTCCGGTGGGACCGAGGAAGCGCGGCCAGTCCATCGGCGCGGCGGCGTGGAGCATAATGGGGCAGAATGCAAGAGCGAGAAGCGGCTTCATGATCACCATGAAAACCCGCTCCGCAGGCAAAAGTTACACCACAAACTCAAGCGGTTGCCGTTTGAAAGCGCTCCATGCTGAAACGCTTTAGTAGTGAACCACCGGCCACGAAGGTGAAACCTCCAAAGAACAGGAGCAGGAACGGAATGGAACCCCACTGGCCACGCTGACCGGCAAGAACAATCATCCAGCCAAAGTAACCGGCGAGAAGCACCTCGAGCCAGAGGGCGATGGACTTGCCAGCTTTGTATCGGGATTTTTTCACGGCGGCCTGCGCCTGCGTGGCGATGCCATACTTGGGGGTGCGGACAAAATCGCTTTCTTGGTTCAAGAGGGCCTCGAGGACAGCCTTGCCATTGTTGATGCTCATGCCGATGCCGAGGGCGAGGAGCATAGGCACGTAGGGCAGCGCCTTCAGCCATCCCCAGCGGGCCTGCGATCCTTGGGCGGTCATGTAAAAGACGACGACACTAAAAGAGGCGAAGAAAAACACCGGCACATCGACAAAGACTGCTTTGTGCCAGGAGCTGCCCATGACGAAGTTCGCAGGATACATGAGCACCAACGTACAGAGTGTAAGGAGATACGCGAAATTTGAGGTGAGGTGAGCGGTGGCTTCCAGCTTGATGGAAAGCGGGGCCTTGCTGCGCCAGACATCACCCAAGATTTTTTTGCATACTTGGATGCTCCCCTTGGTCCAGCGGTGCTGCTGGCTCTTGAATCCATCCATGTCCGGCGGGAGCTCGGCGGGCACAACGACGTCTTTCAAGTAGATGAACTTCCATCCGCGGAGCTGGGCACGGTAACTAAGGTCGAGGTCCTCGGTCAACGTGTCGTGCTGCCAGCCGCCGCTTTGCTCGATGGCGTCGCGGCGCCAGATGCCGGCAGTGCCGTTGAAATTCAAAAACTCACCGTGACGGCTGCGGGCGGTCTGCTCGAGCACGAGATGGCCATCAAGGAAGAGGGCTTGGAGGCGGGTGAGGAGGGAGAAATGTTGGTTCGCGTGGCCCCAGCGTGCCTGCACCATGCCCACGGTTTCGTTTGTAAAATGGTGGATGAGTTTTTGAAGATAGTCTGGCGCAGGCTGGAAGTCGGCGTCAAAGATGCAGATGAACTCACCCTTTGCGAGGGGCATAGCCTCGTCGAGAGCCCCAGCCTTGAAGCCTTTCCGATTGGTGCGGTGGAGGTAAGCGATGTCGAGACCTTTGGCCGCGTATTCAGAGCTCAGTTTTTTGGCAAAGGCAGCTGTCTCATCCGTGGAGTCGTCCAAGACTTGGATCTGCAGCCTGTCCTTCGGATAGTCGAGGGCGGACACGCAGCGGAGCAGGTTCTCGATCACATCGTATTCATTGAAGATCGGAAGCTGTATGGTGATCGGCGGTAGCTCAGTGAACGTGCGTGGCGGCGTGGGGACATCGTTGCGATGCTTCCAGAAATGATACAACACCTTGATCCTGTGGGCGCCAAAGCCGGACAGGGCGGTGAAAAGAAGGATGTAGCTGGCAAACCAGATGAAATGATCCCAAGGAAGCATACGGGAGGTCGTTCCTGATACGGGAGCGGGAACGGGGCGCATTCATCGCCGCCAATACAAGGGTTTCAAGAGCAAATCCGATGCCAGAGCTCAGGCCTTCTCTGGCGATTCCCGGGCAAATCCAACCCGGCTCTTGGCAGCATCACCCCTCCGGCCTACAAAGAACCATTCCCACCGAACAACGTGATTGGTATGACACAGCTCTTTACTATGACATCGTCTTTGACGACGGCACGCGTCAGGAGGCCGACTTTTTGGAAGCGGCCTACGCTCGCTATGCGGTTGGCAATGGCCGCCGCCTCCTCGAGCCCGCTTGCGGTAGCGAACGATTGGCACTGAAAATGGCTCGAAGGGGTTGGGAGGTAAGTGGGTTCGACGGGAATGCACACATGATCGCCTTTGCAAACGAACGCATGGCCTCAGCACGGCTGAAGGCTCGGTTGTGGGAGGACTGGATGCAGTCGTTTGAGCTGCCAAAAGGTGTGAAGGGTAGCTTTGACATGGCGCACTGTCTCCTCAGCACCTTCAAAGACCTGCACTCGGAAAAAGACGCCGCGGAGTGCCTGCGCCGGGTGGCGGCTAGGCTACGCAAGGGGGGCATCTTCTTCCTCGGGCTGCATTTGACGGACTACGAAGCTGGCAAGCAGGAGCATGAGCGATGGGTGGCACGACGCGGCTCCATCGGGGTTATCTGCAACACACACACGTGGCCGGCCGACCGCCCCAAACGCCTTGAATCCTTGCGCACGCGTCTTCAGAACACCGATGCCGGCCGGAAGCATTTTCAAGAGACGCACTGGCAGTTCCGCACCTACAATGCAGCGCAGCTCAAAACATTCCTGCGCAAGGTGCCTGAGCTGGAGTTCTTGCAGTGCTACGACTTCACCTACGACATCGAGGAGCCACGCCAGCTTGATGACAGCTACGCCGATGTGCTTCTTGTGCTATGCCGAAGGTAGCTATTGACGGATTTAGCCGCGCTCGGATACCTTTTCGTTCCTGAAGTTGAATGCACTCGACAACGTCCCAACGGGGGCTTGCTGGACATCCTTCGATGCAGACCGTTTTCCTCCACCATGCGCTTTCGCCTTTGGCTCGTTTGTTTTGTGACTCTCGTATGTGTGCTGCTCGGCCGGAGACCTGTTCCAGAGCAGAAGCATGCTTCAACGATCCTTTTGAAGACTGAACAAGCAAAGAGATCGCCAGCCTCATTGACCTCAAAACGAATGGAAGCGAGCGTTACGGTCATTTCGGACAACCCAATGCGCGATTTCACCGAGTGGACAGAGGAGTACCTTGCCAATCGGAATCCCGATTTGATCTCAAAAGGCGTGAAATTGGCCCAGGAACGGCGTGCGCCCTTCAAACAGCTCATCAAGGACGATCCGCGTGAGGCCATCCGCACGGCGGTGCCGATGGTGGTGAGGCAGAATCTGCCGCCGGAGATCGTTTCGCTGCTGGAGAAGCGCATCAATGACATCGGGGCGCTGCGTGTATTTCAAGGCGTGCCGCTGGATCCGAATGATCCGCCGGTGCCGACGACGCGTGAGGTGGAACTCAAAAGTGGCGGGACGTATCGCGCTTATGTGTATGGCGAGCGGGCGAACAAGGTGACGTGGACGGCAGGTGCCTTCGTGAATGGCGTGGCGATGGATTCGGAGTTCGCGATCAGCGATGAGCCGACGCGCCGTTTGGAAGTCGGTGAGATTTTGCCAGAAGGAAAGACGGTCGTAGGTGACTGCCCAGTGTCGGGAAAATATGTGATCGAGCCAGAGGATGTGCCTGCGGAGGTTCCGGCGACGCTGGCGGCGGTGGAGACGCCGATTGAGATCATCACCTTCTGCGATGGCTCGCACATCGCGATTCAAAACCAGACGATCCTGTATGGCGAAGGTGTCACGGGCGGTTCGATGGCGTTTTCGGGCATTTTGCCGGGCTCGCCGACGCCGGCGCTCGGTCAGGTGAAGATCATCGTGATCCCGACGACGTATGCGGATCAAAACGCCGTGCCTTCGACCGAGGCAGCGCTATACAACGTGCTGCGTGATGTCGCCGATCATTACTCGAAGTCGAGCTACGGTCGTCTTTCGCTGAGTGGTGTGGTCACACCGCCAGTGAAGCTCCCGCACAACGAAGCATGGTACACGAACCGCGATAGTAGTAACGGCGGTGACATCGGCGGCACGACCATCTCGATGGCGGACGCGCGCGCGGAGGCGCTGAAGATGGGCTACGACTGGACTGACTACGACTGCACGGTGATGCGGCACAATGGCGGCCCGGGCAGCTATGGAGGTCTTGGTGGTGGAAACACCGTGTGGTGCCGCAACAACAGCATCAGCCTCTGGGCGCATGAGATTGGCCATGCCTTCGGCCTTGCGCACTCAAACTTCTGGAACACCGCAGGCACGAGCAGCATCGGCAATGGTGCCAATGAGGAGTATGGCGACAGCTATGACATCATGGGCAACGCGGACACACCCGGACAATACAACGCGCAGGCCAAGAACCAGATCCGCTGGCTCCAAAGCAGCTTTATTCAGCCGGTGACGCAGAGTGGGCTGTATCGCCTTTATGCGTTCGACCAAGGCGCGCTCGATTCATCGAAGCGGTATGCCATGACGATCCTGAAGGATTCTCAGCGCACCTACTGGTGCATGGTGCGATCGCTGTTTGATACAAATCCATTCATGAAAAGTGGTGTGGAACTGGGATGGCGCTTTCCAAATGGCAGCGGCAGCAATTTCCAGCTCATCGACACGACAAACGGTTCGCCTTTCGGCAAAACGGACGCGGCCATCAGCCTCGGCGCGACGTTCTCAGACACGGAAAGCAGCATCCACATCACGACAGTGGCCGCGAATGATGTGCCGCGCTACATCGATGTGCAGGTGAACCTCGGCAGCTTCCCGACGAATCAGACTCCAGCTATGACGCTGACGGCAAGCGCGAAGGTGGTGCCGGTGAATGCGACGGTGACGTTCACGGCGACGGCGAGTGATCCTGATGGTGATCCGCTGGCGTTCAACTGGCAGCACTTTGGCGGCGGCACGCAGATCGTTTCGCCGAACTCGAATGTGATCACACGGCAGTTCACCGCGGCGGGCACCTACATCGTCACCTGCACTGCCAGTGATATGAAGGGAGGCACCGTGACGCGTAACCAGCTCATCACTGTAGGCTCGCCGACGACTTTCACGATCAGCGGTCGCGTGACCTTGCAGGGCCAAGGATTGAAAGACGTGGTGGTGATGGCGAACAACGCGAACGGCGTCATCACGGATACGGACGGCTACTTCACCATCCCGGCGCTATCCGCGAACACCTACGCGCTCACGCCGCTTCTATACGGCTACACCTTTAGCGAACTGTTCAACAACAGCATCACCGTGGGTCCAAGTTTCAGCGGTGCGTTGTTCGAGGCCTCCGCGCAGAGCATCGTGACGATCTCCACGCCTAATCCCAATGCGAACGAACTCGCGCCGGTGACCGCTGGCACCTTCCGCATCAGCCGCACGGGCGACAACTCGCAGGACCTCGTGGTGAATGTGAACTCGGCGCTCGGCGGTGCCACGAAGACGACGGACTACACCTTTGCGCCTGACTACGTCGCCGGATCGAACGGCTTCAGCACCTTCACCATCCTCGCTGGATCAGATACGCTCGACATCACGGTCACGCCGGTCGTTGACGCGAGCAGCGAAGGGCCGGAGACGGTGATTTTGCAGCTCGGACCCGGAAACGGTTATCTCGTCGGCTCTGCGTCCACAGCTACGGTGGTGATTGGCGATGATGATACCGCGTTGCCGAAGGTGGGCATCACGGCGACGAAGAACTCGACGATGGAAATCACCGCAGTCCCGGCGGTTTTCACGATTTCGCGCACAGGCAGCACCGCGGCCGATTTGACGGTGAATTATGCCGTCAACGGCACGGCAACGAATGGCGGCGATTACACGACATTGAGTGGTACGGTGACGATTTTGGCCGGAAATGCCTCCGGGACGGTCGAAGTGGCTCCAATCGACGATTCGACCTCCGAAATCCTCGAAACAGCTATGCTGACACTGAACACGAACGCTACCTACATTATCGATCCGCTCGCCACGACGGCTACGGTGTCGATTTATGACGATGACTTGCAAACCGTAAACGTGACCGCGAGCGATGCGACGGCCGCGGAGGTCGATTTGACTGTGCCGGGTGCTGCGGCGGACACGGGAACCTTCTTGGTCACACGCTCCGGCGACACGACGAATGCTCTGACAGTCTATTACGCGTTTTCAGGCGTCACGGGCAGTGGTGTGATGGCGCTGCATGGCGCGGATTATGAGTGGATGCCCGGTTTGGTGGTCATTCCGGCCGGACAAAACGCCGCCAGCATCACGATCGTGCCTCGGTTTGATAATCTGGGCGAAGGTCCTGAGCAGTGCGTGCTAAACCTCGGAGCGAACGCTACGAACTACGTCCTCGGCACCAGTGCCACGGCCACGGTGACTATCAATGACAACGCCGCCGACAAACCCTACATCGATGTGGTGAACACGGCAGTGGGCGTGGAGCCGTCCACGAACGCGAATTTCCGCTTCAGCATTCGTGGTGACATGAGCGCGGCTCCGCTGGCGGTGAATTTCACTCTGTCCGGCACCGCGACGAACGGCACAGACTACGACACCACCGGCTGGTGGCTGCCGCAGACCTCCGGCAGCACGGAAAACCTCCGAGCCGTCTGGGTAGCGGCTGCCACGAACCTCTGGGCAGTGGGTGACAACGGCACCATCTTGAAAGGCGATGGCACCAACTGGACCCCGCAGACGAGCGGCACCACGCAGCATCTCCGTGCAGTGTGGGGCACCAGTGCCACGAATCTGTGGGCCGTGGGTGACAATGGGGTGATATTGAAAGGCGATGGCACCAACTGGACCCCGCAGACGAGCGGCACCACGAACGCTCTGCGCGGCGTGTGGGGCAGCAGTGCCGCGAACATCTTCGCGGTGGGCGATGGCGGCACCATCTTGCGCAGCACGAATGGCACAAGCTGGGCCGCGTCGACCTCCACGACCACGAATGCCCTCCGTGCGGTGCATGGAGTGGATGCGAGCAACATCTGGGCGGTCGGCGCAAGTGGCACGATACTCAAATGGAGCGGCACCGCATGGGCGGCGCAGACCTCCGGCATCACTTCGCAGCTCAATGCACTCTTTGTGGTCAATTCGACCAACATCTGGGCCGTGGGCACGGGTGGCGTCGTGCGCAAAGGCTCAGGCACGACATGGGCGGGACAGACTGCCACGAGCAGTTCCGATCTGAATGCTGTGTGGGGTTTCACCACGACGAACCTGCTCGCCGCCGGTGCGCTGAGCACGCAGATGGTGAGCACCAACGGCACGAGTTGGACGAACGCGCTGCTGAGCACGCCGGCCACATTCAACGGCGTCTTTGGCACCAGCGCCACCATCGGCTGGGCCGTGGGCGATGGCGGCGCGATCTTCAAACGCGACAATGCCACTTCCGCTCCGTATCCCGGCGGCGTGGTCATCCCGCGCGACATCGCGACTTACGATTTGGCCATCCGCACGAAGGATGACACCGATCTCGAAGATCTGGAGACGATCACACTGACTCTGGGCTCTTCTTCGGCCTATCAGCTATTCGGCCTTACGACGAGCGCCACGGCTTCGCTGCGCGACAATGACAACGTGAACACGCTCGTCGTGGACACCCAAGTGGGCACGAGCGGTTCGATCACCACCGCTGAAGGCGGCACGGGCGTGATCAAATTCTACATCTCCCGACTCGGCAGCACGGCAGCGGCTTTGACCGTGAATCTGAGCTACAGCGGCACGGCGACAGGTGGCGGCGTGGACTACACCGGTCCTGCAAGCGTGACGATCCCGGCGGCAGCGACGGGTGTGGATGTGCCCATCACGATCACGAATGACACCACCTTTGAAGGCACGGAGACGATCATCCTCGATCTGGCGCCGGGCGGTTACGCACGCGGGCCGGGGGCCACGATGTATGTCTCGGACAATGACACGGCGACGGCGACCATCGCCTTCAATGCGACGAGTTCGTCCGGGTTGGAAAGCGTGACGAATGTGAGCATCCCGGTGACGCTCTCCGCCGCGCAGGTCTCGGATGTAACGGTGGAGTATCTGACCAGCGGCAGCACCTCTGGCAGCAATAACACGAGCAGCAGCAGCCCCATGCCCTACTGGGTGCGTGTGGTGAAGACCGGCACGAGCGTGGCTTTCTTCCAGTCGAACGATGGTCAGTCATGGACGCAGCGCGGTGGCAGCGTGACGGTTTCCGGCCTCGGCAACACCAGCTACCTGGCAGGCATCGCCTTCGCGCCGGGATCGACAACGCAATTCACCACCACCATCGACAACTTTGGTGTGAGCGGTTTGTCCGCTGGGGGCACCACTGGCAGTGAAACCGCTGCAGCCATCGGCACCGTGACGGATGGCGGCAGCTCGTCCTCGGGTGGCGTTTACACCTTCATCAACTCCGGCAACGGGCTCAGCAACGCAACGACCGACAGCTTCCGCTACGTGTATCTGCCCGTCAGCAACTCCGCGAACTGCACCGTCACTGCACGCATCACCGGCGTGGGCAATGGCACCTCCGCCTCCTCGCGTGCGGGGGTGATGCTCCGTGCCACGACGGCGAACAATGCCATCCACGCCGTCTCGCTCGGCACCGGATTGTCCGACGGCGGCTTCTACACGCTCTACCGCACCACGGCGGGTGCCACTTCCACACTTAGCAGCAGCTACACTACGATGATGCTGCCGATGTGGGTGCGCACGGCACGCGTGGGCAATACCTTCACACAGAGCATCTCGCGCGATGGCACGTCGTGGACGAATCTGAGTCCCGCTCCCTCTATTGCCTTCGGACCTAAGCTGCTCGTTGGGCTTGCCGTGTCCGCTGCCAGCGATGGCAGCATCGCCACGGCGACCTTTGACAATGTGACGCTGAACGGCTCGCCCTTCACCTCGCAAGGCGGACGCACCATCGGGTTTGTCAACGAGCAGGGTAGTGACAGCGTGAGTAGTGGTGTGTGGACCGTGAATGGCAGCGGCTCGGGCATCGGCGGCAACAATGACGAGGCGCACTTCCCCAGCACCGAGGTCTTGGGTGATTTCACGCTCATCGCGCGTGTCACCTCCCTCTCTGGTGGCGCGGTAGGTGCCCAGTCGGGCGTGATGGCGAGGGAGGATCGCGCGCATTACGCACGCCATGTGTATACCGGCTGGGTCAAGAGCGGCAGCATGGAACAGCGCTATCGTTTGCAGAGCAACACGACCGCCTATGGCTCCGGCGTGGATTACATCATGCAGCCGGGCGTGCTCACCATTCCTGCCGGACAAACAACGGGCAACATCACCTTCACCGTTATCAATGACACGATGGATGAGGCGGACAATCTCATCACCCTCCAGCTTCAGAACGCCAAAGGAGCTAACATTGGAACAAACGCCTACCACGGTTACACGATCATTGACGAAGACAACCCACCTCCGATGCCTTACGTTGGTTTTGCACTTGCATCGAGCAGCATCGCAGAAAACGCGGGAACGGCGCAGATCGCGGTGTCGCTGAGCGCGCAGGCCTCCACATTCTGCACCGTCGATTACACGACTGTGAACGGCACCGCCACGCAGCCTGGTGACTACACGACGACCACAGGCACGCTGAGCTTCGCCGCTGGTGAGAGTGTAAAATACATTGTTGTGCCGATCACGGACGATCCCATGCTCGAAAGCACCGAAAACCTTACCGTGACGATTTCCAATCCTGTTGGTCTCGTGCTCGGCAGTGCCGCCACGCACACGCTGAGCATCACGGATGAGGACTCGCCTTCTGTGACTATTGTGGCAAACGATGCAAGCGCCGCAGAGAGCGGCGATCTAGGCCAGTTCACCCTCTCGCGCACCGGTGACACGACAAATGCGCTCTTGGTCACGCTCACACCTAGTGGAACGGCAATGAGCAGCACGGATTACACCACCATCAACACCGCGCAGACCATTCCCGCCGGTCAGGCCAGTCTGGTCATCAATGTCACACCACTGCAGGACACGACGAATGAAGGAAACGAGACAGTGATTCTGACCGTGGCGGCTGGAAGCAGCTACGTCACCGGCACGTCTTCAAGTGCTACCGTCAATCTCGCTGACGATGACCGCAGTACCGTCACGCTGGTGGCGACGGATGCCATCGCCTCCGAGACCGCGGGAAATACGGGCACCTTCACCATCACACGCACCGCACCGACAAATGTCGCGCTCACCGTCACCATTGGCATCGCCGGCACGGCGGCGAACACGACTGATTACGCCATGGTGTCCACCTCGGTGGCCTTCGCTACGAATGATGTCTCCAAGACGATCATCATCACACCCGTGGACGATAGTCTCATCGAAGGCCCGGAGGATGTCACCCTCTCGCTCTCCAGCGGCACCTACGAAATCGGTGCGCAGTCTTTCGACAATGTTACCATCATCGACAATGACAACCCGCCTACGGTCTTCATCAACAGCCCCAGCGCACAAGGCCCGCTCATCGCCTCGACGAATGGTATCATCGTGAGCGCACAGGTCAGCGATGATGGCGTGCCTGCCACTGTCACGCAGACTTGGAGTTGTGTCAGTGGCCCCGGCACGGCCACCATCGAATCGCCCACTGCCACGACGACGGCAGTCACCTTCTCCACACCCGGCACCTATGTGCTGCGCATCACTGCCACGGACACGCAGTTCACGGTGAGCGACCAAGTCACCGTGGTCGTCGGCAGCAGCATCGCCGCCTCAAACTGGATCACCCAAGATCTTGGGCCGTCGTCCTCGCGTCGCGGCCAGAGCCTCGAATACGGCGGCCTCTGCACCGTCACGGGCACGGGTGCGGGCTATGCCTCGCAGACCAGTGATGGAGCGCACATCATGGTCCGCGCCGCCACGGGAGATGGCAGTGTCACCGCGCGGTTGACGAATTTCTCGACCACCGCGGCCTTCTCGGGTGTGACGATTCGCGATTCACTGGCTCGTGGCTCCACGCGTGCCGTTCTCGGCTTTGTTCCCGGCACCGGATTGCAATTCCGCACACGCACCACCGTTGCTACCGCCGACACCAGCGCGGCCTCCACGCCGCCCGCGCTGCCCTTATGGCTGAAGCTCACACGCAACTCAAGCACAAACGAAGTCACCGCCAGCTATGCCCCCGATGTCAGCGGCACACCGGGCACCTGGACACAGGTCGGCACGCCTACGGTGATCCCCTTGCTCAATGCCGATGCGCATTACGGCCTTACGACGACCAGCAACAGCACCTCCAGCAGTACCACGGCCCTCTTTGACAACGTCACGCTCACGCCGACACCGAGTGGTCCCGCCTTGGTCAATGAAGACAGCGGCACGGCGCCAAACACGGCCGGCAGTGCCACCTTTGACGGCACCACCTACACCATGAATGGCCCCACCACCGGCTATTTCTACGGCTGGCAGTATTACGGTGATCTGGAAATCCGCTGCCGCATGCCCACTTACACCAGCGGTGCCGGTAGCAGCAGCGGCGGCATTCGCATCGCCGAAAGCATTGAGAGCGGCGGCTATCTGCATCTCGGACGCATGCCCACCAGCAGCTACAGCGGCTACTACTGGACCAGCATCGCAGGCGGCAGCAGCGGCGGCGTGCCCAGCAGGATCTCCGCAGGCAACTGGATGCGCATCGTGCGCAGCGGCAACGCCGTCACCGCCTACCGCGCCACCCACAACAGCACCACCGGCCAGCCAAACGCTTGGACCCAAATCGGCCAGCCACAGACCATCATCATGACCACGCCCGTGTGGGTCGGCTTCTACGTCAACAACTCGACCGGCGCCGCCGGCACGCAGAACACGTGCACCTTCACGAATCTGAGCATCACGCCGATCAACAAAGCCCCCGTCGTCGCCGTCACCCACGATGACAACATCTCACCCATCACACTCGACGGTGCTATCACCGACGATGATCTGCCCGCCGCACCGACAATCTTCTGGACCAAATGTAGCGGCCCCGCAGGCTTTGTTTTCGCCAATCCTACACTTGCCGACACCACCGCCACCCTAACCGAAAGCGGCGCCTTTGGCCTCCGCCTCACCGCCGACGATACATCCACGAAGTCCTTCTTTGATTTTAATCTCACCGCCTACACCACTCCCTTTGCTAAATGGCTCGATCAAAACAACGTCGGCAACGAGAACAGCCTGACCTTGGAAGCCACAGCTGATGCCGATCACGACGGCCTGCTCAACCTTCTCGAATACGCTGTGGGTACGAACGGCGTTGTCCAGAATGCCAGCCCCCAATTCGTCACCATGGCCCCTGTAAGCGGCAATCAATACCTTCGCCTCACCATTCCCAAAAATCCTGCCGCTACAGATGTATCCTTTGTTGTCGAGGCTAGCAGTGATTTGATCAACTGGAGCAGCGCTGGATTAATTATCGAAACCAATACTGGCAACCAACTGGTTGTTCGTGACCATGTGGCCATCAGCGGCGGATTGAAACGTTTCATGCGTGTGAAAGTCATACGATGAACGATGAAATAGGCAACATGCATGCCTACAGCATCAAATGGAGTGAGTGCTGTGTTTTTAGCCAGACTAAAATGTCCAGAAACAGCTTGCTCGGGGAAATGTCGATGATGACGTATGATGCTCGTCACGCAAAAACTAGAGAGGGAACTTGAATGACTGGGGTCTTTTGGATTCATGGGGTTTTTTGCACAAAAAATACTCAAGCAGCGTTTGCTGGACTCCATGAAAGTATTCGCTCTGATTCTGCTAAGCGTCGGTTTTGCCTTCGCGCAATCCCCCAAGACTCCTGCGAAGGCCAAAGGAGCTACAATTCCCTCGGATGCCGTATGGCACGATGTGACGACTTGGGGCGTTGAAGGCCGCGGCTGGGGTGATCAGCAGCGCCTGCGCTGGTTTGACCGTTTTCCCGCCAAGGCCCAAAAGACTGTCACACCGGCGGTTTGGACCTTAAGCCGCGATTCGGCCGGGATGATGGTGCGATTCAAATCGAATGCGAAGGCCATCTACTGCCGTTACGATTTGATGAAACCCAGTCTAGCTCTTTCGGCGATGCCCGCGACTGGCGTAAGCGGTCTCGACCTGTATGCTCGCGATGAAAAGGGCCAGTGGCGCTGGGTGGCCTGCACCAAGCCGGACAAGCAGCATGTGGAGGCCGCCATGATCAGCGATCTCGCGCCCGGTGAGCATGAGTTCGCCGCTTATCTGCCGCTCTACAATGGCATGGAGAAACTGGAGATCGGAGTTCCAAAAGACGCGAAGTTTGAAGGTCTGAAACCCCGGCAGAAGCCCATCGTGTTTTACGGCACATCAATCACGCATGGCGCGAATGCGTCACGCCCCGGCATGGTGCATACGGCGATTCTTGGCCGTCGTCTGGACCGCGCGGTGATCAACCTTGGCTTCTCTGGCAATGGCAGGATGGATGCGGCGGTAGGAGATTTGATCAATGAACTCGACGCCGCAGCCATCGTGATCGATTGCGGCCCGAACATGGGCCCAGCGGACATCACCGCGAAGTGCGTGCCCTTGGTGAAACAACTGCGTTCGAAGCACACCGCGACCCCGATCATTCTCGTAGAGGATCGTCGTTTCACGAATTCGTGGATTACACCCCAGAAGGCCAAATTTCATGACGACAACCACGCGGCTCTGCAAGCGGCGTTCAAACAGCTCAAGTCTGAAAAGGTGGCTCACCTGAGCTACATTAGCGGTGATGCTCTTTATGGCACAGATGCCGAGGGCGCGAATGATGCGTCACACGCAACGGATCTCGGCTTCATGCGTCAGGCCGATGCGTTTGAACCGGTGTTGAGGGCCGCGCTCCGATAAGGATTCGCTGCTACTTGGTACTTCTGGGTCAGGGCAGGCGGATGGCTCACAAAGTGAAAGTCATCGCGCACAAATGGAGTGCTCCTTAAGCCAGAAAAAGAGGACCTTCGGCGACTTTGTGAAAAATTTCACAAAAGGGCTTGCCACGCCAATCCGGACTTGTTAGATGCGGCCCCGCTATCCCAGCCAGGCACCACCCATCCTGTCCTTGGAGGACCCTACGACCATGTCGATTCTGTTTTCCCAACCAGCCTCGTTTTCTCCCGTGCTCGCCGCAGGACACGGCGTGAGTCCTGAGGCGATGCCTCTGGTGGGCTTTGTGACTAATTCCATCTTTGTCGGACTCATTGTGACAGGCTTGGTTTTCTGGCTCACGCGCGGCGCGACGCGCAACATGACGATGGTGCCGCACGCGAAGCAAAACTTCGCGGAGACGATCATCGAATTCCTCTATAATCAGATCGAGAGCATTGTCGGGAAAAAAGTGGCCCCCACAGCCTTTCCGCTGCTTTCGACTCTGTTTCTTTTCATTCTCATTTCCAACTGGTTTGGCCTGCTGCCCGGCGTGGGCACCATCGGCTGGGGAGTGAGCACGGGAGGTATTTCGCTCTCCGAAGTCGAAAAACCGCTGCTGCGCCCTGTTACGGCGGATTTAAACGCCACGCTCGGCATCACGCTCATCGTCTTCGCAGCGTGGATTTATCTCACCATCCGTGAAACGGGCGTGTGGGGCTTCTTGGTGCACACTTTCGGCCCAAAAGGCGGACTCAAGGGCATCATGGGCTTCTTTATGATTTTCATCTTCTTCGGTGTCGGACTCATCGAGGTGTTTTCCATCCTACTGCGTAATCTCACGCTACCGATGCGACTCTACGGAAATATCTACGCTGGTGAAAATGTGCTCCACACCATGGCGGCCATGGGCGGGAACAACATCGTGCTCCAAGTACTCTTCCAAGTGCCCTTCTACTTCATGGAACTGCTCGTCGGGGTGCTCCAAGCCATGGTTTTCTCCCTCCTCACCGCTGTGTATATCAAGCTTTCCACCGAGCATGATGAGCACCACGACGACGAGCACGTCCATTAATCCAATTTTGTCCGTGGGACCATGCGAGAAGCGTGGACACGGACATTCGCAACACCAATAAACACAAACCAAACACCTCAAATACTATGATCACTGAACTCATGACGATGGCTCAAGACGCCGCCGCTCACGCTCCTGCCGCCGCTGATGCCTTTCCCCTTGGCCGCGGTCTCGTCGCCGGTCTCGCCGGTCTTGGTGCTGCTCTCGGCGTCGGCATGATCGGCTCTAAAGCCGCTGAAGCCGTCGGTCGCAATCCTGGCGCCTTTGGTAACATCCTTACCATGGGCATCATCGGCATGGCCCTTGCTGAAGGTCTGGGCATCATCGCCTTCTTCGCGGTGAAATAAGCTCCGGGCACCGTTCCGAATCCCACGGCGGGTTGAGCCGCTGCTCGACCCGCCTGTTTCTCTATCTTTCTAATTCATCCAGCCTCGCCTCCTATGCACGTCGTTCTCGCCAATCAGTTCGGGCTCGCAGCACCTAACTTGATCGCTCAAGTCATCATCTTCTTGGTGGTGTACACGATCTTGAAGAAGTATGCTTTCGCGCCGATTATCGGCATGCTGGAGCAGCGCCGTCAGCGCATCGCCGATGGTGAGGCGAAGCTCGAACAAATCGCCAAAGATGCCGCTGAGGCTGCCAAGAACGCTCAGGCCGTGCTCGACAAGGCGGAGGCTGATGCAGCGCGCCTCGTGAAGGAAGCCGATGAGGCTGCCAAAGCTCTCGCTGCCTCGAAAGAGCAGGAAGCTGTCGCCAGCGCCAATTCGATTGTCGCCAAGGCTCGCGAGGCCGCTGAGCTCGAGAAACAGCAGCTGATGTCCCAGTTGAAGCGCGAATTCGGCCGCATGGTCGCTGATGCTACCAGCCGTGTGACCGGCAAGGTGCTGAGCAACGACGACCAGTCCCGCATCAACCAAGAAACTGCTGCACAAGTTTCCGCCTAAATCGGAAAGTGCGAACCGAGAACTGCGATCTGCACCATGAAAATCTCTAAAGAAGCTCGACGCACTTCCCGCCAGCTGTTCCGTGCCTGCATGGCTGATGGAAAGCTCGACGAGGCACGTGTGCGCATCGTGGTGAGCAGCGTTTCGCAAAGCAAGCCACGCGGTTACATCGCCATTCTCGATGCGTTTGCCCGCCTCGTAGCTAACGAAGTCGATCGGCAGCGCGCGATTGTGGAAAGCGCCATCTCGCTCACTCCGGCCATCCAATCGGATCTGCAGGCCAGTCTCTCGAAGAAGTACGGTCGCACTCTCAGCCTTGAATTCCAAACCCGCCCCGAGCTTCTTGGCGGCATCCGCATCAAAGTCGGCTCCGACGTGTGGGACGGCAGCGTGAAAGCCCGTCTCGAAGCTCTTTCTGCCTCCCTCGCCGCCTGATTTGGCTCCTCCCCCTTTTTCAATCTTCCCTTTTTAATCCCAAAACCATGAGCAACATCCTCCAGGAAATCGAATCCCAGATCGCCGGTCTCAAAACCGCCGTCACGAAGTCCAATGTGGGCATCGTCCGTGAAATCGGCGACGGCGCCGCTAAGATCGAAGGCCTTAGCGATGTCATGCTCAATGAGATGATCGAGTTCCCCGGCGGCGTCTACGGCCTCGCTCTGAACCTCGAAGAAACCGAAGTCGGCTGCGTGTTGCTCGGTTCCGGTGAAAACATCAAAGCCGGAGACGAAGTGCGCACCACTGGCCGCCTCCTTTCCGTGCCTGTTGGTAAATCCCTCTTGGGGCGCGTCGTGAACGCCCTCGGCCAGGCCATCGACGGCAAAGGTGAGATCAAGGGTGAAACCCAGTATCCCGTCGAAAAGCTCGCTCCTGGCATCATCGCTCGTAAGTCCGTGTCCGTCCCCGTGCAGACCGGCATCATGGCCATCGACGCGATGATCCCGATTGGTCGTGGTCAGCGTGAGTTGATCATCGGTGACCGCTCCACCGGCAAGACCACCATTGCCGTGGACACCATCATTTCTCAGGCGCAGCAAAACAAGGCCGCTGAACAAGGCAAGCTGCAGGGCCACAAGCCTCTCTACTGCATCTACGTCGCCATCGGTCAGAAGCAGTCTAATATTGCCCGCGTCGTGAAGACCCTCGAAGACGCCGGCGCGATGGAATACACCACCATCGTCTCCGCCTCCGCCTCGGACTCCGCAGTGAACCAGTACCTCGCTCCCTATGCTGGTTGCGCCATCGGTGAGTGGTTTATGGATCAGGGCCAGGACGTGCTCATCGTGTTCGATGACCTTTCCAAGCAGGCCGTCGCCTACCGCCAAGTGTCCCTCATCCTGAAGCGTCCCTCCGGTCGTGAAGCCTATCCGGGTGACGTGTTCTATCTCCACTCCCGCCTGCTCGAGCGTTCCTGCCGCGTCAGCGAAAACTACGGCGGTGGTTCCATGACCGCCCTGCCGATCATCGAGACGCAGGCCGGCGACGTGTCCGCCTACATCCCGACCAATGTGATCTCCATCACCGACGGCCAGATCTTCCTCGAAACCGACCTTTTCTACCAAGGCATCCGCCCGGCCATTTCCGTCGGTCTTTCCGTCTCCCGCGTGGGTTCTGCCGCGCAGACGAAAGCCATCAAGAAGGTCTCCGGCACCACGAAGCTCGACCTCGCCCAGTTCCGCGAGCTCGCCGCCTTTGCCCAGTTCGGTTCCGACCTCGATGCTAGCACGAAGGCCAAGCTCGATCGCGGTGCTCGCATCGTGGAGCTCTTCAAGCAGCAGCAGTATCAGCCGAAGAGCCTGCCCATCATGGTCAGCACCCTCTACGCGATGCAGAAGGGCTACTTCGACAGCGTCGCCGTCGATCGCGTGAAGGAATTCCAAGCCAAGCTCGAAGACTACCTCACCACGCGCAAAGCCGAGCTCATGCAGCAGCTCGCCAATGAGAAGACACTCGACAAGGTGGAAGAAGGCCTCAAGTCCGCCCTCGACGACTTCAAAGCGTCTTGGAAATAAGTTTTAGGCACTCCGCCCTTAGCCCTCTGCTCTCCGCTCCATGCCTTCCACACGCGACATCCGACGCCGAATCAAATCGGTCAAAAACACGGCCCAGATCACCAAGGCCATGCAGCTCGTCGCGGCTGCGAAGATGAAAAAAGCGCAGGACCAAGCCGCCAACGGCCGTCACTACGCCGAGATGCTGAACAAGGTGCTCGTCAATCTGAAGGAGAAAGCTGAAGAAGGCCTTCATCCCTTCTTCAGCGAAGGAAAAGGCAGCAAACTGCTCGTCCTGCTCATTTCGAGTGACAAAGGCCTTTGCGGTGCGCTGAACACAAATCTCTTCAAAAAGCTCATCACCACCGATTTCGGCACGGATGACATCGACTACGTCACCATCGGCAAGAAAGGCGTGCAGGCCATCAATCGCCTGCGTCGCCACCTGCTGGCCGATTTCCCCATCAAGGACCCCGCCAAGTTCGCCGAGGTCCGTGGTGTCGGTCGCTTTCTGCAGGAAAAATTCCTCACGGGTGACTACAAAAAGGTGCTCGTTGTCTTCAACAACTTCATCAACACCGTCACCGTCGTGCCCACCGTCGAGCAGATTCTGCCCGTCAATCCGGTGACCCTCGGCGGCAAGCGTGACTTTGCCCCGGAGATTCAAACCTCAACCGCTACCACCGAATACGCCTTTGAGCCCAGTGCCGCGGTCGTCTTCGAAACTGTGCTGCCGCAGTATGTGAACGACACCGTATTTCAGATGGTGCTCGAATCTCGCGCCAGCGAGCACTCCAGCCGTATGGTGGCCATGAAAAACGCCACCGACAACGCCAAGCAGATGATCAAGGATCTCAGCCTTGAGTACAACAAGCTCCGCCAGGCTAGCATCACCAACGAACTCCTCGAAATCACGACCGCGAAGATGGCCCTCGAGTAATTGGTAAAGCCCACTGTCATGAAAACCACGCTCGCATTCATCACCACCATTTGCCTCGCAGCTTTGCTGACGAGCTGTGCGAGCATTTTCAATCGCAACCAAAAGAACGTTGCTGTCAGCTCCACGCCTGCGGGCATGACCTTTGACGTCAAAGACCGCGATGGCAAGGTTCTCCAGTCAGGCACCACGCCCGCCACGGTGAGACTCGGCACGGGATACCGCTACATGAAGGGGCAGACATATACCTTCACCTTCCGTCGCGATGGCAAAGTCGTCGGCAGCAGTTCCTTGGAAACACGGATCAGTGGTTGGTATTGGGGTAATTTTGTCCTCGGCGGTCTGCCTGGACTTTTGCTGATCGACCCGCTGACCGGAGGCATGTGGACCATGCCTGAAAATGTTCACTTTGGAGCACCAGCCGCCCCTGCGCTCGCAGCCTCCCGGCACCCAGGCGAAATCCGTGTCATGTCGATCGCCGACGTCCCTCTCCACCTGCGCAGCAAGCTCGTCCGCCTCTAATCCCTTTCCAGAATCAGAAATCAGGAACCTAACCCCTTTCTTCCCAACATGAGCAACATCGGCAAAATCGTCCAAGTCATCGGTCCCGTCGTGGACGTGGATTTCTCCGCCTCCGGCAAGCTTCCGGCCATCTATAACGCCCTCGAAATCAAATTCGAGCAGGGTGGCAAGCCCGTGCGCCTTGTTTGCGAAGTGCAGCAGCACCTCGGCGATGGCTGGGTCCGCTCCGTCTCCATGATCTCCACCGAAGGTCTCAAGCGCGGCATGGACGTCACCGATACCGGCGGTCCCATCACCGTTCCTGTCGGTGAAGAAGTGCTCGGCCGTATCTTCAACGTTACCGGCGACGCTTGCGATGACCAGGCCTCCCCCGCCACCGCCAAGCGCTACCCCATTCACCGCCCGGCTCCCGCTCTTGTCGATCAGAACCCGTCTGCTCAGATCCTCGAAACCGGTATCAAGGTCATCGACCTCATCTGCCCCTTCACCAAAGGGGGTAAAGTCGGCGCCTTCGGTGGTGCGGGCGTCGGCAAGACCGTCGTCATCATGGAGCTCATTAACAACATCGCTAAAGGCCACGGTGGTTACTCCGTGTTCGCCGGCGTGGGCGAGCGTACTCGTGAGGGTAACGACCTTTACCACGAAATGATCGAGTCCGACGTCATCAAGGTGAAGAAGAATGGCCACGACATCGTGAAGAACGATCAAGGCGGTTACATCAGTGAGTCCGGCTCCAAAGTGGCCCTCGTGTATGGCCAGATGAACGAGCCTCCAGGTGCCCGTCTCCGCGTCGCCCTCTCAGCCCTGTCCATGGCCGAGTACTTCCGTGATGAGAAGAACCAGGACGTGCTCTTCTTCGTGGATAACGTCTTCCGTTTCTCCCAAGCCGGTTCCGAAGTATCCGCCCTTCTAGGCCGCACGCCCTCCGCCGTGGGTTACCAGCCCACGCTCGCCGCTGAAATGGGTGCCATGCAGGAGCGAATCACCTCCACCAAGACTGGCTCCATCACGTCCTTCCAGGCCGTTTACGTCCCTGCCGATGACTTGACCGACCCCGCTCCGGCCAACACCTTCGCCCACCTCGACTCCACCGTCGTGCTTGAGCGTTCCCTCGCCGAGCTCGGCATTTACCCGGCCGTCGATCCTCTCGCCTCCGTGTCCAAGGCTCTCGCGCCTGAAATCGTCGGTGAAGAGCACTACCGCGTCGCCCGTGGTGTCCAGCGCGTCCTTCAGCGCTACAAGGACCTCCAGGACATCATCGCCATTCTCGGCATGGACGAGCTCAGCGAAGAAGACAAACTCACCGTCTTCCGCGCTCGCAAGCTTCAACGCTTCCTCTCCCAGCCCTTCCACGTCGCCGAAATCTTCACCGGCACCAAAGGCGAATACGTCTCCGTCAAAGACACCGTCAAAGGTTTCGCTGAAATTCTCGACGGCAAGCACGACGACGTCCCCGAAGCCAACTTCTACATGAAGGGTGGCATCGACAGCGTGAAGAAGTCCTGAAGTCTTTTCACGGCCCACAAATGACAAAACCCGAATGAGGAAAGAATGACGCAGACCCATTCTACAGACGACTTCGTCATTCCGCCTTCGCCATTCGCCTTACCTTCGTCATTCTGAATCAGTCATTCCTCCCACCATGCCCCTTAAACTCGAAATCGTGACCCCAGAGGCTCGCATCTTTTCCGATGACGTCGATACCGTTGTGCTTCCGGGTTATGAGGGAGAAATGGGCGTTCTTCCCGCTCACTCCAATCTGGTTACCACGCTGAAGCCCGGCGAGCTTCGCATCACCAAAGGCGGCAAGACTACAGAGATGGCTGTCGGGGAAGGCTTGGTGGAAGTCACGGGATCCACCACGCGAATCCTGTCGGACATGGCTATTGATGCCGATAAAATCGACGAAAAAGCCGTCGAGGAAGCCCTTGAGCGCGCCCAGAAGTCCCTCGCGGACCTGAAGCCTGGCGAACATCAAGAAGAAGTCGCTGCTGTCATGGCCATCATTCAGCGCAGCACCGCTCAGCTTCATCTCAAGCGCAAGCGCAGAACACTCTGAGGTTGATGCGTCTTGAGTCTGCTGAAAGTCGTTACTTCCGGCGAAAAGACTGTCCAAGAAACCCACAAGGTGTGGTCAGAAACGGTCTAATCACATTGTTGCCACTTTTTCACGCCTGATACCCAAGCTGTCGCGAAAGCTGATCGGCGAACTGCTTCACTTTGAGCCCCAACTTGTCGAGACTGCCCGGCGTGACTCGATCCGAGGGGCCGCTGATCCAGATGGAGGCGACAGGGTGGCTGCGATGATCAAAAACAGGCGCGGCGACGCAGGCGAAAGTCTCGCTCTCTTCGCCGCGATCGAGGGCATAGCCGGTTTGGCGGGCTTGCTTCAGCTCGGCGAGGAAGGCGGTGGCGCTGGTGATGGTGTGGCGGGTGTGTTTGGGGAACTTCATCTGCTGCACAAAGGCTTTTTGGGCCTCGGGGCTCCAGTGGGCGAGCATGGCTTTCGCGGGTGCGGCGGTGTGCAGGGTGAAGGCGTGGCCGATCTCGACGACGACCTTCACCGGATGTGAAGACGCGACTTGATCAAGCACGACGCCGTGATTGCC
>Ga0075471_10000465_pt1 | contig 24267 bp, 10 predicted proteins | sample DEB19_08_DNA_2_FD_74787 | JGI IMG/M metagenome (GOLD analysis project Ga0075471, IMG submission 74787) | Aqueous microbial communities from the Delaware River and Bay under freshwater to marine salinity gradient to study organic matter... | ecosystem: Environmental > Aquatic > Marine > Coastal ...
GCTCGACGGCAAGCTCAACGACTGGGGCCCCGTCAGCGCGGAACTGGACCGCGACGCGAAGTTCCGCCTCGGCTACGACGACCAGAATCTCTACCTCGCCTACGAGGTCAACCGCCGTGGCCCGTTGAAAAACCAAGGCCAGCAGTGGGACCGCCTCTTCAAGACCGGCGCGAGCGTGGACCTGCAAATCGCCGCCGACCCCGCCGCCAACCCCGACCGCAAGGCCCCCGCGCCCGGCGACCAGCGCCTGCTCCTCACGCTCATGGGCAGCCAGCCCGCCGCCGTGCTTTATCAGGCCGTCGTGCCCGGCACCCCGCCGGACAAGGCCTGGCAGGTGGTCAGCCCCGTTCACTCCGTCGCCTTCGACCGCGTGACCCGGCTCGACTCCGTTCGCCTCGTCGTCGAGGACACGGACAACGGCTACATCCTTGAAGCCTCCGTTCCGCTCTCCGCACTCGGACTGAAGATCACGCCCGGCCTCCGCCTGAAACTGGACTGGGGCGTCCTCGTCAGCGGCCCGGATGGCACCGAGGTGCTGCGCCGCGAGTATTGGGCGAACAAGGCCACGCAGATCACCGCCGATGCCCCGAGCGAGGCCGAGCTGCACCCCGAGCTCTGGGGCCACGTCCGCTTCCACACCGAACGCACCGCCGCCCTCGATCCCACCGCGAAGAAGAAGGACAAGTCCGTCGAGGACTTGCTGAATGATTTGAAGTGACGGTGAAAACTAGTCAGACGTCTTGCCGCTCCTCATGTGATTCTGCTCCAGCCAACTCGACTTCACTGGATAAAGGATGCCGGAGACGACCCTTACGACCTCTGCGCTCACTCGGGGGTAGATTTTTGCATTGGTGACGAAGTCCTCGTCCGTCCGGGGGATGGTGACTGGACCGTGAGCGCAGCAGCACTTCGTCTGCTCCGCACTTTGGAGCGTGACCACGCTCCCGGTGCGTCAGGCTGTCAATTGTTTCCGTGCTGCGGTCACGCGATGTATCAGGAACCGAAGGAACCTGAAGTTTTCATCCTTGGCTGTGGCATTGGTGCTGACTTTGAGGTTCTACATACAGGTGACGAAATCCAAATCAAAGACGCAACTGGTCGTTGCTTGGCCGTGACTTCCGGCGAGTGGCAATGTGCGGTTTGGGGATTCGCCGATGCGGTTCAAGCGTTTTACGAATCCTGTGCGTCAAAGCAGCCTTGTAGTCCCGAGGATGAACAAGCCTATCCGTTGTTCTGGCAGGAATGGAAACGCCGCCGGAACCCAGACTAGCGGTCAACTCCCGCACCCCAATCCCACGAAAAAGCCCATGCTCGCGCGTCTCCTACTTGGCACTCTCGTCTTCACCGCCCTCAGGCTCTCCGCCGCCGAGAAGCCGCAACTCCTCGAAGCGGAGGACAACAAGCCCAAGGCCTCTGCGGTCTATGCCGACTCGCGCGCCTCCGGGAAGAAGTCCGTCATCGCGCTGCTGCCGGCGGGCGGGCGGGTGTTTGAGTTTGGGAAGGATCTGCCGGCGGGGGATTACGTCGCGACGGCGTGGCTGGAGGCCGTGCCCGCGAGCCTGCTGCACACGCTGGCGGTCACGTTCAAGGCGGATGGCGCGGCGCGGGTGATTGACCAGGCGCAGCTTGATGCCCGGCTTGGATTCCGCCCGTTTCAACTGCGGTTCTTCCACCCCGGCGGCAAGGCGTTAATCACGCTGGATGCGGCGGGCAAGAGCGGCTTCGACCAGATGCGCGCCAGCCCCGGCGACGCGGAGAAGGGCGTCGCCGCCGCGCTGGACATTGAAGAGTCCACCAGCGGCAAGCAGAAGAAGGCCGACGCCAACCGCGACGAACTCTCCGAGCTGCTCGAGGGCGCGAAGAGCGCCGACTCCCTCAAGCCCACCGACCTGCGCGTCGCCTGCGACCGCGTGGAACTGACGCTCCTCCGTGCCGCCCCTGTGGCCGTGGCAGCGGTCAACGTGGACAAAATCCACTACGCGCCTGGCGACGCCGTGAGCGCGAAGGCCGAGCTGCTCGGCGGCGCGGCAGGCGGCGCGTTCACCTTCCGCGCGGAAGTGGTCACGGAACTGGACGCGGCCCGCGAGGTCTTCAGCACGAACGTCCAGCTCGCGCCCGGCGAGAAGAAGTCGCTGCCGTTTCAGTTCAAGCTCAGCAATGCCGAATTCGGCCACGAGCTGCGCGGGGCATTGATCGCGGGTGGAAAGGAAGCACACTCCAGCAGCGAGTTTTTCGGCGTCAGCAAGAACGTCTATCGCGTCGGCATCACGGGCCGGCACGTGGGCCAGAGCACGCGCAACCTCACGCTGGAGCGCGCCGCCGAGGTGATGTCCGCGAACGTCCGCGCCTATGCGAACTACTTCGAATGCTTCGCGTGGGCGCCGTGCGATTACTCGGACCTCACGCCGAAGACGGAGGAATTCGTCTCCGGCCAGACGCAGTATCCCGGCAGCGTCGCGGGCATGAAGCTGCAGCTCGCCGAGGCGCACCGGCGCGGCATCAAGGCCATAACCTACGGCAAGGCCTGCGGCGCGGGCATTTCCGGCTTCCTCACGTATCAGCAGCACCCGGAGTTCTTCGGACACTCGTTTGGCCACGGCCCGTCCACGGAGCAGATGAGCACGTTCCTGTTGGAGCGGATGCTGGAGAACGACTACAACTTCAACCGACCTTCCGACGGCGGCTGGCGGCACTGGGCGAGCCTCTGGACACGCTTCGATTTCAACCCGGCCGTGGACTTCGGCGCGGACGAGCTGGTGCGCAGCGCGGAGATGTTCGGCTGGGACGGCGTGCGCTGGGACGGGCATTTCGTGGAAAACCAGCGCCGGTGCGTTGACCGCATCAACGCCAGGCGTCCGGGCTACGTCCACGGCTACAACTCGGCCTTCGCCAACTGCGGCTCGAAGCTCTTCCTCCCGCCGGACCAGAGCGACTTCCACGAGATCGCGAAGGACCACGGCCTCATAATGGACGAGTCGGTGCGCGGCCACAGCCGGTGGACGGACGGCTCAATGCGCACGTTCTACGAGGGCATCTGCCGCGAGGCGGACTACGTGAAGCGCATCGGCGGGCTGCCGCTCTACATCACGTTCGACATGGGCAGCCGGCAGGACGTGACGTGGAATGTGCTGAGCGGCCTCGCGGGCGGCCAGCGCTACACGTATCTCACGTCGCCGGGCGACTACGCGTTCGGCACGCTGCCGAAATTTCTCACACGCTACTCGGCGGTGGTGTGGGACGACACGGCGATGATCGCGAATGCGGCGAGCCACTTTCAGGTCGCGCTCGCACCGGGTGCGCCGACGAACACTGCGGTGTGGTTCGACCAAAGCACCTGGCTGCGCAAGCTGCCGGATGGCCGGCAGCAGGTGTTGCTGCACCTGCTCAACTTCCCCGGCTACCGTCACTTCGCGCAGCGCGTGCAGACACCGCCGACGTGGCTCTCGAACCTGACCGTCAGCGCGAAGCTGCCGGCTGGCGCGAAGCTCGCGCGCGCCTTCCAAGTCTCGCCGGATTTGGTGGAAGGGCATCACGCGCTCACGCCGAAGACTGAAGGCGACAAGGCGACGCTCGTGCTACCGGAGGTGAAGCTGTGGAGCATCGTGGTGCTGGAGTTCGCTGGTGGGGTCAGCTACCCAGTCACCACCCCCGTCGAAGATGCCACGAAGCACTTCGCCGAGGAGAAGCAGAAGAAGGAGCACGCAGCCAAGCTCGCCGCCGAAAAGGCCAAGGCCAGCATCGGCACGCCCGTGGCCAGCGCCGCGCCCGCGAAGCCGCACTACGCCGACTTCGAGCGCGAGTTCAACGCTGACCCCGCCGTGCTCGCGCAGCACTTCAAGAACTTCACCCGGCCCGCCGCGCCTGCCTTGCGGCGCAACGGAGTCGTGGACATCCACCACGCGCGCGGTGCGTTTGCGTGGCTGAACCCGGTGGACATCGCGCTTCAGCTCGCGGGCGGCGGCACTTACACGCCGTCGTGGGTGGACCGCGTGGGCTTCCGGCTCGGGGCCGGCGGTTCGATGGAGGACTTCCCGGACAGCTACGACGCGCTCTTCGAGCAGGACGTGCTCGTGCTCGACAACGTGCAGGCCGTGGACCTCGGCGCGCACCGGCGCACGATGATCGCCGACTTCGTGCGCGCGGGCGGCGGACTGCTCGTGATGGGCGGCTGGTTCAACCTCTCGCAGGGTGCGGACCGCAACACGTCGCTGGCCGAACTGCTGCCGGTGACCATCGCCAAGCAAGGCAACCTCGCGACGAACGCGACGGGCTTTGCGATGACCGCCACGCGGACGGACTTCTTCCCGAAGGTGGACTGGACTCGCGCCGGCGTGGCCTTCCAAGTGGACCAGTCGCCCGTGAAGCCCGGTGCGGAAGTGCTGGCCAAGGCCGGCGCGCTCCCGGCCATCGTGAGCAGCACCTTCGGCGCAGGCCGCGTCATCGTGGTGCTGGCGAATCCCCATGGCGAGCCGGCGAAAGGCACCTTGCCTTACTGGCAGTCTCCAGAGTGGGCGCGCGTGCTCGCCGCGTGCCTGACGCATCTGGCGAAGGGTTCCGAAGCGGTCAGCACCAAGACCATCGCCAAGCGCGCCCTCGACAAGAAGAAGGTTCTTCCGGACGACCTCATGCTGGACGCCTCCAGCCTCGCCGCCCCCGAGCTGGCCAAGCGTCTCCGCAGCGCGCGCGACAACATTGTGGACACCGAGACCGCGCAGACCGTCCTGCGCGTGGCGCTCGACAACAAGGTCACGGACACGGAACTGCTCACCGCCGTGGTCGAGGCCGCCGGGCCGTTCATGGACGCGAGCTTTGCGCCACTCGGCGTGCAGATGGCGCAGAGCGACCTCGACGTGCTCCGGCGCGTGGGCTACCGTGTGCTCGGCCTCGCCAAGAACAAGGCACACAGCGCACTCGTGGCGAAGGGCTTGAAGGAGCAGAACGTTGAGTGCATCCGCGCCGCCCTGGTGGCAATCGGCGAGATCAACGACCAGGCAGCGGCTCCGCTGGTGACCGAGTATCTGGCTGGCGGCACGGAGAAGCTGCTCGCCGCGTCCGTCCTGCGCCGGCTCGGCGCGCCCGTGGACTTTGCCGCCTCCCTCGACCACTACGCGCAAGCCTTGCGCCGGCTCACGGAACTGCACAGCGGTCGCAAGTCCGTGCTGAACACGCTCTACGGTGGCATGGCCTTCAGCCTCACGCCCGCGCAACGCCGACTGGCGCAGACGGAACTGCGCAGCGTGCAGGACATGGAGGCGCGCGCGAAGCATGACAGCGCCTACTTCGCCGCCAGCCTCGGCAAGCTGACCGACCCCGAGTGGCGTGTGTTCACCACCTTCCTCACCAACACTTCAAACACCGCCGTCGCACCGCTTGCTCACGCAACCTTCAACAAGCTGCCCCGCGAACAGACGCAGGCCTGGCGGGGCGAGATGGCGAAGGCGAAAGTCCCCCAACTGCGGCTGCTGGCAACCGATTGAGTGAGACGGAAACAGCCGGACTCGGCAGTTATCAGTTACTGTTGCCCGCTGGCTGGCGGCTTCGAGGCGGGAGGAGAGGCGGCCTTGTCCACCGGTCGGAAGCAATCCCGGTTCGCGAAGGAAAACTGCCGGCGGAACCGCCAGAGCCGGAAGGGGTCCAGCAGGAAGGCCAACCGGGGAAGCGTTTCCCGGCAGAATGTCTCGCTGAAATGCCCGCGCAGCCAGGCCTCCAACCCGCCGGCGGCGGCCGGCTGGGCATTGGGCGGTTTCACATCGCCCTCCTGCCACTGCGTGACGTAGTCGCTCTGCTGCGGCGTGGTCTTGAAGGGCATCACCGCCTCCGTGCGCCGCGCGAGCACCATGAGCAGCGTGGGCAGGGTGCTGACCAGATTGACGCGCTGCCGAATGGCGGCCGGATCGTTGACCTCATGCCAGTCCCCGCCGAAGCAATAAGGATACTTCACCCCGAACAGGCTGCTCTCAGCGGCCCCATCCTGCAACGCCACCATGCGCCGCACTTCGTAACCGTTCTCCCGGCAAAGGACTCGGAACAGCAACTCCGGACTGAATTGGTAAAAACCGTGACCACTATAATTGTTCGTCGGCGTGAAGAGCAGGAGATGCCCACCGGGCTTTACCAACCGCATGCAGTTGCTGATCGCCACGGGAAAGTTGAACACATGCTCCAGCGTGCCGCCGTCCACCACCACATCGTAGCGCGACTCCCACTCCGCCGGGATGGGTTGGTTGAGATCGTGGACCAAAGTTGCCCCTTCGTAGGGCGAGGCATCCACGGAATCCACCTGCTGCGCGCCCAGCGCCCGCAGGAACTCCGCACAACGCCAACCATTGCCACGCAGGGCCGTGTGCAACGCCTGCTCCCCTCCGGGCGGAGGCCAGGCACCGTGCTCCTGCAACAACGCCTCGATGCGCTCGGGCCCCACCATCATGTGCTGGTGGCCCAAGGCCAGCGTGCGATCGAAACGCACGCCTGCCTGCCAGGCCTGCACGGCAAAGCGGGTTGAATCGACTGAAAGTCCCATATGCGAAATTGCGCTCTAAAACGGCGCGGAAGCTATCACCTGTCCCAGCACGAGGGTAATACTTTTCCTGGAAACCGGCTTGTCGATGACTGGCAACCGGCAGGCATTCCGTGTTGAAACTTGGCAACCGTGAGCAAGGGGGCAAAACTTGCGCCCACCACGTCGGCATCAGCCGGCGGACTTCATCCACTGCTCCCAGTCCGCAAGCGAGTGACCAATCCGCGCTTCGAAGGTGTGTTCGAGGATCGTCGGCAGATGGGTCGCTAGCGCGGGCGGAAGCGCAGCCCGTTGCTGAAACAACGCGCGGGCCAGCGCGGGGTTGCGCTGGCGCTCGGCGGCGCGGGCGAAGGCCGGGGCTTGGGACGCATCGAGTTTTCCGACCAGCGGCAACAGCGCAGCGGCCAGCTCCGGCGTCGCGCGCATCGCGGCCACGGCCAGCAGCAACTCCACGCCACCGGGGCGGCCAGCCTTTTGCCACGCGGCGAAGGCAGCGTCGTTGCCCGCCAACGCTACTGCCCATTCGGCCTTGAGCGCCGGGTCGGTAGCCACTTCACCGCTGGCGCCCGCCAACGTCGCGGCGCGCTCCGGCGCGACGCGACCCAGCAACGCCACAGCGGCCCGGCGCACGCGCAAGTCGCCATCGCCGAGCGCGCGAACGGCCGCGTCCGTCGCGGGCTTGGCGGACGCGGTGTCGGATGCGAGCTCGCGCCAAGCCTCGATGGCGAGGCGGCGGACGTAGCCATCGCGGTGAGTCGTGGCGAAACGGTCGCAGAGCGCGGCGGCCTCGGCGTGGCGCAGGCGAGCCAAGGCCACAAGCGCGTCGCCGAGGACGTGCGAGTCTTTCTCCTTCTCCAGCGCGGCTCGGAGCGCAGTGGCGGCGGACGCGTGGCCGATGCGCCCGAGCGCTTCAGCGGCGGCCCGGCGGACTTCCCAACGCGCGTGGGTGAGCAGCGGGGCGATTGCGTCGCCGAGTTTCCAGTCGGCGTGAAAGCCAGCGGTCCACGCGCCAGCGGCCAGCGCGACCGTGTCGCTGGACTTCAACTGCGCCTCCGTGCGAGCGCGCAGTTCGGCGAGGCGCGGATCGGCAGGCGCGGCTTTGCGGCGCACGAGAATCATCTGCTCGGCAGCCAGCTCCGGCAGCATGAGCGTGACGCGGCCGTCGCGGAACTCAAACGGCACCGAACGCAAGTCGCCACCGGTGAAGGCTGCGACGCTGTGGGGCGCGGCGGGCTCGCGCAGGCTCACCTTCAAGTCGCGGCGCGGCGTGGGCTGCATGTTGTGCAGCAGAACCACCGTGCCGTCGGCGGAACTCATCGGCGAGGCCATCACCACGGGGGCGGAGACAATCAGCTCGCGCTCGATTTTCGCCTCGATCAGTGGGCGCGTGAGGCTGGCACGGCCCGTGTCCGCGAAGATGGGATGTTGCCCGGCCACGCGGGACTTCTGCTGCGTGTAGGTCAGGCCGCAGCGGTGGCCGAGGAAGACGACTTTGCCCTTGCCCGCCGCAGCTTCGAGCCACGCGGGCGAGCCATCGTCGTAACGGGCGCGGACGCGGGCGGACGCAGGGTTCGTCACACGCGTGAGGCCGTTGGTCGCGACTGCGTGCGAGCGGAAGTCCGGCTGGCCTTTCTCGGCGGACACCACGGGCACGGCGGCTTTCTCGCCCGTGGGCTTGGCGACGACGCGCTTCTTCGTGGCGATGGCTCCGGTCTCCGGCAAGTCGCGCTCGATGCCCGCGAGCGTTTTGATGAAGTCCGCCGGCTCATTGAACTCGTTCCGCGAACCCGCTTCCGCGCACGCCCAGAGCAAGCCGCCGCCCTGCGTCCACGCAACAATCTGCTCGCGGGCGGGCGTGGCGACGATGGGATCGAGCACGTAAAGGGCGTCATAGTGCTTCAGCGCGCCACTGGCGACCTGCTCCTCCGTGATCAGCTCGGGCTGGAAGTATTCGTGCGAGAGGGCGAGGAAGGCGGCGCGCTTGTCCGCGAAGCTCGCCTGGGCGTTCCAGTATTCGTTGGCCATCGAGTAGAGCATCGCCACGCGGCTGGGGCGCATCTGCGAGCGGGCGAGGATGTCGTCCACTTGAGCGGCGCGGTTGTTGATGAGGTGGGCCTGCTCGTAACTGCCTTCGCTGTCGGACCAATAGCCTTCCGTGACCGCGTAGCTGGGGCCGTAAGCCCAGTAGCTCAGGACGCGCGCGTTGTTGCCGAGCATCGTGTAGGCACGCAGCGTGGACGGGCCGACGCAGTGCATCATCGGGCGCGTGAGCGGCTCCTGGCCGTAGCGGCGCGCGCCGGCGTTGTAGGGCGCGATGCTGAACGCGACCGCCTGGTGGCTGTCCCAAAACCAACTGCCCAGCGACATCCAGTCGCTGATGCCCGGCGTCATCGCGGGGCCGGCGGCGAGCTGGAAGGTGTCGAGCGGCTGCTCGCTCGGGAAGTAGAGCGAGTGGCCGCTGAGGGCGACGAAGCCGCGCATCTGCGGGTTCGGCGCGAACTGGTGGATGGCCTCGGCGGAGAGGTTGAACATCCGCGCCGTGAGCCAGCCGCTGAACTGGCGGCTCCAGTAGAAGAGTCGCGCGTCCTCGGGCGAACGCACGAGGCTCGCGACGGTGAGCGGCCGAACTTCATCCCAAGACTTCGCGCCGAAGAGCGCGGGCTGCACGCCGCGCGTGGCGAGCCATTTGCGGAACCCGACGTGCGCCTGCGCCATGCCGCCCGCCAGCGTCCAGTCCTCGGTGACGAACTGATCAAGACCCTTCGTCTTTGCAGTGCCAGCCTTGCCGCCTGCGTCGTCGAGGCCGAGGTCGGCCAGCTCGCTCTTCTGCTGCGCGGCGGCGTCCAGCGCGGCGAGAAACTCGGTCTTCTGCAACGGGCGGATGCGCAGCTCGCGGATGGTCTTGGGCGGGCCGGTGAAACCGAAGCCACCGCGCGGCGCGAGGTTGTCCTGCTGCTGAATCATCTTCCCGTTCAGGTAAAGCGCCGCCGAGGTGCCGTGGTAGATAATCTTGAACGGCGTGCCGCTGGGCGACACCGCCGCGCCGGGCCGGACCATCTCGGAGTGCGTGGCGACGCCCTTCTCGCTGCGGCCAATCGAGAGGTTCATCTCGCGGTTCACGCTCACCGCGCCGAGGTGCCAGAAGGCGAAGCGCTGCGGGTTGGCCGCGTCGTCCAGGCCCACGCGGAAGCCGAACCAGCGGCCCTGCTGCTCGACTTTTCCCTCCAGCACGCAGTCGTGGTAATCGCTGCGGCGCGTGTGCAGGTCGCTGCCGCCCACGGCGTCCTCCCACTTCTCGCCGCGCTCGTCGCGACCGAAGCGCCAGAGCGGCGCGCACATTTCGCCGCGCGAGATTTCCCCCGGCTCGTCGGCGATTTGGAAGACGGTGGTGCCCTGATAAAACTCCTTCTGGGCCTTGAAGAAGTTGCGGTAGTGCGCCTCGTATTGGCGGCGCGCGTCGGCCTCGTCGAATGGGAGGAAGGTCGGCGGCCAGTAGTGCCCGCCCTGGCTGGACCAGCCGTAGAGCTCGCGATACTTCACCGGCTCGGCGGACGCGCCCACGCAGTTCATGCCCAGCAGGCGCAGGGTTTTGTTCATGTAGTCCGCGCAGTCGCCGGTGGCCGCGCCCCAGCCGTTGGCGAAGTGGAGGTCGCCGCGCGTGAGCGGGTAAAGCCGCTCGCCGGTGGCGCGCATCGCGAACTCGTAATGCTCGCGCGCGTGGTCGCGGATGGTGCGGAGCTTGTGCAGATGCGTCTCGTAATCCATCGCCATCGAGATGGTGAAGGCCTCCGGCTCCTCCCAGCCAATCTCCCGCAACACATAATCCTGATGCGGGAACACGGCGAACTGCGAGGCCCCGGCGGGCTTCACCTCCGCCTTGCCAGCGGGCGTGACGCTGAGTTGCAAGTGCGCTTCGCCCGCACCGAAGGCAGGCGAGCGCTCGATGTCCTGCAAGCGATACCAGCGGGTGAAACCGGTTTTCGTGTGCGGCTCGGACTTGAGCGCGGAAAGCCGGTCGGGGTTCAAGTTCCCGCGTCCCGAGGCGAAGGGGTCATAGTGGACGCGGAAGCTCGCGGCGATGAGCACGCCGGCCTTCGGCAATGCGTCGAGGCGGAAGCGCACGTAGCTGGCGCGCGGGGAGTTGAGGTCGCCGTTGAAGGGGTAGAGCAGCTTGTCGTTGGTGGTGAGGAACGCGGCGTCGAGCAGCGCTTCGTCCGCTGGCAGGCCGGCTGGCGGCTCAATGCGAAGCTGGTGCGTGCCGGGTGTGAGTTCGGCGGTGCCGGCCTTCCACCAATAGTAAGGGCGGGCCTTCTGAAACTCTTCGAGACGGTCGGCGGTGGCCCATTCCTCTGCGCCTTTGCCCCCGGCGATTTCACGGGACAGCTCGCGGAGTTCCTTGTCGAGGTCGTCGGTGTCCCGGCCCTTGGCAGTGGAGGACTTTGCGTCGGGCAGCACGGCGACGTCCTTGAACACGCCGCCCTTGGCCGCGAGCGCGCGATACGCCTCGAAGCCCGCAGGTCCGCCCTGCCCCGCCGCGCCCGGACCCTGGCCGATGCTGGCGCTGAGCAACGCCTTGGGGTCGTGATTCAGCGAAGTCTTCAACGAAGGCCGCCCTCCGGCCGCGATGCCGAGGCGCACCCAGAGTGTGTAGCGACCGGGAAACCGGACATTCACCGGGGCCGACAGCGTGCCCGTCAATGGCACCGCCCCGGTGGGAAACGTCGTGTCCTTCGTTTTGACCGGTGCGGGGGCCTTGCCCGCAGCCGGCGTGAAGTCCGCAGGACGCACCACCACCAACCGGTGCGCATCCAGCGGCGAAAGTGAACCGGGGCCGTCAAACGCGCCGCGCACCAGCGGAGGCGCGAACAGCACGAACGCACAGAGGCAGAAAACGAAATGGCGCATGGCGGGGTTGGACGGCAGGAGCAGGCGGGTGGATTCGTAAAACGACGGCTTACAAAGCAGCCGCTCATGCATCAGAAATTGAACATTGGCACTGCTACTCCGCGCGAATGTTGTTGGTGCGTTCCGCACTCGGGGCTGACGCGCTCAGGTTGAAAGCCGGCCGGCCCGGCGCAGGGATACTGCAATGTCGCATGGTGCAAAAAAGACAGGCGCGGACTGCCGCGCCTGTCAAATTGTCCCGCTGGTTGCCGGCTTGAAACTCAGCCGAAGAGCTCCTGCACCGGCTTCGAACCTTCCTTCACCAGCTTCATCGGACGCCCCGTCGCGGTGGTGAGGTCCTTCTTGTGATCAATGCCCAGCGCATAGCAGACGCTCGCGTGGAGATCCGGCACCTGGACCGGCCGATTGGCGGGCTCCATGCCGTCCTTGTCCGAGGAGCCGATGACCTGGCCACCCTTCACGCCGCCACCGGCCATGAAGCAACTGAACACACGCGCATGGTGGTCACGTCCCGCGTCCTTGTTGATGACCGGCGTGCGGCCGAACTCGCTCAGCATGAGCACCAGCGTCTTCTCCAAGCGGCCTGAAGCAGCAAGATCCTCGATCAGCGAGGCCAGCGCCGGGTCCATGACGGAACCGTGGTTGCGCATGGCGGGGAAAATGTCCATGTGGTTGTCGAACCCGCCCCGGTTGACCTGCACGAAACGGACGCCCGTCTCGACCAGCTTGCGGGCGAGCAACGCGCCGCGGCCGAACTCGGTCAGGCCGTAGCGTTCGAGTGTCTTGGGGTGTTCCTTGTCGAGGTCGAACGCGGAGAGCGCCGGGCTCTTCATGAGCTTCACAGCGTCCTTGAGCGCGACTTCGGATTCCTTCAGATCGTTGGCAGCCAGACGACCGGAGGTGCGCTGGTTCATGCGGGCCAAGATGTCCATCCGGCGTTCGCCCTGCACATGGTTGATGCCGTCAGGGAAGGCGAGATAGGGATCACGCTCACCAGGCAGGCCGATATAGTATGCCTCGCAACGCTGGCCCAAGTAACCGGCGCGCGGAGCCATACCGCCGATGCTGATGTAGGAGGGCAGGTCGCTGCTGCGATTGCTCTCGTTGACGATGAAAGAGCCGAGGCCCGGATGAACGAGGGCGGGATTCTGCGGGAAGCTGGTCTGCAACTCGTAGGTGGCGCGGCCGTGATCACCGTTGGTGCCGGCGATGGAGCGAATGAGCGCGACGCGGTGCATCTGCTTGGCCATCTGCGGGAAGACCTCGCTGATTTGAATGCCATCGGCGCTGGTCTTGATGGGCTCGAACTCGCCTGCCGTGGGGCGGCCGGGCTTGGGATCCCACGTGTCGATGTGGCTCATGCCGCCACCGTTCCAGAAGAGGATGACGGACTCGGCCTTGGGCGCGTGAGCGGAGCCAATCGCGCCGAGGAGGCGGTTGATGGGCATGCCGAGCAGCGCGGCCGTGCCAGCGAACTGGCCGAGGAACCGGCGACGGGAGGTGAGGTAATCAGTGCAGGCGCTCATGGGTTTTGACTGGGTTGTTGTTCAGGGGAGATAACGAAATTCGTGGCAGTTGAGCAAGGCCCAACGCAAATCAGCCAGACCTTCGACCGGCGTTTTGGCGGCGGCGATGACCTGGCGGGCTTCAGACAATTCAGTGGCGGTGGGCCGGCGGGTGAGGATTTCCAGATAAGCCAGCTCGACCGCCTGGTCGGGCTTGGCATTGGGGCCGGCAATCAGCTTGTAAACCGGCTCCAACGGGCCGACACGGGAGGCCTCATGCGTGGCCTTGCCATTGAGCATCATCAACTGCTGGCGCAGTGACGGAGACTCGTCACGGAACTCGCCGAGGTTGTCACGCGCCGGCTGGCCGAACACGCGCAGGAAGTGCGAAGGCGGAGCCGGGGTGGCCATGCGGAGGGTGCTGGCGAACTTCGGATTGTCGTCCAGGGTTTCCTTGATGGTTTCGAGGCGGAAGCGCTCGGCAAGGCCGGACTGCAGCAGGCGGATGCGGGCCTGACGCTCGGCTTCCATCGCCTGATCCTCCTTCATCTTCAACATGGTTAGATCCTTCTTGGATTCAGCCAGCAGATCAGCGGCCGAAACCCGCCCGTCGCCGCCGTCCATCAGCTTGTTCATCGCGGCGATGGTTTTACCGTCTTGCTTGAGCAGCGAATCGAAATCCAGGCTCGCGCCGCGCTCCAAATCATAAGGCGCAGGTGCCTTGGCCGGCTGATTGGCCATCATGGCCGGCTGCCCGTCCTCCTTCATTTTCGGGTCCGCCTCGGCCACCATCGTGGGCGGTGCCAAGGGCACGCGGATTTGCCGGGTGACCTCGCGGAGGTTTGCGCCCTCTGGCCACTTGAAGGTGAGGAGATGACCAGCGGTGGCGACACTGTCGAACAGCACCTCGCTCAGCATCCGGCGGGAGCGGGAGGCCGTGAAAGATTCTTCCGCCCGGGCTACTTGCGCAGGCGAAGCCCCCGTCGGGAGGTGGTCGCGCTGGTAAGCCTCGGTGAGCATCACGGTCTTGACCAGCGACCGGAGATCGAAACCGCCCGCCAGGAATTCCTGCGCAAGGAACTGCAAGGTCTGCGGGTGTCGGATTTCGTTGTAAGGGGAGAAGTTGTCGAGCGGCTCCACGAAACCGCGGCCCACGAGCTCGGCCCAGACCCGGTTGACGAAGGCGCGGCTGAAGTAAGGATTGCGCGGGTCGGTGATGAGCTTGCCGAGTTCCTCACGGGACTTGCTTTGGGCGTAGATGCTCTCGCCAGTCTGACGGCTGCGCGCCGCCGCAACGGATTCCGCCAGCACGTCGCCACCAACCGCAGCGTCCTTCAACGCCTGTTTGGGCGTGGCTGACTCCAGCAGCTCGTCCAGCGCCCGCTTGGCCGCCGCCGCGCTCGCGATGGTGGCGGGCGTGGGCTTCCGCAGCTCTTCGAGCCGGGCGATGTAATGTGGCTTGGTCGTGTAGCTGACCATTTCGAAGGGGAACTTCGGGTTGACGCCATCGCGCTTGGCCGGCTTCTCGCGCTCCGGGGGCCATTGCACGGCGTTCTCCTTGCCCTCGGTGGTGTAGTAAACCTTGACTCGCTTGCCGCTCTCCACCCGCTTGGTCTGGCCGAAGTAGGCGGCGAGGTCGTAAAACTCCTTTTGCTTCCAGTCATCGAACGGATGGTCATGGCACTCGGCGCAGGAAATGCGCACGCCCATGAACACTTGCGCGGTTGCCCCGGCCAGTGCCATGGGATTGGCGGCATCACCCAAAATGAACCCAGCGGTGGGGGCCAAGTCAGGTCGGCCGTTAATGGAGATGAGCTCGCGCACCATCTGGTCGTAAGGCTTGCGCTCAGCGATGCTGCGGTTCACATAGGCAAGCAATTGCGGGCCGCCTTCGGCAGCGGAACGAATCCGCAGCATATCCGCGAAGAAAACCGTCCAGCGCTCAGTGAAGCGCGGGTGCGCCAGAAGGCTATCCACCAGCTTCTCCCGCCGGTCGCCGGCCGAATTGCGCTCATACTGGGTGATCTCTTCGCTGGTCGGAATGCGCCCAATCAAGTCCACCGTCGCACGGCGCAGGAAGGCCAGATCATCAATCAGGGGCGCGAGCTGCGGCGCAGCACCCTTAACCGCCGCGTTTTCAGCCACCAGAATACGGTTGGCGATGGTGGCTGCCTCGTGAAGCGAGGTCGGGGGCTGGTTCGGAATAAGACTCAGGTCAGCCAAACCAGGAACTTCCTTTTTACGCGGCTTGAGCACCACACCATCCGGCCATTTGGCACCTTCGCGGACCCAGTCCTTGAGCCAGTTGCGATACGGTCCGGAGAGCGGCTCCGCCTCTTGCGGCATCAGGTCATCATGCCCACGCGGCAGGAGGATGCGGCGGATCAACTCACTCTTCTCCACCGGACCGGACACGACAGCCGGACCGCTGGTGCCGCCCTTGAGAAAACCTTCCTTGGTGTCGAGCCGGAGCCCGCCCTTGGCCTTCTCAGCGCCATGGCAGCGGACACATGCGTTTTCCAACACCGTCTGCACCTGCTCGCGGAAATTGACCTCAGCCGAGGCAAGCGCGGTCGAGCACAGCAGGAAGAGCAGGTTGCGAGTGACGGCGGACATAGAATGCACGATTAAGTTTGGCCTTCACGCATCCGCCAAGCCGGAAAGCGTTCCTTCCGAACGCTGACTTGGCGATCACAACAGGGCAAAGGCTGCGTGTCCGACGGTGAGAATTTCGGGGGCATTCAAACCTCAAAAAATAAAAGCGCAAAGCTAGGTTGCTGCACTAGCCCTCACGAATCGGCCCAGCGCGCGGGTCAATCTACCTTTTCGTGCCTGGCGGCAAGCCCCAAAGCGGCGGAATGTTTTGCTGGTTCCACTTAATCCACGCGGCGGCGAGTTGCTCGACCACGGCGGGTTTCTCGGCGGCAAGGTTGGTCTGCTCGGCGGGGTCGGTGGCGAGGTTGAAGAGCTGCCAGGGCTGGTCGCCGGTGCGGAGGAGTTTCCAATCGCCGTCGCGGGTCGCGGCCTGGCGGCCCATGCGCCAGAAGAGCGGGCGCGGGGGCGGCGGTGTTTCGCCGCGCAGGTGCGGGAGGAGGTTGAAACCTTCCAACGCCCTGAAAGGTGCCGACATGAGGCGGCTCCTGCTGGGAGAGATTTCCGCCGACGCGAGGAACGTCGGCGCGAGGTCCAGCGCGCTGATGGGATGGGCGAAGGTCTTGCCCGCCGGGAGCTGGCCCTTCCATTGCACGAGGAACGGCACGCGCAGGCCGCCTTCGAGAAAGCTGCCTTTGCCGCCGCTGAAGGGCACGTTGCTGGAGGTGAGTTCCGCCGTCGGCCCGCCGTTGTCGCTGAGGAAGACGATGAGGGTCTGCTCATCGAGCTTTTCTTCGCGCAGCTTGGCGAGCACAGCCCCCACGGCATCGTCCATCGCCGAGACCATCGCGGCGAAGAGGCGGCGGTGGATGTCCGGGAGGTGCGCGAAACGGTTGAGATATTTCGGCGGAGCCTGCATGGGGCTGTGCGGCGCATTGAAGGCGAGATAGAGGAAGAACGGCTCCGCGCGATGCCGCCCGATGAACGCGACCGATTCGCGGGCGAGCGCGTCGGTGAGATACTCGCGCTCCGTGACGGGCTGCGTGCCGCGCAAGAGCGGGTTGTGGTCGTCGTAGCGCGGCTCGGTGGTCTTCAGATGCGTGGAGAAAATCACGTCGCCTTGCGTGAGGCGCGGGCCGGCGCCGGTTGGGAGAGCGTTCGTGCGCAGCCAGGTTGTCACGCCCGCCCACGGCGGACCGGGCACGTAGAAATGTCCCTCGTGCAGGAAGCCGAAGAACTCATCGAAGCCCCGCCGTTGTGGGTGGAACGCCTCACTCGCGCCGAGGTGCCATTTGCCGATGCAACCGGTGGCGTAACCGCGCGCCTTGAGGTGGTCGGCGAGGGTCTTCTCCGTGAGCGGCAGGCCGATGGCGGGGTCGAGGTTCTGCCGCCCGACGACGTTCAACTCGTGCCCGAAGCGCGTCTGATTCCGTCCCGTGAGCAGCCCAGCCCGCGACGGCGTGCAAAAGGAGGCCGTAACGTAGCCTGCCGTGCAGCGCACGCCATTGCGCGCGAGCGAATCAAGGTGCGGCGTGGGAATGTCCTTCGCACCTTGGCAGCCGAGCTCCGCGTAGCCGAGATCATCGGCAAGAATGAGAAGGATGTTGGGTGGGCGCGAGGCGGCGGCACATAGGGCGCACAGGACGTGAAGTAGCGCGAAAATGCATGCGGACCGGCGGAACATCAGGCCGCAGAGTATCGGGTGCGGCTCAGTGAAGCAACGCCACGAGCCCAGAAACCTCCCAGGCCACTGAAAATTGCCACCCAACTTTTTCACAACCACTCCGCCACAAAGCAGAACCACATTATTGCGCCAAACCATCACCGTGACCGATATGACGCGATTCAGTGCTTGCCCCATTGAAGTAGGTTTTTTAGGCCCTATTTTAATAGGGCCTAATGCCTCCTTGAGCATGGCCCCTCACCTGCTGAACGTGGACGCCAGCACACCGGACGTTCTGTGGACTGCCGAGTGGAATTCGTGCTCATGAAACTACGCCCGCATAACCCCCTGCCCTCGCCGGATCGTGGCGTCCTCGCCTTTAGCATAGTGGAGGCACTGGTGGCGGCGTGCATCGTCGGCGTCCTGTTTGTCTCGCTATACGCAGGCATCACAGCGGGCTTTGGCGCGCTGAACTCGTCCCGGGAAAACCTCCGGGCGACCCAAGTGCTCATCGACAAGGCAGAGACGCTGCGCCTCTACAGTTGGAACCAGATCGCCACCTTCGGAACCTCCACCTCCTATATTCCGTCCACTTTCTCGGAAAGTTTCTTCCCGGCCACGACCAACTACAGCGACAGCACCGTCAGCACCAACGCAACGGGCAGCGGCTTCACGTATTACGGCACGGTTTCCATCGCCAACTCCGGATTCACCGAAAACTACTCCAACTCCATGAAGCGGGTGACCATTACTCTCAACTGGACCAATGGCGTGGCCCGTTCCCAGACCCTCACCACTTTTGTCGGCCAATATGGAATTCAGAACTACATCTACTAACCGCGCCCGGCAGGCCATGACGCTCGTGGAAGTGCTGGTGGCCACGGCCATCGGCTCCATGATCCTGGTCGCGGCCGGGTCATTGATGGTTTACAACTCCCGCAGCCTCGCCGCCTTGACCAACTACGCGGATTTGGACCGCTACAGTCGCACCGCAGTGGACAAGTTGTCGCAGGACATCCGACAGGCCACGGACCTCGTCTCGTTCACCTCCACTGAACTGCAATTCAATTCCTCCCGCGGCCGCAGCAACATCACCTACACCTTTAACCCAGACACGCGCCAACTCGTGCGCCGATCCGGCAACAATCGGGAGGTGCTCTTGCAGGAGTGCGACTCCCTGACCTTCACCGTGTATGGGCGCAACAATGTGTCCAATTCGTGGGACCAGTTTGTGGTGACCAACGCCGCCGGAGCCAAGCTCATCAAGCTGAACTGGACGTGCTCCCGGACCATTCTCGGCCAGGCGCTCAACACTGAAAGCATTCAGACCGCCAAGATCGTGATGCGGAAACAAGATTGAGCCACCCATGAAAATTCATTCTTCCCCCCACTCGTCACGTCGCGCCGGCAGCGTGCTCGTGGTCACCTTGATGATTGGGATGATCATCGGCCTCACCCTGGCGGCGTTCATGGACCTGAGCAGCGCCCAGCACCGCTCCGTGATCCGTTCAGGGGTTTGGAATTCCTGCGTCCCGCTGGCCGAGGCCGGACTGGAGGAGGCCTTCACCCATGCCTACCTCAACAGCACCAACATGGGGAGCCAGGGCTGGACCACCAGCACGACGGGCCTGACCATGAGCAACGGTGTCACCTTGAGCGGCACGGTTTACTATCGTTCCCGGAGCTTGAACGGCGGCAACTATCTGGCCGCCATCCAGCCCGGGAGCACGCCCACCTTCACCGTGCAGGGCGGCTTGCCCAAGCCACTGACCACGAACGACCTGATTTTCCGCACCATCCAGGTGCGCACCGCTGGCAGCTCGCTCTTCACCCGGGGACTCGTGGCGCGGGGCAACATCGCTTGGAACGGCCAGATTTTGTCCGACAGCTACGACTCGCAAAACCCGGCCCGCAGCAACAACGGTCGCTACGATCCCTCCCGGCGCAGCGACAATGGTTCCGTCGGTTCGGTAGAAGGCAACCTGTCCCTCGGTTCCCAAGGCACCATCTACGGCAATGGTGGCACCGGCCCGACTGGAGCAATTTCTACCGGCCCGCACGCCGCAATCGGGGACGCCGCCTACATTGCAGGTGGCAGCACGGGCATTCAGGCCGGCCATTCGCAAAACGATTTGAACGTCTCCTTCCCAGATGCCTCCGTGCCTTTCACCACGGGCTACACCATCCCCGGCGGCGGCACGATCACCAACATCACCGTCGTCACCAACACCTCGTCGGCCAGCTCGGTCACCTATCCAGCATCCTCCACCAGCCCGGTCGTCACCAACAGCACCACCAGCACCACCTACCCCACTGGCACCACCCGTCCGGTCACCACCAATGTCGTTACCACCACCACCACCAAGGGCAAGACCAAGACCACGACCTACACCACCAACTACACCTACACGAGCTTCAGCTACACCACCAACAGCTACACCACGAATACCTCCTCGACCTACTACAGCCACATCTTGGACAGTGGTGACTACTATCTTTCCGGCATCAACAACGCGGACGTGCTCGTGCGCGGCAACGCGCGGCTGTGGGTGGATGGCAACGTGTCCCAATCGGGAGGTCGTGCCATCACCGTCACCAGCACCGCTACCCTCCAGATGTGGGTGGGCGGCAGCATCAGCTTCTCGGGCAATGCCAACGTGAACAACTCGGGCGACACGCAGCGCATGACCATTTACGGGCTGCCCACCTGCACCAGCGCCTCCTTCAGCGGCAATGCGGAGTTCATCGGCATTCTCTATGCCCCGCAGGCGGAGCTGCGCTTCAACGGCGGCGGCTCGGACCGCGCCGACTTCATGGGCGCGGCCATCGTCGGCTCCGCCCAACTCAACGGCCACTTCGAGTTCCACTACGACGAGAACCTCGGCCGCGCCGGCCCCAGCAGTTCCTACGTGATCGATTCCTGGTCGGAACTCTGACTGGTGATGGCCTTGGCTTGTGGCGGGCTGAACCACGGTTTCCAATCGCTGGACGAGTTTCGCCGCGGCGATTGCCCTTTGACCCGCAGACGGGAGAAGCCTCGTTCCCTCAACTCCCTGGCGGTCTTCGCGCGCAGTCTCAGCGCGCGTAAAAATCCTTCTGTCCGGGCCTTGCCCCCTCCGCCGCCTTTTGGCTTAATCCGCCGCGCTCATGAGTTCACCGAAGAAGCCAGCCGAGACCAGCCAGCCTGAATTGCCCATCGGTAACGGGAAAAATCCGCCCGCCACAGCCGCTGCTGCCAGCGCTCCCAAGCCGGATGGCAACGGCAACGCGGCGCACATCGTCGTCGAGGAAGCACCCGCCGTCGCGCATCACGTCTTCGACCCTGCCAAGATTGAAGGCCCTTTCCACCGCCGCGTGGACCGGGGCTTCCTCGAATACGCGTCCTACGTCATCCGCGACCGCGCCATCCCGCACCTCGCGGACGGTTTGAAGCCCGTGCACCGGCGCATCCTCTGGGCCTTGCGCGAGAAGGACGACGGCCGGTTCATCAAGGTCGCCAACGTCGTCGGCCATGCGATGCAATATCACCCGCACGGCGACGCCTCCATCGGCGACGCGCTCGTGGTGCTCACAAATAAGCGCTACCTCATCGAGGGGCAGGGCAACTTCGGCAACATCCACACCGGCGACCCCGCCGCCGCACCGCGTTACATCGAGTGCCGGCTCACGCCGCTCGCGCGGGAAGAGCTCTTCAACGACGAGCTCACCGAGTTCGTGCCCAGCTACGACGGGCGCAACAAGGAGCCGGTCACGCTGCCCAGCCGGTTGCCGCTGGCGCTGATGCTTGGCACCGAGGGCATCGCCGTCGGCCTCTCCGCGCGGCTGTTGCCGCATAACTTCCCCGAGCTGCTGGAGGCGCAAATCGCCATCCTGAAGAACCAGCCGTTCAAGTGCTTGCCAGACTTCCCTACCGGCGGCCTGATGGACGCGCGGGATTATCAAGACGGCAAAGGCAGCGTGACCGTGCGCGCCAAGATCAAGGTCAAGGACGAGTCCACCGTCGTCATCAAGGAGCTGCCGCCCGGCGTCACCACCGAGTCCCTCACCACGTCCATCGAGGACGCTGCGCGCAAGGGCAAGATCAAGGTCAAGTCCATCAACGACTTCACCAGCGAGGACGTGGAAATCGAGGTCCGCGCCCCGGCTGGCGTGGAAGCCGAGAAGCTCGTCAACGCGCTCTACGCCTTCACCGACTGCGAGGTCAGCCTGACCAGCCGCATCATCGTCATCCGCGACAACCGTCCCGTCGAGCTCACCGTGAGCGAGGTGCTGCGCGCGAACACCGACCAGCTCGTCGCCCTGCTCAAACGCGAGCTGGAGCTGCGCCAGAGCAAGCTGGAGGAGGACCTCTATTTCCGCACGCTGGAGCGCATCTTCATCGAGGAGCGCATCTACAAGAAGATCGAGCAGTGCAAGACGAACGAGGCCGTCCACACCGCCGTGGTGGATGGCTTCAAGCCCTTCGCCGCCGAACTGACCCGCGCGCTGGCCGATGCGGACATCGAGCGCCTCCTGCAAGTCCGCATCCGCCGGATCTCGCTCTTCGACATCAGCAAGCACCGCGAAGAGATGGACAAGCTCAAGGCCGAGCTGGCCGAGGTGAAAAAACACCTCAAGAACGTGAAGGCCTACACCATCGCGCATCTCGAGGGGCTCCTCGCCAAATACGGCCCGCAGTATCCGCGCCTCACCAGCAAGAGCAGCCGCCACGAGGAACTGGACGCCAAGGCCGTCGCGTTCAAGGCCTTCAAGGTCGCCTACGACCGCGAGAGCGGCTACCTCGGCTACAAGGTCAACGGCGACGAATTCAAGCTGGAGTGCACCAAGTTCGACAAGCTGCTGCTCGTGTTCAAGGACGGCACCTACAAGGTCGTCGAGCTGCCCGAGAAGCTGTTCATCGGACCGGAGCTGATCTTCTGCGGCTTCCCTGAGCGCGAGCGCGTCTTTACCTGCGCCTACACGGACCGCAACGCGAGCTACCTGAAACGCTTCACCTTCGGCGGCACCATCCTGAACAAGACCTACAACTGCATCCCGGAGAAGTCGCGCATCCTCCTGCTCGTCGCGGACACTCCGAAAGTGCTCTACGTGCGCTACAAACCCGCGCCGCACCAGAAGGTGTCCCAGCAAACCTGCAACCCGGCGAAGGTCGAGGTCCGCACGCCCAAGACCCTCGGCCGCCAGCTCTCCATCAAGGACATCAGCTCCATCACCCCCGAGCCCACGCGCGGCTGGGACGACAGCGCAGCGACCACGGAGATCGTGTTCGCATAACCAAGCGCGTTCAAAACGCCGCTACTGTTAGCGGCAACCTGTGACCGCCGAGCTTGCGCCTGTTCACGCGCTTCGTTCGACACACAGAGCCTTCCTCCTTTGGCTCGTCTCTGTGTTCATCGCGTCTCTGTGGTCAAATAATTCCCCTGCTTGGTTTTGCAGTTTCCCTTCCCCCATCCCTCCGACATCCTTCCTCGCACGCTATGAAACACGCCCTGTTGCTCCTCTTTGCCCTCGCTTCCCTCGGCTGCTCCGTTCACGCCGCTGATGACTATGTCCCCGGCCCGGACTCCAAAAAGCAACCCGGCGTGCCCGAGGGCGAGGTGCTCAAGTTCAGTTTCGAGAACAGCAAAATCTTCCCCGGCACTTACCGCGACTACTGGGTTTACGTGCCCAAGCAATACGACCCCGCCAAGCCCGCGTGCGTCCACGTCAACCAGGACGGCGTCCAATACCTCGCGCCCGTCGTCTTCGACAACCTCATCCACCGGAAGGAACTCCCCGTCATCATCGGCGTGTTCGTCATGCACGGGCGCGTCAAGGCCGCGACCACCAACGCCCTCGACCGCTTCAACCGCAGCTACGAATACGACGGCCTCGGCGACAACTACGCGCGCTTCATCCTGGAGGAGCTGCTCCCTGACGTGGAGAAGCGCACCGCCTCGGACGGCCGCCCCATCCGCCTGAGCAAGAACGGCAACGACCGCGCCATCTCCGGTTCGAGCAGTGGCGCGATTGCCGCCTTCACCGCCGCGTGGGAGCGCCCCGATGCCTTCAGCCGCGTCTTCAGCACTGTGGGCACCTACGTGGACCAGCGCGGTGGAAATGATTATCCCTCGATGATTCGCAAGGCCGAGCCGAAGCCGCTCCGCATCTTCCTCCAGGACGGCAGCAACGACGCCAACGGCGTCGGCGGCAACTGGTTTCTTGCCAATCAGGAAATGCTCGCCGCACTGGAGTTCGCCGGCTACGAGGTCAACCACGCGTGGGGCGACGGCGGCCACAGCGGCAAGGACGGCACCGCCATCTTCCCCGACGCCATGCGCTGGCTCTGGAAGGACTGGCCCAAGCCCATCACCAAGGGCGTCGGTTCCAAGGCCCCCGTCATGAGCGTGCTTGTCGCCGGAGAGGAATGGCAGCTCGTCAGCGAAGGCCACGGCTTCACCGAAGGCCCCGCCGCGAACGCGAAAGGCGAAGTCTTCTTCACCGACATCCCCAAGAGCCGCATCCACAAGGTCGGGCTCGACGGCAAGGTCACTGTCTTCGCCGAAAACACCGGCAATGCCAATGGCCTCATGTTCGGCCCCGACGGCCGCCTCTTCGCCTGTGCGAACGGGAAGAAGCAAATCACCGCCTACGACCCGAGCGGCAAGGTTAGCGTCATCGCCGAGGGCATTGAGTCCAACGACCTCTGCGTCGGCACCAACGGCAACCTCTACGTCACCGACCCGCCGAACAAGCAGGTCTGGCTCATCAAGCCCGGTGGCGCGAAAAGCGTCGTGGACAAGGGCCTTGCCTTCCCGAACGGCGTCCGCCTCACACCCGACCAGAGCCTCCTGCTCGTCGCGGACATGCGCGGCCAGTTCGTCTGGTCCTATCACATCAACGCCGATGGCACCCTTTCCGCCAAGCAGGCTTACCACCACCTCCGCATCCCCGACGGCCGCATCGAGAGCGGCGCGGACGGCATGACCACCGACACCCAGGGCCGCCTCTATGTCACCACGCACGCGGGCATCCAGTTCTGCGACCAAGCGGGCCGCGTGAACGGCATCATCGCCAAGCCGCAGAACAAATGGATTGCGAACGTC